>Ga0209024_1000220_pt1 | contig 117759 bp, 121 predicted proteins | sample AutmiccommunBRH5_FD_187380 | JGI IMG/M metagenome (GOLD analysis project Ga0209024, IMG submission 187380) | Deep subsurface microbial communities from Mt. Terri, Switzerland - Autotrophic microbial communities BRH/5 (SPAdes) (version 2) | ecosystem: Environmental > Aquatic > Deep subsurface >...
TGGCTCCCGGAGGGCCGCCGCGCAAGCGCCGTGGGCTGCGTTCCGCTCGCTTGAATTGGCAAAGCCAGTCCTGCACTCGCGCGCCTTGCCCACAACGCTTGTGCGACGGCTGAGCGTTACCTAATTAGCCGCGTGGCCCACTCCTGCCGCGCGCGGCCAGCTCCGCCACCCAGGTACGCACCTCTCCCAGGCGCGCCGCCGGATCGTCCAGCGCCAGCAAGGCGGCCTTGCGCTCGACCGCCACTGGCAGCAGGTCGGCCAACCGCCAGGCCAGGGAGCCCGCGTCCAGGTCGTGACTCAGATAACGGGATTCAAGCCCCAGGTGGCGGGCCAGATCGCTGAGCAGGGCAACCAGATCCGCTTCGGCAGCGGTCAGAGGCAGGGCGGTTTCCGGCGGCCTGAGCACGACCTCCCCGACCATCAGGCCATCGGACTCGACCCGGGTCGCGCCCAGCTCCAGGCGCCGTTCGCCGCGGATCTCGATGCCCAGCAGGCCATTGGGCAGCGACGACCAGTCGGCAATCTCTACCCAGGTTCCGCAGCTGGCGACGGCCGGCGGCGCGCCCACCTCGCGTCCGGCCAGGATCGGCAGGACGGCGAAACCGCTACCGGCAGCCAGGGATTCCCGGACCAGGCGCAGATAGCGCTGCTCGAAGATGCGCAACGGCAGCGTCACGCCCGGAAACAGCACGCGCTGCAGCGGAAACAGGGGCCGCTCCACCGCCGCGCGGTCGGCTCCGGAACCGGGGTTATCGCCTGGGTCTGACATTTACGCCACCTCCGCGCACGGTTACCATCGGCGCTCCACATAAGAACCACGATAAGGAAACTAGCATGAACCCTGCGATCCACGCACTCGCCGGCTTCGCCGGCTGGACCCTGCTGCTGGCGCTGATCATGGCCACCATCCGCATGAGCAACCTGTTCGGCGGCGCCAAGATCCCGATCAACAAGTTTTCCCCTGGCGGCGAAGATTTGCCGGGCTTCGGCCACCGCGTCACCCGCGCGCAAATGAACTGCGTGGAGAATCTACCCATCTTCGCGGCATTGGTCGCCGCGGCCGGCTTCTCGGGCCAGTTCGGCGTCATGGAGGGCACCGCCATGTGCGTCCTCTACGCGCGTCTCGGCCAATCCATAGTCCACATGATCTCCATCAGCCCGGCCATGGTATGGATCCGGGCCACCTTCTTCTTCATCCAGGTGCTGTTGATGGCCTGGTACGCCGTGCAAATGCTGTTCTGAGGCCGTAGCGATGGAGACCGCGCCTCCCGCCTGGTTCGAAGCTGCGATCACCAGCACCGCGACCCGGCATTCGATCGTGGTGGACGGCTGCCCCATCAGCTATCGCCGCTGGGGAGAGGCCGGCCGCCCGGGGCTGTTGTTGATCCACGGCTACAGCGCCAACAGTCACTGGTGGGACTTCATCGCCCCGGCCTTTGCCGACGACCATCTGGTGGTGGCGCTGGATTGCTCGGGCGCCGGCGACAGCGGCCATCGCGAGCGCTACGACCTCGACACTTTCAGTCACGAGATCCTGGCGGTCGCCGATGCCGCGGGCCTGGGTGACGATCCGGTGCTGGTCGGGCACAGCTTCGGCAGCGGCATCGCGCTGCGCACCGCGGCCCGCCATCCGGAACGGGTCAAGGCGATGGTCTCGGTGGACGCCAAGCTGGTGCCACTGCCCGGCGAGCACCGGCCGCGGGGCACCAGCGGCTTTTTGCCGCACACCTGCTACCCGGACGAGGACAGCGCGGTCGCCGCCTATCGGGTGGTACCGCCGCAGCGCTGCGCCAACGGCTTTCTGCTCGACTACATCGCCCGCCACTCGGTGCACACGACTCCGGCGGGCTGGCAGCTGAAGGCCGATCCGGCGCTGCTCGACCGCTTTCGTTTCGAGGACCAGACCGATGCGCTGCTCGGCCTCACCACCGGCTTCGGCATGATCCACGGCACCCTGAGCGCCTCGATCACCGAGCAGGATCTGGCGTATCTGCAGTACGTAGCGCCACCCGGCTCCCCCTTCCGTGCCATCCCCGGGGCCGCCCACCACGTCTTTCTCGACCAGCCGCTGGCCTTCATCGACGCCCTGCGCGACCTGCTGGCGCACTGGACCTGACCCCTTGCCGGGGAAAATTTCAGCGATCGACGCGATCGGCATGTCCCAGTGCGCGGCCCGGATCCACCCGATCCCGGACGCGCTGCTTCAGCACCTTGATATCCGGGAAGCCGCGGTCGGCGACCCGATCCCACACTTGGCTGCCGTCGACCAGAATGCAGAATCTGCCCGGCTCGGACGCTGGGCACAGGGCGACCTCGCCGAGCACATCGCCAAAGGTATGGAGCAGCTCCTGGGCCATCCAGGCCGAACGCGGCAACCAGTGGCAGCCGGGGCAGTAGTGAATCTCCACCCGGGATCGGCTCAAGGCTCGGACACCTCCGGCGCCCAGTGCCGCGGCGGATACGCGGCGAAGCAGGGTGCGCGACGCCCGGCCTCCAGCCAGGAGGCCCGATCATCCCAGAAGATCTGCCGGTCGGGCACCACGCCGGGATCTTGGTCGAGCACGCCGGCGGGCACGATCAGATGGGCGCGGTCGCGGCTCAGGTACGGCAGGGCGGAGCCGCACTGCGTGCAAAAGCACTTGGAGAAACTGCGCGCCTCCGGCAGTTGATAACGCCGCACCAGATCCGCGCCCCGCAGCCAGTACAGATGGTCGGGCGCCGTGAACAGATTGGCGGCATGCGCCGAGGCGGTGGCCTTGCGGCAGCGCGAGCAGTGGCAGAGCACGAACCGCTCGAACGGCCCCCAGACCCGGAAAGCGACCGACCGGCACAGGCAGGATCCCAAAACCGCGTCGACTTCGCCCATCCGCACTCCTCGTGACCTCAACAGCTCGCGCCGGAGATCATGCCGGCTCGAAACGGCCGCAGGCAAGGACATCGCCGGTTCGAATCCGCCCGCCCGCCAGGATGTCCGCGCGCAACCCGCCGCGGCCGAGCAGCGCCGCGGCAACTCCAGGGCGGGTCAGGCGCTCGAGATGCGCGCAGGGCTCACAGAGCCGCTGGCCGCGCAACCAGACCGGCCCGACCCGAAAATCCCGCCCCACCAGGGCATTGAGATCGACGCCGCGGGTGACCAGATTGCGGCGCGCCTCGGCAGCGCTGAGGCGGCACGCCGGCGGCAGGCGGTCGAGAACCTCGGCGGCGATCAGGGTCACTTCGCGGCCGGCGCCCGGCCAGTGCGACCAGGTTCCCGCGCCGGACCAGTAGCGGTCTCCGGCCAGGCCGTGCCCCGGGATGGCCTCGGCTTCGGCCACCGACACCGGCAGCTCGCCGCGGCGGAGGCCGAGGTAAATGCCCTCCACGCGGCCGTCCGCCGCCGCGGGCAGCAGGCGCTCAGTCGACCTCGAGGGCGCGCTGGCTCTCATGAATTTCAGGATCATAGCGGGTGCCGGTGCGAAACAACTGGTGCCAGGGATTGTTCTGGCGGCAGTGCCATTCGGCACCACCCAGGGCGCGTCCTTCGGTCCGACAGCGCGACAGCGACCAATGGGTATCGCCCGCGCGCCATGTCTGGCTGTCCACCGGCCGGGTCAGCAGTTCGTAACTGGGATAAAAGATATAGAGCAACGCCAGGACCACAATCACCATACCCAGCTTCATACGCACCTCCTGTGGCGAGGTGTCGGCCGGCGCGCAGCGACGGAGCCGCAGCCGCGCTAGGAATCCGTCTTGGAGGTTCGGCCGGACATCGACGGGAAATGGGGAAAGGCCATGACGTTACCGCCGCGGGCGTCGGTCACCTTGCACGCCCCTTCCTTCTCCACCTCGTCGATGCGCACCACGGCGTGGATGGGAATGAAGCTGCGCTTGACCCCGGAGAACTCGGACTTCAGCTTCTCTTCGGCCGGATCGACGATCATCTGGGATTTCTCACCGAACACGAACTCCTCGACCTCGAGAAAGCCCATCAGGTCGCTCTGGTACACGTAGCGGCTGTAAACCTCGTATACCTGCCCCTGATTGAAGAAGATGATCCGGTAGATGGGTTCGTTGGCCATGCCCTGCGGCTCTCGAATTACTGACGACAGTCTAGCACAGTGCGGGGCACCACCGCGATTTCCAGCACCCGGGCGGGCCCGGGTTTGCGCTATAATTCCACACCTTCCGCCACCCTTCACCGCCCTGCCACCCATGTCCAGATCCCAGGTCCGCAAGCTCCACATCGTCACCCAGGGCTGTCAGATGAACGAGTACGATTCCGCGCGGATGCGCGACCTACTCGGCGCCAGTGACAGCCTGATCGCCACCGAGGATCCAACCGAGGCCGACGTCCTGTTGCTCAACACCTGCTCGATCCGCGACAAGGCCCAGGAGAAAGTCTTTCACCAGCTCGGCCGCTGGAAACACCTCAAGGAGACCAACCCGGATCTGCTCATCGGCGTGGGCGGCTGCGTGGCGAGCCAGGAGGGCGACGCCATCGTCCGCCGTGCGCCCTATGTCGACCTGGTGTTCGGTCCCCAGACCCTGCACCGCCTGCCGGAACTGATCCGCCAGCGGCGCGCGACTGCCGGCGGCGCGGTGGTCGACGTCAGCTTCCCGGAGATCGAAAAATTCGATCATCTGCCACGCCCGGTGGCCGAGGGCGTCAGCGCCCAGGTAACCGTGATGGAGGGCTGCTCCAAGTACTGCACCTTCTGCGTCGTTCCCTATACCCGCGGCGAAGAGGTGAGCCGGCCGGCGCTCGACGTCCTCACCGAGGTCGCCGAACTCGCCGAGCAGGGCGTCCGCGAGGTCAACCTCCTGGGACAGAATGTCAACGCCTACCGCGGCGCCCTGCCCGACGGCGATACCTGCGATCTCGCGGAACTGATCCGCGCCGTGGCCCGTATCGAGGGAATCGACCGGATCCGCTACACCACCTCCCACCCGATCGAATTCTCCGACGCGCTCATTCAAGTGTATGCCGAAGTTCCGGAATTGGTCAGCCACGTCCATCTGCCGGTACAGAGCGGATCGGACCGCATCCTCGCCGCCATGAAACGCGGCCATACGGTGCTCGAATACAAGTCGAAGATCCGCCGCCTGCGCGCCCTGCGCCCGGACATCAGCATTTCCTCGGATTTCATCGTGGGCTTTCCCGGCGAGACCGAGAACGACTTCGCGAGCACCCTGCAATTGGTGGCGGACATCGGCTTCGATCATTCCTTCAGCTTCATCTACAGCCGCAGGCCGGGCACGCCGGCCGCCACGCTGCCGGACGACACCCCGCACGAGGTGAACAAGCAGCGTCTGCAACTGCTCCAGCAGCGCATCAGCCAGCAGGCGGCGGCGATCGGCGAAGCCATGGTGGGGGAGACCCACCGCATCCTGGTCAGCGGCCTGTCGCGCAAGGATCCAGGCCAGCTTCAGGGCCGCACCGAAAACAACCGGGTGGTCAATTTTCCGGCCACCGACCCGGCGCTGATCGGCCGTTTCGTGCCGGTCCGTATCCGCGCCGCTTTGCCCAACTCGCTGCGCGGCGAATATCTGCCCGACTGAGCCGGCGCCGGGCGATGCCAAGCCGTGCGCCGGGTGCTATTCCCCCAGCCGGACAAACTGGTTATTCTTGCCCCATCCCAGATGATCGGGCGTCGCCGCAACCCGCTTGAATACTCTGCCTGCTGTTCAGACCCTCACGCTCGAACCCCACGACACCCGTCGCCTCGCGAGCCTCTGCGGACAGTTCGACGAAAACCTTCGCCATATCGAGCACCGCCTGGATATCGAGATCCGCAGCCGTGGCAATGTGTTCGCCTTCTACGGCGACACCGCCCGCGCCGGCGCCGCGGTGGCCCTGGTACGACAGCTCTACCAGGAAACCTCGGACGACCGCACGCTCACCCCAGCCGAGGTGCATGTTTTCCTGCAACAATCCGCCATGGAGCAGTGCATGGACAGACCGGACACCGAAAGCGACGACAATGTCACCAGTTTCGGCGTGGTTCGCACCAAGAAAGGCCATATTCGCCCGCGCGGGCTCAACCAGCAGCGCTATGTCCGCACCATCCAGACCCACGACATCAGCTTCGGCGTGGGTCCGGCGGGCACCGGCAAAACCTACCTCGCAGTGGCCTGTGCAGTGGAATCCTATCTGCGCTCGGAGGTCGAACGCATCCTGCTGGCGCGGCCCGCGGTGGAGGCCGGAGAGAAGCTGGGCTTCCTGCCCGGCGACCTCGCCCAGAAGGTGGATCCCTACCTGCGCCCGCTCTATGACGCCCTGTACGAAATGCTCGGCGTGGAAACCGTGGGCAAACTGATCGAGCGCCAAGTGATCGAGGTCGCGCCCCTCGCCTATATGCGCGGCCGCACCCTGAACAATGCCTTCATCATCCTCGACGAGGCGCAGAACACCACCTGCGAACAGATGAAGATGTTTCTCACCCGGATTGGCTTCGGGTCGACCGCGGTGATCACCGGAGACACCACCCAGGTCGACCTGCCGCGCGGCGTCCGCTCCGGCCTGCTGCACGCAGTCGAGGTACTCCGGGGCGTCAATGGCATCGCCTTTACCCATTTCGCTGCCAAGGATGTGGTACGCCACCCCTTGGTGCAGCGCATCGTCGAGGCCTATGAGCGCCACGAAGGCGGTGCCGCGGATCCAGACCCGGGCCAGTGACCATCTCCGTTGCGATCGACAGCGCCTGCTCCCCCGGAGAGGAGGTACCCGAACCCGCCAGGCTGCGCCACTGGGTGCGAACCACGCTGCGCCACCAGGGGCGGCGCAGCGCAGAGATCGGCGTTCGCATTGTCGACGAGGCGGAAGGCCAGATGCTCAACGTCCGCTATCGCCTGCGGGATTCGGCCCAGGCGCGCGCCACCAATGTGCTTGCCTTTCCCGCCGATCTACCCGACTGGATGGACCAATCCCTGCTCGGCGACCTGGTGATCTGCGCCCCGGTGGTGGCCCGCGAAGCCATCGAGCAGGGCAAGGCGCCGGCCGCCCACTGGGCGCACATGCTGGTGCACGGCACCTTGCACCTGCTGGGCCACGACCACCGGGACGATGCCGAGGCCGGGCGCATGGAAGCGCTGGAAACCGAGATCCTGGGGGCACTGGGTTTTCCCCCGCCCTACCGGGACATGCCTGCGGCGGCTGGTAGCACCTGATGAGTGAGGCTCCCGGGGCCAGACCCTCTTGGCTGAGACGCGCCGCGCGCCTGTTGGCACCACGCCTCCGCTCGCGCGAAGACCTCGGCGAACTGCTGGAGACCGCGCATCGGGAGGCCCTGCTCGACAGCCAGTCGTTCGACATCATGCGGGGCGCCTTCCTGCTGTCGAGCCGGCAGGCCCACGAAACCATGATCCCCCGCTCGCGAATGGTGGTCATCCATCAGCAGATGACATTGGAGCAGATCCTCGAGCGCGTGGTGGAATCCAAGCACTCCCGCTACCCGGTGATCGGCGAGTCCCTGGACGATATCCGCGGCATCCTGCTCGCCAAGGACCTGCTCGCCCTGATGCTCGACCGCGAGAAATCTTTCCGGCTGATGGACCTGGTGCGACCGGCCACCATTGTGCCGGAGACCAAACGTCTGGATATCCTGCTGCGCGAGTTTCGCGAGCAGCGCTATCATATGGCCCTGGTGGTAGACGAGTACGGCGGCGTCGCCGGGCTGATCACCATCGAGGACATCCTCGAGGAGATCGTCGGCGATATCGAGGATGAGACCGATCTCGAGTCCGGCTGCGACATCCGCCGCGAAGCTGACGGCAGCTACCTGGTCGCAGCGCTCACTACCATCGAAGATTTCAACGACCACCTGAGCACCCGGCTCGACGACGGCGAAGTCGATACCATCGGCGGCCTGGTCTGCCAGGAGGCCGGCCGGCTGCCGGAGGTGGGCGATGAGGTCGATGTCGAGGGGCTGCGCTTCACGGTCATCGCCGGTGACGAGCGCCAGCTGCACGAGCTGCGGGTAGTGCGCGAAGCCGCCTCCGAAGCCGGCTGAATCGTGACCCGACGCAACACCACGCCGGGCTGGCACTACCCGGCGGCACTGTGCGGCGGGGCGACACTGCCGTTGGCCTTTGCCCCCTTCGGCTACTGGCCGCTGGCACCGCTGTGCGCCGGCCTCCTGGGCTACCTGCTCCGCGATCGCCGGCCGGGTTCCGCGCTGGCCCTCGCCTGGTGGTTCGGCGCCGGGCTCTACGGCATCGGCACCTCCTGGATCTACATCAGCATCCACGTCTATGGCGCGGCCTCGCCACCGCTGGCGGCATTGCTCACCGCGCTGTTCTGCGCCGGTATGGCGCTGCTGTTTGCCCTGCCCTTCGCGCTTGCCGGTTTTCTCGACCCCGGCCGCGCACGCACAGCGCTACTCGGATTTCCGGCCCTCTGGGTGCTCGGGGAGTGGCTGCGCAGCTGGGTACTGACCGGCTTTCCCTGGCTCTACCTGGGTTATGCCGCCATCGACACTCCCTTGGCCGGACTGGCACCCGTGACCGGGGTTCTGGGCCTGAGCTTTGCCATGGTCTTCGGCGGCGCTGTGCTGGCCGCTATCGCGGCGCGTGCCCGCTGGGCGGACATAGCCCTGGGTGGGGCACTGCTCGCCGCCCTGTGGAGCGGCGCCTGGTGGCTGCAGCAGCGGTCCTGGACCCAGCCGGCCGGAGGCGCCCTCGATGTGGCGCTGGTGCAACCCGCCCAGGGGCTGACCATGAAGTGGAGCTCCGACCAGCTACCGGCGATCCTCGCCAACTTCGCCGCTACCAATCGGCGGCTGGCTGACGCCGACCTCATCATCTGGCCGGAGACCGCCATTCCCCGTTTTCGCCACCAGGTCGCGGCCTTTCTCGATCGCGAGCAGCGCTGGGCGCAGGATGCCGGGGTCGGACTGCTGCTCGGCATCCCCCTCGCCGAGCCGCTCGATGGGCGCCAATACAACGGCCTCATCGGCCTGGGCACGGCCGAGGGCAGCTACCGCAAACGTCGCCTGGTGCCCTTCGGAGAATACGTCCCCCTGGAGTCGGTACTGCGCGGCACCATCGCGTTCTTCGATCTGCCCATGTCCGACTTCAACCGTGCCCCCGAGCAGCAGCCCCTGTTGCAACTCGGGCAGATCCGGCTGGCCGCGGCGATCTGCTACGAGATCGTCTACCCGGATCTGGTCGCGGCTACTGCGGCTGATGCCCAGCTGCTGGTCACAGTCAGCAACGACACCTGGTTCGGAGCCTCTATCGGCCCCCACCAGCATCTCCAAATGGCGCGCCTGCGTGCGCTGGAGACCGGCAAACCGCTGCTGCGCGCCACCAACGACGGCATCACCGCAGTAGTCGACAGCCGTGGCCGGATCGCCGCCGAACTGCCGCAGTTCCAACCCGGGATCCTGCGCACATCCGTGACCCCGCACACCGGCGCCACGCCCTTCAGCCGCTATCGATCGACTCCCTTGATAGTGCTGTGCACGGTGTTGCTGGCCGCGGCGGCGGTGGGCACCGGCAGGCGAACAGGCCGGGCGGCCTAGTGGGCCACTAGGTCGGCCCCGGGCTTTGCCTCTATAATCCCGCGCTTTCGCGGCCCGCAGCCGCCTCACCGGACGTCGGCGATGGAAGACCAGTACCAACCCGAACGCATCGAAGCCCGGGTCCAGCAGCAATGGCGCGACCAGCGCTGCTTTGCCGTGAGCGCAGATCGGGGGCGGGAAAAGTATTACTGCCTGGCGATGTTCCCTTATCCCAGCGGCAAGCTGCACATGGGTCATGTGCGCAACTACACCATCGCCGACGTGATCAGCCGCTTTCAGCGCATGCTGGGCAAGAATGTCCTCCAGCCCATGGGCTGGGACGCCTTCGGCCTGCCCGCCGAGAACGCGGCCCTGCAGAACCGCACCGCGCCGGCGAGCTGGACCCGATCCAATATCTCCTACATGAAGACCCAGCTGCAGGCCCTGGGGTTCGGCTACGACTGGGAGCGCGAGCTGGCGACCTGCGATCCCGACTATTACCGCTGGGAGCAATGGTTCTTTACCCGCCTCTACGACAAAGGCCTGGTTTACAACAAGACCAGCGCGGTGAACTGGTGTCCCAACGACCAGACCGTGCTCGCCAACGAGCAGGTGGTCGACGGTTGCTGCTGGCGCTGCGATACCCCGGTCGAGCGCCGCGAGATCCCCCAGTGGTTCATCCGCATCACCGCCTATGCCGAGGAGCTGCTTGCCGATCTCGATAAGCTCGACGGCTGGCCGGACCAGGTGCGCGCCATGCAGCGCAACTGGATCGGCAAGAGCCGCGGCGTCAACGTCCGCTTCGACCTCGTCGAGGCGGTCGCCGGGCAGCAAGCCCTGGAGGTCTATACCACGAGACCGGACACCCTGATGGGGGTGACCTATCTGAGCCTGGCCGCCGAACATCCGATCACCCGGGCGCTGGCCGCAACCGACCCGGAGCTGGCCGAGTTTGTCGAACAGTGCCGCCGCCAATCCATGGCCGAGGCCGATCTCGCCACCATGGCGAAACAGGGCCGTGCCACCGGCATTCAGGCCATCCACCCGCTCACCGGCGAACGGCTGCCGGTCTGGATCGCCAACTATGTGTTGATGGACTACGGGTCGGGCGCGGTGATGGCGGTGCCGGCCCACGACCAGCGCGACTGGGAATTCGCCACCGCCTACGACCTGCCCATCAGCCAGGTCATCGCGCCGCTCGACGACGGTGACTGCGACCTCGACGTCGGCGCCTTCACCGACAAGGGCATACTGGTCAACTCCGGCACCTTCGACGGCCTCACCTTCGAGGCCGCCTTCGACGCCATCGCGGAAGCCCTGGCGGCCAAGGGCCGGGGTGAAGTGGCCACCAACTACCGGCTGCGCGACTGGGGCGTGTCCCGGCAGCGCTACTGGGGCGCGCCCATCCCCATGCTCTACGAGGGCGCTGATCAGGTCATCCCGGTGCCCGCCGAGCGCCTGCCGGTACTCCTGCCCGAAGACGTGGTGATGGACGGCGTCCACTCGCCGCTGAAGACCGACCCGGACTGGCGGCGCGCGCTGCTCGACGGCCGCGAGCTGCAGCGCGAGACCGACACCTTCGACACCTTCATGGAGTCCTCCTGGTATTACGCGCGCTTCACCTGCCCCGACTACCGGGAGGGCATGCTCGACCCCGGCCAGGCCGACTACTGGCTGCCGGTGGATCAATATGTGGGCGGCATCGAGCACGCCATCCTGCACCTGCTGTATGCGCGTTTCTTCCACAAGCTGATGCGCGATGAAGGCCTGGTGACCTCGGACGAACCCTTCACCCGGCTGCTCTGCCAGGGCATGGTGCTCAAGGACGGCAGCAAGATGTCCAAGTCCAAGGGCAACACCGTCGACCCCCAGGCACTGATCGATCGCTACGGCGCCGATACCGTGCGCCTGTTCACCATGTTCGCAGCGCCGCCGGAGCAATCCCTGGAGTGGTCCGATGAAGGCGTCGCCGGTGCCTATCGCTTCCTGCGCCGCCTCTGGAAGGCGGTCCATGCCCATCTGCAGCGCGATCCGCCCGCGGCGCTCGATCGCGCCCGTCTCGACGGACCGGCGCGGGCCCTGCACCGCAAGACCCATGCCACCATCGCCAAGGTCAGCGACGACTTCGGCCGCCGCCAGACCTTCAATACCGCCATCGCCGCGGTCATGGAGCTGCTCAACGAGGTCTCCCGCCTCGATGCTGGGGCCCCGCAGGCCGCGGCGGTCGAGCGCGCAGCACTGGAGGCCGCCGTGCTTCTGCTGGGCCCGGTGGCACCGCACGTCACCCAGGAGCTGTGGCGCCACCTGGGCCACGCTCAACCCCTGGTGGACGCGCCCTGGCCGCAAGCGGACTCCGAGGCCCTGGTCGAGGACAGCATTACCCTGGCCATCCAGGTGAACGGCAAACTGCGCGGCCAGCTGGAAGTGGCGGCCGACACCGAGCGCGGCGCCATCGAAAGACAGGCATTGGCAGAGCCCAATGTGACGCGCTTTACCGCCGACAAAAGCATCCGTAAAGTCATTCTCGTGCCCCGGCGACTGATCAATATCGTCACCGACTGATGTCCGAGTCACCGCCCACCAACCGGAAACTGCTCATGGCCCCAGACCTATTTCTTTCCCGGTGCCGACCCGGAGCCACCGGTGGCGTCTGGCTGCTGGTGCTGTTGATCGCCGCCCTGGGCGGCTGCGGCTGGCAGCTGCGCGGTCAGGGTGACACCCCCCAGCACGTCGACAGCCTGCATATCGGCGGCCGTCCGGTGGACGCCGAATTGCTGCGCGAACTGCAGCGCGATCTGGAAGCCCTGGGCATCGCGGTGCAGGACAACGCCAATGCCGCGCAATACAGCCTGGTGGTGCTCGATCAGAAATCCCGCAAGCGCACCGCAACCCTCAGCGGCCGCGCGCGCATCTCCGAGCTGGAACTGATCGAGGAGGTGCGGTTCACCGTGCTGGCCCAGGACGGCAGCGAGGTCATTCCGCCCGCGATGGTACGCGACGATCGGATATTCGAATACAACGAAGACGACGTCCTTGCCGCCGACGACGAGGCGCAATTACTGCGCCGCGAAATGCGGGCCAACCTGGTACGGCAGATCATCAGCTATCTGCAGCGCATCGGCCCCAGGCCCACCGGCGATGCGCCTGCGCCCTGAGAACCTCGCCAGCCACCTCGAAAAAACCCTGGCGCCCGTCTACCTGGTGACCGGGGACGAACCCCTGTTGATCCAGGAAAGCAGCGACCGGATCCGCGCCGCGGCGCGCGCCCGTGGCTTCACGGAGCGTCAGGTGCACGATACCCAGGGCCGCCAGTTCGACTGGCCAGCGCTGGCTGCGGAGGCCGGAGCCCGTTCGCTGTTCGCCGAACGCAAGGTAATCGAGATCCGCCTGCACTCCGCAAAACCCGGGGAACCCGCCAGCAGTACGCTGACGGAGCTCTGCGCGCAGGCCGGAGAGGAGTTGCTGCTCCTGGTGACCGGGCCCCGGCTGGATCGCGCCGCGCAGCGCTCGGCCTGGGTCAAGGCCTGCGAGAAGACCGGAGCCTGGATCGCGGTCTGGCCGGTAAAGCCGGCTGACCTGCCCGACTGGATCGCCGCCCGCCTGCGCGGCGCCGGCATCTCAGCGACCCGGCCGGCGGTGGAACTGCTCGCCGAGCGGGTCGAAGGCAACCTGCTGGCCGCCGCCCAGGAGGTGGAAAAGCTGCGCCTGCTGGCGCCGCCGGGCACGCTGGACGCCGATGCGGTATCCACGGCGGTGGCCGATTCGGCCCGTTTCAATCTATTCGAGATGATCGACCGCGCACTGGAGGGCGATGTCCAGGGCGCCTGCCGGTCCCTGCGCGGACTGCGCGAAGAGGGCGTGGCACCACTACGGGTGTGTTGGGCGCTGGGCCGGGATCTGCGCACGCTCGCCCGCGCCTGCCACCGGGGCGCGCTCCGCGACGAGACGCTCGCCCAACTCGGCGTGTGGGAAAGCCGCCGCAGCCAGTTCCGCGCCGCCGCCGCACGCCTCGGCACGGCGCGGACCGAACTACTGCTGCGCCAGCTGGGTGCCGCCGATCGCGCCATCAAAGGCGTGCGCCAGGCGGATCCCTGGGACGATCTGCAGGATATTCTGCTCGGACTCTGCGGTCGCAGCGCCATTCATCCGGTCAATCTGCGCATCGGACTGGACAGCGACCGCCCCTGAGCGGCGTGGGGGCTTCACTCCGGACGCTGCCGCTCCAGCCAGAACTGCCGCGCCGTGCGGCCGCTGCGCGAGGCCCGCGCCAGCGCGAACTGGCAGGCACTGCGATGCAGCGCCTCGCGATCACCGCGGAAGTCCGCAAACAGGTGGTCGATGATCTCCAGGTACTGCTGTTGGCTGTTGGGATAGAAAGACAACCAGAGACCGAAGCGATCGGCCAGCGAAAGGCGCTCCTCGACGGCATCTCCATAGTGCAACTCCCCTTCCAACAGCTCCACCCCGTGGTTGTCGGCGCGTGGCTCGGCCACCAGATGCCGGCGATTGGAAGTGGCGTAGACGAGGACATTGTCTGGCGGCAGTTCGATCGATCCCTCGAGAATACTCTTGAGATGCTTGTAGGCGGTCTCCTCGGTTTCAAAGGACAGATCATCGCAGAAGAGGATGAAACGCTGGGGCAACGCCGAGAGGTCGTCGACCACCTCGGGCAGGTCAGCCAGGTGATCCTGATCCATCTCGATCAGGCGCAGCCCCTCGGGGGCATAGACATTGAGCAGGGCCTTGATCAACGAGGACTTGCCGGTACCGCGACTGCCCCACAGCAACGCATTGTGGGCCGGACGGCCGGCGAGCAGGGCTTCGGTATTGCGCACGAGTTCTGTCTTCTGGAAATCGATGCCCAGCAGATCGTCCAGGCGCACTGGATCCAGGCGCCGCACCGGGCGCAGGCCCACCGAGCGCGGCCGCCACACGGCCGCGAGGGTCCGAGTCCAATCCGGCGCCGTCATCCCGGCCGCCCCAGCGCGCGGCGTGGCGCGAGCCCTCCCATCACCAGCGCACCGACGGCGAGGCCGGCAGCATTGGCGAACAGATCACCCAGTGAGGGCACCCGCCCCGGGGCCAGCGACTGCAGGGCCTCTATGCACAGACCGTAGGCGAACAGCAGCACCGGCAGCCGCCAGCCGGGCCGCCTCCAGGAGAGCGCCCCCAAAGCATAGAAGATCGCATAGGCCGCCATGTGCAGGACCTTGTCCTGCCCGGAAAACCACTGCTCGGCGCTCGCCGGACGCAGCGACAACCAGCCGGTCAGACCCAGCGCCGAGACCAGCCCCCAGCGCGCCCAGCAGCGCAGGTTGCGCGTCGTCATCGGCAGTCTCCGCAGCAAAGGCCCGCAATTATAGCGGGCCGGGCCCATCCTCCCGCGCACAAATGTCAACAGATTTGCGCATTTGCCCGGTAAAATAGTAATTGGTACTCTTTGCCGGCGTTGGTCGAGAATGCCATTTCTTCGCTTCGATACTAAAATTCAGAGAGGTTGTTATGGATCAGGGGTTGGGGTACTGGGCTACGAAAAGGGCAGCAATCTCGGGTGACCGCCTGGCGATCGTCGACCGCCATCTGCGTTTCACCTACCGCGAATTCAATCAACGCTGTAACCGCTTGGCAAACGCATTGCGCGACAGCGGCGTGCGCCCCGGAGACCGCGTCTGCTCGTTGCTGCAGAACGGTCACGTCCAGCTGGAGCTGATCTTCGCCGTCGCCAAACTCGGCGCGATCTTTCTACCCATCAATTTTCGGCTCACGGTGCCGGAAATCGAATACATCATCCAGGATTCGGGAGCGCGCACCCTGTTCTTCCACGATGAGTTCCGCCACCTCGCCGAAGGGCTGCAACACGGCGTACACCTCGATACCCTGGTCTATGCCGGGCGCAGCAACGCCTGCGACCAGGAAGACGAGTACGAGGCCTTTCTGACCGCGGCGGCCGATGACGAAATCAACGCCAGCGTCGGCCAGGACGACGTCGCCCTGCTGATGTACACCTCGGGCACCACGGGACGGCCCAAGGGCGCCATGCTGACCCATGCGGCACATACCTGGAACGTTTTCCACACCACTCAGCGGCTGCCCATCCATGCCGACACCGTGGCCCTCGGCGTGGCTCCCATGTTCCACATCGGCGGCACCAGCGTGATCGTCCTGCCCACCCTGTTCCAGGGCGGCACCGTGGTCACCCTGCCGGCCTTCGACGCCCGCGCGGTGCTGGAAGCCACCCAGAAGGAACACATCACCGGGCTGTTCTGCGTGCCCTCCATGTGGCAGATGATCGTCGAGGAGCTGGAAAAACAGCCCTACGATCTGAGCTCCGTCGAATTCCTGATGACCGGCGCCGCACCGACGCCGCTCAAGATCCTGAAGTATTTCCAGGAGCGGGGACTGCCCATCTACGAGGGTTTCGGCATGACCGAAATGGCGCCCCTGGTGACCATCCTCGACAAGTGGGACTGCGAGCGCAAGAACGGCTCGGTGGGCTACCCGGCGTTCTTCGTCGATGTTCGTGTTATCGACGAGGAAGGCCGGGATCTGGGCCCCAACCAGGTCGGCGAGGTGCTCTGCCGCGGCCCCAACATGCTCAAGGGCTACTGGAACAAGCCGGAAGCCACCGCCGAGGCGCTGCGCGGCGGCTGGTATCACTCCGGAGACCTGGGCTACCTCGATGACGAGGGTTTTCTCTATATCGTCGACCGCAAGAAGGACATGATCATCAGCGGCGGTGAGAACGTCTACCCAGCGGAGGTCGAGCAGGCCATCTATCTGCACCCGGCGGTCGCCGAAGTGGCCGTGATCGGCATTCCCCACGAAAAATGGCAGGAAGTACCGGCAGCCATCATCGTACTCAAGGAGGGCCAGAGCATGACCGAGGCCGATCTGGTCGGCCACTGCAACGAGCGGCTGGCCAGGTTCAAGGTCCCCAAGGCCGCCTATTTCGTCAAGGAACTGCCCAAATCCGGCGCCGGCAAGATCCTCAAGACGGAACTGCGCCAGCTGTACGGCGGCTACAAGGCCAGCGACAAGTAGCCGCGGCGAGCCGGTAGATCGCAAATCAAATAAGGGAGGATGTCTGAGCATCCTCCCTTATTTCATGCCGGTCGCTCACCCACCGAAGCGGCTCTGAATTTTGCGCTCAATCCGCAAGCACCGCAGCCAGGGCATCGGCTACGTAATCCACATTGGTCTGGTTGATGCCGGCGACATTGATGCGGCTGGAGTTGACCATGTAGAGGCCGTAATCGGCGATCAGCCGCGCCACCTGCGCCTCGCTGAGGCCGAGGAAGGAAAACATACCGCGCTCGCGCTCGATAAATGAGAAGTCACGCGCCACGTTCCGCTCGCGCAACTTCTCGTTGACCAGGCGGCGCAGTCCGTTGATGCGCTCGCGCATGCCGTCCAGCTCCATTCGCCACTCCCGCTGCAGCGCGTCGTCGCCGAGAATCTCGGCGACAATGGCGCCGCCGTGAGATGGCGGCATGGAATACATGCCGCGCACGATGTTGTTGACATGGCTGATCGCCGCCGAGGCCGCCGCCTCATCCCCGGCGATCACCGACAAACCGCCGACCCGCTCGCGATAGAGACCAAAGTTCTTGGAGCAGGAACTCGCCACCAACAACTCGGGTACCCGCTCGGCGAGCAATCGCAGGCCGGCGGCGTCGGCATCCAGGCCGTCGCCCAGCCCCTGGTAGGCCAGGTCCACGAAAGGCAGGAAGCCTCGCTGTTCGGCAAGCTCGGCAACCGCGCGCCACTGTTCGGCGTCCAGGTCGGCGCCACAGGGGTTGTGGCAGCAGCCGTGCAGCAGCACCACGTCACCGGCGCCGGCCTGTGCCAGCGTCGTCAGCATGGCGTCGAAGCGCAGGCTGCTCGACTGGCGATCGTAATAGGGGTATTCGCGAATCCGCAGGCCGGCGTTACCCAGCAGCGGAATGTGATTAGCCCAAGTCGGGTCGCTCACCCAGATGGTGGTGTCCGGGGCGGCCCGCTTGAGCAACTCGGCGCCGACGCGCAGTGCGCCGCAGCCCCCTGGGGTGAGCACTGTGGCGGTGCGGCGGTCGGTCAATACCTGGTGCTCGGCGCCGAACACCAGGCGCTGGATCGCCGTGTTGAATTCGGGGACGCCGGCGGGGCCGATGTACGCCTTGCTGTCCTCGGCGTCCAGGATCCGGCGCTCGGCGGCCTTGACGGCCGCCATGATCGGAGTGCGCCCCAGTTCGTCCTTGTACACACCGACCCCGAGATCGACCTTGTCGGCCCGAGGGTCGGCGCGAAACTCCGCGATCAGGCGCAGAATGGAGTCGGGGGGATAGGTTTGCAGGGCGGCGAACATGAGTTTCTCTCGCTGATATCCGGATAGGGGTGGGGATGGCATCCCGTGCTGGTGACCGCAGCCGGCGAGCGCCGGCGGGCCGGGCATTGTAGCGGTAATCAGCAGGATTTTCGCTGGCTGCTGCGGTCGCTAGCGGGCCACTAGGCGCCCAGGACGGCGCGCAGAGCGGCGAGTCGCTGCGGCGTACCCACGTCACTCCAGCGCCCACTGTGGACCTCCCCGGAGACGCTGTCGTCGACCAGGGCGGCGGCCAGCGCGTCCCGCAGCGGGAAGGTGGCGCCCGCGGGGAATCCCTGTACCAGCGCCGGCGCCACCACCGCGATGCCGCTGAACGTCAGGCTCGGCTGCCCGGCCTCGGCGCTGCGCACCCAGCCATCGGTCGTCAGCCGATAGTCCCCCATTGGATGATGCGGCGGATTGGGTACCAATATGAGGTGCGCACAGGCGCCATCCTTCGGGGTGCGCGGCAAGCACCCATAGTCATAGTCACTCCACACATCCGCGCTGATCAGCGCGAACGGCTGCGAGCCCAGCAGCGCCAGGGCCTGGCGGATACCGCCACCGGTCTCCAGGGGCTCGGGCTCGCGCGACCAACGGATATCCACGCCCAAACGGGCCCCCTGTCCCAGCCGGTGCTCCAGTTGTTCGCCGAGCCAGGACACATTGATCACCAGTTCGCGAATACCGGCCGCGGCGAGTTTTTCGATATGGCGCTCGATGAGGGGTTTGCCTCCCACCTCGACCAGCGCCTTGGGCAGGCGCTCGGTAAGTGGACGCAGGCGTTTGCCGAGCCCGGCGGCGAGAATCATGGCGCGCATCGGGCCCCCGCCGTACGCCAGTCCCGGTACCAGGGGCGCGTCCCCAGGGCGGGCAGCACCCGGGCCGCAAACCAGTCGGCGAAGTCCCGTGTCTCCCGATGGGTCCCAGCGACTTCCAGCACATAGCGGATGACCAGGGGGAGGTCATCCAGATAGCGTGCCTTGCCGTCGCGCAGCCAGAGCCGGGAAAAAATGCCCAGCACCTTGATATGCCGCTGCAGGCCCATCAGATCGAACCAGGTCCGCCACTGCTGCCTTTCCCTTGCGGGCACGCCGGCGGCATCGCAATAACTGGCCAGATGGCGATCCAGAGTGGCCGCGTCGAGGCGGTAATAGCAATCGCGCAGCAACGACACCAGGTCGTAGGTGGCCGGACCGCACACCGCGTCCTGAAAATCCACCACCCCCAGCTTGCCATCGGCGTCGAACAGCAGATTGCGGCTATGGTAGTCGCGGTGAACCACCACCTGCGGCTGTTGAGCGGCGCTGTCGATCAACAGCGCAAAGAGCGCGGCGATCAACCGTCGCGCCTCGGCATCGGGACGGATGCCCAGCAACTCGCCGAGGAACCAGCGCGGAAACAGCGCCATCTCCGCTTCAAGAGAGGCGGCATCATAGGCGGGGAAACACGCCGGATCCGGCACCGCTGCCTGGATCTGCGCCAGGGTAGCCAGCGCCTGGCGGTAACACCGTTCCTCAGCACCCGTCTGCAACAGGGTTGCCATCAGTTCGCTGCCCAGATCCTCCTGGAGGAGGAAGCCCCGGCTGTAGTCCACGGCATACACCCGTGGAACCCGGACGCCGGCCCGCGCCAACGCCAGCCCCTTGAGGACGAAGCCCGAGTTGTTTTCGTGCTCGGGCGGGGCGTGGGTCGCGAGCACCGGGGGGGCGCAGGCGAGGCGGAAATAACGGCGAAAGCCAGCGTCGCCCGACAGCGGATCGAGCCGCAACGGCCGGGGAGCCTCGAAGCCGGGTGGCAGAAACCGGTCGAGCCAGTCGGTCAAATGCTGTGGAACGCTCATGAATTCGCCGGGTTTGCGGAGCCCGCCCATTCTAACCCGGAGCCGCGCTACCCAACCCGGAGCCGGGCTACTTAAACCGAAACCGCGCAACGACCTGCACCGCAGGTAACATCGGGTACAATGCCGGCGGCAAATAAGGGCAATCCACGTGTTTCTCCTCTCCTCGTCTAGCCCCAGGGGGCTGCTCAGGCAATTCCGTGGCGCCGGTCGCCTGCTCTGTACGGCGACGGCCGGCGCATTGCTCATGCTGGCGACACCCGGATCCGGGGCCGCTGGTAGCCAGTGGAACTGCACCCCGGGAGGCGACGGCGGCTGGGCCTGCGCGCCGCGGGCGACCCCCGGATCCGAGGGCTACGAGCGTCCGCGCTGGCGCACGCCCGAACGCCGGCTGGAAGATACCAAGGAGCGACCCGCCGCGGCTGCTCAGGAACATCCCCTGGATTGGATTCCCTTGGCCGAGCTCAGCGATGAACAGCGCCGCCAAGTCCAGCCCGGCTGCTGTGGCGCCTATATCGAGCCCGCCCGCCGCGGGCCGGAGGCCAGCCTACCGCCCGAGGACGCCCCGCTGCGCGCCTCTGCGGATACCACCGACGCCGAAGGTGCCGTGGCGACGCTTACCGGCGACGTGCAGCTCGCCAAGGGCAAACGCCAGGTGCGCAGCGATCGCGCGAGCATCGATCGCGACTCCCACCAGGCGGTACTCGAAGGCAACATCCGCTTCCGTGAACCCGGCGTGTTACTGCTCGGCGACCGCGCGCAGTTGAACACGCAGACCCAGGAGGTCCAGGTCGACAACACCACCTTCGTGCTCCATGAGAGCCGCGCCAGGGGCAGCTCCCAGCACTTTCAGCGCGATGACCAGGGCGTCATCTACATCGACAACGCCACCTACACTACCTGCGAACCGGCCAGCAATACCTGGCAGTTGCGCGCGAAGCGAATCCAGATCGATGCCGACGGCCGCTTTGCCATCGCGCGCCACGCTAGAATTGAAGTGAAGGACGTCCCTGTCCTCTACACCCCCTGGATCCGTTTTCCGATCGACGACAGCCGCGCCACCGGACTGCTGTTTCCGCTCCTCTTCGTCGGGGATAAGAACGGCCTGGACTACGCCCAGCCGATCTACCTCAATCTGGCGCCAAACTACGACGCCACCCTGACCCCACGCTATGTCCAGGAACGCGGCCCCATGCTGGAGGCCGAGTTCCGTCACCTGTCCGCTCTGGAGAGCACCGTGCTCTCCGGCGCCTGGCTGGGGGACGACAGCGGCGGCAATGATGCCGACCAGGACCCCGCCTCCGGCAAGCGTAGCTTCGAGGGCGAGAACCGCTGGCTGGCTGGCGCCTCCCATGTCGGCGGACTGGGCCGCGCCTGGAGCACCCAAGTGGACTACACCGAGGTCAGCGACGTGGATTACTTCAGGGATCTCGGCGCCTCAAGCCTGGAAGCCAACAGCCAGGCGCACCTGCTGCAGCGGTTCGCCGCCGGCTATCGCTTGCCCAACTGGCAGATGAATGTCGCACGGGTGGAATATCAAACCATTGCCAGAGACCTGGAACGCCAATACCAACAACTGCCGCGGATCGATCTCGACGGCGACTATCGTTTCGATGGTCTCGACCTGCTGCTGTCTCTCGATCACCAGTACACCGTGTTCGATCACAGCGATGACCGCCAGATCACCGGGAATAGACTGCGCACCGACTATGGCCTGACTTGGGATCGCCGTTGGGTATGGGGATATCTGCGCCCCAGCGCCAAGCTCAAGCACATCAGCTACGACCTCGACGATCCGGTACTGTCCGGCGGCGACGACAGTCCTTCGGTGACCGTCCCCGTAGCGGATCTCGATGCCGGCCTCTACTTGGAGCGGGATACCAGCCGTCTTTTCAAAGGCTACACTCAGACCCTGGAGCCCAAGCTCTATTACCTGAATGCCCAGTTCGAGGATCAGACCGACCTGCCCGATTTCGATACTTCAGATCTGACCTTCAGCTATCAGCAGCTGTTTCGCGACGATCGTTTTTCCGGCGGCGATCGCATCGGCGACGCCAATCAGTTGACCATAGGGCTGACCAGCCGTCTGCTCGACCCGCGCGGCGTGGAGTTGGTGCGCGGCAGCATCGGCCGGATCCAGTTCTTCGACGACCGTTACGTCTCCCTGGAACCCACTTTCACCAAGTCGTTTCTCAAATCCCTGTCCAGCCCCCAAGCCCTGGACGACGCCACCAAGCGGGAGGCGGCCCGGCGGCTACTGCGCGACGAGTCGCCCTTCGCCGCCGAATTCGCGGCTCGGTTGAGCAACTACTGGCGACTGCAGAGCGATCTCCTCTACAGCGAGCAGGACGACAAGGTCGACAAGGGCGCGGTCAGCCTCAGATACCAGCGCGAGCGCAGCCTGTTCAACGCCTCCTACCGCTTCACGCGCGAGTCGCCGCGGCTGGTGGGCGCGGAACTCATCGATACCGATATCGAGCAGACCGATCTCTCCGGCTACCTGCCGCTGTCCCCGCAATGGGCCTTGGTGGGCCGCTGGAACCACGACCTCACCAACAGCAGGGAACTCGAGGTGCTCGCCGGTTTCGAATACGACAGCTGCTGTTGGCGGCTCAGTCTGCTGGCGCGCCGCTGGTTGGACCGGGAGGACGATCTGCTGATCCCCGAAGAAGAACTCGAGTACGATCAGGGTATCTTTCTGCAGGTTCAACTCAAGGGCCTCGCCGGTACAGGAACACAAGTGGAAAACGTCCTCGTCGACAGTATTTATGGCTATGAACCCAGCGCTCGCTAATCACCCCGGGCGCCTCCTGCGGCCCGCCGCACTGCTCTGCATGCTGCTGTTCTCTCTGCTCGCCGCCGGAGCGCAGGCGGAAGAGCAGCAGTTGCTCGATGGTATCGCGGCGATCGTCAACGACGACGTGGTGATGCTCAGCGAGCTACGCGCGGAAACCGAAATGATCCACCGGCAGCTGCTGCGCGCGCAGAACCAGGCTCCGCCCCGCGACGCCCTGGCTCGGCAGGTGCTGGACCGCCTGATCCTGGACAAACTGCAACTCGCCATCGCCCAGCGGGCCGGTGCCCAGATCAGCGCAAGCGAGCTCGACCAGGCGGTTGCCCAGGTCGCCGCAGGCCAGGGCCTGAGCGCAGAGCAGCTCTTTGCGGAGGCGGCTGCCGACGGCCTCAGCCGCAACTGGGTACGTGACAAGATCCGCAACGAGGTGATCATTGACAGGGTTCAGCAGTCGATCATCAACCGGCGCATCAAGGTCTCAGATCAAGAGATCGACAATTTCCTCAATACCAGCGCCGCCGAACTGCTGCACTCCGAAGAGTTGCAGATCGGCCACCTGATGCTGCCCCTGTCCTCCGGGACAGACGAGCAGACGGTGGCCGCGACCCGCGAAGAGGCCGAAGCCTTGCGCGAGCAAATTCTCCAGGGCGCGGATTTTCGCCAGCTCGCAGTGCTCCATTCCTCGGGTCAGAATGCCCTGCAGGGCGGGGATCTGGGCTGGCGCGCGGCGAACCAATTGCCCACGGCCTTCGCGATCGCGCTGCGCGACCTCGAACCCGGCCAGGTCACCGCGCCGATCCGCACCGACGCCGGCTTCCACCTGCTCAAGCTCTACCAGCGCCGCGGCGGGGATGCCAACCTGGTGAGACAAAGCCATGTCCGCCATATTCTCATCAAGCCCAACCAAATCCGCCCCGATGAGCAAGCACAAGCACTGGCTGCGGAATTGCGCCAGCGCATTCTGGACGGGGAGTCGTTCGCGACCCTGGCACGGGAATACTCGGACGACACCGGCAGCGCTCTGAAAGGCGGGGATGTGGGCTGGTCGCTACCGGGCAAATTCGTCGAGGAATTCGCTGCGGTAGCCGAGTCCATCGCGCTGGATGAGGTTTCAGAGCCGTTCCAGACCCAGTTCGGCTGGCATATCCTGGAAGTGACCGAACGCCGGGATCAGGATTTCTCCGAAGAGATTCAACGCAATCAGGCACGGCATGCGCTGCGCCAGCGCAAGTTCGCGGAGGAGATGCAGATCTGGTTGCGGGAACTGCGCGACGAGGCCTTCATCGAAATCAAGATATGACGCTGCGCATTGCCGTCACCCCTGGCGAGCCCGCGGGCGTAGGCCCGGACCTGCTGATCGAGCTGGCTTCCCGGGGGCACCGTCACGAACTGATCGCCTACTCGGATCCCGATCTTTTGTACAGCCGTGCCGCGCAGCTGGGGCGACCGCTCCGGCTGCGCCCTCCCGGCGCCCGACCGCAGCCCCTCGCACCCGGCGAGCTCGCGATTGAAGCCTTGCCGGCGCCGACACGGGCAGTGCCCGGCCAGCCGCTGCGCGAAACCGCGTCCTGGGTGCTCGACACCCTGAAGCGTGCCGTCGGCGACTGCCGATCGGGCCGCTGCGCAGCCCTGGTCACGGGGCCGGTTCACAAGGGCATCATCAATGAGGCCGGCATCCCGTTCAGCGGTCATACCGAGTTTTTCGCCCGACTCGTGGGCAGCCCTCAAGTCGTGATGCTGCTGGCCACCGCCGGGTTGCGGGTGGCGCTGGCCACCACCCACCTGCCCCTCGCTCAAGTGCCAGCCGCCATAACCTTCGCATCACTGACCGCGGTGCTCGAGGTCCTGCACGCTGGCCTCGGCGAACGGTTCGCCATCCCGCGGCCGCGAATTCTCGTCTGCGGATTGAATCCACATGCCGGCGAGGGCGGTCATCTCGGCCGCGAAGAGATCGAAGTCATCAGTCCCGCACTCGACCACCTGCGCGCGCGGGGCATGCGGTTGATCGGCCCCCTGCCCGCCGACACCCTGTTCACGCCTCGCCATCTGGAAACGGCTGACGCCGTGCTGGCGATGTATCACGACCAGGGGCTGCCGGTGCTCAAGTATCTGGGGTTCGGAAAAGCCGTCAATATCACCCTGGGCCTGCCCTTTATCCGCACCTCGGTCGATCATGGCACCGCCCTGGAGCTGGCCGGCACGGGCACCGCGGATTCCGGCAGTCTGGCCACGGCCATCGAATATGCTGCGGATATGGCTCGTGCCAGTGGCTGAAGGCGCGCACCGCCCGCGCAAGCGCTTCGGGCAGCATTTTCTCCGCGACCAGTTCGCGATCCGCCGCCTGGTAAGCGCCATAGCGCCCCGGGCAGGCGAGCTGCTTATCGAGATCGGCCCCGGCCGGGGGGCGCTCACCGGGCCCCTGCTGGACGCCGGCGCCCGCATCCTGGCGATCGAGATCGACCGGGATCTCGGCGCCCTGCTGCAGTCGAAATACGCGGATCGGCGCGGATTCTCCCTGCTCCTGGGCGACGCCCTGACCATCGACTACCGTCAGTTGGCCGGCGAGGGCAAGCTACGGCTGGTGGGCAATCTGCCCTACAACCTGTCCACGCCGCTGCTGTTCTGGTTACTCGCCCAGCGTGAGACCATCGCCGACATGCACTTCATGCTGCAAAAGGAAGTGGTCGCCCGGTTGGCCGCCAGGCCCGCCACCAAGGCCTACGGGCGCCTGGGGGTTATGGTCCAGTATCACTGTCAGGTGGAGCCCTTGTTCGAGGTACCCCCAGCAGCCTTTGCGCCGCCGCCCAAGGTGGACTCGGCTGTGGTGCGACTGCGGCCACACGCCAGTCCCGAGCCGCCGGCGGCCGACCCTCAGCTGTTCGCACGGCTGGTGAACCTATGCTTCCAGCAACGCCGCAAGACGCTGCGCAACTGCCTCAGGCAACTGCTGCCGGCGGCGGCGCTCGAATCTCTACCTGCGCCGCCGCTCGACACCCGGGCGGAAACGCTCTCGGTGGCCGAACTGGTGGAGCTCAGCAACCGCATCGGAGACCTGTCCTGAACCATTGTTATCCACCCCGTCAGCAGCGATCGATCGGCGCATGGCCCGCTACGCGGTAGGCGACATCCAGGGCTGCCTGGACCCGCTGCGCCGGCTGCTGGACAGGGTCCGCTTCGACCCGGCCCGCGACCAGTTGCTCGGCGTGGGCGACCTGGTCAACCGCGGACCGGACTCGCTCGCCACCCTGCGCTGGCTGTACGGCCTCGGCCCCGCCTTCGACAGCGTGCTGGGCAACCACGATCTCCATCTACTGGCGGTCGCCGCCGGCGTGCGTTCCGCCAACCGCAAGGACACCCTGGATGCAATTCTCGGCGCGCCGGATCGCGACGAACTGCTCGACTGGCTGCGCCGTCGGCCGCTGCTGCTGGAGGCCGGCAATATGGTGGTGGTACACGCCGGCATCCCTCCGCAGTGGTCATTGGAGGAGGCGCGCAGCCACGCGGCGGAGGTCGAGTGCGCGCTGCGGACCACCCCGATCGAATTGCTCAGCGAAATCTACGGCAACGAGCCTCAGTGGACGCCCGGGCTACAGGGTCCACCCCGCTGGCGCGCCATCATCAATGCCCTGACGCGAATGCGCTTCTGCACTCCCGAGGGTGAGCTGGATCTGGTCACCAAAGCCGGGCCGGACCAGGCACCCCCGGGAATGCTGCCCTGGTACGCCCACCCGGGACGTCGCACCCGGGGTGTGCCCATCGCGTTCGGCCACTGGGCCGCATTGGACGGTGCCGACTGTGGGCCCGGGCTGTATCCCCTCGACACCGGTTGCGTATGGGGCGAGCGCTTGCGGCTCCTGGACCTGGAGAGCCTTGGCTATCAACACTGTAGCTGTGCGGAAGCCGGGGACGGATAGCCGCCGGCGGCGGACCGCCGCTCAGCTGCCCAGCCCCCCCGGATGGGCCGCCTGCCAGCGCCAGACATCGCGCATCATCTCATCCAGCGTACGGCGCGCACGCCAACCCAGGTCACGCTGGGCGCGGCGCGGGTCCGCCCAGCAGGATGCGACATCACCCGGACGCGGCGCGTCGATCACATAGGGCACCGGCCGGCCGCTGGCGCGCTCGAAGGCGGCAATCACTTCCAGCACGCTGGCGCCGCGGCCGGTCCCCAGGTTCCAGACAAAGTAGCCAGCCCCGCCTTCGCTAAGCAGGTAGCGGAGTGCGGCGACATGGCCTTCCACCAGATCCATCACATGTATGTAATCCCGCACCCCGGTGCCGTCCGCTGTCGGGTATTGATTGCCGAACACCCGCAGCCGCTGCCGGCGCCCGACCGCCACCTGCGCGATGTAGGGCGCCAGGTTCTCGGGCTCACCCAAGGGATCCTCGCCGATTTCGCCACTGGGGTGGGCACCGACAGGATTGAAATAGCGCAGCGCAGCGATGCGCCAGAGCTTGTCGGCAGGGCGCTGGGCCACGGCCAGATCGGCGAGCATCTGCTCGACCATCAGCTTGGAACGCCCGTAGGGATTGGTGGCACGCAGCGGCGCATCCTCTCTCAGCGGCATGGCTGCGGATTCGCCGTAAACCGTTGCCGAGGAGCTGAACAACAGATGCCGGACCCCGAATTCAGCCATCGCCTCGCACAGTGCCAGGGTGCCGCCGACATTGGCGCGGTAATAGGAGAGCGGCTGCCGGGCGGATTCCGCGACCGCCTTGCGGCCGGCCAGGTGGGCTACCGCGGCGAAATCGCTGCCGGCGAACAGGGCGTGGAGGGTGTGGCGATCGTTGACGTCGCCGGCGACCATCTGCAGTTCCCTGCCCAGAATCCGCTGCAGTCGATCGCGAATCTGCGGGCGGCTGTTACTGAAATCGTCCAGTATTACCGGATCGAAGCCCTGCTCGGCGAGCGCCACCACGAGATGGCTGCCGATATATCCGGCACCACCGGTGACCAGGATCTTGGTGGCTTCGCTCACGAGTCTTCCTGCGGCCGAGGGCTCAAGAGGCGGCACCGCAGACAGCAAAAAGCCGGGTCGCCCCGGCTATTCGCACCGTACCCGAGAGCCCGTCATTCCTCGACGGCGGCATCGGGAGTGTCTTCAAGCACAGGCCGATCGACCAGCTCGACATAGGCCATGGGTGCCTTGTCGCCGGTCCGGTAGCCGCATTTGAGAATGCGCAGGTAACCGCCGGGACGCGCTTGGTAGCGCGGCCCCAGCTCGGTAAACAGCTTGCCAACTGCAGCCTTGTCGCGCAACCGGTTGAACGCCAACCGGCGGTTGGCGACGTTGTCATTCCTGGCCAGGGTGATCAGGGGCTCGGCGAATCTGCGCAGCTCCTTGGCTTTGGGCAGGGTGGTGCGAATCAGCTCATGGGCGACCAGGGACGCAGTCATGTTGCGAAACATGGCGCGCCGGTGCGCACTGGTACGATTCAGTTTGCGACCGCTGTGACGATGACGCATTGCTTCAATTCCTCAAACGGGATGAACCCGGCGGGTCGATTAAGGGTGGCAGGCGGATCAGGTGCTGGATTCGGATTTCAGCCCGGCCGGCGGCCAGTTCTCCAGACGCATGCCCAGGGAGAGCCCACGCGACGCCAGCACGTCCTTGATCTCGGTAAGCGACTTTTTGCCCAGATTCGGGGTTTTGAGCAGTTCCACCTCGGTACGCTGGATCAGATCGCCAATGTAGTAGATGGCCTCCGCCTTGAGACAATTGGCCGAGCGTACAGTGAGCTCCAGATCATCCACCGGGCGCAACAGGATGGGGTCGATCTCCGCATGCCGCTTCTCCGGCTCGGCCTGGCGGTCCGCCTCTATACCCGCGAAGACGGCCAACTGTTGTTGAAGGATGGCAGCGGCACGGCGGATGGCTTCCTCCGGGCCTATGCTGCCATTGGTCTCCAGGTCCAGGACCAACTTGTCCAGGTCCGTGCGTTGTTCCACCCGGGCCCTTTCGACCGCATAGGACACGCGCCGCACCGGGCTGTAGGAGGCGTCGAGCTGCAACTTGCCGATCGATCGGGTCTCGTCGGCGTCGCTCTCGCGGTTGTCCGCCGGCTCATAGCCCCGGCCACGCTGTACCCGCAAGACCATGTCGAGTTGGGTATCGCCCGAGATCAGGCAGATCACATGGTCGGGATTGTGCACCTCGACGCTGGCATCGCACTGAATATCGCCGGCGGTGACGGCACCGGGCCCCTTTTTGCTCAGGGTCAGCCGGACATCGTCCTTGCCATGCATCGAGATCGACACGCCCTTGAGGTTGAGGAGAATCTCGATAACGTCTTCCTGGACGCCCTCGATGGCGCTGTATTCATGCTGGACGCCGTCGATTTCCACCTCGACGACAGCACAGCCGGGCATCGAGGACAGCAGGATCCGGCGCAGGGCATTGCCCAGGGTGTAGCCGAAACCCCGCTCCAGAGGTTCCAGAACGATGCGCGCGTGGGTGGCATCGTAAGCCGTGATATTGATGGACCGCGGCGTGAGCAGTTCGGTAGATGACGTTTGCATGAACCCTCTACTGTTGATCTGTCCGGCAGGAAAAGCCGGCAATTATTTCGAATAGAGCTCTACGATCAGGTTTTCGTTGATCTCACCGGGAAGCTCAGATCGGTCCGGGGGTCGCTTGAACACCCCTTCCATCTTGTTCAAGTCCACTTCTACCCATTCGACCGCACCACGCTGCGAGGCGAGCTGCAACGCCGATTGAATACGCAATTGCTTCTTCGCCTTGTCGCGAACCGTGATGACATCTCCCTCGGCAACCTGCAAGGAAGGGATATTCACCTTGCCACCATTCACCAGAATACCGCTGTGCGCGACCAACTGACGGGCTTCGGCACGGGTGGCGCCAAATCCCATGCGGTACACCACATTGTCCAGCCGCTGCTCGAGCAGCCGCAACAGATTCTCGCCGGTCACGCCCTTGCGGCGCGCAGCGGCCGCATAATAATTTCGGAATTGCTTTTCCAGCACACCGTACAACCGGCGCACTTTCTGCTTTTCGCGCAACTGCACCCCGTAATCGGACAGCCGGGTCCGCCGTTTGCCGTGCACACCGGGGATGCTGTCGGCCCGGCACTTGGACTCCAACGGCCGGATCCCGCTCTTGAGGAATAGATCCGTGCCCTCGCGGCGGGACAGCTTGCAGGTGGGGCCGAGATATCTAGCCATCAGTCAATCAACCTCTCAGTGCTCAAATCAGACCCGCCGCTTCTTGGGCGGTCGGCAGCCGTTGTGGGGGATCGGGGTGACATCGGTGATATTGCTCACCTTGAAACCCGCGTTGTTCAGCGCACGAACTGCAGATTCGCGGCCGGGGCCGGGCCCCCGAACCCGTACGTCGACCGTCTGCAGGCCGTATTCCTGGGCCGCTAGCGCGGCCCGCTCCGCAGCAACCTGCGCCGCGAAAGGCGTGCTTTTACGCGATCCGCGAAAGCCTGAGCCGCCCGAAGTGGCCCAAGCCAGCGCGTTGCCCTGGCGATCGCTGATCGTCACAATGGTGTTGTTGAACGAGGCATGGATGTGGGCCACACCATCGATCACGGTGCGCTTGGCCTTCTTCTTGACTGCCTTGTTGGGTGTTTTCGCCATAAGATGGTTCGCTCGTTATCAACGCTTGATCGGCTTGCGCGGGCCCTTGCGGGTGCGCGCATTGGTCTTGGTCCGCTGTCCCCGCGCAGGCAGCCCGCGGCGGTGGCGCAGCCCGCGGTAGCACCCGAGATCCAGCAGCCGCTTGATACTCATGTTGACCTGCCGGCGGAGATCACCTTCCACCGGGATCCGGGCAACCGCGGCGCGCACTGCATCCAATTGCTCTTCGCTCAACTCACCGATCCGCTGGGTCTCGGGCACGTTGGACTCTTCGCAGATACGCTGGGCAGTGGTGCGACCGATGCCAAAGACATAGGTCAGCGAAACCACCGCGTGTTTGTTGTCCGGGACATTGACGCCGGCGATACGGGCCATCTAACTCACTCCGTTATTCAGGTTCACTCCCCGCTGGCGCAGAGGGCGCGCTAGCCTAATGATCACGTCACCAAAAATCAACCCCGCTCAGGGGGTCAACCCTGGCGCTGTTTGTGCCGCGGTTCGGCGCTGCAAATGATGCGAATCACCCCGTTACGGCGAATCTGCTTACAGTTGCGGCAGACCTTTTTTACCGATGCCCTCACCTTCATGTTTCACCTCGTGATTCAGCGGGTACCGCCGCCGTAGCTTTTCAGATTGGCTTTCTTCATTACCGATTCATACTGGTGCGACATCAAATGCGACTGCACCTGGGCCATGAAATCCATCGTCACCACCACTGCAATCAGCAGTGAAGTGCCCCCCAGATAGAAGGGCACGTTGAAATACACGTTCAGCACCTGTGGCAGCAGACAGACTCCGGCGATGTAGAGCGCACCGATCACCGTAAGTCTGGTCACCACACCATCGATGTAGTGCGCGGTCTGATCGCCCGGCCGGATCCCCGGAAGGTAAGCATTACCCCGCTTGAGGTTGTCCGCCACCTCCTTGGGATTGAACACCAGCGCCGTATAAAAGAAGCAGAAAAAAATGATCAGCGCTGCGAACAACATATTGTGCAATAACTGGCCCGGGCCCAGGAAGAAAGCCACGTCCTGGAGCCAGTCCGGTGCGCCCGTACCCTGCCCGAACATCTGGGTCACGGTCGCCGGAAACAGCAGCAGACTGCTGGCGAAGATCGCGGGAATCACCCCGGCCATGTTGACCTTGAGCGGCAGGTGGCTGCTCTGCTGGGCATAGGCGCGTCGCCCCTGCTGCCGTTGCGCGTAGTTGACGGTGATTCGTCGCTGCCCACGCTCGATGAAGACCACGAAATACACCACGGCAATGGCTATCAGGGCCACCGCCAACAGCACCACGACGTTCAACTCGCCCTGGCGCGCCGATTCGAAGGCCTGGCCCAGAGCGCGTGGCAATCCGGCAACGATACCGGAAAAGATCAGCATCGAAATCCCATTACCCACTCCGCGCTCGGTGATCTGTTCGCCGAGCCACATCAGGAAGACCGCCCCGGCCACCAAGGAGGTGATTGCGGTCAGATAAAAGGTCGGTCCGGCGTAATACGCCATACCCTGACCGGACAATCCAAAGGCCATACCCGTGCCCTGGACCAGCGCCAGCGCGACGGTCAGATAACGCGTCATCTGGGTAAGCTTCCGCCTACCCGCATCGCCCTCTTTCTTCAATTGTTCCAGCGAGGGCGTCACCGCACTCAACAGCTGAATGATGATGGACGCGGATATGTAGGGCATCACTCCCAGCGCCATGATGCTCATTCGCTCCAGGGCGCCCCCGGAGAACATGTTGAACATGCCGAGCAACGTGCCCTGGTTCTGCTGAAACAGATCCGCGACCCGATCCGGGTCAATGCCAGGCAGGGGAATATGGGTCCCGATCCGATAGACCACAATGGCAAGTAACAGGAAGCGCAGCCGTGCCCAGAGCTCACCGAGGCCCTTCTGGTTGACTGGAAGCGACGGGCGCCGTGCCATGGCTTTAGGAGGCCTCCACCCGGCCACCGGCGGCTTCGATCGCCGCTCGCGCACCCTTGCTCACCGCCAGGCCTCGAATCACGAGCACACGACCGGGCTGCAGTTCGCCGGCCAGAAAAATCCGTGCCCGCTCGATTCCACTACCGATCAGGCGGGCCCGCCGGAGCGCGTCCAAGTCAACCACTTCATCGGCCACGCGATTGAGCTCGCCGAGTCGAATCTCCGCCGTAACCCTGGCGATACGGCTGCCAAAGCCATATTTGGGAAGCCGCTTCTGCAAAGGCATCTGACCACCTTCGAAACCGGGGCGTACCCGGCCGCCGGCGCGGGATTTCTGCCCCTTATGGCCTCTGCCGCAGGTCTTGCCCAGGCCGCTGCCGATACCTCTGCCCACCCGTTTGGCCGCTTTGACGTGTCCCGGCGCCGGGCTCAATGTATTGAGGCGCATCTCCGTCATACTTCCTCCACCCGAACCATGTAATCCACCTTACGGGCCATGCCCCGCACCGCAGGCGTGTCTTCCACCAAAACTTCGTGGCCGACTCGCCGCAATCCCAGTCCTCTCAGACAGGCACGGTGTCTTTCCATGCGGCCGTGGCTACTTTTGATTTGCACGATTTTCAATTTGCCAGTCATCGCTTCATCCTACCTGGAGGCCGCTGCCGTCAACCCAGAATATCCTCAACCCTTTTACCACGGCGCGCCGCCACCTGGTCGGGAGATCGCATGTGCCGCAAAGCTTCGAAGGTCGCTCGCACCACGTTCACCGGGTTGGTAGAGCCGTAACACTTGGCCAGTACATTCTGCACGCCGGCCAATTCGAGTACCGCGCGCATCGCGCCGCCGGCGATCACGCCGGTACCATCGGACGCCGGCTGCATATAGACCCGAGAAGCCCCATGCTTGGCGGCAATCGAATATTGCAGGGTGCTGCCCTTGAGATCGACGTCAATCATGTTACGCCGTGCCGCCTCGATGGCCTTCTGGATGGCCAGCGGCACCTCGCGGGCCTTACCACGCCCGAAGCCAACCCGGCCCTTGCCGTCGCCAACCACGGTCAACGCCGTGAAGCCGAAAATTCGGCCGCCCTTCACCGTCTTGGCGACGCGGTTTATCTCGACCAGCTTTTCGATCAGGCCGTCGTTGGCATCGGTAACCCTGGGATTTTGCTTAGCCATCATTTCGCCCTTAGAAGTTCAGTCCACCGGCGCGGGCGGCATCCGCGAGCGCCTTGACGCGCCCGTGGTAGCGGAAGCCGCTGCGATCGAAGGCCACTGTTGTGACCCCGGCCCCTTTCGCGCGCTCGGCAACCAGCGCACCAACCGCCGCCGCCGCGTCGATATTTCCAGTCGCCGCCTTGCGTAGCGACTCATCCAGCGTCGACGCCTGAGCGATCACCTCGTCACGTCCCTGGTGGCTGCAAATCACCTGCGCGTAGATGTGCCGTGCACTGCGATGCACGCAGAGCCGTTGCGCCCCCAAATCGCGAATCTTCGCGCGGACCCGGCGGGCTCGTCGCTGTCGGGCTGCCTTTTTGTCGTTCATCGCATCACCTGCTATTTCTTTTTGGCCTCTTTGCGGCGCACCTGTTCGTCGGCGTACCGCACACCTTTTCCCTTGTAGGGTTCCGGCGGACGGAATGCGCGGATCTCCGCCGCGACCTGGCCGAGGAGCTGCTTGTCAGCAGCCTTGAGCAGGATTTCCGTCTGACTCGGAACCTCGGCGGTGACCCCGTCCGGCAACTCATATACGACCGGATGGGAAAATCCGAGCGTCAGGTTGAGCTTGTTGCCTTGAACCGCCGCCCGGTAACCGACCCCCACCAGCGTCAAACGCCGCTGAAATCCTGTGCTGACACCGACTACCATGTTGTTCGCCAGTGCACGAGTGGTTCCCGCCATGGCCTGGGCGCTGATCGCGCCACCCTTCGGGGCGAAGGTCAGAGCACCGGATTCCTGGCCGACCCGCACACCTGGGTGGAGCGCCATCGACAATTCTCCGTTGCGCCCCTTGATCACCAGGCTATCCTGACTCAACAGCACCTCGACCCCGGTGGGGATCTGGACTGGATATTTGGCTATTCTCGACATCGCTATGTCCCGTCAGAACACCGTACAGAGGATTTCGCCACCGACACCCGCGGCGCGTGCCGCACGGTCTGTCATCAGGCCCTTACTGGTAGACACCACTGCAATCCCCAACCCGCCACGCACTTGGGGTAGTGCCTTGGTCCCGGAGTAACGGCGCAGGCCGGGGCGGCTGACCCGTTTCATTTCTTCGATGGCGGGCTTACCCTCGAAATACCTCAGGGAGATGGTGAGCTGTTTTTTGACTTCGCCGGCCTCGGAAAAGTCGCTGATATAACCCTCTTCCAGCAACAGGCGCGCTACCGCGACGTGCAGCTTGGACGAGGGCATCGATACCGAAGGCCGCAACCTTGCTTGCGCGTTGCGTATCCGCGTCAGCATATCAGCCAGGGAATCCTGCATACTCATGGTTCGATACTCCTGTTGGCCTACCAGCTCGCCTTGACGAGGCCGGGTACATCTCCGCGCATGGCTGCTTCGCGCAGTTTGTTGCGGCACAGTCCGAACTTGCGGTAGACGCCCCTGGAACGGCCGGTGATCTGGCACCGACGGCGCTGCCGGACTGGGCTCGCGTCGCGCGGCAATCCCTGCAGCTGCCGCTGCGCCGCCCAGCGCTCTTCGTCCGGGCGCTCGATATCGGCAATTACCTTTTTCAGCTGGGCGCGCTTTTCAGCGTATTTGGCCACTGCCTTGGTGCGTCTCAGCTCTCGTTCAATCATGCACTTCTTGGCCATAAATCCTTAACCTCTAAGGGGAAACCGGAAGGCGCGCAGTAGGGCGCGGCCCTCGTCGTCGTTACGCGCGGTGGTCGTGATCACGATGTCCAGCCCCCTCAGCTTGTCGACCTTGTCGTAATCGATTTCCGGGAAAATGATCTGCTCGGAGATCCCCATGGCAAAATTTCCACGCCCGTCGAAGGACTTGGCGCTGACTCCACGAAAATCGCGGGTCCGCGGGATGGCGATCGAAATCAGGCGCTCGAGGAAGTCGTACATCCGCTCACGCCGCAGGGTTACCTTGCAGCCTATGGGCCAGCCGTCGCGGATCTTGAACCCGGCGATGGACTTGCGCGCCTTGGTCACCACGGGTTTCTGTCCGGAGATCCGCGTCAGATCCAGCATGGCGTTGTCGAGCACCTTGCGGTCGGCCACGGCTTCCCCAACACCCATATTGAGGGTGATCTTGGTGATCCGCGGCACTTCCATCACATTCCGAACGCCCAGTTCCTCGCGCAACCGGGGCGCCAACTCAGCGCGGTAGAGCTCTTTAAGTTTTGACATCGTCATCGATCTCTCGCGTCCAGCGGTTCACCGCTCGACTTGAATACGCGAATTTTGCGACCATCTTCGAGTGAGCGAAAACCGACTCGATCTGGCTTGCCTGTAGCTGGATTGTAGATCGCCACATTGGACACTTGGATCGGCGCCTCGCGCTCCAGAATCCCGCCGGGTACGCCCATCTGCGGATTGGGTTTCTGATGCTTCTTGACAATCTGCACGCCGGAGACCAGCAACCTGCTGCCGTCCAGAATCTTGAGCACTTTCCCGCGCCGCCCCTTGTCGCGGCCGGCGATCACCACTACTTCGTCCTGACTACGAATCTTTTTCATTGCCACCAATCTCCCTTCTGCTTTCACAGCACTTCCGGCGCGAGGGAAATGATGCGCATGAAGCGCTCGCCCCTCAGCTCCCGGGTGACCGGACCAAAGATCCGGGTGCCGATCGGCGCCAGCTGATTGTTGAGCAGTACCGCCGCATTGCCATCGAAGCGGATCAGGCTGCCGTCGGGGCGTCGCACGCCCTTGCGGGTCCGCACCACCACGGCGTTCATGACTTGGCCCTTCTTGACCTTGCCGCGCGGAATGGCTTCCTTGACGCTGACCTTGATCACGTCACCAATCTTGGCGTAGCGGCGCTTTGAGCCGCCGAGCACCTTGATGCACATCACCCGGCGGGCGCCACTGTTGTCCGCAACATCGAGATAGCTCTGCACCTGAATCATATGATCTCTCCAGCTTTGACGACCGGGTGCTCAGATTTGCACCGCGCGCTCGATCACTTCAACCAACCGCCAAGCCTTGGTGCGGGAAAGGGGCCGGGTTTCCGCGATCGCCACCAGATCGCCGATGCGGCATTCGTTGCCCTCGTCGTGCGCCTTGATCTTGGTCGAACGGGTCACCACCTTGCCGTACACCGGGTGACGCACGCGGCGTTCGATGAGCACGGTGACGGTCTTTTCCATCTTGTCGCTTACCACGCGCCCGGAAAGCGTCCGCGCCCCGGTCTCTACTATCGTATGCTCGGCCATTTAACGGTCAGTCCTGTCGTTCAATTGCTGCAAAACGGTCTTGATCCGGGCGATATCCCGCCGGGTCTGACGAATCAATTGATTCGCCTCCAACTGCCCGGTCGCCTTCTGGATGCGCTGGCGGAACTGCTCTTTCCGGCGTTCCAGCAACATCGCGCGCAAGACCTCGGGCGACTGCCCACGTAATTCACTGGCTTTCATCACATCACTGTCCGTTTCACGAAGGTGGTTGCCATGGGCAACTTGGCGGCGGCCAGGGTGAAGGCCTCGCGAGCCACTTCCTCGGGCACTCCCTCCATTTCATAGAGCACTCGGCCCGGCTGGATCTGGGCGACCCAGAACTCGACGTTACCCTTGCCCTTGCCCATCCGCACTTCGAGTGGCTTCTGGGTGATCGGCTTGTCCGGAAACACGCGAATCCAGACCTTGCCGCCCCGCTTGATGCGGCGCGTGATCACGCGTCGAGCCGCCTCGATCTGCCGTGCGGTAAGTCGCCCGCGGCCGATTGCCTTGAGGCCGAATTCGCCGAAGCTGACCTTACTGCCGCGTTCGGCGAGCCCGCGATTGCGGCCCTTCTGTTGCTTTCGGAATTTCGTACGCTTGGGTTGCAGCATGCCGGTGTTTCCAATGATTCAGTTACTTCTTCGCGGCGGGTGTCTCAGCAGCCTCGCCACCCAGAACTTCACCTTTGAAGATCCAGACCTTGACGCCGATGATGCCGTAGGTGGTGGCCGCCTCGGCGGTCGCGTAGTCGACGTCCGCACGGAGTGTGTGCAGCGGCACTCGGCCCTCACGGTACCACTCGGAGCGCGCGATCTCGGTGCCGCCCAGCCGTCCGCCGACTTGCACCTTGACGCCCTGCGCGCCCTGGCGCATGGCGTTCTGTACTGCGCGCCGCATGGCGCGCCGGAACATCACTCGCCGCTGTAGCTGCTGGGCAATACTCTGGGCCACCAGCGCCGCATCCAGGTCGGGCTTGCGCACCTCCTCGATGTTGATGTGCACAGGCACACCCAGCTCAGCAGCGATCCGTACGCGCAGCCGATCGACATCCTCGCCTTTTTTGCCGATCACAATGCCGGGCCGCGCGGTATGGATGGTGATGCGCGCCGAGGCAGACGGCCGCTCGATCTCTATGCGGCTCACGGACGCATGCGCGAGCCGCTCCTGAATGAGCTTGCGCACCCGCAGGTCGGCGTTCAGCCATTTGGCATAGTTGCCCTTGTCAGCATACCAGACCGAGGTGTGGTGCTTGACGATTCCCAGCCGAATGCCGGTTGGATGTACCTTCTGACCCATTTCAGCCCTCGCTTACGCGTCCGCCACTTTGATGGTGATGTGGCAGCTGCGCTTGAAAATCCGATCGGCCCGGCCCTTGGCGCGCGGCATCAACCGTTTCAGGGTTGTGCCTTCGTCCACGAAAATGGTCGATACCTTGAGTTCGTCGACGTCGGCGCCCTCGTTGTGCTCGGCGTTGGCAATTGCCGACTCGAGCAGCTTCTTGATCACCGCCCCGCCCTTTTTCTTGCTGAACGACAGCAAATCCAGCGCTTCCTCTACCCGCTTGCCGCGCACCTGGTCTGCGACCAGCCGCGCTTTCTGCGCCGAAAGCCGTGCGCCCTTCAACCTAGCTGCCACTTCCATCCGCACTCTCCAATCAACGTCTCGCTTTCTTGTCAGCAACATGGCCACGATAGCTCCGCGTCGCCGCGAACTCGCCCAGCTTGTGGCCCACCATCTCCTCGCTGACCAGCACAGGCACGTGCTGGCGCCCGTTATGAACGGCAATCGTAAGCCCCACCATCTGCGGCACAATCATGGAGCGCCGGGACCAGGTCTTGATCGGCCTCCTGTCGTTGCCCTCGGCGGCGACGCGCACCTTCTGCACCAGGTGAATATCTACAAATGGACCCTTTTTCAGCGAACGTGGCACGATACTTTCCTCAACTCAACGGGTTGCGCCATCAGCGGTCGCGGCGCCTTACGATCAGGCTACCGGTGCGCTTGCTCTTGCGCGTCCGATAACCCTTGGTCGGCACGCCCCAGGGCGTCACCGGATGCCGTCCGCCTGACGTTTTTCCTTCCCCACCACCGTGGGGATGATCGACCGGGTTCATCGCGACGCCGCGCACGGTCGGGCGAATGCCGCGCCAACGCTTGGCGCCGGCCTTGCCCAGTGACCGCAGGCTATTGTCGCTGTTAGAAGCCTCGCCCAGGGTCGCCCGACACTCGGACAGCACCTTGCGCATTTCGCCGCTGCGCAACCTGAGAGTCGCGTACCTGCCCTCTCGGGCGACGAGCTGGGCCGAGGCACCGGCGCTGCGCGCCAGCTGAGCCCCTTTGCCGGGCTTCATTTCGACGCAGAACACCACGCTGCCCACAGGCATATTGCGCAATGGCAGGCAGTTGCCCACCTTGATGGGCGCGTGGGCGCCCGAAATCACTTGATCTCCGGCCGCCAGCCCCTTGGGCGCAATGACGTAGCGCCGCTCGCCGTCGCGATAACACAGCAGGGCGATATGGGCCGTGCGGTTGGGATCATACTCGAGGCGCTCGACAGTTGCCGGTACACCGTCCTTGTCACGACGGAAGTCAATTACCCGATAATGCTGCTTGTGGCCCCCTCCGCGGTGGCGCACGGTGATGCGGCCGCCATTGTTGCGGCCGCCACTGGCGGCCTTGCGCTCCAGCAGCGGTGCATAAGGCGCGCCCTTGTGCAGTTCCGGCGACACCACGCTGACGACGAACCGTCTGCCTGGGGAGGTCGGTTTTCTTTTGATCACTGCCATGGCCTATCCCCTAGTCGATCGCGGTGAAGTCGATGTCCTGCCCTTCAGCAAGGCGCACATAGGCTTTCTTCCAGTCGGATCTGCGGCCCGTACCGAAGCGGGTGCGCCGTTGCTTGCCCTTTACGTTCAGGACTCGGACCTGCTCGACGCGCACCTTGAACAATTCCTCGACTGCCTCGCGGATCTCCGGCTTGCTGGCACTGCGGGCGACGCGCAATACCACCTGATTGGCAGCGTCGCCTACATTTGCGGCCTTCTCCGAGAAATGCGGCGCGGAGATAATCTGGAAAACACGCTCTGCCTTCACCCCAGCACCTCCTCGAATTTCCTTACAGCGGGCACTGTCATCAGTACCTTTTCGTGGCCGATGAGGCACACGGGATCGACGGCCGCCACTGCAGTGACCTCGACCCGATGCAGGTTGCGGGACGACAGCCACAGATTTTCGCTGATCTCCTCGGTGACAATCAGCACATCGTTCAGCCCGAGCTCGCCGAGCTTGCCGCACAGCTCTCTGGTCTTGGGCTGGGCGACGGCAAATTCGTCGACCACCACCAGCCGACCCTGCCGGGCCAACTCGGAAAGAATGGTCCGCAATGCCGCGCGGTACATCTTGCGATTGATTTTCTGGCCGTGGTCGCGCGGCTTGGCGGCGAAGGTCGTGCCGCCGGATCGCCACAGGGGGCTGCGGATGGTCCCCGCCCGCGCACGGCCGGTACCTTTCTGCCGCCAGGGCTTGCGGCCGCCGCCCGCAACCTCGGAACGGCTTTTCTGACTCTTGGTCCCCTGCCTGGCCCCGGCCAGATAGGCAGTCACCGCCTGATGGACCAGATCCTCGTTGAACTCGCGCCCGAAGGCCACGTCGGACACCGTCAGGGTGCCGCCGTTTCCAGCAGGACTCGCAATGGCCAACTCCATATCTGACTCCTCAGGCCTTGGCTTTGCAGGCAAAGCGTACGATCAGATTTCCGCCTTCGGCGCCGGGAACCGCGCCCTTGACGAGCAGCAAGTTGCGCTCGACATCGACGCGTACCACTTCGAGGTTCTGCACGGTGACCCGCTCGGCGCCCATGTGACCGGCCATCTTCTTGCCCTTGAACACCCGACCCGGGGTCTGGTTCTGGCCGATGGAGCCCGGCGCGCGGTGCGACAGGGAGTTGCCATGGGTGGCGTCCTGGGTGCTGAAGTTCCAGCGCTTGACGACACCGGCGAAACCCTTGCCCTTGGATGTCCCGCTGACATCGACCAGCTGGCCGGCCGTGAACCGCTCCACGGTGACGACGCCGCCGGGCTCCAGGCCGTCGAGCTCGGACTCCGAGGCCACGCGGAATTCCCACAGCCCGCGCCCGGCCTCGGTGCCGGCCTTGGCGAAATGGCCGGCCTGCGGCCGGGGCACCCGACTGGGCTTGCGCGCACCGCAGGTGACCTGCACGGCGTGGTAACCGTCCGCTGCTGCTGATTTGACCTGCGTGATGCGGTTGGGCTGCACCTCGATCACTGTGACCGGGACAGAGGCACCGTTGTCAGCAAAAATCCGCGTCATGCCGCACTTGCGGCCGACGATTCCGATATTCATCTTGTAACCTCTCGGTGTATGGGGCTGTTACCCGCTATGGCCGCCCATTGCAGAGCGTCACACGGCCGGCCTCTGGGCCGGCAGGCTTGCTGTTCGGCTATCCCAGGCTGATCTGCACTTCCACTCCCGCAGCCAGGTCCAGCTTCATCAGTGCATCGACCGTCTTTTCACTGGGCTCGAGGATATCGAGCAGCCGCTTGTGGGTACGAATCTCGTATTGGTCCCGGGCATCCTTGTTCACGTGCGGCGAAATCAGCACCGTGAAGCGCTCGTTCCGGGTAGGCAGTGGGATCGGCCCGCGGATCTGCGCACCGGTGCGCCTGACCGTCTCGACGATCTCCCGCGTCGAGGCATCGATCAGACGATGATCGAACGCCTTGAGACGAATTCTTATCCTTTGGCCTTGCATGAACTTTTTACTCCGACCAGAGCCAGCTGACAGGCCCGGAACCCAGCGAAAAAGAGGCGGAATTCTAGAGGCGATAGCGCCTGTTGTCAACCGGAAATCCGGGCTCCGGCCGTTGCCGGGACATCGGAATCGGCCCGATGTCCCGCAGGGATCACTCGAGGATCTTGGCGACGACGCCGGCGCCCACGGTGCGGCCGCCCTCGCGGATCGCAAAGCGCAGGCCGTCTTCCATCGCAATCGGCGCAATCAGCGTCACCGTCATCTGGATGTTGTCCCCAGGCATCACCATCTCGACACCCTCCGGCAACTCCACCGCACCCGTCACATCCGTCGTCCGGAAGTAAAACTGCGGCCGGTAACCCTTGAAAAACGGCGTGTGACGCCCACCCTCGTCCTTGGACAGCACATATACCTCCGCCTCGAACTTGGTGTGCGGCGTGATGCTCCCAGGCTTCGACAACACCTGGCCCCGCTCCACGTCGTCACGCTTGGTGCCACGCAGCAGCACGCCAATGTTCTCACCAGCCCGACCCTCGTCGAGCAGCTTGCGGAACATCTCCACGCCCGTGCACACCGTCTTCACGGTGTCCTTGATGCCAACAATCTCCAGCTCCTCGCCCACCTTGACGATGCCTCGTTCCACACGGCCCGTCACCACAGTGCCACGCCCGGAAATCGAGAACACGTCCTCGATCGGCATCAGAAACGCCCCGTCGATCGCCCGCTCCGGCTCCGGTATGTACGAGTCCAACGTCTCCACCAGCTTGCGCACCGCCGTCGTGCCCAGCTCGTTGTCGTCCCGACCCTCCAGCGCCATCAGCGCCGATCCCGTCACGATCGGCGTGTCGTCCCCAGGGAAATCATACTTGTCCAGCAGCTCCCGGACCTCCATCTCCACCAGCTCCAAAAGCTCCGGGTCGTCAACCATGTCCGCCTTGTTCAAAAACACCACAATGTACGGAACACCCACCTGGCGAGACAGCAGAATGTGCTCCCGCGTCTGCGGCATCGGACCGTCCGCCGCCGAACACACCAGTATCGCCCCGTCCATCTGCGCCGCGCCCGTGATCATGTTCTTCACGTAATCCGCGTGCCCCGGACAGTCCACGTGCGCGTAGTGCCGACCCGGTGACTCGTACTCCACATGCGCCGTCGCAATCGTGATCCCTCGCTCCCGTTCCTCCGGCGCATTGTCAATCCCGTCAAACGGCACCGCCGACCCACTACCCCAGGCCTCCGAACACACCCGCGTCAACGCCGCCGTCAGCGTCGTCTTGCCATGGTCCACGTGTCCAATCGTCCCAACGTTTATGTGCGGCTTGCTACGCTCGAATTTTTCCTTTGCCACGCAAAAGACTCCTCTATCAACGATTCAGGTTAGGGGCCGGAAGGTCAGGCGCGCTTGGCCTTGACCTCTTCGGCGATATTATTGGGCGCTTCCGCATATTTGAGAAACTCCATGGTGAAGGTCGCGCGACCCTGGGTGGCGGAGCGCAGGGCGGTCGCATAACCGAACATCTCCGCCAACGGCACTTCGGCGCGCACCACCTTTCCGGACGGACTCGCGTCCATGCCTTGAATCAGACCGCGACGCCGGTTCAGATCGCCGACCACATCGCCCATGTTCTCTTCCGGCGTCACCACCTCAACGTTCATGACCGGCTCCAGCAGCACCGCGCCACCCTTCTTGGCAAGCTCCTTGGTCGCCATCGACGCGGCGATCTTGAATGCCATCTCGTTGGAATCGACGTCGTGGTAGGAGCCGTCATACAGCGTGGCCTTGAGACCGAGCAGCGGGTAACCGGCGAGAATACCGTTCTGCATCTGTTCGCCGATCCCTTTCTCTACCGCCGGGACATATTCCTTGGGCACCACGCCGCCAACAATACCGTTGACGAACTCCAGCCCTTCTTCGCCTTCTTCGCGGGGCTCGAAGCGCACCCAGACGTGGCCGTACTGCCCGCGGCCACCGCTCTGGCGCACGAACTTGCCTTCGATCTCGCAGGTGTTGCGGATCGCCTCCCGATAGGCGACCTGGGGTTTGCCGATATTGGCTTCGACGCTGAATTCGCGGCGCATCCGGTCGACAATGATATCCAGGTGCAGCTCGCCCATCCCGGAGATGATGGTCTGCCCGGTCTCCTCATCGGTCTTGACCCGGAACGACGGATCTTCCTGGGCCAACTTGCCGAGCGCGACGCCCATCTTCTCCTGGTCGGCCTTTGACTTGGGCTCCACCGCCACCGAAATCACCGGTTCGGGGAACTCCATGCGCTCGAGCGTGATGATCGCATTGAGATCACACAGGGTTTCCCCGGTGGTGACGTCCTTGAGACCGATCGCCGCGGCGATATCACCGGCCCGCACCTCCTTGATTTCTTCGCGCTGATTGGCGTGCATCTGCACCATCCGCCCGATACGCTCCTTCTTGCCCTTGATCGGGTTGTAGACGGCATCGCCGGAGCTCAACACCCCGGAGTACACGCGAATAAAGGTCAGGGCGCCGACGAAGGGGTCGGTAGCGATCTTGAAGGCCAGGGCCGCGAAAGGCGCGTTGTCATCGACCTCGCGCTTTTCCACGGTTTGGTCATCGTCGAGGGTTCCCTCGATCGCCTTGACCTCGGTGGGTGACGGGAGGAACTCAATGACGCCGTCAAGCACCGCCTGCACCCCTTTGTTCTTGAACGCCGAGCCACAGAATACCGGCACGATTTCGTTGGCGAGCGTGCGCTGGCGAATACCCTGCTTGATCTCCGCTTCCGTGAGCGCCCCGCCTTCCAGATATTTCTCCATCAATTCTTCGTTGGCCTCGGCCGCGGCCTCGATCAGTTGTTCGCGGAGCGTTTCGCTCTCGCCCTGCAATTCCGCAGGTATGTCGGCGTATTCGAAGGTCATCCCCTGGTCTGCATCGTTCCAGATGATCGCCTTTTGCTTGATCAGGTCGACCACTCCCCCGAAGGCCTCCTCGGAGCCGATCGCCATTTGCACCGGCACTGGGTTTGCGCCCAGGCGTTCGCGCAGTTGCTCTACCACGCGCAGGAAGTCGGCGCCGGCGCGGTCCATCTTGTTGACGAACACCAACCGCGGCACTTCGTATTTGTTGGCCTGTCGCCACACGGTCTCGGTCTGCGGCTGCACCCCGGAAGAGCCGCAGAGCACCACCACAGCGCCGTCCAGGACCCTTAGCGAGCGCTCTACCTCGATGGTGAAGTCGACGTGGCCGGGCGTGTCGATGATGTTGACCCGATGCTCGTCGAACTGCTGCTGCATGCCCTGCCAGAAACAGGTAGTGGCCGCAGAGGTAATGGTGATGCCCCGCTCCTGCTCCTGCTCCATCCAGTCCATGGTGGCAGCGCCGTCGTGGACTTCACCCATCTTGTGTGAAAGGCCGGTGTAGAACAGCACGCGCTCGGTCGTGGTGGTCTTGCCAGCATCCACGTGGGCGACGATGCCGATGTTGCGGTACCGTGCGATTGGAGTCTTACGTGCCACTGTCAACTTCCCCGAATCTGGTGTTCAAAACTGCGAGAGGCAGCTCATACAGCCGCCTCTCGGTGAGGGCCCTGCGGCGGGCGGCGATGGATGCGGCCATCAGAACCTGTAGTGTGAAAACGCCTTGTTCGCCTCCGCCATGCGATGCACATCCTCGCGCTTCTTGACCGCGCTGCCGCGGCCTTGGGCGGCGTCGGCGATCTCTCCCGCCAGCCTTTGCACCATCGATTTCTCACTGCGCGCACGGGCATAATCGACCAGCCAGCGCATCGCCAGCGCCGTGCGCCGCGACGCCCGCACTTCGACTGGAACCTGGTAGGTCGCACCCCCGACCCGTCGGGACTTGACCTCCACCATGGGCGCGATGTTATCCAGGGCTTCCTCGAAGGTCTCGACAGGATCGCGCTTCAGACGCTCCTGCACCAACTCGAGCGCACCGTAGACGATATGCTCGGCGACTGACTTTTTGCCGCTGACCATCACGTGGTTGACGAACTTGGCGAGGATGCTGCTCCCGTACTTGGGATCGGGAAGGGTTTCGCGCTTGGCGATAATACGTCTTCTGGGCATGGGCTGCTCTCTTCAGGTTGCTCCGGGACTGCGCCCGGCCTTACTGGTGGGATAGAACGAAATTCAGCTTTTGGGGCGTTTGGCGCCATATTTGGAACGCCGCTGCCGGCGGTTGCTGACCCCGGAGGTGTCCAGGCTGCCCCGGACCGTGTGATAGCGGACCCCCGGCAGATCCTTGACCCGACCCCCACGAATCAACACCACACTGTGCTCCTGGAGATTGTGGCCCTCGCCACCAATGTAGGAGGTCACTTCGTAACCACTGGTCAACCGCACCCGGCACACCTTGCGCATCGCCGAGTTGGGCTTCTTGGGCGTCGTGGTATAGACCCGGGTACAGACGCCGCGGCGCTGCGGGCAACCCTGCAGCGCCGGCACCGTACTCTTGACGGCTCTGCGCTTTCTGGGCTTGCGAACCAACTGGTTGACCGTTGCCATCGTTAGAATACTCCTGAACGAGGGCCCGACTCGCGACGGCGAGTCGGGCCCGGAAAAAGCGTTTCGCTTGCACCGGCGGCCGGCGGCTGGGAGGCGGGATTTTAAAGATCTGCCCCCATACCGTCAAGCAGCCGCGCCAGTATTCCCCTGCCTGGCGCTCATTGCTCCTCGCCGCCAGCATTGAGCGCTTCGCTGAGTGCCGCCTCGACATCCATCGCCGATACCGCTTCGGGCTCGCCGACTTCGCGCTGCCGCCGACGCTGACCGTGGTAGGTCTGGCCGGTGCCCGCCGGAATCAGCCGCCCGACGACGACGTTTTCCTTCAAACCGCGCAGATGGTCGGTCTTGCCGGTGACCGCTGCCTCGGTGAGCACCCGGGTGGTCTCCTGAAAGGATGCGGCGGACACGAAGCTTTCGGTGGCCAACGAGGCCTTGGTGATCCCCAGCAGCACGCGCTCGAAGCGGGCCGGGATGCGATCGCTCGCACGCAGACTCTCGTTGACCTCTTCCACCTGGGCGTACTCGATCTGCTCGCCGGGGATGAAGTTCGAATCCCCACTTTCGGCGATATCCACCTTGCGCAGCATCTGCCGGACGATCACCTCGATATGCTTGTCGTTGATCTTCACGCCCTGCAGCCGATAGACCTCTTGAATCTCATTGACGATATAGCGGGCCAGCGCCTCTACCCCTTTGAGGCGCAGGATATCGTGCGGATTGGACGGCCCCTCGGAAATCACCTCGCCGCGCTCGACCTGCTCACCCTCGTAGACATTGAGCTGGCGCCACTTGGGAATCAGTTCTTCATAGGGCTCACTGCCCTCGGCGGGTGTGATGATCAAGCGACGCTTGCCCTTGGTCTCCTTGCCAAAGGTGACGGTGCCGGAAATTTCGGCGAGGATCTCCGGATCCTTGGGCTTGCGCGCCTCGAACAGATCGGCAACCCGGGGCAGACCGCCGGTGATATCTCTGGTCTTGGAACCCTCTTGCGGAATCCGCGCGATCACGCCCCCGGTGCCGACCTCGTCACCGTTCTTCACGGTGATGATGGCATCGCTGGGCAGTGGATAGTGGGCCGGCACCGTGGAATTGGGAAAGCACAGTTCCTTGCCGTCCTCATCGAGCAGGGTGATCATCGGCCTCATGTCCTTGGCCGCGGCCGGGCGCTCGTTGGGGTCGATCACCACGGTGCTGGTGAGCCCGGTGACCTCGTCGGTCTGGGTGCGGATGCTCAACCCCTCCTCCATGCCCGAGAAGGCCACCCGGCCCTTCACTTCAGTAATCACCGGGTGGGTGTGCGGATCCCAGGCAGCGACCACGGCACCAGGCTCCACCTCGGCACCGTCGAGCACCCGGATCACCGCACCATAGGGCAGTTTGTAGCGCTCGCGCTCGCGGCCACTGGCACTGGCCACCGCCAGCTCTCCAGAGCGCGACACCGTGACCAGCTCGCCATTGCTGCGCTGAGCGACCTTGGCGCCGACCAGGCGAATGGTGCCCCCGGTCTTGACCTGGATATTGTCAGCCGCGGAGGCTCGGGAAGCAGCGCCGCCGATGTGGAAGGTCCGCATCGTCAGCTGGGTGCCCGGCTCGCCGATTGACTGCGCGGCGATCACGCCCACTGCCTCGCCGGGGTTGATGCGATGACCCCGCGCCAGGTCGCGGCCGTAGCACTGCGAGCAGATCCCGTACCTGGTCTTGCAGGAGATCGGCGAGCGCACCAGCACCTCGTCGATGCCGTTGCGCTCGATGAGCTCAACCAGCTTTTCGTCGATCAGCGTATTGGCCTCCACCAGGATCTCGTCGTCGAGACCGGTCAGATCCTTGACCACGACGCGGCCCAGAATGCGGTCGCCCAGCGATTCGATGATGTCGCCACCCTCGATCACCGGCGCCATCAACAACCCTTCCTGGGTGCCACAATCGAATTCCGTGACCACCAGATCCTGGGCGACATCAACCAACCGACGGGTGAGGTAACCGGAGTTGGCAGTCTTCAATGCCGTGTCGGCGAGCCCCTTGCGAGCGCCGTGAGTGGAGATGAAGTACTGCAGTACGCTCAGCCCCTCGCGGAAGTTGGCGGTAATCGGCGTCTCGATGATCGAACCGTCAGGTCGCGCCATCAGCCCCCGCATCCCGGCCAGCTGGCGGATCTGCGCCGGGGAACCCCGGGCGCCGGAATCCGACATGATGTACACGGAATTGAAGGAGGTCTGCTCGACATCCTCACCCTCGCGGTTGCGTACTTTCTCCTTGGAAATGATTTCCATCATCGACTTGGCGACCAGATCGTTGGCTCGCGACCAGATATCGATCACCTTGTTGTACTTCTCGCCCTGGGTCACCAGGCCGGAGGAAAACTGGTTCTCGATGTCCAGCACCTCCTGTTCGGCGCGCCCCACGATCTCGGCTTTCTGCTTCGGGATCACGAAATCGTCAACGCCGATGGAAACCCCGGACCGGGTCGAAAAATCGAATCCGGTGTACATCAGCTGATCGGCGAAAATCACCGTGTCCTTGAGCCCCAGCACCCGATAGCACTGGTCGATGATGCGCGAAATCGCCTTCTTGTTCATGTCCTGGTTGACCAGTTCGAAGGGCAACCCGCGGGGCACGATCCCCCACAGCAGCGCGCGGCCGACAGTGGTCTCGCAAAGCGTGGTGGTATCGGTCCAGTCGCCTGCCTCATCGAGCCGGGATTCGTTGATGCGCACCCTGACCCTGGCCTGCAGGTCCACCTGGCCACCGTAGTAGGCCCGCGATACTTCGCGGAGATCGGCAAATGCCATGCCTTCACCGAGCGCGGAGACCCGCTCGCGAGTCATGTAGTAGAGGCCCATGACCACGTCCTGGGAGGGCACGATGATGGGTTCGCCGCTGGCCGGGGAGAGGATGTTGTTGGTCGACATCATCAGCGCGCGCGCCTCGAGTTGCGCTTCCAATGTCAGCGGCACGTGCACGGCCATCTGGTCGCCATCGAAATCAGCGTTGTAAGCGGCGCAGACCAGCGGGTGGAGCTGGATCGCCTTGCCCTCGATGAGGATCGGCTCGAACGCCTGAATGCCCAGCCGGTGGAGGGTCGGTGCCCGGTTGAGCAACACCGGGTGCTCGCGAATCACATCATCGAGGATGTCCCACACCACGGGCTCCTCTCGCTCGACCATCTTCTTGGCGGCCTTGATGGTGGTCGCCAGGCCCTGGGTCTCGAGTTTGGAGAAGATGAACGGCTTGAACAGCTCCAACGCCATACGCTTGGGCAGCCCACACTGATGCAGGCGCAGCGTGGGCCCGACCACGATCACCGAACGACCGGAGTAGTCCACGCGCTTGCCGAGCAGGTTTTGGCGAAAACGCCCCTGCTTGCCCTTGATCATGTCAGCGAGCGACTTCAACGGTCGCTTGTTGGAGCCCGTGATGGCGCGGCCGCGGCGGCCGTTGTCGAGCAGGGCGTCGACCGACTCCTGCAGCATGCGCTTCTCGTTGCGCACGATGATGTCGGGCGCGCTGAGCTCCAGCAACCGCTTGAGACGATTGTTGCGGTTGATGACCCGGCGGTACAGGTCGTTGAGGTCGGAAGTGGCGAAGCGCCCACCATCGAGCGGCACCAGGGGGCGCAGATCCGGCGGCAGTACGGGCAGCACCTCGAGAATCATCCATTCCGGGTTGTTGCCGGAATTGTTGAAGGCCTCGAGCAGCTTGAGCCGCTTGGACAGTTTCTTGATCTTGGTCTCGGAACGGGTGTCGGGGATCTCGTCGCGCAGGCGGTTGATCTCGCTCTCCAGATCGAGGTCCTTGAGCAGCGCCTGAATCGCCTCGGCACCCATACTGGCGGTAAACTCACCGCCGAACTCTTCCATGGCCTGGTAGTACTCGTCATCGCTGAGCAGCTGGCCGGCCTCGAGCGTGGTCATGCCGGGATCGATCACCACGAAAGACTCGAAATAGAGTACCCGCTCGATCTCGCGCAGGGTCATATCAAGTGCCAGACCGATTCGCGAGGGCAGGGACTTCAAAAACCAGATATGCGCCACCGGACTGGCCAGTTCGATGTGGCCCATGCGCTCGCGGCGCACCTTGGCGTGGGTGACCTCGACGCCACATTTCTCGCAGACGATGCCGCGGTGCTTCATGCGCTTGTACTTGCCGCACAGGCATTCGAAATCCTTGACCGGTCCGAAGATCTTGGCGCAGAACAGCCCGTCGCGCTCCGGCTTGAAGGTGCGGTAGTTGATGGTCTCGGGTTTACGGACTTCTCCAAAGGACCAGGAGCGAATCATGTCCGGCGACGCCAGACCGATGCGGATGCCGTCGAAATCGCCAATCTGATCCTGATTCTTGAGTAGGTTGAGCAAATCTTTCAAGGCCTTTCCTCCAGTGTGCAGCACCGGGCCGCGACGGCCCGGTGTGCGAAACAGGGTGCGCGGTCACTCATACTCGAGGTCGATATTGATCCCCAGCGAGCGGATCTCCTTGACCAGCACGTTGAACGACTCAGGCATGCCGGGCTCCATGTGATGGTCGCCATCGACGATGTTCTTGTACATCTTGGTGCGCCCGGCGACGTCGTCGGACTTGACCGTGAGCATTTCCTGCAGGGTGTATGCAGCACCATAGGCCTCCAGGGCCCAGACCTCCATCTCCCCGAAGCGCTGGCCGCCGAACTGGGCCTTGCCGCCCAGCGGCTGCTGGGTGACCAGACTGTAGGATCCGGTAGAGCGCGCGTGCATCTTGTCGTCGACCAGGTGATTCAACTTGAGCATATACATGTAGCCCACGGTGACCGGGCGGCTGAAGGCCTCGCCGGTACGACCGTCGAACAGCGTCAGCTGCCCGCTTTCGGGCAGGTCGGCCAGCCGCAGCAGCGCCTTGATCTCCTCCTCGCGGGCACCGTCGAACACCGGGCTCGCCATGGGTACACCACCGCTGAGGTTGCGCGCCAAATTCAGGATCTCGTCATCGCCGAGTTCGCGCAGATCGACCTCGGCGACACCCTGCCCGGTGGCATAGACCTCGGTCAGAAACTTGCGCAGCTCGGTCATGCGCCGTTGCGCCTTGAGCATGGCGTTGATCTTGTCGCCCAATCCCTTGGCGGCCATCCCCAGGTGCGTCTCCAGAATCTGGCCCACGTTCATCCGCGAGGGCACCCCGAGCGGATTGAGTACGATATCGACTGGAACGCCGTTTTCGTCGTAGGGCATGTCTTCGACCGGCATGATCGCTGAGATGACACCTTTGTTGCCGTGGCGGCCCGCCATCTTGTCGCCCGGCTGGATACGACGCTTGACCGCCAGATACACCTTGATGATCTTGAGCACCCCGGGCGCCAGGTCGTCACCAGTGGCGACCTTGCGCTTCTTCTCCTCGAACCGCTCGTCGAGCAACTCGCGACGCTCCGCCAGCTGCCGCTCGGCTTCATCGAGCAGATCGTTGAGGAGCGCATCTTCCATGCGCAGCTTGAACCACCTTTCATGATCCAGATCGCCGGCGACTTCGGCGCTGAGCGCATCTCCCTTTTTCAGGCCCGGGCCCCGCACCACGGGCTTGCCGGTCAGGGCGGCGCGCAGGCGGGCGAAGATGGCGTTTTCCACGATGCGGTATTCATCATTGAGATCCTGGCGGAACTGATCGAGTTCCGCCTTTTCGATCTGCAGCGCCCGCGCGTCTTTCTCCAGCCCGTCGCGGGTGAATACCTGAACATCGATGGCCGTGCCCTTGGTGCCACTGGGCACCCGCAGCGAGGTGTCCTTGACGTCGCTGGCCTTCTCACCAAAGATTGCCCGCAGCAGCTTTTCCTCCGGCGTGAGCTGGGTTTCACCCTTGGGCGTCACCTTGCCCACCAGGATATCGCCGGCATTGACCTCGGCACCGATATAGACGATTCCAGATTCATCCAGACGCCGCAGCGCAGCATCGCCGATATTGGGGATGTCCGCGGTGATCTCCTCGGACCCCAGCTTGGTATCCCGGGCGACACAGGTCAGCTCCTGGATGTGGATGGTGGTGAAACGGTCCTCGGCCGCCACGCGCTCGGAAATGAGGATGGAATCCTCGAAGTTATAGCCGTTCCAGGGCATGAAGGCGATGCGCATGTTCTGCCCCAGGGCCAGCTCACCGAGATCCACGGACGGACCGTCGGCGAGAATGTCGCCGCGGGCGACCACATCGCCCTGCTGAACGATGGTGCGCTGGTTGATGCAGGTGTTCTGGTTGGAACGCGTGTACTTCACCAGGTTGTAGATATCGACGCCGGCGTCACCAGCGGCGACCTCGTCGTCGGCGGCCCGCACCACGATGCGCGCCGCATCGGCACTTTCGACCACACCACCGCGCCGGGCCACCACGCAAACCCCTGAATCGCGCGCTACGGTGCGCTCCATCCCGGTCCCCACCAGCGGCTTCTCCGAACGCAGGGTCGGCACGGCCTGGCGCTGCATATTGGAGCCCATCAGCGCCCGGTTGGCGTCATCGTGCTCCAGAAACGGGATCAGGGACGCGGCCACCGATACCACCTGGCGCGGTGAGACGTCGACGTATTCCACCTCGCTGGGGGATTTCATGGTGGACTCGCCACCGTGCCGGACCGAGACCAGCTCTTCGAGAAACTCGCCCTTGTCGTTGACCTTGGCGGAAGCCTGAGCGATGACGTGTTCGGCTTCGTTGATCGCCGACAGGTACTCGATCTGATCGCTGACGCGGCCGTCGATGACCTTGCGATACGGGGTTTCCAGGAAACCGTAGTCGTTGGTTCGAGCGTAATTGGCCAGCGAGTTGATCAGGCCGATATTGGGCCCTTCGGGCGTCTCGATCGGACATACCCGGCCGTAGTGGGTGGGGTGTACGTCGCGCACCTCGAAGCCAGCCCGCTCGCGAGTCAGGCCACCCGGCCCCAACGCGGACACCCGGCGCTTGTGGGTGACCTCGGACAGGGGGTTGTTCTGGTCCATGAACTGCGATAGCTGGCTGGAACCGAAAAACTCCTTCATCGCCGCCGCCACCGGCTTGGCGTTGACCATATCCTGTGGCATCAGCCCTTCCGATTCGGCCACGGAGAGACGCTCCTTGACCGCCCGCTCGACCCGCACCAGGCCGATACGGAACTGGTTTTCGGCCATTTCGCCTACCGAGCGCACCCGCCGGTTGCCCAGGTGGTCGATATCGTCCACGGTACCGCGACCGTTGCGAATATCGATCAGCATGCGCAGCGCATCGACAATGTCTTCATTGGCAAGGGTGCTGCTGCCTTCAACTTCCTCACGGCCCAGGCGACGGTTGAACTTCATCCGTCCCACGGCGGAGAGGTCGTAACGATCCGCGGAGAAAAACAGGTTGTGGAACAGGGTTTCCGCCGACTCCTTGGTAGGCGGCTCCCCGGGGCGCATCATCCGGTAAATCTCTACCAGGGCATCCATCCGGCTGCGCGTCGCATCGATCCGCAGGGTTTCGGACAGGAAGGGGCCGTGATCGATATCATTGGTGTAAATGGTATCAATCGTATCCAGACCGGCTTCCTCGATCTTGGTGAGGTCCGTCGCCGCCAGCGCGGTATTGCAGGGCACCAGGATCTCGCCAGTCTCGGTATCGACGACATCCCGCGCCAGGCTGCGGCCAATCAAATACTCCCGCGGCACCTCCAGTTGTGAGATGCCGGCGTTTTCCAGCTCGCGGATGTGGCGGGCGGTGACCCGGCGGCCCTGTTCGACCACCACCTTGCCGTCCTTGCCCTTGATATCGAAGCTGGCGATATCGCCGCGCAGGCGCGCCGGCACCAGTTCGTAGCTGTAATTTCCTTCGCTATCGCGATGGAAGCGGTTGACGTCATAGAAGGCGCTCAGCATCTCCTCGGTGGTCATGCCCATGGCACGCAGCAGTACCGTGGCCGGCAGTTTGCGCCGACGGTCGATGCGGACATAGACCAGATCCTTGGGATCGAACTCGAAATCCAGCCAGGATCCCCGGTAAGGGATGATGCGGGCGGAGAACAACAGCTTGCCCGACGAGTGGGTCTTGCCCTTGTCGTGGTCGAAGAATACGCCCGGCGACCGGTGCAGCTGGGAGACGATAACCCGTTCGGTGCCATTGATGATGAAGGTGCCGTTTTCGGTCATCAGGGGGACTTCGCCGAGATAGACCTGCTGTTCCTTGATGTCCTTGATGGTCTTGTTCGGTGAATCCTTGTCGACCAGCACCAACCGTACCCGTACTCGCAGCGGCGCGGCATAGGTGGCGCCGCGCAGCTTGCACTCCTCGACATCGAATACTGACTTGCCGAGCACGTAGTCGACGTACTCCAGCCGGGCATTGCCGGAGTAGCTCTCGATGGGAAATACCGAGTTGAATGCCGCGTGCAGGCCGATGCCGGTCCGCTGATCGGGTGGCACCTCAGCCTGGGTGAACCTCCGATAGGAGTCCAGCTGGATCGCCAGCAGATAGGGCTGTTCCATGACTTCGGGCAGCTTGCTGAAGTCCTTGCGGATCCTTTTCTTTTCGGTGAATGAATAGGTCATCGGCACTCCCCGGCAGGTTCGGTCAATCGTTGATTACAGCGCCGTTTTCCGACCGGCGCCGCTGCACGCCCGAAAGCGGCAAAAGGCCGACGGGCAGGCCCGTCAGCCTTCGAAGGGTTGAACAGACGCCGCGCGGGCGTCGATCCGGCCAAGCTTACTTGAGCTCTACGGTGGCGCCCGCTTCTTCGAGTTGCTTCTTGGCCTCTTCGGCCTCTTCCTTGGACGCACCTTCCTTGATCGTCGCGGGAGCGCCATCGACCATGTCCTTGGCCTCCTTCAGGCCAAGGCTGGTGAGCGCGCGCACCGCCTTGATCACATTGACTTTCTTGTCGCCGGCGCTGGAAAGCACAACATCGAACTCGGTCTTCTCCTCGGCAACGGCGGCACCGGCGTCAGCGGCGGCGGGCGCCGCCACGGCTACCGCGGCCTGCGCAGAAACGCCGAACTTTTCTTCCATGGCGGACACCAGTTCCACCACCTCCATGACGCTCATCTCGGCGATGGCGTTGAGAATATCTTCTTTGGACAGAGCCATGCTCCTAGTCTCCTATACGTTGAATATGGATGCCTGCAGAGACACCTGGTTGAATTCAGGCTGCCGCCTGCTTTTCATCGCGAACCGCCGCCACCACCCGGGTGATCTTGGTAGGCACTTCGTTGAAAGTGCGCACCAGCTTGGTGATCGGGGCGATCATCACACTTGCCAGCTGTGCCAGCGCCTGCTCATGGGTCGGCAACGACGCCAGTACATCGACCTTGGTGCCGTCGAGTACCTGTCCACCCACGGACAACGCCTTGATCTCGAACATTGCGTTGTCTTTGGCGAACTCCTTGAACAGACGCGCCGCCGCGCCCGGATCCTCCATGGAAAATCCGAACAGCGATGGCCCGGTCAGCTCCGCCTCGAGACACTCGAACTCAGTGTCCTTGAAGGCGCGTCGCGCGAGCGAGTTCTTGATCACCCGCAGATTGACGCCCTGCTCCCGGGCCTTTTGGCGCAACGCTGTGATATCGGTGACGTTGACGCCGCGGGCGTTGGCAATCACCAGAGACAGGGCTGCGCTGGCGGTTTCGTTGACACTGGCGACAATCGCCATCTTTTCTTCAAGATGCAATGCCATCAGGTTTCCTCCTGGACTGGACCGGCGTCAGGCCGATCCGCTGCCGGCCAGGGGCCGGCGGTCTATGGGTGCTCGAATCCAGTCGGTAAACCGGATCGGGTCACACCGTTTACGCGGGCGGAATCGTTCGCAGCAAGCCGCCTACCGATTCCCTTAAGTCCCTCGTGGGACACCAGCGGTCTTTAACGGCCGGGGAAACCGATAGGTTTCCCTGACCCTAAAGTCGCGTCAATATGTCAAGGTCGAGAGATCGACCGGCAACCCCGGACCCATGGTGGTCGACAGGGTTACCTTCTTCACGTACACCCCCTTGGCGGCGGCCGGCTTCACTTTGGCCAGATCGGCGAGCAGGGTCTCGATGTTCTCCTTGAGCGCGGACACCTCAAACTTGAGGCTGCCGACGCCACCGTGGATGATGCCATTGCGGTCCGCCCGAAACCTTACCTGCCCCGCCTTGGCATTGTTCACCGCAGTGGCCACATCCGGGGTCACGGTTCCCGTCTTGGGGTTGGGCATCAGACCGCGAGGACCGAGCACCTGACCCAACTGCCCGACCACGCGCATGGCATCGGGACTGGCGATCACCACATCGAAATTCATTTCCCCGGCCTTGATCCGCTCCGCCAGATCTTCCATACCCACCAGGTCGGCACCTGCGGCGGCAGCGGCCTCTGCGGCCGCGCCCTGCGCAAATACCGCGACCCGCACTGTCTTGCCGGTACCGTGTGGCAAGGTGGACGCACCGCGTACCGCCTGATCGGATTTGCGAGGATCCACGCCTAGGTTGACCGCCACTTCGACGGTTTCGACAAATTTCGCCGGCGGCAATTCCTGCAAAAGTTGTACTGCCTCATCCACCGAGTAGAGCTTGCCGGGCTGTACGCGCTCACGAATCTGCCGCTGGCGTTTCGACAATCTGGCCATCAGACGCCCTCCACTTCCAGGCCCATGGACCGCGCTGTACCCGCAATGGTACGCACTGCGGCAGCCAGATCCGCCGCGGTCAGATCAGGGCTCTTCTGCTTGGCAATGTCCTCGACCTGGGCCAGGGTGACCTTGCCCACCTTATCGGTATTGGGCCGCGCGCTGCCGCTCTCGATGCCGGCCGCCTTGCGCAACAATACCGATGCCGGCGGCGTCTTCATCACAAAGGTGAAACTGCGGTCACTGTAGACCGTGATCACCACAGGGATCGGCAGACCGGCTTCTGTCCCCTGGGTCTGGGCATTGAATGCCTTGCAGAACTCCATGATATTGACCCCGTGCTGGCCCAGTGCCGGACCCACGGGCGGGCTGGGGTTGGCCTGTCCGGCCTTCACCTGCAACTTGATGTAAGCTTGAATCTTCTTTGCCATTGCATAGCTCCTGTGGGTTCCAACACCTCGGGACGCAATGCAGCGCGCCCGTCCTCGGCTCCCCGGGTTGAATCAGGCCTTTTCGACCTGACTGAATTCGAGCTCGACCGGTGTCGAGCGGCCAAAAATCATTACCGCGACCCGCAAGCGGTTCTTTTCATAGTTAACCTCTTCGACGCTGGCGTTGAAGTCGTTGAACGGCCCATCGACCACCCGCACCATCTCCCCCGGCTCGAATATGGTTTTGGGACGCGGCTTTTCCTCGGAATCCTGGACCTGGCGGAGAATCGCCTCCGCCTCGCGGTCACTGATCGGTGCCGGCTTGTCGGCCTTGCCGCCGATGAAACCCATCACCCGGGGCGTCTCCTTGACGAGATGCCAGGTGTCGTCACTGAGCGCCATCTGAACCAGCACATAACCCGGGAAGAACTTGCGCTCGCTCTTGCGCTTCTGCCCGCCACGCATTTCGACCACTTCCTCGGTGGGCACCAGGATATCGCCGAAAAATTCCTCCATCCCGGCGCGGACGATACGCTCGCGCAGCGATGCTGCCACCTTCTTTTCGTGGCCGGAATACGCGTGCACGACATACCAGCGTTTCGATGACATCTGTTCACCTAGCCCATGATCAGAGAGACGAGCCAACCGAACAGGGAGTCGAGCGCCCAGAGCAGTACGGCCATTACCAAGATGAAGCCGAGCACCACCAGCGTGGTCTGATTGCGCTCCTGCCGATTGGGCCACACCACTCGCCTGCGCTCCATGTTGGCGCCCTTGAGCAATCCCCACAGCGCCGCCCCACGTCCGGTCTGTGAGGCCACGGCCAGCGCCATGCCGGCGACCGCAACCAGACCCAGCACCCGGTACAGCAGTGGCTGGTCGGCAAAGTGGTAGTTGGCGTAAACCGCTCCGCACACCAGCACCAGCACCAGCAGCCATTTCAATCGGTCCTGCAGGCCGCTCTCGGATTCCTGTCTGGATGCACTCACCGCGATGCCCGGTTCTTGCGATCACCTGATGGGATCGGTTGTGGTCGAAAGCTGGCAGGCCAGGAGGGACTCGAACCCCCAACCCCCGGTTTTGGAGACCGGTGCTCTACCAATTGAACTACTGGCCTAAATCCAGGATACCTTTAACATAACAGTAAACACCGAGCGTTTTTCTCACTCGAGGATCTTGGCGACGACGCCGGCGCCCACGGTGCGGCCGCCCTCGCGGATCGCAAAGCGCAGGCCGTCTTCCATCGCAATCGGCGCAATCAGCGTCACCGTCATCTGGATGTTGTCCCCAGGCATCACCATCTCGACACCCTCCGGCAACTCCACCGCACCCGTCACATCCGTCGTCCGGAAGTAAAACTGCGGCCGGTAACCCTTGAAAAACGGCGTGTGACGCCCACCCTCGTCCTTGGACAGCACATATACCTCCGCCTCGAACTTGGTGTGCGGCGTGATGCTCCCAGGCTTCGACAACACCTGGCCCCGCTCCACGTCGTCACGCTTGGTGCCACGCAGCAGCACGCCAATGTTCTCACCAGCCCGACCCTCGTCGAGCAGCTTGCGGAACATCTCCACGCCCGTGCACACCGTCTTCACGGTGTCCTTGATGCCAACAATCTCCAGCTCCTCGCCCACCTTGACGATGCCTCGTTCCACACGGCCCGTCACCACAGTGCCACGCCCGGAAATCGAGAACACGTCCTCGATCGGCATCAGAAACGCCCCGTCGATCGCCCGCTCCGGCTCCGGTATGTACGAGTCCAACGTCTCCACCAGCTTGCGCACCGCCGTCGTGCCCAGCTCGTTGTCGTCCCGACCCTCCAGCGCCATCAGCGCCGATCCCGTCACGATCGGCGTGTCGTCCCCAGGGAAATCATACTTGTCCAGCAGCTCCCGGACCTCCATCTCCACCAGCTCCAAAAGCTCCGGGTCGTCAACCATGTCCGCCTTGTTCAAAAACACCACAATGTACGGAACACCCACCTGGCGAGACAGCAGAATGTGCTCCCGCGTCTGCGGCATCGGACCGTCCGCCGCCGAACACACCAGTATCGCCCCGTCCATCTGCGCCGCGCCCGTGATCATGTTCTTCACGTAATCCGCGTGCCCCGGACAGTCCACGTGCGCGTAGTGCCGACCCGGTGACTCGTACTCCACATGCGCCGTCGCAATCGTGATCCCTCGCTCCCGTTCCTCCGGCGCATTGTCAATCCCGTCAAACGGCACCGCCGACCCACTACCCCAGGCCTCCGAACACACCCGCGTCAACGCCGCCGTCAGCGTCGTCTTGCCATGGTCCACGTGTCCAATCGTCCCAACGTTTATGTGCGGCTTGCTACGCTCGAATTTTTCCTTTGCCATAGCACTCTATCTCCCGGCGTCGGCTCTGCTGGTGCAACGAATAGCGAAACGTTAAAACGCTGCGCGGCCCCTGCCGCGCAGCACCACTGCGATCTGGAGCTCATAACCGGATTCGAACCGGTGACCTCTTCCTTACCAAGGAAGTGCTCTACCGACTGAGCTATATGAGCCGGACTCACCTCAATCTGGAACCCTCGCATACTTGGAGCGGGTAGCGGGAATCGAACCCGCATCATCAGCTTGGAAGGCTGAGGTTCTACCACTGAACTATACCCGCGCTAAGCGGCTGGCCGCCCCGCACCCCAGCGATGCTTCCCGGCCGGCCACCAATCTGTCATTTGGTGGAGGGGGGTGGATTCGAACCACCGAAGCTTGCGCGTCAGATTTACAGTCTGATCCCTTTGGCCACTCGGGAACCCCTCCGGGAAAAAGCCCGGCATCATCGGCCATCGCTCCATGGTTGTCAACACGGAAACGACCGCACTTCCGCTCTGGAGCTGGCGAGAGGAGTCGAACCCCCGACCTGCTGATTACAAGTCAGCTGCTCTACCAACTGAGCTACGCCAGCACTATACAGGCGAAAACGGACGGCAGATTCTATGGGATGCGTGCCGGCTAAGCAACCGCACCACACCAAAAGAAAACCGGGGCATAGCCCCGGTTTTCTTTTGGTGCTTCGACTCGCCCCAGCTTCAGGCGGCGCTGGATATGCCGGCTGCCCTACCGTGTCGCAAGAGCATCCCGGGCGTCTTCCCGGTGCATTCACCGTCAACGAAAACACTCTCACCGTTGACCAGGATATGCCGGTAGCCTTCGGCGCGCTCTACGTACCGCCACTCGTCGCCGGGGAGATCATGCACGATCTCGGCGGGCAACATACGCAGGTTCTCGTAATCATAGATGACGATATCTGCGGCGCGGCCGACTTCCAGGGTGCCCCGATCGCCGAAACCGGCCGCCATCGCCGGCAGCGCGGAGAGCCGGTAGTGCGCCTCTTCCAGGGTGTAGGAGCCGCGCTCGCGAACGAGATCCTGGAGCATATTGGTGGGATAGCGCCCGTAGTTGAGAAATTTGGTGTGGGCGCCACCATCAGACACCCCGGGCATTGTCCACTCGTTATGGAGAATCTCGTCGAGCAGGTCCTGCCGATAATTGAAGGGGGTCACATAGAACACCGTCTGCAGGCGCTCGCTGATCGCCAGATCGAGCATGGCGTCGGCGGGGTGGCGGTCCATGGCCACACCCAGCTCGGCGATGGTAAGGCCCGCATAACGCTGGTTCTCGGGTTTGCTTACCGAGTCGACCACGATCTCGGCGATGGGCCCCGATACGAAGGGCGCGCTGCCGTGGTCGTAGTCTTCTCTGACCGCCTGGCGCAGTTCAGGATTCTGCATCTTGTGCATCCGCGTCTCGACATCGCCGATGGTGACATCACGCCAGGCACCGTTGCCGTCAAACAGGTTGAAACTGTCGAGCTTGAAACGCATGTCATTGGGCGTGGTGATCGCCTGCATCCAGATCTTCAGCCCCCGCTGCCGCGCCTCATCGACCCACTTCAACATGCGGCGGTGCTGGTGCGGATGGCGCTCGTTGACCTGTACGGCATTCCACAGGATGGGCGCACCGGAAGCCTCGGCCAGCTTGATACCGAAATCCAGGTCGGCAGTGAATTCGTTCTTGGCCTGAGTCAGCTGCACGAACCCCTTGCCGCGCTGCTTGAGCAGGCGCGCGAAGGCGAGCGCCAGTTCGTCCGACATGGTATCGGTGGGCATTGGGGTGCCATCGTAGTCGCGCTGCACCGAGGTGAAACCATCCCCCAGGCGCTGCATGGAGAAACCGACCCCGCCGGCCTCCAGAGAGGCCTCCATGAGCCGCAGCATCTCTTTCAGCTCGTGCTCATTGGGGTCACGACTCTTGGCCGCATCCACGCCCATCACGTAGATCATCAGCGGGTTGAGCGGCACGAAGCTCATGACATTGATGCCCTTGGGGCGCCGCTGGATCGAATCGAGCCACTGTGGAAAGGTCTCCCAATCCCAGTCCATGCCCGCCTTCATGGTCGCCAGCGGAATCGCCTCGACCCGCTCCATGGACAGCATGGCCCGCTCCCGCTGCTCGGGGTGGGTGGGTGCAAATCCGAACCCGCAATTGCCGATGGCCACCGAGGTGACCCCGTGCCAGCTGGAACAGCTCAGATAGGGATCCCAGAGCAACTGGCCGTCATAATGAGTGTGCAGGTCGACAAAACCCGGCGCCACTACCAGCCCCGCCGCATCGACCACCCGATCAGCGCTGCGATCTGCCAGCCCGCCGGCGGGCGTGACCGCCGCGATCAAGCCATCCTTGATCCCCAGATCACCGGTAAAGCGCTCCCGGTGGCGGGTGCCATCAACGATGGTGCCGCCCCGGACAATGGTATCGAAATCTGCCATGATATCCCCCATGGTTATGAATATTGCAGATAGATCATTACTGGAAATTATGTTACCCCAATTAAATCCCTTCCTCTGACAAAAATCCAGACCGGGCCGCGGGTAAACGAGAACCAAAGAGGCGGGGCGGGTTTCAGCAAAACCTCACCGGGACCGGAGCCCGGCGGTCGACCGAACCCCGGCGGGCCCGTGGACCCGCTGGGGACCGGGAGTCAGGCGCTGGCCTGGGCCTGCGACGGCTCGCAGGACCATTGGTGCAGCTCCGGGAGCACTTCGCGGCCGAACAGGCGCATGCTCCGCTCGGCATAATCGAAAGGCATGCCGCCGTAGCTGAACGAGACATTCAGATGCATCGGCCCGGCCAGCTCGCGGATCTTTTCGAGGCGGCGCAGGATCTGCTCCGGGGTACCGTGCACCTGGTTGTCGGTGAACAGTCTGGTCACGGATTCACGGCCGCGGTCACGCATGATCTCGGCGCTGCGGGCGTAATAGTCGTAGACCTTCTTGCCACCGAAATGGGTGCCGTCCATCTCGTAGTGGTCCAGTGCCGAGATCCAGTAATCGTGCATGTAGCGATGCGCCATCTCCCCGGCGCGCTCGGCATCGTCGTCGCACACGCAGAAGATATTGGCGATGATGGGCGGTGGTTCCTTGCCCTGTGCCTTGCGGTAGCCAGCCCGGTAGCGCTCGACGTCCTTGGCCCGCGCCTCCCAGGGCGAGATGGCGAAAATCATCATGGTGGCGCCCAGGTCGGCGACCACGTCCGCCGAATCCGGCGACTGGCAGGCCATGTACAGGCGGTCCCGGAACGACTTGAAAGGTCGCGGTCGCAACTCGCGACGCTCCTGCTTGAAATATTGCCCATCGAACTCGATGACACCGGTTTCCAGACCCTGGATGATGATCTGCGCAGCTTCGTCGAAACGCGCCCGGGATTCTTCCATGGAGATGCCGAAACCGTCGTATTCGACCCGGCCGATGCCGCGCCCGAAGCCCATCAGCGCCCGGCCATCGGAAAGATTGTCGAGCATGGCCATCTCCGCCGCGGTGCGCCCGGGATCCTTGTGCCAGGGCAGGATCAGCACCGCCGTGCCCAGCTTGATGCGCTGGGTGCGCCCCGCCATGTAGGCCAGAAACTCGGGCACACTCGGGCACATGGTGTAATCGGTAAAGTGGTGCTCGGCGGCCCAGAGGGAATCGAACCCCAGGGGTTCCACCAGATCACAGATGCGCAGATTACGCTTGTAGATTTCCAGATCGGTCAGGTCCTGGCCGAGGCCGGCCTGAAAGACGCTCAGCATACCGACGTCCATCGCAATGCTCCTTGGTTGAGGGGAATGGGTAAAGTGATTGTCCGACTCTACCCCGGCGCCCGCATCCACTCAACCGGAGATCCGGCACGATGCTCCACCGGGCCGCTGACGTTCAATTGAGCACGCGATAGCCGCGGCCTCGCAGACAGTTCTTCACCACCCGATCCCGCTCCCGAAAGCCGGAGCCGGCGCCCTTGGCGCCGCCGATCACGCCGCCGACCCCGGCGGCCCGCCCTGCGGTGTCACTGTTGCCGGCGATGGCACCCACGGCGCCACCCACGACCGCGCCGGCCAGCGCGCCACCGGCGGTGCGGCGACCCACACCGACCTGGTCGGCATAGGCCCGACACTCCGCCAGACCGTGATGATAGGCGTGCATGTCCACACCCCGGGTGTCGACGATGACGTCGCCCGAGTCATGGCGCTGCCCGGCACAGGCCATCACCAGGGCAGCCAGCGCCGCCACTGTCGCCATCCGCACTCCAGCGGTCTTGCCCTGAAAACCCATGATGCCGCCGCTCCACATCTTCATCGTGCCAACAACGCTGCGATCGCCTCCAGGTTGACGCAGTGCCGGCGGCCGCTAAGCTCTGGTCACCATACTCTGCGGATCGAGAGAGTTCAGGCCATGCGAATCGGCGTGCCCAAAGAGCGCAAAGCGGATGAGTACCGGGTGTCGCTCACCCCCGAGGGGGTCGCGGTCCTGGCGGCCGGCGGACACCGGGTTCTGGTCGAGTCCGGCGCCGGCGAGGGCGCAGGCTTCGACGATGCCGACTACCGGACGGCGGGCGCGCAATTGGTCGACCGGGATCGCGTCTGGCGCACTGATCTGGTGGTCAAGGTGAAGGAGCCCGTCGCCGAAGAACTCCCTTTGCTGGACGGACAACTGTTGTTCACCTATCTGCACCTGGCCGGCGCGGCTCCCACCCTCACCCGCGCCCTGATGGACAGCGGCACTGCGGCCATCGCCTATGAGACGGTCGAGGATACGCTGGGTAAGCTGCCACTGCTCGCGCCCATGAGCGCTGTGGCCGGCAACATGGCAATCATCATGGGCGCCTACCACTTGGCGCGCCCGGCCGGCGGCCGCGGTCTGCTGCCGGGAAGCCTGTTCGACCGGAGTTTCGGCAAGGTCGTGGTGATCGGCGACGGCGTGGTCGGCAGGCATAGTGCCCGGGCCGCCGCCCGACTCGGCGCCGATACCCTGGTGCTGGGCCGCGGCCGCGTCTCCCAAGCGGAGCTGGCTGACTTCATTCAGGCAAAATTTCAGTTGCAATTATCTACCCCGGAAAGTGTTGCCCGGGAGATCGCCGATGCCGACCTGGTGGTGGGCGCGGCGCTGGTGCGGGGCGCCCGCGCGCCCTGGGTGGTCTCCGCGGCCATGATCCAGGCCATGCCGCCGGGTGCGGTGATCGTCGACGTCAGCATCGACCAGGGCGGCTGCGTGGAAACGTCCCGCCCCACCACCCACCACGACCCTGTGTTCGCCCACCACGGCGTCATCCACTACTGCGTGGCGAACATGCCGGGCGCCTATCCGCGCCTCTCTACCCTGGCGCTGACCGAAGCCACCCTGCCCTATGTGCAGCGCCTCGCCGGACAGGGGCTCGACGCCCTGCGCACCGATGCGGGCTTCGCCAAGGGCGTCAATGTGATCGACGGCAAGATCGCCTGCCGGCCGGTGGCCGAGGCCCTGGGCTTCGCCGATGACTACGCGCCCTGGCCCTGAGGCGCACCGAGCAGCTCGGCGAGAAAATCCCGCAAGCCAGCCTCACCCGCTGCCTCCCAGGCGGCGAGCGCCGCGGTGCCGATGATGGCGATATCGGCGCGCCCGCGCAGGAACTCCATATCGGCGCGGCTGCTGACCCCGAAGCCGACCCCGATCGGCACCCGGGTGGCGCGGCGGCAGCGGGCGATGAAGACATCGAGCGCCTCGTCCATCGCGGTCTTGCCGCCGGTGACGCCCTTGCGGGCCACCGCGTAGACGAAGCCCCGAGCGGCTTCCCCCAGCCTGGCGAGACGCGCGTCGGTATTGGTGGGTGCCATCAACAGGATGGGGTCGATGTCCCGCTCCGCCGCCAGGCGGCGCAGTTCGCCGGCCTCATCCAGGGGCAGATCGGGGATGATCATCCCGCTGCCCCCGGCGGCGGCGAGCTGCTCGACGAAGCGCGCCTCACCCATTTTGAATACGGTGTTGTAGTAACCCATCATCAGCAGCTTGAAGGGGAATCGCTGCGCGGCCCGCGCCAGGAAGGCGAGGCAGTCCCTGGTGTGCACGCCCTGTTCGATCGCCAGCTGGTTGGCCCGCACGAACCTGGGGCCATCGGCGGAGGGCTCGGAAAACGGAAACTGCAGCTCGACCATATCGACGTCGAACTCGGCCATCACCTCCAGTGCGCGCAGATTGTCCTCGAACGAGGGATGGCCGCACACCACATGGGTCATGACCAGCAGCGGTTTGCGCGCCAGGCGCTCCCGCAGAAAGGGTTCAAGCGCCATATTGTTCCGCCTTGGTACGGATGAAGGCTTTCCAGGCGCGATCCTCGATGGCATCGGCGACGGTGAAGATATCCTTGTCGCCGCGGCCGGATTGGTTGATGAGGATGATGTCGTCCCGCGCCATGGTCGGCGCCTCGGCGATGGCACGGGCGAACGCGTGGGTGCTCTCCAGCGCGGGGATCAACCCTTCGCTGCGCATCACCAGCCGCAACGCCTCGCGAACTTCGTCGTCGGTGGCCGCCTCGAAGCGGACCCGGCCCTGCTCCCAGAGATGGGCGAGAATCGGATTGATACCGATATAGTCGAGTCCGGCAGCGATGGAGTGGGTCTCCAGCATATTGCCGTCCTCGTTCTGCAGGAAATATGTCTTGTAGCCCTGGGCCACGCCGAGGCTGGCGTCGCGGTAGGCGAGCCGCGACGCATGGCCGCCCGGCCCGGGACCCAGGCCGCCGGCCTCGCAGCCCACCAGTTCGACGCCCTCGTCGTCGAGAAAGCCCTGGAAGATGCCGATGGCATTGGAGCCGCCGCCCACACAGGCGTAGACGCGGTCGGGCAAACGACCGCACAGCCGCTGGATCTGTTCCCGGGACTCACTGCCGATGAGCGACTGAAAGTAGCTCACCATCTCGGGAAAAGGGTGTGGGCCGCAGGCCGTACCCAGCACATAGTGGGTGTCGGCCATATTGGTGACCCAGTCCCGCAGGCACTCGTTGATGGCGTCCTTGAGCGTGCGCTGGCCATCTTCGACCGCCACCACTTCCGCACCCAGGTTCTCCATCCAGAACACATTGGGCCGCTGGCGGGCGACGTCGACGGCACCCATGTAGATTTTGCACTCGAGGCCAAAGCGGGCGGCCATGGTCGCCGTGGCAAAGCCATGCTGGCCGGCGCCGGTCTCGGCGATCACCCGGGTTTTTCCCAGACGCTTGCACAGCAAACCCTGGCCCATGACATTGTTGATCTTGTGGGAGCCGGTATGGTTGAGATCCTCGCGCTTCACATAGATCCGCGCGCCGCCCAGATGGCGCGAGAGATTGTCGAGATAGGTCACCGGTGTCGGCCGCCCCGAATAGGATTGCATCACCTCGACATACTCGCGCCAGAATGCCGGATCGGCCTTGCAGGCGCGAAAGCACTCGCGCAGCTCCTCGATGGTCGAGGTGAGGATTTCCGGCAGGAAGCACCCCCCGTAGGCGCCATAGTAGCCTTCGCGACCGGGGGGGAAATCGAATACGGACATGGGCGACGGGCGGCGGCAGCGGGCGCTCATGGTAGCCAAGGGCCTGCACCGCAACAAGCGCGGACACCTTGCGCGCAGGTCCTCCACTGGGCAAGGATAGCGGCCACTTCCTGGAGATCCATCATGCCGGCCTATGTAATCGTCGAAATCGACATCACCGACCCAGAGACCTATGCGCGCTACAAGGAGCTGGCTCCCCCGACCGTGCGCGCCTACGGTGGCCGCTACCTGGCCCGGGGCGGCGAGCAAGTCTGCCTCGAGGGCGACGGACCACCACAGCGCCTGGTATTGCTGGAGTTCGACTCCCTGGAGCGGGCCCGGCAGTGGCACGAATCGCCGGAGTACCGCGAGGCCCGCTCGCTGCGCCAGCGGGCGGCGCGCTCGCGGATGCTGGCCGTGGCCGGAGTGGCGGATTCGCCTCAGTAGGTGGCGCGCAGCGAGCGCCAGATCACCCGCAGTGCACCGTGCTCGAAGGGCGGGCGCAGAAATGCGTGCAGCTCGCCGGCCGGGTTGATCAGCACCAGATTGCCGCTGTGCTCCACCTGGTAATCCGCCCCGCCTGCGGCGGGTTCGAAGCCCGACTGCCACTCCAGGGCCAGTTTGCGCAGCTGCGGCAGTTCGCCGGTGATACCGAGAAAATCTGGATGAAATCCAGCGGCATAGGCCCCCAGCACCTCAGGCGTATCACGGGCCGGATCCACGGTGATCAGCAGCACCTCCAGATCGCCCTGTTCGCCAGGCTTCAGTTCGCGGTACATCCTGGCGAGCGTGGCCAGGGTCGTCGGGCAGATGTCGGCGCAGGAGGTGAAGCCGAAAAACGCCAGCGTCCAATGGCCCGGCAAGCGCTCGGCGGTGAAAGGCAGGCCGTGGTGGTCGATCAGCGTCATGGGCTGCACGGCGCGCGGCGGGTCCAGGACATAGACGCGCTGTTCACGCAGCTCGTGGGCGTTCAGCATCCGTGGCTGCGACATTTTGTACATCAGCAAGGCCATCGCCCCGAGCGCGAAAATCAGCGCCGCAGCCACCGTGATGCGGATATTGCGGCGGGTAACCGGATCGCGGTAGTCGTTCATCGCCTCAACCCCCGACCGCCGGCTCGACCAATTGATGGTCGCCCAGCATGATGGCAAACAGCGCGAGCAGATAGATGATCGAATACTTGAAGGTGGTCATACCCAGCGCGGCATCGGCATCCAAAAACAGGCGTATCGCCCAGTACAAAAAACCCGTGCCCAGCACCAGGGCGCCGAGCAGGTAGAGCCAGCCGCTCATGCCGGTCAGATAAGGCAACAGCGTCACCAGCACCATGAGGATGGTATAGAGCAGGATGTGCAGCTTGGTGTAGCGCTCGCCGTGGGTGACCGGCAGCATGGGCACGTCCGCCTTGGCGTAGTCGTCCTTGCGGTGCAGGGCCAGCGCCCAGAAATGAGGCGGCGTCCAGGCGAAGATGATCAGGACCAGCAACAGCGCGTGGCTATGCACGGCGCCGGTGACAGCGGTCCAGCCCAGCAGCGGGGGCGCAGCCCCGGCCAATCCCCCGATCACGATGTTCTGCGGGGTCGCCCGCTTGAGAAACAACGTGTAGACCACGGCATAACCGAGCAGCGAGGCCAGGGTCAGCCAGGCGGTCAGGGCATTGATCCACAACAGCAGGATGGCCATGCCCAGGCTGCCCAGGAGGACCGCGAAACCCATCACCTGCCCTGGCGCGAGCCGGCCCTGGGCGACCGGCCGATTCAGGGTTCGCGCCATCTTCCGGTCGATATGTCGATCGACCAGATGGTTGATGGCGGCAGCAGCGGCTGCGCACAGTGCGATGCCCAGATTGCCGAGCACCAGGACGTCGAGCGGCACCATCCCGGGCACCGCCATGAACATCCCGATGACCGCGGTAACGATCATGACCAGCACCACGTTGGGCTTGCAGAGCTCCAGGTAATCGCGCCAGCCCGGCGCCTGGGGAGTGGACTCAGCCCGGGTCGTCATCGATGTCTCTCAGTGTCCAGATTCGTGCCCCCAAGGTTACCAGTACCAGCATCACCAGTGCGGCTCCGAGGTTGTGCGCCAGGGCGATGGCCAGGGGAAGTCCAAGCAGGACGTTGGCGATACCGAGTCCGATCTGCGGAGCCAGGGCGCCGGCCAACGCCAGGGCCAGGCGCCGCGCGCCGGGCCAGGGGATGGTCAGCAAGGTGGCGCCCAGCCCCAGCAGCAGCACGGCAACCGCCAGGGCGCCCAACCGGTGCGCGACGTGGATTGCGGTCCGTGCCTCGCTCTCCAGCAGGCCGCCCAGGTAATTGGGGCCGACCTCCTGCAACACATCGAATCCGCGCCGGAAATCCATCGGCGGCCACCACTGGCCATGGCAGGTGGGGAAATCAGCGCAGGCCAGGGCCGCGTAATTGGCGCTGATCCAACCCCCCAGGGCGATCTGGCAGAACACCAGCACAACCGCCACCACCAGCCAAGGCTTCAATCGTCCGAGCCTGCGGGCGACCGGCGCCGGCGGCAACCAGCGCACATTGCGCAATCTCAGGGCCAACAGCCACATCAGAGACAGGATGCTGATACCGCCCAACAGATGCAGGGTCACTATCTGAGGCCAGAGTTTGAGCGTCACAGTCCACATGCCGAACAGCGCCTGCCAGACGACCAGGAATAACAGCAGCATGGGCAGCCGGAACGGGAAATCGCGATCCTCCCGGCGCCGCCAGCTGATCACCGCCAGCGCAGCGATGGTCAGCCCCAGGGCGCCGGCGAAATAGCGGTGGACCATCTCCGGCCAGGTCTTGTCGGTGGCCACCGGGGCGTCGGGGAAGCGCGCCTCGGCCGCGACGATTTCATGGTCCGCCGAGGGCCATAACAAATGGCCATAGCAGCCGGGCCAGTCGGGACAACCCAGGCCCGCATCTACCAGCCGGGTAAAAGCGCCCAGGCCCACCACCATCAAGGCCAGGAGGGTGGCCATCAACGCCAATCGGTATCCTGGCTTGGCGGAACCGGCAGGGTCGACCATGGTCACGAGTCCGGCGAATATTTGAGCAAATGGTTGAGATCTTCGAGCAGCTCGGCGCCACTGTGTGCCGGGGTGAAGAAAAGCATTGCCGCACCCCGCGCATCCACCACAAACACCCGTGGCTGACCCCCCGTCCAACCGGCCTGCAGCGCCCCAGGCCAGGCCGCGAATCGCTCCGGTGCCACCAGCAGGACGCGGAGCCGGGGATGTTCGCGCTCGATCAGGGCCGCGGTGCGTGCATCCAGCTCGCCGCCGACGGCCAGCAACACCCGCTCGACGCGGTCGGCATTGCGCGCCAATCTTACATGCACCTGGCGAGTGAAATAGAGGGTCTCGCGGCAATCTTCATCACAGGGCATGGGCGCCGCAATCACCACTCGCCAGCGCCCCGCCAGGGAGCGCCAATCCACCTCGGCGCCGGACGTCGAAACCGTGCCGAGGTCCGTCATTGGCGCCACCGGCGACAACAACTGCCCGTGATTGCTGGTGCCGAGTAGATCCAGCAAGCCGGCCTTGCCGACCGGACCTCTGGGCATCAGCAGAAAACCGCCGGCCAACACCGCCGCGGGAATGCCCAGAATCAGCCAGAGCTGCAATTGCCGCCGCCACCTCGGCGAATCACTCACCGTGCCGCCTCCGGCGCGCGCGCCACAGCTCGATCAGATTGCTGTTGCTGAACAGGCCCAGCACCATCAGGGTGAGCGAAAGACCGAACCACTGTACCGCGTAGCCCTGGTGCTGGGCCGGCGACAGATTCACGGTGATCCAACCGGTATCGAACCCCGGGCTGTTCTCGAGGCGCACTCGATAAGGGAAGAATTCGCGGTCCAGGCGCCGCTCCAGCAGCTCGAGGTCCGGCTGCTGAACGATCTGCGGCCACCCGGCAATGGGCTCTTCGGGTCCCAGTACCAGCGCCTGGGAAGCAGAGGAATGCAGGAAACCGACCCAATGCACCTGCTCGGGCAGGAGCGGGAGCTCGGGCAACGAAGTGCGGCTCGGGCCCCTGGGCAACCACCCCCGGTTCACCAGCACCCAAACGCCGTCGCTGAACTGCACGGGCGTAAGCACTTCATAACCGGCGCGCCCATCCCGCATGCGATTGTCGAGCAGGAACTGGTGCTGGCGGTCGGGCCTGCCCGATACCGATACCCGCAAATAGCGATTGTCGGCATCGGGGTCGACTTCGGCCAGCATCACGGGCTCCTGCTGCGCCCGGGCGGCGAAGACAGCCAGCAACTCGCGCTTTTCCTCGGCCCGGCGCAACTGCCAGAATCCGGCGGTCACGGTCAGCAGCAGCGCAATCAGGCAGAAGACCAACAATCGGCCATTCCATTGCCATTGAAACCGCGGTCGCTCCTGTTCGCGATGGGGACTCGGAGACATCTGTGGTTAAATTTCGCCTGTATTTCCGCGAGGTCGTTGCCGTGTGGCTCAAGGTACTCATCGTAACCCTGTTCATCGGGCTGTTGGTCAGCCTCTCCGCCGGTCTGGTATTCCTGCTCAAGGATGTCGGCAATGCCCGCCGCCGGACCCTGTATGCATTGGGAGTGCGGGTCACCCTGGCCACCGTTCTGATCCTCAGCATCGCCTGGGGTTTCTGGTCTGGCCGCCTGAACAGTACCGCGCCCTGGGATCGCCAGCTGCACCCTGAACAGTCGAGAACCGCACCCGGCCGCTGAGAGAAGGCAAGCCCAACAGGCAAACGGCCAGGTGATCGCTGGCCGTTTGCGGGCGCCGTATTTCCGGTCAGCCGAGCACGTAGACGAAGATAAACAGCCCCACCCAGACCACATCCACGAAGTGCCAGTACCAGGAGGAGGCCTCGAAGCCAAACTGGTCATCCGGCTTGAAGTGCCCCTTGAGCCCGCGGATCAGCTGGATCGCCAGCATGAAGGTGCCCATGCAGACGTGGAAGCCGTGGAAGCCGGTGAGCATGAAGAAGGTAGTGCCATAGATCCCCGATTGCAGGGTGAGGCCCATTTCGACATAGGCCTCGTGGTACTCGACGTACTGCACACCGATAAAGGTCAAGCCGAGGGCGACGGTAATACCCAGAAACAGATTGAAGCGGGCGCGATTGGCGTGCTTCAGCGCATGATGGGCGATATGTACCGTCCAACTGGACGTCAGCAGGATCACGGTATTCCACAGCGGCAGCCAGCCCAGGAACCTGTCCCAGCCCGGGAAACCCATGTTCTCGTGGGGCGCCACGAATTTGCTGCCGCCGACAACCTGATCCGGGGTCTGCATCACCGGCCACTGTGCCTCGAACCCCTGCCACAACAATTCGTTGGTCATCGCCTTGTCGCCCTCGCCTCCAAGCCAGGGCACCGCAAGTACGCGCACATAGAACAGGGCGCCGAAGAAGGCGGCAAAGAACATCACCTCGGAAAAGATGAACCAACCCATGCCGATCACATAGGATCTCTTGAGCTGAGCACCCGGCAGCCCCTTCATGTTTTCGTCGATCACGGTGCTGAACCAGCAGAACAGCACCACGGCCAGCAGCGCCAGTCCGACCAGCAGCGGCAATCCCGTCCTGCCCTGTACTGCGAGGCCCCCGCCTACCGCCAGCAGCCCCATGGCTGTCGCGGTGACCACCGGAAACCAGCTGCTTTCGGGAACGTAATAATTACTCTCGGACGCCATGGATGCTCTCTCCTCGCAAGACCGTGCCGCTGTCGGCTATCAATTGACCGCCGCCACCCCGGCACCCTGCCGGTCGGTGACATCGAATAGGGTGTAGGACAGGGTGATGGTGGTCACCGCCGCGGGCAGCTCCGGATCGACGAAGAACACCACCGGCATTTCCGCCGCCTCGCCGGCCTGCAGGGGCTGGCGGTTGAAGCAGAAGCACTGAGTCTTGTGCAGATACCTGGCGGCATTGGCCGGCGCGACGCTGGGAATGGCCTGAGCCACCATGTCGTGCTGGGTAACGTTCCGCGCATAGAAGGTCACTCGCGTCGACTCCCCGGGATGCAGGCGAACCGCTTCCGCCGGCGCCCTGAACTCCCAAGGCATGGTGCCATTGTTGGTAGTCAGGAACTGGACCTTCACCATCCGCTCGCTGTCCACTGCCGGCGCCTCGTTCACATAGCGCCCAGCGGGCTTGCCGCCGAGGCCGGTAACCTCACAGAAGGCATCGTACAGGGGCGGCATCACGAACACCGCGAAGGCGAACATCACCGGCACGGCCAGCGCCAACCGCAGTGCTGTCTTCCTGGCCGGAGAGCCCGCCATCGCGCTGCCCTACTTCACCGCCGGCGGCGTGGAGAAGGTGTGGTACGGGGCCGGCGTAGGCAGGGTCCACTCCAGGCCTTCGGCACCTTCCCAGATCTTGGGATCGGACACCTTCCTGCCCGCCACGATGGTGGCGATCACATTGTAGAGGAACAGCAGCTGTGAAGCCCCGTAGATAAAGGCGCCGATGCTCGACACCATGTTCCAATCGGCGAACTGCAGCGAATAATCCGCGTAGCGGCGCGGCATGCCGGCCAGGCCCAGGAAATGCTGGGGAAAGAAAGTGATGTTGAAACCGATGAAGGATACCCAGAAATGCACCTTGCCCATGGTCTCGTTGTACATCCGGCCACACCACTTGGGCAGCCAGTAGTACACCGCGGCGGTACTGGAGAACAGGGCGCCGGCCACCATCACATAATGGAAGTGCGCGACCACGAAATAGGAATCGTGGTATTGGATATCCGCCGGGGCAATGGCCAGCATCACTCCCGTGAATCCGCCCAGGGTGAACAGCACCACGAAGGCAATGGCGAACAGCATCGGCGTCTCGAAGGTGATGGCGCCGCGGAACATGGTCGACACCCAGTTGAACACCTTCACCCCGGTGGGCACCGCGATCAGCAGGGTGGCGTACATGAAGTACAGCTCGCCGGCGATAGGCATGCCCACGGTGAACATGTGGTGCGCCCAGACGATGAACGACAGGAAGGCAATGGCCGCGGTCGCATAGACCATGGAGGAATAGCCGAACAGCGGCTTCCGGGAGAAGGTCGGGATGATCGCCGAGATCACGCCAAATGCCGGAATGATGATGATGTACACCTCGGGGTGACCGAAGAACCAGAAGATGTGCTGGAACAGCACCGGATCACCGCCGCCGGCGGCGTCGAAGAAGCTGGTGCCGAAATTGATGTCCATCAGCATCATGGTGACGGCACCGGCCAGCACTGGCATCACCGCAATCAGCAGGAACGCCGTGATCAGCCAGGTCCAGGCAAACAACGGCATCTTCATCAGAGTCATGCCGGGCGCGCGCAGATTGAGGATGGTGGCAATGATGTTGATCGACCCCATGATCGAAGACGCACCGATGATGTGGATCCCGAAGATGAAGAAATTGACCGTCGGGGGCGCGTAGGTGGTCGACAGGGGCGCATAAAAGGTCCAGCCGAAATTGGGCGCCCCACCCTCCATGAACAGGGTCGAGGCCAGCAGCGTGAAGCCAAAGGGCAGGATCCAGAAGCTGAGGTTGTTCATCCGCGGCAGCGCCATGTCGGGCGCGCCGATCATCATCGGGATCATCCAGTTCGCCAGACCCACGAACACCGGCATGATGGCACCGAACACCATGATCAAACCGTGCATGGTGGTCATCTGGTTGAAGAACTCGGGACGAACGATCTGCATGCCGGGCTCGAACAGCTCGGCGCGGACCACCATCGCAAAAAAACCGCCCAGCAGGAACATCGTGAAACTGAACCACAGATACATGGTGCCGATGTCTTTGTGGTTGGTCGCGAACAGCCAGCGGCGGATACCTTTAGCGGGGCCGTGTGCCATGAGCAGTATCTCCCTCAGCGCTCTTGCTTGAACTGGAATACGTCCGCAGGCTGGACGATATTATCTTCGGTCTTATTGCCCCAGGCATTGCGCTCATAGGTGATGACCGCCGCCAGATCGACCTCGGAGAGCTGGGCGCCGAACGCCTGCATCGCGGTGCCGGGTTTGCCGTTGACGACGATATCGAGGTGATCGGCGACCGGCCCCTGGGCGATGGCACTGCCCTTCAGTGCCGGAAAGGCTCCCGGGATGCCTTCGCCGGACGCCCCATGGCAACTGGCGCAGGAACGGCCGTAGACCTCATCACCCTTGGCCATCAGCTCCTCCAGCGTGAAGGTCTTCTCGGTCAGCTCGCGCAACGCCGCGGCATCGGCCTGCTTGGCCGCCAGCCAGGTATTGAATTCCTCTTCAGGAACCGCGTTGACCACGATCGGCATGAAGGCGTGGTCCTTGCCGCAGAGCTCGGCGCAGCGCCCCCGATAGATACCCGGCTCCTTTGCCAGCGCCCAGGTCTCGTTCACGAAGCCGGGGATGGCGTCCCTCTTGACCCCAAGCTCGGGTACCCACCAGGAATGAATCACATCGGCACCGGTGATCAGAAAACGCACCTTCTTGCCCACCGGGATCACCACCGGCTCGGTAACCTCTTCGAGGTAAAACTGGGTCTTGGGCGCCTGGCCGTACACCGAGGCCTGGGTCGTGGCCAGTTCACTCATGTAACCCACATCCGTGCCCAGATAATCGTACCGCCACTTCCATTGATAGCCGGTGACCTTGATATCGAGGTCCGCCTCGCTGGTGTCGTAGAGCTCTTTGAGGGTGCGGGTGGCCGGAAACGCCATCACGATGAGGATCAGCGCCGGGATGATGGTCCACACCAACTCGACCGTGGTGCTCTCGTGAAAAGTTGCCGGCTTGTGCCCGCGTGACTTGCGATGCGCAAACATGCTGTAGAACATGACACCGAACACCAGCACGCCGATCCACACGCAGATCCAGAAAACAACCATGTGGATGTCGTGGATCTCGCGGCTGACGCTGGTCACACCCTCAGGCATGTTCAGCAGGCCCCACCCCCCGGAGTTCTCCGCGGCGGGGGCCGCCGCCAGCGCATGCATGAGCGGCGCCAGCGCGAGCGCGCATATGCCTCCCCGGACCAATCGCTTAGCTCTCGAAACCATTGCCCTCATCTTCTCCGTTTTGATTGAACCACTGCCGGGGCTGAAGGGGCGGCCACGGGAGACCGCTGGCACCGGGAAAAGTTCGGCGCGCGATTGTAACAGAGGCTCACTGTCAGAGGGCAAGGAATAATCCCCGGGGTTTTCCACACCGCGCTGCGGTCCGTCAGTGGAAATTGATCTGGATCAGCTCGACCCGGGATTTCCGCCATCACTGGCGCGGTCACTCCAAAGCAGCGGTTCTGCTCCTGCGGCCGGCGCAACCTCAGGGTCGCCCAGGACGTCGCGCGATCCGCAAGCCACACACTCGCGATAATCACGGCCCTGGTGATGGTAGACGACCACCCGGTCTTCCCTACCGCAGTGGGGACAACGGGCGCCGGCGATGAAGCGCCGGCGTTCACTGAAAACAGCCATCAGACCTCATCACACATATCGGCGTAAGGGTTCTCGGAGGTGAGCGCGATCGGTTTGCCGAAGCCAGGCACCCGGATGGTGTCGGCGGAAATCTGTATCTCAACATCCGAGATACCGCCTTCTCCGAAACGATAGATGGGCGCGAACAGGCCGCGGTCGGCGCGCTCTCCATAGGCTGCTGCCGCGGCGCGGGTCTCCTCGCGGCGCGCGAGATAGTCGCTCCAGCCGGCTCCATAACGGCGGGCCAGCATGCTTTCGACAACCGCGGCCGACAGCACCAGGCCGGAGGCATTGTTGCCCCCGAAACCCTTGGCATTGACGATCGCCGCATCCAGCCCCCGCTCGCGCAGATCCAGATCGGCGAGCGGAATTCGCAGGCGCCCGGCGTGCACGTCGGGCGCCACCTCAGCCATGGTCTTGATGCCCGGCAACCAGCCGTGGCGCATCGCACCGAGCGCCGTGACCAGCTGGTCTCCGGCGGCGGCGGCCAATGAATGGCCGACATAGGCCTTGACGGCACAGACCGGCCAGTCGCGGATACCGAAGGCGTCCGCGATGCGATCGAAGATCAAGGATTCGGTGGTCCGGTTCTGAGGCGTGCTGGAACCATGGGCGAAAATCGCGCTGCGCTGACGCAGCGCCCTTTCGCCAAGGATTGACCGGGCGGCGGCCACTGCCTTGCCGAACGACAGATAATTACCCGGCCCCGGCCCCGAAATAGACTTCTTGACACCGTCGGCGTCAATGCAGACTTCCGGGACCGCGCCCTGGATATCCAACCCCAGCTCGACCGCCAGCGCGTCATCCATGAGAAAGACGTACTGTGCCGCCTCGCCGATCACAAAGCCCGCATTGTGGCCGAACGGCCGGCTGTAGCGGCGCGGATCGGCATCGCCGAGGCGCGTCATGGCCTCCTCGGTGGCCAACGCGTTCATGTTCGCGAAGCCCTCGACGATCTCCGGGGTGACCGGCGCCTCGCTGGCACCGACCAGCGCCACCCGGCGGGCGCCGCGGCGAATATCGCGCACCGCCGCGTGCAGGTTATAGAGAAAACTGGCGCAGGCCCCGGTGATGGCCTCGGTATGCCCCAGGCTGCCCAGCACATAGGCATTGACGAAATCGGCCGGCATGCTGTTCAGGCCGAGCGGCAACTGTTTGGCCGTGGCGCGGCCGCCCAACAGGGCGGCGCGCAGCATGCCGCCCAGCCCCTCGTCGCCGAGCTGGCCCATGGCACAGGAGGCGTAGGTGCCGATCTCGTCCGGCCGCACGGCGGCACAGATCCGCTCCCAGGGAATGCCCAGGGAATGAATCGCGTCGCTGGCACCGGCGACCGCCATCTGCAGCCCGCGGGGCTGGAAACGCGATTGGTAGCCCGCACCTGGATCGAAACCTCGCGGCAGCTGGCCGGCGGCCTTGACCCCCTGCACCTGGGTGGCGGGCAAGCGCCAGTTCTGACAACCCCGGGCGGTGACCCAAACCGCGTCTTCGTCATTCGCTACCGGCTCGGCCTGCCAACCCTCCGGCAAGGGTTCGGGCAGCTGGCGGCGCGGCAGGCGAAAGCGGAACGCTCCGTCGACCGGCTCCAGCGCCAGCAAGCGATGGCAGGACACCGCGTCTGGGTCGAAATGGCTGGGCTCGATGCCGCGAATCAAGGTGCCGTTCGCTACGTCCCGGGCACAGGCCTCGGCGACCGCCGCGGCATCCAGGCGAGCGCCCTGGCCATCCGCATAACCAGCCCCCTCCCAGCGGACGAGGCCCATCATGCAGGCCAGCCCGGCGACCGTGCGCACCCGCTCGCCACCGTCAAGGCTCTCCAGGATCATGCGCCGATAAGCTTGATCGAAAGAGCTGCGGCCGGCTGGATTGAAGCCACCATAGCCGACGATGACGGGGAGTACAGCCATTGCGGGATCTGCGGGAAATCGAGGAAGCATAGATTCTAGGCGCGCGCATCCACTTGTGTCATGGGCAATCCGGCCATATTCTTCGGGATCCCGGCCAACTTCTCTCCCATGGACGCTCCAGCCCCCTTCCGTGTCGCGGTCATCCTCTGCCAGCAGGCGCTCGCCACCAGCATCACGCTACCGGTGGAAATACTCCGCAATGCCGAGGCATTCGCCAAACGCGAAGGCTTCGGTCATCGGCCGGTCGCGCTCGACACCCTGACGCCGGATGGCGAACCGGTGCAGTCGGCCTCCGGCTTCGCTCTGTCCCCCAGTGGCAGCATCGAGCCTTTCATCCCTTACGACCTCGTTCACGTGCCCAGTCTGTGGCGCAGTCCTCGTCTGGCACTGCGCCGGCATCCGCAGTACCTGCCCTGGCTGCGCGCCCAGCACCAGGCGGGCGCCATTGTCACCGCAGTGGGCACGGGTGCCTGTCTGGTCGCCGCCAGCGGACTGCTCGACGGCAAGCCCGCGACCACGCACTGGCACTACTTCGATCAATTCCAGCGCGAATACCCTCAGGTGCACCTGCAACGCCAATACTTCACGACCAGGGCCGGCAACATCTATTGCACGGCGGGTGTCAACGCGCTCGCTGAACTGCTGGCCCACCTGGTCTATCGCATCTATGGCCGCAGCGTGGCACGCCATGTGGAGCGAGTGTTCTTCCACGAGATCCGCAACGCCTTCGAGGGCAGCCGCTATCTGGACGACGCCACTGCCCGGCACGGGGACGAAGACATTCTCCAGGCGCAGATCTGGCTGCAGGACAACTTTGACAAGCCGGTGATCATGGCCGAACTGGCGGCACGTTTCGGGCTGAGCCTGCGCACCTTCAATCGCCGGTTCCGGGAAGCGGTGGGAGACTCCCCGCTCCAACACCTCCAGGAGCTGCGCCTGGACACCGCCCGCCAGCTGCTGCAGAGCACCAATCTGTCGATCGGCGAGATCGCCCATCGCTGCGGCTATCAGGACACCGCCTGGTTCGCATCCCTGTTTCGCCGCTTCTATGACGTCACTCCGCGTGTCTACCGCCACACGGTACGCGCCAAGCTGTTCAGTTCCAGCTGACGCGGTCACCGATTTGCCCGCACTTCCCCCGGCCTGGCCCGTAACATTCCGCCTGATACAGACAGCACTTGCGAGGGTTCCCATGGCGATCAGTGAAATCCACCACGTCGCGCTCACCGTCGGCGACCTGAAGAAATCCGTCACCTTCTATGAAGAAGTCCTGGGCTTCACCAAGACCCTGGACATGCCCCTCGCCGGCGCCATCACCGAGCGCCTGCTCAAGCTGCGCCCGGGAACCCGGGGCCGCTCGGTGATCCTGCAACAGGGCGGCAAGCTCACCGGCGAAGTGGAGCTGATCCAGTTCGACCCGCCGGCGGCGCGGCAGACCGGCCCCAAGCAGCCGGGGGATCCAGGGATATTCCTGCTCTCTTTCGAAGTCAGCGGGGAAACCCTGCACAGTGTCTACGAACGGCTGCGGGCACGGGGGATCGACTGTTACGCCGAGCCCATGGACCTGGAACTCGAAGGTTATGGCGTCATCAAGGCGGTGGTTTTCGAAGATCCCGACGGCAACATGATCGAGCTGATCCAGCTTCCCCCGCGCGAGGCAATCCGCGCCTATCGGGCAGACCAAGGGCATCGGGGAAGCCCGGAAGCCGGGAGTTAAGGTGGTAGCTACGGGCGGACTCGAACCGCCGACCCCAGCATTATGAGTGCTGTGCTCTAACCAGCTGAGCTACGTAGCCACGGCGGGACGGGGGCGGAATTTTCGGGACTTTGGCCGGGGGTGTCAACCCGACCACCAGGACCTAGTGGGCCACGCGGCCCACTAGACGTTGAAGCGGAAGTGGATGATGTCGCCCTCCTGCACCACATAGTCCTTGCCCTCCAGGCGCCACTTGCCCGCCTCGCGGGCACCCGCCTCACCGCGGTAGTGTACGAAATCCTCGTAGCCGACCACCTCGGCGCGGATGAAGCCCTTTTCGAAGTCGCTGTGAATACAGCCGGCGGCCTGGGGTGCGGTGGCACCCACCGCGAGCGTCCAGGCGCGAACCTCCTTGACCCCGGCTGTGAAGAAGGTGTGCAGGCGCAGCAGCCGGTAGCCGGCGCGAATCACCCGGTTGAGACCCGGCTCCTCCAACCCCAGGTCGGCGAGAAAGGCGCGCCTGTCCTCCGCATCGAGCTCGGCGAGTTCGGCCTCGATCTGGTTGCAGACGACGACTATCTCGGCACCCTCCGCGCGGGCGATCTCCCCGACCTTCAGCAGATGCGGATTGTCCGCGAAGCCGTCCTCAGCGACATTGGCGACATACAGGGTGGGCTTGGCGGTCAACAGCGCGAGGTCGCGCAGCTCCTGGCGCGCCGCAACGTCGAGATCGAGGCTGCGCACCGGCCGCGCGGCATCCAGATGGGGCAGCAGGGTTTCCAGCAGCGTCTTGCGTGTCAGCGTCGCCTTGTCGCCGCCCTTGGCGGCCTTGGCGGCGCGCTGCAGGGCGCGCTCCACGGTCTCCAGGTCCGCCAACGCCAGCTCGGTATTGATGACTTCGATGTCGGCTGCCGGATCGACCCGATTGGCAACGTGGATGACCTCGGAGTCCTCGAAGCAGCGCACCACATGGGCGATGGCGTCGGTCTCGCGGATATGGGCCAGGAACTGGTTGCCGAGCCCTTCGCCCCGTGCGGCTCCGGCCACCAGTCCGGCGATGTCCACAAACTCCATGGTGGTCGGGATCACCCGCTGCGGCTGCACGATTTCGGCTAGCTTATCCAGGCGGGGGTCCGGCACCGGCACCACGCCGGTATTGGGCTCGATGGTGCAAAAGGGGAAATTCTCGGCACCGATCCCGGCCTTGGTCAGCGCATTGAACAGGGTCGACTTGCCCACGTTGGGCAGACCCACGATGCCGCATTTGAAGCCCAATGGAGCCCCCTCAGCCAGGTTCGTTATCAATGGTGTGGAGTTGCCGCACCGCGCGGTCCCAGTCGCCACCCGCCAGCGCAGGTATCACTTCCAGAGCGCGGGCGGCAGCCTCCCGCATCCGCTCACTCTCCTCGAAGGCTGGCCGGCGCAAGACATAGCCGACCACATCCGCGCCTGGCCCGGGATGGCCGATGCCGATGCGCAGGCGGGCGAAATCGCGCGCCCCGCCCAGGGCCTGAATGATGTCGCGCAGACCGTTGTGACCGCCGTGGCCGCCCCCCCGTTTCAATCGCGCCATCCCCGGGGATAGATCCAGCTCGTCGTGCACCACCAGCGCCTCCGGCGGCGAAATACGATGAAATCGCAGCACTGCGGCCACCGCCTGGCCGCTACGGTTCATGTAGGTTTCCGGGACCAGCAGCCAGAGGGTACTGCCATCGATCTCCAGGCGCGCCACCTCGCCGCAGAAGCGGGCCTCCCGACGCCATCGCGCACCGCGCTCGGCGGCGAGCAGCCGCACCCAATCGGCACCCGCGTTGTGGCGCGTATGCGCGTAACCGGGCCCCGGATTACCGAGGCCGACGATCAGGCGCACAGCCCCTACCATGCCCGGGGAGCCTTTGGATCAATCCGCGGTTTCGGCCTCGCCGGCACCTTCCTCGTCGCCATCTTCCGCCTCGCCACGCACCTTGGGTTTGTTGACGGCGACCACCGGCAAATCGTGGTCGGCGCCATGAGCGAGTGCGACACTCTCCACACCCCTCGGCAGGCGCAGGTCGGAGATGTGCAGAAGCTGGCCGAGCTCGATAGCGGCCATATCCACTTCGATGTATTCGGGGAGATCGGCAGGCAGACACTGCACTTCAAGGTCGACCAGATTGTGCTGGATGAGGCCGCCCTGCTGTTTGACGCCGACACAGGTATCCTCGTTGAGGAAGTGCAAGGGCACTCTGGTGGTCAGCTTTTGCGTCCTGCTGACGCGCAGGAAGTCGGCGTGCATGATCAGCGGCTTGGCCGGATGGCGTTGCAGATCCTTGAGAATCACATCCAGCCTCTCGCCATCCACTTGCAGGGCGATGATATGCGAATAAAAGGCTTCGTTGTCGAGTGCGCGCTCCAGATCCCGATGGGACAGGGAGATCGCGAGGGGTTCGGCGTCACCGCCGTAGACGATGGCGGGCACCTCGTCCGCGAGCCGACGCAGGCGGCGGCTCGCACCCTTCCCCTTGTCGGTTCGCGCGCGGGCATTGAGAGCGAATTCAGTCATTGCCTTGGCTCCTGAAATAACACCGCCGGCATCGCTCAGCGACCTGGATGACGGCGGAGGGTTAATGACCCCTGAGGGTCGTCGTTGTCCAGCGCGCTCAATCAAACATCGCGCTGATGGATTCCTCATTGCTGACGCGGCGAATCGCCTCGCCCAGCATGGCGCTGATCGACAACTGGCGGATCCGCGGGCACTCCCGCGCCCGCTCCGATAACGGGATGCTGTTGGTCACCGCCAGGGTGTCGAGCGCGGAGGCCTGGATATTGTCGAGCGCGGGCCCCGATAGCACTGCGTGGGTGCAATAGGCGATCACCCGAGCGGCGCCGCGTTCCTTGAGGGCATCGGCGGCCTTGCACAGTGTGCCGGCGGTATCCACGATGTCGTCGACCAACAGGCAGGTGCGGTCATCCACCTCACCGATCACGTTCATCACCTGCGCCTGGTTGGCCTCAGGGCGTCGCTTGTCGATGATCGCCAGCTCCGTGTTGAGCTGCTTGGCGATCGCCCGTGCCCGCACCACGCCGCCGATATCCGGCGATACCACCAGCAGGTTGTCGTAATTCTGACGCTTGATGTCGGCGACCAGCACCGGTGCGCCGTAGACGTTGTCCACCGGGCACTCGAAGAAACCCTGGATCTGCTCAGCGTGCAGATCCACGGTCAGCACCCGGCTGACGCCGGCATTGTCGATCATGTCGGCTACCACTCGGGCGCTGATCGGCACCCGTGCCGAACGCACCCGGCGATCCTGGCGCCCATAGCCGAAATAGGGCAGCACCGCGGTCACCCGGCTCGCCGAGGCGCGGCGCAGGGCGTCCACCATGAGGATGAGTTCCATCAGGTTCTTGTGGGTCGGTGCACTGGTCGGCTGAATGATGAACACATCGCGGCCGCGCACATTCTCACGAATCTCGATGTTGATCTCGCCGTCGGAAAACTGGGCGACCAGGGCATTGCCCAACGGCAACCCGAGGTAGCGGGCGACTTCCCGCGCCAGGTCCGGATTACCGTTCCCGGAAAACACCATCAGGTTCGCCATAGATTTACCCTGGAACTCTTGCCTGCCGGGCGGGATTATGGCTGGGGCGGGAGGACTCGAACCTCCGAATGGCGGGATCAAAACCCGCTGCCTTGGCCGCTTGGCGACGCCCCAATGGATTACTCTGCTTTCGCTTTCGGTTTTCGGCCGGCGACCGGATTCGCCACGCTCAACGGCGAGCGGTTGACCCCCCGGGCCACGAACCCTGACCACTGCGCCGGCAACTGGGCGAGCACCTCAGCAGCCCGCTCGCGGCTATCGAAGCGTGCGAACAGGCAGCTTCCCGTGCCGGTGAGCCGGGCATCCGCATGGCGCTCCAGCCAGCGGCGCGCGGCGCGAACCCGAGGATAAAGGGTCTCGACCGCTGCCGCGCAGTCGTTGCGCGCACCCTCACCGAAAAAGGCGCGTATTTTCATCGGCGGGGTATCCCTTGTCAATTGCGGATGGGCGAATACGGCGGCGGTGGAGACTTGACAGCCCGGCCTGATCACCAGATACCAGGCGGCGGGCAGGGACACCGGGGTGAGGCGCTCGCCGATCCCTTCCGCCCAGGCGCTATGGCCGCGCAGGAATACCGGCACGTCGGCGCCCAACTCGAGCCCCAGCACACACAGCGCCTCGAGGTCGAGACCCAGCCGCCAGAGCATATTCAGACCGACCAGCGCGGTGGCGGCGTCGCTGCTGCCGCCACCCAGGCCACCGCCCGCGGGCAGACGCTTGTGGATCCGGATGCCAACCCCCTCCGGCCCGGGATAGCGGTCGCGCAGCGCGCGCGCCGCCCGATAGACGATGTTGTCGGTCTCCGCAAGACCGTCCAGCGGCGGCTCGACCGCCACCGCAATGGCACCATCCAGGGTACGGCGAAACTCCAACCGGTCGCCGTAATCGAGCAGCTGGAACAGCGTCTGGAGCTCGTGATAGCCATCGGCACGGCGACCGAGCACATGCAGGAAGAGGTTCAGCTTGGCCGGCGCCGGCAGGCTCAGATCCGGCTGCGCCCCGCCGCTCATGGCGCGGCAAACTCCCAGCGCTTGGCCACCAGGCGGATGCGCAAGTGGCCATCGTCGGCGTCGATACGCCCGGGCAGGAAACCCGCTGCCGTAGCCCGGTAGTCGTCGAACACCAGCGCCCAACCGTTCTGGCGCAGCTCCCGCAACCGGCCCTGCGCGTCCAGGGCGAGGTGTTCCACGGCAGCACCCCGATAGGGGATCCCCAGTACCCAGTCGCGCAGCTCGCGGGCCGGCAGTGGCCAACCCAGCAAGGCCTGACTCAGCACCTCCACGGACGGCGCGCGCCGCTCCTCCTCGCCCGGCTGGCGCAGTACCGCCCCCTCCGGACCGGCCAGGATCTGCGCGCTGCCGGCGCCGAAGGGACCGCGCAGCCAGACCTCCGCCCTTGCCCCACGCTGTGCCCAGTCGAGCCTGACCGACCCGGCATCCGCTGCAGTGCGGTAGCCAAGCTTGGCTTCCAGCTGCCAATCCCGCAGCATGGCCAAGGTATCCCGGTGCTCCTGCCAGGACACCGGCTCCGGGTCCGGGATCCGCGCGCAGCCCTGTGCCAGCAGCAGACCCAGCGCCAACACCGAGGCGAGCACCTTGACCGTCAAGAGTCGACCTGTAACCGCTGCATGGTTTCGCGGATCAACGGATCGTCGGGGAAGTGCTCCAGAGCCTCCGTCCAGATCGAGCGAGCCTGCTCGCGCTTGCCCATTACCCAGAGCACTTCGCCGAGGTGCGCGGCCACCTCCGGATCCGGCAGCAACGCCGCCGCACGCCGCAGTTCGGCGAGCGCCTGCTCGTGCTGGCCGCGGTGATAGAGGACCCAGCCCAGACTGTCGATGATGGCGGCATCATCGGGCGCCAGCGCCAGCGCCCGCTCGATCAGGCGCTGCGCCTCCTCATACCGGTCGGTGTGATTGGTCAACGAATAGCCGAGCGCGTTGAGCGCCGAGGCATTGTCGGCATCCATCGCCAGAATGGCCCTCAGATCCGCCTCCACCGCGGCGATATCACCCAGCTTTTCATGGGCCAGGGAACGCGCATAGAGCAGCTCGATACTGTCGGGCACTTCTTCCAGCCGCTCGTCGAGCAGATCCCGCGCGGCGCGGTACTCGCCCAGCTGCATCAGCAGTTCGGACTCGATCTGCAACAGGGTCGACAGATGCTCCTGGTGTGTGGAGCGCGACTTGGCCAGGTACCGGCGCGCCGCCGCAACCTCGCCGGAATCCACCTGCAGCCTGGCCGCACGCGCGGTTGCCGCCAGCCAATGCTCGCCCTGGACACGCCGATAATACTGGATCGCGCGCTCCACATGGCCGGCCGAATCAGCCAATTGACCCAGCTGAAAATAGGCATCACCACCGAGCTCGGGGTCCTCGACCAGCCTGCCGAGCTGTTCCCGGGCCGCCTCCGGGCGGTCGACGCCACGGTAGGACAGGGCCAACCCGAAGCGCAGCACAGCGTTGTCCGGATAGGCTGTCACCAAGGGTTCCAGGCGCGCCACGGCCCGCGCGAAATCGCGGCGCCCGAGCAGTATGCGTACATAGGTGCGGCTCAGCCGGGCATCTTCGGAATAGCGGGGCAACACCAGCTCCAGATGCTCCAACGCCTGGGCCGACAGATCGCTCTCCTCGAGCAGCTGCGCGAACAGCAGATGTCCCGCGGGATTGTCCGGCTGCAGCGCCACTGCGCGCTCCGTCAGCTCCCGCGCCTCGTCCACGCGACCGGCCTGCCAGCGCAACAAGGCACGGCCGAACAGCAGATCCGGACTGTCGGGGAATGCCGGCGCCAGCTCATCATAGGCGGCCAGCAAGGCGTCTCGCTCGGCCTGCGGCCGCCTGGCGGCACTGCCGGTAAGCAGCTGGATCGACTGCCCGGAACCCTGCCGGAGCAGAAAGACCGCGTGCGGCAGCGCTTCCAGCAGCCTGCCCTGGCGCGCCAGGCCTGCGGCGGCCAGCTCCCGGGCTTGCGGATCCTCGGGCTGCTGCTCGACCCAGAGCAGCCCGAGTTCGGCCAGCGCCCGGTCGTCGCCGGCATATTCGGCGATGTAGGCGGCCCGAGAGATCACTCCCGGGTCACCGGTGGCGCGGGCCTGCTCCAGGTACTGGCGCAATGAAAAGTCGATATCGCCGCGGATACCTGCCATTTCCGCGGCCAGCAGTGCATAGAGGGTTTGTGTCGGAAAGGCCCTGACGGGATAATCAGCGCTGGCGTCATCGCTCTCCGAGGCTGGCCGGCCTCCGACCACGCCCGTTTCCGCACCAGACCCTGCCTGTCGCAGCGCCGGCGCCTGGGGTTCGAAGGCACAGGCAACAAGCAGGACGACGCCGAGACCGGCTAACAGGCGAATCGCACGAACCACGGCGGGCAGATGTCCTCAAGAACCAGCGCTATTGTAGCAACAACCCCTTGGACAGATTCCCTTCGGCAAGGGTTTCACGCCGCACAGCGCGCCCGGCGGCCATGACGATCCAGGTTTTCGGACTCAGTCACGACACCGCTCCCCTGGCGCTGCGCGAGCGGGTCGCGTTCGCCCCCGAAAAGTTGGCCGAGCATCTGGAGCGGGCGCGCGCCGAACTGGACCTCGAAGAAGTGGCCATCCTGTCGACCTGCAATCGTACGGAAATCTATGCGGTTGGCGAAGCCGGTTTCACCGCCTTCGGCGAATGGCTGGCCATCGCTCAGGGCCTCTCTCCCACCGAGTTGATCACCAGCTGTTACGCGCACCGGGATGGCGCTGCACTGCGCCATATGATGCGGGTCGCCAGCGGACTCGATTCCCTGGTGCTGGGCGAGCCCCAGATCCTCGGCCAGATGAAAGCCGCCTACCTGACGGCGCGCACTGCCGGGGTGCTGTCGACAGCACTCGAGCAGTGCTTCCAAAGCGTCTTCGCCGCCGCCAAGCGGGTACGCTCGGAGACCGCCATCGGCGCCAATCCGGTCTCCGTGGCCTATGCCGCAGTGAGCCTGGCACGGCAGATTTTCGGCCGCATGGAATCGCTGCACGCCATCCTGGTCGGCGCTGGAGATACCGTCGAACTGGTCGCCCGGCATCTGGGGGAAGCCGGCATCGCCGAGCTCATCTTCGTCAATCGGACCCCGGACCGGGCGGCCCTGCTCGCCGCCCGTCATGGCGGCGAGACCCTCCCCCTGGCAGAACTGCCCGATCACCTGCACCGCGCCGACCTGGTGATCACCGCCACCGCCAGCCAGGTGCCGGTACTGGGCAAGGGCGCGGTGGAGTCCGCGATCCGACGCCGCCGGCATCGCCCGATACTGATGGTCGACATCGCAGTACCCCGCGACATCGAGCCGGAGGTGGGCGGCCTCGACGACGTCTATCTTTACACGGTCGACGACCTCCGCGAGGTGATCCAGGAGGGCCGGCGCGCCCGTGAAGAGGCGGCGCGCTCGGCCGAGGAGATCATCGAACTCGAGGTGTCACGCTGGCAAAGGCGGCGGCTGGCGCGCGATGCAGTGGGTGCCATCCGCGCCTACCGGGGCCACGCCGCCGCCGTGCGCGATGCAGAAGTCGAAAAGGCGCTGCGGGCGCTGGACGCCGGCCAACCGCCGGAGGCCGTACTTCGCCAGCTGGCCAACAGCCTGACCAACAAACTGCTGCATCACCCCACCGCCGGTCTCAAGAAAGCCGGGGAACAGGGCCGGCAGGAGTCCCTGCGCTGGCTCAGCGAGCTCTTTACCCTGGACCGACCCGACCGCCCGGACTCGCCATGAAAGCCTCGCTACGCGACCGTCTCCGAGAACTCACCGAACGCCACGAAGAGGTCGGGTACCTGCTCGGCGACGCCGGGGTGATCGCCGAGCAGCAGCGGTTCCGGGCGCTGTCCCGCGAGTACGCCGAGCTGGAAACCGTGGCCACCGCCTATCGGCGCCATCAGCAGGTGGTCGCCGACATTGCCGCCGCCAGCGAACTGCTGCGCGACACCGATCCCGAGCTGCGCGCCCTCGCCGGCGAGGAACTGCAAGCGGCAGAGACCCTGCGCGAGCAGCTGGAGGCTGAACTGCAACTGCTGTTACTGCCCCGGGATCCCAACGATGACGCCAACGTGTTTCTCGAGATTCGCGCCGGCACCGGCGGCGACGAGGCGGCGATCTTTGTCGGCGACCTGTTCCGCATGTACTTCCGCTACGCCGAATCCCGCGGCTGGCACATGGAGGTGATCAGCCAGCGCCCCGGCGAGCACGGCGGCTACAAGGAGATCATCAGCCGCATCGTCGGAGTCGGCGCCTACTCGCGCCTCAAATTCGAATCCGGCACGCACCGCGTGCAGCGGGTGCCGGCGACGGAATCCCAGGGCCGCATCCACACTTCCACCTGCACCCTCGCGGTCATGCCCGAAGTGGCCGAAATCGATGGCGTGGCGATCAACCCCACCGATCTGCGCGTCGATACGTTCCGCTCCTCGGGCGCCGGCGGTCAGCACGTCAACGTCACGGATTCCGCCGTGCGCATCACCCACCTGCCCACCGGGACCGTGGTGGAATGCCAGGACGAGCGCTCGCAGCACAAGAACCGCGCCAAGGCACTGGCGCTGCTGCAAGCGCGCATTCTGGCCGGGATGCAGGACCGGCAGGCGCGCGAGCAGGCGGAATTGCGCCGTGGCCTGGTGGGTAGCGGCGATCGCTCCGAGCGCATTCGCACCTACAACTATCCCCAGGGGCGGGTCACCGACCACCGCATCAATCTGACCATTTACCAGCTCGACAGCGTGCTCGACGGCGCACTCGATGCAGTGATCGAGCCGTTGATCAACGAATACCGCACCGAGCAGCTCGCGGCCCTCGCCGACTGACGATGGCTACCATTGCGGACGTGCTGGCCCGGGCCGTGGAGCTGCGGGAAATCGCGGCGAGTTATCGTCTCGATACCGAATTGCTGCTCTGCAAGGTGCTGGAGCGCGGGCGCGCATTTCTCTATGCCCGCCCGGAAACCGTCTTGACCGACGCGCAATCGCGGGCATTCGACCGCCTGTTCGCGCGCCGCAAGGACGGTGAGCCGATGGCGTACGTCCTGGGCGAACGGCAGTTCTGGACCTTGCGGCTAAAGGTATCGCCGGCGACCCTGATCCCGCGTCCGGAAACCGAACTCTTGGTGGAGCTGGCCCTCGCGCTGGTCCTGGAGCCCGCCGCACGGGTGCTGGACCTGGGCACCGGCAGCGGCGCCATCGCGCTCGCCCTCGCCCGGGAACGGCCAGCCTGGCAACTCACCGGGATCGACAGCTCGGCGGCGGCGCTGGTCGTCGCCGAGGCAAACCGGGCCGCGCTTGGGCTCGACAACGCGCGCTTTCGCCACGGCGACTGGCTGGCCGGCGAGACCGACCGTCATCACCTGATCGTCGCCAATCCGCCCTATATCGACGCAGCCGATCCCCATCTCGTGCGCGGCGACCTGCGCTTTGAGCCGCGTGCGGCCCTGGTCGCTGCCGACGCGGGCATGGCCGCGCTGCGCGCGATCATCGCCGGGGCGCCAGCGCACCTGTGCCCCGGCGGCTGGCTGCTGCTGGAGCACGGCAGCACCCAGGGCGCGGCGGTACGCGAGCGCTGTGCCGCAGAGTTACGAGAGGTGCAGACCTGGCGCGACCTGGCGGGCTGTGAACGGGTTAGCGGAGGACGCCTGCCGGCTTGAGCGCTGCGCTCGGCTAGAATTCCCGCCACAAGAATCATCAAAACACGGGAGGCACCATGAAAATCGACAGTAGCTTCAGTTTCGGCGACCGGCTCGATGACATCGCGGCGATCCAGGCGGAGTTTCAGGCACGCGAACACCTGGGTTTCGACGGCGTGGTCACCGCCGAGATCCGCAACGACCCATTTCTGGTGGTGGGCATGGGCGCGGCGGTCACCCAGCGCATTGAACTGCGCACCGGGATCGCCGTGGCCTTCGCGCGCAGTCCGATGACGACCGCCTATACCGCGCACGATCTCAATGTCTATTCCCGGGGCCGTTTCACGCTCGGGCTGGGGTCGCAGATTCAGGCGCACATCACCAAACGCTTCGGCATGCCCTGGCACGGGCCGGCGCAGCAGATGGCGGAATTCATCCGCGCACTGCACGCCATCTGGGATTGCTGGTACGACGGCAAGCCGCTCAATTTTCGCGGCGAGTGCTACCGCCACACGCTGATGACACCGGATTTCACCCCGCTCAACACCCAGTACGGCCGTCCCAGGGTGGTGATGGCGGCTGTGGGCCCACTGATGATCAACGCCGCCGCGCGCGAGGCCGACGGCATCCTCATACATACTTTCTGTACGCCGAAATATCTGGAGGAACAAATCCTGCCACGCATCCGCGCCACGCTCGCGGAATGCGGTCGGCACCGCGAGGATTTCGAGGTGTCGTTCCCGCCGTTCGTGGTTACCGGCCGCACCGAGGAGGAGTTCGAGGCCGCCAAACAGCGCGTCAAGTACCGGATCGCCTTCTACGGCTCGACGCCGGCCTATCGCCCGGTGCTGGAATGCCACGGCTGGCAGGATCTGCAACCCAAGCTCAATCAACTATCGAAGAATAACGGTTGGGACCGCATGCCGGATCTGATCAGCGACGAAATGCTGGAAACCTTCGCCGTGGTGGGAGAACCGCGCCAGGTGGCCCAGCAGATCAAGGCGCGTTGCGGTCACCTGGTGGATCGGCTGACCCTCGAAAGCGGGTTGCCGGAGGACGCCCTGCGCGAACAGCTCCGGATCATGCGCGGGCAATGAAAAACCCGGCCTTGCGGCCGGGCTTCAAACGACGCCGTGCCGGCCCGAGGTTTCAGCCGTCACCGTGGCGCAGCAGGCGGCCGGAGTAGGTGTTGGTTTCACGGTCATGGTCGATGGTGACCTGGCCGTTGACCAGCACATAATCGTAGCCCTTGGCGCGCTGCACGCGACGCCACTCTCCTGCAGGCATGTCGTGGGTGATTTCGGCCGGCAGCGCTTCGAGGTTCTCGTAGTCGTAAACCACGATGTCCGCCGGCGCGCCCACCTTGAGCTGGCCGCGGTTGTTGAAGCCCGCGAGTGCCGCCGGCAGTGCGCTCAGCCGCCAGTGAACTTCTTCCAGGGACAGCATCTTGTGTTCGCGCACGTACTTGGCGATCGCTTCCGTCGGATAGCGGCCCGCAGTCAGGAAGCGGGTGTGGGCACCGCCATCGGAAACGCCGAAGGTGATATAGGGATCGTCGATGATTTCCTTCATGTATTCGAGGTTGCCGGCATTGGGCAGGGTGGCGAAGAACTCGGCCTTGAGGTTGGTGCCGACGGCAATGTCGAGCAGCGCATCCACGGGGTGCTTGCCGGTCTTCTCGGCGATCAGGCTCAGCTTGTGGTCCTTGAACTCGTTGAACTTGTCCGAGTGCGTGTGCGCCAACACAGTCTCTTCGATCGGCCCGGTGGCGGAGGTCCCCGGCGGATTGTCCTTCAACGATTGCCGCAAGGCCGGATCGGCCATTTTCGCCAGCCGTTCTTCGACGGTGCCGGTGGTGACGTGACGCCAGGCGGGAGAATCGTCCCACAGGTTCCATTCGTCGAGGGAAAAGGTGAACCCGGAATCCGTGGTGAGCCCCTGGCCGTAAACCTTGTTGCCGCGCGCGTGGCATTCAGCCAGCCAGCGCAATGTGCTGCGGTGGACTTCGGGATCGCTCGCCACTGCCTGCACCACGTTGTAGAGCAGCGGCCGGCCGCTGGTGGCGGCGACCTCCTCCATATGGGCGCGATCCTTGCCCGGATCGTTGCCACTCAGCATGGTCATCTGAACAAAACCTTCGTTGCGTTTCGCCAGCACCCTGGCGAGCGCAATGCAGGTCTCGTCGTGCATCACGTCAGTGGGCATCGGGGTGCCGTCGAAATCCCGCTGCACGTCAGCGCCGCAACCCGGTGCCAGACGTTGCGCCGACCAGCCGCAGCCGCCAGCGTCCATGGCTTCTTCCAGCAGGCGGCAGATTTCGGCCTCTTCTGCCGCGGTCGGCAGGGCGCCGGCCTTCGCGCGATCCATACCCATTACCCAGGTCAGCAGGGGCGCGACCGGGACGTAGGGCAAGATGTTGATCGCTTTCGGGGTGCGGTCGATGCTGTCGAGATAGTCCGGGAAGGTCACCCAGTCCCAGGGCATGCCCGCTTTCATGGATTCGAAGGGGATGGCCTCGACCCGCGTCATCGACAGCATGGAGCGCTCGCGCAGCTCGGGCGCCACCGGCGCGAAGCCGAAGCCGCAGTTGCCGATCACCACCGAGGTGATGCCGTGCCAGCCGGACAGCGTGCAGTAGGGATCCCAGAACAGCTGGGCGTCATAGTGAGTGTGCAGGTCGATGAAGCCTGGGCAGACATGCCTGCCTTCAGCGTCGATTGCCTTGGCGGCGTCCTTGGCGTCGAGGCGGCCGATGCTCGAAATGATGCCGTCCTTGATGCCGATATCAGCGCGGTAGCGCGGAATGCGGGTGCCGTCGAAGATCGTGCCGTTCTTGATGATGGTGTCGAATCTGGCCATGAAAGGTACTCCCCTGTGGCGGGTCGCATCCCGGGCATTCATCGACGAACGATTGAGGAACGGTCGGGTGGACCCTTGTTGTGGTGTAAGTCAAATCTTACTTATTCGACAGACCATAGCGCAGCACCTGGGCACCACCCAGCATAATGGGGGACTCGAAACGGAGGAACGGTCGCGGTGTCGGCTACACCCGGAGGCAGCGTGACAGAGCTACCAATCGGGCAGGCACGCGACCTTCAGGCGATGCCGTAGGTGCGCGCAGTCTGCAGCAGCAGCAGGCGATCGGCGGGGTCCAGGGCGACAAACTCGCAACCGACCCGATTCGGAGCGCCGACCGTCTCCGGGCGCTGCCAGGCGATGCGGACACCGGCATCGATCGCCAGCAGGCCCTTGTCCGGATGGGGCAGATGTATGGTCAGCAAGCGGTTGCCCGGCGGCGGCAGTGCGCGGTGCGCGTGCAGCATCATGCCACCGGTTGCGATATCGCCCAGATAACCGATCATGGCGTGGCTGTTGTGGTCGTAGATCCTGGCCAACGCCACCAACCGGGTGCGCCGCGAACGGCGCGCATCTGGACTCTGGGCGGAAAGCGTTTGCGCTGGCATCGACAGATAATAGCCGCGGGCACGGACGCTGCCAAGCGATCTCCGGACAACCGGTACGGGACACCCGATCGAGGACAGAAGCAAGTGCGGGAGACTCTATGACAGACGGCGGACTATCGCCCTGGATCCTGGGCCTGCAGATCTTCGCGGTGGGTATTCTCGCCCTGCTGGTGACCGGCATCCTGAGCCTGGTATGGATGTACCTGGTCGACATCCGCCAGCGCCGGCATACCATCCGGCGCAACTATCCGATCATCGGCCGCTTCCGTTATCTGTTCGAGCATCTCGGCTATTTTTTCCGCCAATACTTCTACGCCCTCGACCGCGAGGAAGAACCCTTCAATCGCAGCCAGCGCTCTTGGGTGTACCGGGCGGCCAAAAAGCTCGACAGCACCGTCGCCTTCGGCTCAACGCTGGACATGGCGACGCCGGGCGCGGTGCTGTTCGTGCCCGGCGTCTTCCCCACCCTGGCCGAGGACGCGGTGATGGACGGCCCCCTGATCCTGGGCCCCTTCTGTCCGCAGCCCTTCATCGCCCCGTCCTTCTTCAACATCTCGGCGATGAGCTATGGCGCCATCTCCCGGGTCGCCACCCAGGCGCTGTCCCGGGGCGCCGCGCGCGCCGGTTGCTGGCTCAATACAGGCGAGGGGGGGCTCGCGCCCTACCACCTGGAAGGTGGCTGCGACCTGGTATTCCAGATCGGCACCGCCAAGTACGGGGTGCGTGATGCGCAGGGAGAGCTGAGCGACGACCGGCTGCGGGCGATCGCCGCGCACGAGCAGGTGCGGATGTTCGAAATCAAGCTGAGCCAGGGCGCCAAACCCGGCAAGGGCGGCATCCTGCCCGGCGTCAAGGTCACCGCCGAGGTGGCACGAATCCGCGGCATCCCGCCGGGCCAGGACTCGATCAGTCCCAATGGTCACCCGGATATCCGCAACGTCGGCCAGCTGCTCGATCGCCTCGACCACATCCGCACGGTGACCGGCAAGCCGGTGGGCTTCAAGCTGGTGATCGGCGGCGGTGACTTTCTCGATGAACTGTGCCGCGCCGTGCTCGCGCGCGGCGCCGAGCAGGCGGCGCCGGATTTCATCACCCTCGACAGCGGCGACGGCGGCAGCGGCGCCGCGCCCCAGAGTCTGATGGATCATGCCGGGCTGAGCATTCGCGAGAGCCTGCCGGCGGTGGTCGACAAGCTCGCCGAGTATGGCCTGCGCGAGCGTATCCGGGTGATCGCCGCCGGCAAGCTGATCATGCCCGTGGACGTCGCCTGGGCGCTGGCGGTGGGCGCCGACTTCGTGGTCTCGGCGCGCGGCTTCATGTTCGCGCTGGGCTGCATCCAGGCGATGCAGTGCAATCGCAACACCTGCCCCACCGGGGTCACCACCCACGATCCGGACCTGCAGAAGGGGCTCGACCCTGCCGACAAGGCGACCCGGGTCGCTCAGTACGTGGAAAACCTGTGCAAGGAAGTGGGCGTGATCGCCCACAGCTGCGGGGTCGACAGCCCGCGCGCCCTGCGCCGCCACCACGCGCGCATCGTCACCGAGCTGGGCCAGTCCGAGCCGCTCGACCAGTACTACGCCAAGGCCAGGGTCCAGAACCCGGTGTTTATCTCCCGCTCCCGCAGCGAGATCCCAGCCACACAACCACCGCTACCCCTCCAGGAGATCTCATCATGAGCACCGCCTACGCACGCCTGCACCGCAACCTGTTCGGCCGCCTGCGCCATCTCGATGGCCTGCCGCCACTGCTGATGCGCCTCTATCTGGCGCCAGTGATGATCGCCGCAGGTCTGCACAAATTCCTCAATTGGGAGGATATGGTGGCTTGGTTCGGCAATCCGGAATGGGGCCTGGGTCTGCCGGCCCCGGCGCTGATGTTGGCGCTGGCCGCGGGCGCCGAGCTGTTCGGCGGCCTGGCGCTGCTGATCGGCTTCGCGGTGCGCTGGGCCGCCATCCCGCTGCTGATCTCCATGGCGGTGGCCGCGGGCGCGGTGCATTGGGAGAACGGCTGGTTCGCCATCGCACCCTCGAATCCGGACACCAGCACCGCCAAGGTACTGGCCATGGCGGGGATCCCAGCGGCCGAGCGCAGCCTGGAAAACAGTGTCGAGGTGGGCAAGCGGCTGCAGGCGGCCCGCGGCCTGCTGCGCGAACACGGCAACTACCAATGGCTCACCGAAAAGGGCAATTACGTGGTACTCAACAACGGCATCGAGTTCGCCGCCACCTATTTCATCATGCTGCTGAGCCTGTTGTTTACCGGCGGCGGTCGCTATGTCAGTATCGATTACTGGCTGGCCCGCCGTGCCGGACTGGCCCCGAGCTGATGCGATCGAGCTGCGGCGCCGTGTTACAATCGGCGCCGTTTTCCATCGCCCATGGCTGTTTTCATCGGAGTTCCCGCCATTTCCATTACCCATGACGCACCCCGGTCGAACCCGGAGACCAGTGGTTCCGGCCGCCGACGCGGCCGCGCCAACCGCGCCAGATCCACCCAGAATCCCCCAGCAGGCAGCAGTTGGAGCCTGGACGATTTTCCCGTCGCTGCGCAGCCCGACAAAGTCCGCTTCCACGACCTGGATCTGCCGCTGCCGCTGATGCACGCGATCGCCGATCTGGGGTTCCAGTACTGCTCGCCAATCCAGGCCCGCTCATTGCCCTTCACGCTGCGCGGTCACGATGTGGTGGGCAAGGCGCAGACCGGCACCGGCAAGACCGCCGCTTTCCTGATCACCATCATCACCGACCTGCTCCAGCACCCGGTGGAGGAGGAGGAGCGCTTCGCCGGCGAGGCCCGCGCCCTGGTGATCGCCCCCACCCGGGAACTGGTGATGCAGATCGCCGAGGACGCCAAGGCGCTGTGCAAGCACACCGACCTGGAGATCCACACCCTGGTCGGCGGCATGGATTACGATCGCCAGCGCCAGCACCTGCATCAACGCCACTGCGACATTCTGGTGGCCACCCCGGGGCGACTGTTGGATTTCTGCAACAGTCGGGATGTCTATCTCGACCAGGTCGAGGTGCTGGTCATCGACGAGGCCGACCGCATGCTCGACATGGGGTTCATTCCCCAGGTGCGGCGCATCGTGCGCCTGACCCCCCACAAGGCCGAGCACCGCCAGACCCTGCTGTTCTCCGCCACCTTCACCGAGGACGTCCACCGCCTCGCCGAGCAGTGGACTCTACGCCCGGTGTTCGTCGAGATCGAACCCGAACGAGTGGCCGCCGACTCGGTCAACCAGCGAGTGTTCATCGTCGAGACCCGCAACAAGTTCGCACTGCTGCGCAAGCTGCTGCACGACCCGGAGGTGGAGAGCGCCCTCGTGTTCGCCAACCGCCGCGACCAGTGCCGCCGGCTGCAGGAGCGGTTGCGCAACGCCGGCATCGAAGCCGGCCTGCTGTCCGGGGAAGTGGCGCAGAACCAGCGCGTACGCACCCTGGATGCCTTCAAGAGCGGCAAGCTGAAAGTCCTGGTGGCCACCGATGTCGCCGGGCGCGGCCTGCACGTCGACGGCATCAGCCATGTGATCAACTACACCCTGCCGGAAGAACCCGAGGACTACGTCCACCGCATCGGCCGCACCGGCCGGGCCGGCGAGACCGGCACCTCGATCAGCTTCGCCTGCGAGGACGACGCCTTCCTGCTCGAGCCGATCAGTGTCCTGCTCGGCCACGAGCTGGAATGCGAACAGCCGCCCGAGGAACTACTGCAGAGCTGAATGCGCCGCCGCGGTTTTTCGCCGCGCGGCCTTGGTGAGACAATGCCGGCCACTGCAACCGCAACCATCGGGCCGGCATCATGTCCAAACCCCTCGCAGGCGTTCGCGTCCTCGATCTGACCCATATCCTCTCCGGGCCCTTCGCCACCATGACGCTCGCCGACCTGGGCGCCGAGGTGGTCAAGATCGAGCCCCCGGAGGGCGAGCGTACCCGCCGCCTGCTGGCCGCAGACCCCAGGCACTCGATCGCCGGCATGGGCGCCTACTTTCTCTGCCTGTCGCGCAACAAGAAAAGCCTGGTGGTCGATCTCAAGACCGAGGCCGGCCGCGAGCTCTTCTACGAGTTGGCCCGCAAGGCCGACATCGTCTGCGACAACTTCAGCGTCGGCGTCACCGCCAAGCTGGGCATCGACCACGACCGCCTCGCGCAGCTCAACCCGCGCATCATCACCTGCTCGATCAGCGGCTTTGGCGAGACCGGGCCAGGCCGCAACCGCACGGCCTTCGACCAGGTGGTGCAGGCCTACGGCGGCAACATGTCGATCACCGGCTCCGATGCCGGGCACCCGCTGCGCTCCGGACTGCCCATCGCTGATCTCGGCGGCAGCCTATTCGGCCTGGTGGGCATCCTCACCGCGCTCTACGAGCGCGAACGCAGCGGCCTCGGCCAACACCTGGACATCTCCATGCTCGACGGCCAGATCGCCATGATGAGCTACATGGCCACCATGTATTTCCTCTCCGGAGAGGATCCCGAGCCCATCGGCAACTCCCATTTCGTGCACGTGCCCTACAACAGCTTTGCCACCAGCGACGGCGCCATCGTCATCGCGGTGATCTTCGACGAGTTCTGGCGCAGCCTGCTCGACGTGCTCGGCGCCGACGACCTGCGCCGCCCGGAATTCGACCACCAGCCCGGACGGCTGGCCCACAAACAATGGATCGAGGATCGGGTGGCGGAAATCTTCGCCACCCAGAGCACAGCGCAGTGGCTGGAGCGGCTCGAAGCCGTGCGCATCCCTTGTGCGCCCGTCAACCGCTTCAGCCAGGCGCTCGCCGACCCCCAGGTACGCCACCGCGACATGGTGGTCGAGGTCGGCCATCCGGACGGCGGCCGCACCTTCGCCCCCGGCAACCCGGTCAAGCTGTCGCGCAGCGAGCCCGCCAGCTTCACGCCCGCACCCACCCTGGGCCAGCACAGCGAAGCGGTGTTGAAGGACTGGCTGGGCCTGGACGACGGCGGCATCGCCCGCTGGAAAGCGGCCGGCGCGACCCGCTGACGCGGACGGGATTTGCCGGCGCCCCTGGGCAGCGCTAGGATCGGGGCCAGACCACTCCGCACCGAGAGGCTCGCATGAAGATCCGCGACAAATTTTATATCGATGGCACCTGGGTGATGCCAGACGGCAACGACGCGCTGGAAGTGATCGACGCCTCCACCGAGGAAGTGATGGGCCGCGTCCCGGCCGGTTCGGCGGTCGACGCCGATCGCGCCGCAAAGGCTGCGGCGCGCGCCTTTGATTCCTGGGGCCTGACCGCGCCCGAGGAGCGCCGCACCCTGCTTCGCAAGCTGCGCGAGGGGCTCGCCGGCCGCGTCGGCGAACTGGGCGAAATCATGGCTGGCGAGGTCGGCATGCCGCTCGCCATGAGCGAGCACATCCAGGCCGGACTGCCCCTAGCCAGTCTCGACAATTTCATTCGCATCCTCGGCGATTATCCGTTCGAGGAGCGCATCGACAACTCCCTGGTCGTGAAAGAACCGATCGGCGTGGTCGCCGCGATCACCCCCTGGAACTATCCCCTGCACCAGATCATGGCCAAGGTCTGCCCGGCGCTTTCCGCCGGCTGCACGGTGATCGTCAAGCCCAGCGAACTCGCTCCCCTGACGGCCTTTGTCCTCGCCGAGGAAATGGACCGCGCCGGTTTCCCGCCCGGCGTATTCAACCTGATCACCGGACTCGGCCCGGTGGTCGGCGAAGCCCTGGCCTCCCACCCCAACGTCGACATGGTGTCCTTCACCGGCTCCACCCGCGCCGGCAAGCGCGTCGCCGAACTGGCGTCCCAGAGCGTCAAGCGGGTGGCCCTGGAGCTGGGCGGCAAGTCGGCCTCGGTGATCCTGGAAGATGCCGACCTCGATGAAGCGGTGCGCGGCACCGTCAACGACTGCTACTTCAACAGCGGCCAGACCTGTGCCGCCCACACCCGCATGCTGGTGCCCCAGTCGCTCTACGAGCGCGCCGCTGCCAAGGCCCGGGAGGTCGCCGAGGCCTTCACCCTGGGCGCGGCCACCGACCCCAAGGCCAAGCTCGGGCCGCTGATCTCCAAAACCCAGCAGGAGCGGGTGCGCACCTATATCCGCTCCGGCATGGCGGAGGGCGCCGAGTTGATCACCGGCGGACCGGACCAACCCGAGGATCTACCCCAGGGCTACTTCGTCAGCCCCACGGTATTTGGCAAGGTGGACTCGAAGATGACCATCGCCCAGGAGGAGATCTTCGGCCCGGTGCTGAGCATCATCCCCTATAAGGATGAAGACGACGCCATCCGCATCGCCAACGACACCCCCTACGGGCTGTCGAGCGGCGTTTGGTCCCGCAACGAGGAACACGCCCGCGCCGTGGCGCGCCGCATCCGCGCCGGCCAGGTGGTCATCAACGGCGGCGGCTTCAACATGATGGCCCCCTTCGGCGGCTACAAGCAGTCGGGTTACGGGCGGGAGCACGGCCCCTACGGCCTGGAGGAATACCTGCAGACCAAGTCCCTCCAGCTCTGACGGCGCCGGCGGCCCGGCCGCAGCGGCCGGGCCGGTATAATGAAACACGGTTTCTGTTGTCCAATTATCGATGCTGTTTGATCTGCACTGCCATTCCACCGCCTCCGACGGCAAGCTCGCGCCCGCGGCTCTGGTACAGCGTGCCCGTGACCGGGGCGTCGGGGCGCTCGCGATCACGGATCACGACAGCGTTGCGGCCTATACCGAGCTGAGCGAAACCACCACCAGGGGGCTGCGCCTGATACCGGGCATCGAGCTCTCCGCCCTATGGCGCGGCCAGACCATCCATGTGGTCGGGCTCAACATCGGCCTGCACACCGGCGCCATCGAAGAGGCGGTCTCCCTGCAACGCGCCGCGCGCCAACGGCGCGCGCTGGTCATCGCCCAGCGGCTCGCCCGCAAGGGCCTGGGGGATCTGTCCCCGGCGGTAGCCGAGCTCGGCGAACGCATCAGCATCGGCCGGCCCCACATCGCCGAGCTGCTGGTCGAACGCGGTCAGGCGCGCTCCACCGACGACGCCTTTCGCAAGCACCTGGGCACCGGCCGCATCGGCGACATCAAGAACGAGTGGGCGTCACTGCAACAGGTGGTCGCCTGGATTCGCGAAGCCGGCGGCAGTGCGGTGATCGCCCACCCGGAGAAATACCAGCTGACCCGGACCCGGCTGCGCGATCTGGTCAGCGACTTTCGCGCCGTCGGCGGCACGGCCCTGGAAGTGGTATCCGGCCGCCAGCAGACGCAGGAGTCGCGCCAGCTGGCCAAACTCTGCGCCGAGACGGGCCTCGCCGCCTCCACCGGCTCCGACTTCCATCAGCCCGAGCAATTCTGGGCCGAACTGGGCAGTCAGCCGGCCCTCCCCGAGGGTTGCGAGCCGGTCTGGGAGCGCTGGTAATCCCGTCAGAGTGAAGCGGCTGGGACTCCTCGAAGCCGATATCCTGGATGCGGATCTGGGCGCCGACTTCGGCTCCTACGGGCAGATGTTCGCGCGCTATTTCGATCGCCTGGGCGGCGACCTGGCCTACCGCTACTACCAGGTGCAGGCGGGTGAGCTGCCCCGCCACATCGACGAGTGCGACGCCTACCTGATCACCGGTTCCCGCGCCGGCGTCTATGACGATCTCGACTGGCTGCCGCCGCTGCGCGCCTGGCTGCGCGACTTCCACGCCGGCGGCGCGCGCCTCATCGGCATCTGTTTCGGGCACCAACTGATCGCCGACGCCCTGGGCGGCCGTGCCGAGCGATCCACCCGGGGCTGGGGCGTCGGGGTACGCGCCGAGCACCTCGAGGCCGCTGCCTGGCCGGCGCCTTTGGGCCCGCCGGCGGCTCGTGACCTGCGCCTGCTGTACAGCCATCGGGATCAGGTCACCCGGCTGCCATCGGGAGCCGTCACCCTCGCCGGCAGCGATTTCTGCCCCCATGCGGCGCTCGCCATCGGCGCTACCCTGGTCGGCTTCCAGGGCCACCCGGAATTCACCCGCGACTACCTGCGTGCACTGATGGCGCGGCGCCGCGAGCACCTGGGCGAGACCCGCTACAGCACCGCGCTGGCCAGCCTCGCCCAGGCCACCGATGAAGACATTCTCGGGCGCTGGTTACTGGACTTCATTGGCGCAGGGGAGCAGGCCACGCCCTCCTGAGCGCGCCGGCTCAGCCTCGCGGGCCTTGTGCTCGTAGTACATCGACGGGGCGATCGCCGCCCACTGCGACTCGTACTCCCCCCCTGGTGATCCAACACCATCCGAACAGCCCGTTCCCGAACCTCCGGCGAAGACCTCGTAGCTTTGTTCATGAACCATCCTCTCAAGGAATTACGCCTCCTGGAATCCCTGGGCGGGTTCAGCCATGGCAAGCCCGCTTCCGCGGTCTTGGATAAGCGCTGGTGCTCCACTGCGCAGCAGGCCGGGTGTCTGCGAGCAGACAATCGAGCACCATATGGACCGCGACGAGGAGTTTGGTCTGGCGAGACCGAGCGCCCGGGGCGGCGGCACAAGGAGCGGCCCCGCAAACCGCTGGAGGGCGGGATATTCCAGCGGGACAGATCGACCCATGCGTGGCGGCCTGCGGGAGACCATCGAAGCGAAGGGTCGGCGCCCACCCAAAGCGGACAATTCAGGAGCTACAAAAACCGGACAGATCTATTTGCCGCCAACGCTCGGCCACGGACCTGGGTCCAGGACCGCGAACTCCTTCTGCCACTGCTTGGTCTGCTTCTTGGACGGCCCCCCGAGGTGGACCAGGGCGTGGCGCAGTCGGGCGCGCACCAGGTCCGGGCCGAGCAGCGCCATGGCGTCGAACAGCGGTGGCGCCGATGGTGAGCCGGCGATGGCCACGTACAGGGGTGCGGTGAGATCGCGCAGCTTGTAGCCCAACGGCTCGGCCAGGGCCTCGACCGCGGCGAACAAGCGATCGCGATGCCAGTCATCCAGAGCATCGAGCCGCCAGCTGACGAACTGCAGAATGCGCACGCAGTCTTCCTTGCCGAGCTTCCGGTGAACAAAGGCGTCTTCGCCATGAGCGGGCAAACCGGAGAACAGGAATCCGGCCAGGGGCACGATCTCGGTGAATTTTTCGATGCGCTCCTTGATCAGCGGCACCACCGGCTCCAGCCGCTGGCGATTGAACGCCCATTCGGCCACCCGGTCGGCGAAGGCGCGCTCGTCGAGATCCTCGCGAATCCAACGGCCGTTGAGCCAGTCCAGCTTGCCGATGTCGAACACCGGGCCGCCGAGACGGACCTTGTCGAGGTCGAAGTGCGCCAGCATCTCGGCGAGGCTGAATTTCTCCGCCTCGTCGGGCATCGACCAGCCCATCCGGCCCAGATAGTTGAGCAACGCCTCTGGCAGATAACCCATGGCCCGATAGTAATTGATGCTGGTGGGGTTCTTGCGCTTGCTGAGCTTGCTCTGGTCGGGGTTGCGCAGCAGGGGCAGATGGCAAAGCTCCGGCATCGTCCAGCCAAAATAGCGATACAGCAGCTGGTGCTTGGGCGCCGAATTGATCCACTCTTCGCCCCGGATCACATGGGTGATCCCCATCAGGTGATCGTCCACCACATTGGCCAGATGATAGGTGGGCATGCCGTCGGCCTTCAGCAGCACCTGCATGTCCACCTGGGCCCAGGGAATGTCGATCTCGCCGCGCAGCCGGTCGGAGATCCGGCACACGCCCTCGCCGGGCACCTTCATGCGGATCACGTGCGGCTCTCCGCGCCCGGCGCGCGCCTCGGCCTCGGCCGCCGACAGCCGCAGTCCGCGGCCGTCATACCTCGGGGTCTCGCCGCGGGCGACCTGTTCGCGGCGCATGGTCTCCAGCTCTTCCGGAGTGGCGAAACAGCGAAACGCATCGCCCTGGGCAAGCAACTGTTCGGCATGAGCGCGATAGATCTCCGCCCGCTCGCTCTGCCGATAGGGCCCCCGCGCCCCTCCGATGTCCGGACCTTCGTCCCAGGCCAGGCCCAACCAGCGCAGCGCGTCGAGGATCATCGCCTCCGAGGCCGCTGTGCTGCGTGCACTGTCGGTATCCTCGATGCGCAGGATGAAGCTGCCACCGTGCTGGCGCGCGAAACAATAATTGAAGAGTGCGACATAGGCGGTGCCCACGTGGGGGTCACCCGTGGGCGAGGGCGCGATTCGGGTACGAACAGTCATTGCGGCTTCCGGGACGCAAGGGGGCGCGGATTATAAACCCGGCGTGGACGCGGCAACCGGACTGCCCAGTAGAAACCCCTGGGCAGCGTCGACGTTCAGGCCCGGCAACACCCGCCACTGCTCCTCTCGCTCGATGCCCTCGACGAGCAGCGGGATTTCCCGGGTATGGACCAGCTGGGCGAGGGACTTCACGTAGAACTGGTTGTCCCTACTGAGGTGCAACTCCGCGGTGATGCTGCGATGTACCTTGACGTGGGCCAGGGGCAGGCTGCCCAGATAGGCGAAATTGGACGTCTCCAGACCGAAGTGATCCAAGCCCAGGCCGCTGCCGTGACGCGCCACCAGGCGCTGAAACTCGCGCAGGCGGTCGGGCATGGCGGTAGCCGCCGACTCCGGGACCTCGAACACGAGACGATTGGCCAGGGCGCGGTGAACAGCCAGGAATTCCTCCAGCCAGCCGAGGAATTCCGTCGAGCGCAGGGTCTGCGGACTCAGGTTGAGCGCATACCAGGGAAAATCGCCCGGCGGCTGCGCCGCGAGCAACTCCAGCACCACCCGATCGTAGGCCGCGCTCCGGCCGGCGCGCTCGACCATGGGCAGCAGCGCGGCCGGCGCCAGCGCAGCACCGAGGATCTCGGGCAATGCCCGGGTGTACAGCTCGCAGCCGATCACCGCGCGCTCCGGGACCGAAACCGCGGGCTGGCTGAGGAGCGTCAGGGCGCGCTGCTCAAGAAGCTGGTCGATGATCCCCGGCCAGTCCATCGCGGATCGCGAAACGAGCGGAATTCCGCCGCCGTCCCCGGGCCGGTAGCGCCCCACAGCGGGTGCCGCAGCGGGCGTCAGCTGGGCCAGTGCGGCACCGGCCTCCTCCAGCAGATCCGCCGCGCTGCCGTCCAGCGTTCTTAGGCTGTAACCCAGCCGCAGGCGCAACGGCCATTGTTCGCGGTGGGCAAAGGGCGTCGACTCGGCTCTGCGCAACAGATCGGCGGCCAGGGCGTCGGCTTCCGCATCGCTCAGATCGGGGACAAAGATGGCGAACTCCGCGCCCTGACGACGCGCCAGCAAAGCGCCGGGATAGGCCGCGAGCAGATCGCCAAGCTCGGCGCCGATCGCACGCAACAGGGCGTTGCCCTCGATGCGCCCCCAGCGCGCGTTGACCTGTGCCAGGTCTTCCAGCGCCAGGATTCCGAGCGTGCCGTCGCGCTGGCCACTGGAGTCTTCGATCAGGGCCTGCAGACGGGCATCGAAGTCGGCGCGATTGGCGAGCCCGGTCACCGCATCCACGGCGGCGGCCCGGCGCAAATCCGCAATCAGGCCGGCCTGACCGGCAAACAACTGGCCGAGTCGCGCCGCCATGCGGTTCATCGCTTCCACAAGACTGCGCAGCTCCGGAGCCCTGGGCAGCCGCTCCTGAACCTCGAAGCGCTGTTCGCGGACAGCGTCCGCCTGGGCGGCAACGTGCTCCAGGGGCACCAGCAGGCGGCGCAATGCCAGCGCTCCGAACAAACTGATAACCGCTGTCGCCAGAGCGAACCAACCCAGCTGGCGACCGGCCAACCGCCAGAGCTCCCGGTAGGCCTGGCCCGGATGACTGATCACCACCACCTCACCGGCCCTGGTCCAGCCGCTGACCACGTCGGCCCGGCCGATGCGCTCGGGCAACGCCATCCAGCGCTGAAACCAATCGGGCACCTCGGAACCCGCGGCGGGAAACTCGCGGCGGATGAGTGCCCGTCCCTGGGAATCCACCAACTCCACCCGCTGGTAGTAGCCGCTGTCGGACAGTGCGTTGAACAAGGCTTCGAGCAAGGGAGGGTCGTCGATGGCCTGATTCTGGGAGATGGCGACCGCCAGCGCGGTGGCGGCGTCCGCGGCGTGTACCCTCATCTGGCCATCGATCAGGGTGCGCGCGCTGGATAGACTGATGGCACTGTTGACACCGTACAGCAACGCCATGAGCACCAAGACTGCCAACAGCAATTGACGGAACAGGGTCACGGCGACACCACTGGAAAAGATCGCGTCAGTCTAGCGAATCACCCAAAAACTGCCAAATCGCAGTCTTGCCCAATGACAGCATCCGTCAATGACACATGAGCCTGAACGGGCTGCATGATTCCAATCTGAGGCGAGCCCGAAGGCAGTCGGAGCTGGGACAATTGGAGGATGAACAGCATGGATGTTCAAGCTTCAGGCTGCGGACGCTGAAGCGAACCGGCGTTTTTCCCAAGGGCCCCAAGCCTCTGGGATTTGAAGTCCCGCCCCGGCGCGGCTGTCAGAATAGTTGTGGGTGTTCCATTCACGCCACCTGAGCCAAAATATGCCCAACATGACCCACACTGATCCGTGAGGGCCGGCAAATCATTGCACCTGTCTCAGCCGTTCCCGGCCTATGAGATGGGGCGTTGAAACCCCATCCTTGATGAACTCGGCCTCGGCGGCGAAGACGCTGAATTGCATCAATCTGAGGCGCAGTGTCTGCTCGGGAACGAACTCTTTCACGTCGTGATGCAGGTGCGGCACTTCAACCGCAAGGCGTTGGCCTGTAGGGGGGATTTCCACCGTTGCCCGGACTATCGGTCCTGTGCGCTGGACGTTCAGCACAGTGACCTCCAGCCCGGGATCGCCGGCGCCGGCTACACGCAGATCACCCGGTCTCACGTAGAGGGTAGCGTTACCGGTTTGATCGCCGTTGTAACGGGCGACCTGTTGGCCACCAACGATGAGATCGCCATCCTGAACCTGCGCGGAAATGCGATTGGTGCTGCCGAGAAAATCGAATACCAGCGGTGATGCGGGTCGTTCATAGACATCATCGACGCTGCCAACCTGAGCAATTTTTCCGTCGCTCATGATCACCACTCGATCCGCCAGTTCCAAGGCTTCTTCCTGATCGTGGGTGACGAACAGGGTGGTGACCCCGGTCTTTTGGTGCAGCTCACGCAACCACTGCCGCAATTCCTTGCGCACCTTGGCGTCGAGGGCGCCGAAGGGCTCGTCCAGCAACAGCACTTTGGGTTCGATGGCCAATGCCCTGGCCAGTGCCACCCGTTGGCGCTGGCCGCCGGAGAGCTGATGGGGATAGCGGTCGCCAAGACCCGACAGTTGGACCAGATCCAGCAGTTCGTCAGCACGGCGACGAATGGACGCTTTGTCGGGGCGTGTCTCGCCCTTGCGAACCCGAAGGCCGAAGCTGACATTGTCCCGCACGGTCATGTGCTTGAATAAGGCGTAGTGCTGGAAGACAAAGCCGATCTGGCGTTTGCGCAATGGGGTGGCGGCAACATCCTCACCGCCAAAGTAGACCGCGCCGCCATCGGCGAATTCCAGGCCGGCGATAATGCGCAACAGGGTGGTCTTGCCCGAACCGGATGGCCCCAGCAGGGCGATCAATTCACCGGATTCGATATGCAGGTCGATATTGTCCAGCGCCTTGAACTGACCGAACTGTTTGTCGATAGTACTCAGGGTGATATCCATTACAGGGTCCTCAAAAATCAAGCAATATCAGCTGGTCAGTGCTTATGGCTCTGCGACAAGGCTTCGCCGTGGCGGGTCTCCAGCAGCGATTTCAGCCCCAGGGTCAACAAGGCCAGCGAGGCGAGTACCGAGGCCATGGCGAAGGCGGCGGCGAAGTTGTATTCGTTATAGAGAATCTCCACGTGCAGGGGCATGGTGTTGGTTTCGCCACGGATATGTCCGGAGACCACCGACACCGCGCCAAACTCACCCATCGCCCGCGCATTGCACAGCAATACCCCATACAACAGGCCCCAGCGCACATTGGGTAGGGTCACATGCCAGAAGGTTTGCCAGCCATTGGCGCCCAGGCTGAGTGCGGCCTGTTCGTCATCGGTACCCTGCTCCTGCATGAGAGGAATCAACTCCCGGGCGACAAAGGGAAAGGTCACAAAAATCGTCGCCAGGACAATGCCCGGCAAGGCAAAGATGATCTGAATATTGGTGTCGGCGATCAGTCCCGCAGCCCAGCCACTGGCGCCGAACATCAACACATAGATCAGCCCCGACACCACCGGCGATACCGAAAACGGCAGGTCGATCAGCGTAGTCAGCAGCGTTTTGCCGCGAAACTCAAACTTGGCCACCGCCCAGGCAGCGGCAACGCCGAACACCAGATTGAGCGGCACCGCAATACCCGCCGCAAACAAGGTGAGTTTGATGGCAGCGAGGGCGTCCGGCTCGGTGAGTGCTTCAACATAGGTACCGATACCATTGCGCAGCGCTTCAAAAAAAACGGACATCAGCGGCAGCAACAAAAACAACAGCAAAAACAGCAGAGCGCCAGCGATCAGCAGGCGGCGCACGCTGGCGGATTCGGTCACGGCGCTGTGGCTGGCTTTGCCAGATAAGACGGCGCTCATGGTTTACCTCCCTGCACTGGCAACGCCAGCGACTGGTTGCGCACTTTGTGGCGATTACTCCAAGCCTGCAGGCCATTGATGACCAACAACATCACAAAGGCGATGACCAGCATGGCGGCGGCGACCACGGTGGCGCCGGCGTAGTCGAATTCTTCCAGCCGTATCACGATCAGCAGGGGTGCGATTTCCGATACATAGGGCAGGTTGCCAGCGATAAAAATCACCGAGCCGTATTCGCCGACACCGCGGGCAAAGGCGAGGGCAAAGCCGGTCAGCAGGGAGGGCAACAAGCTGGGAAAGAGCACCAGGCGAATGGTCTGCCAGCGGTTGGCGCCCAATGAGGCGGAGGCTTCTTCCAGCTCTTTTTCGGTATCCCGCAACACCGGCTCAACGGTGCGCACGACAAACGGCAAGCCGATAAAGAGCAGCGCAATGATGATGCCGACCGGGGTAAACGCAATTTTGATCCCCAATGGCTCCAGCCATTGGCCGATCCAACCGTTGCCGGCATAGAGTGCGGTCAACGAGATACCGGCAACCGCAGTAGGTAAAGCAAAGGGTAGGTCGATCATGGCGTCGAACAAACGCTTGCCGGGAAAGTCGTAACGCACCAACACCCAAGCGACCAGGGTGCCGAAAACCGCGTTCAAGGCAGCGGCAATCAGTGCCGTGCCAAAAGAGAGCTTCAGCGCGCCAAGAACCCGTTCGGAGCTAAGGATAGCCCAAATTTCCGCCAAGCTCAGTTCGGCGGCTTTGAAAAACACGCCCGCCAACGGAATCAGCACGATCAGGCTGAGATAAACCAGAGCGTATCCGAGCGCCAGGTGGAAGCCGGGTAGCGCGGATCGAGAGGTAAATGGCATGAGAGTAGATAGCCTTCAGTGAATGAATGTGTCGAATCGGGTTTATCGTTGCGTTCAGGCATAGAGCAACCGCATCGGCGCTGTACGGTCACGGTCCACAGCGGGACCGTGCCCCCAGTGTTGAGTTGCTCCATGGCTCCGGGCGACCTTCTCTTGCAAGCTCTCAGTGACCTGCTCAATCCAGGGCCAGGGCCCGAAACCCGCATCGACATTGATATGGCCCACCGGGCCGGCATCGTGAAAGGCCAGTTGCCAACGCTTCGCCCAGGCATGGGCATGCTGCAGTTTCATCCACGGATCGTTGCGGCTGCCGACCACCAGCCCGGGGCAAGGTAACGTATTTCCCGGTAGAAACCGGGCAATACTGGGCTCGCGGGGGTGCGCTGGGCTCTGCACCCCGGACAGTACAAAACGTTCCGGATCAGCAAGGGCAACCAGAATCACGCCGGCAACACGACGCGGACGGTGGGCGATGGCCAGCGCACTGGCGAGGCAACCAAAGCTGTGCGCTACGATGATGCTGGGATCGGAGTGGCTATCGAGGCCATTGATCACGGCATCCGCCCAGCGGTGCAGAGCGGGTATTTTCCAGTCGATGCCGGTTACACGCCGCGCCCGTGGCAGCCGTGCCTCCAGCCAGCTCTGCCAATGAGCGTCGCCGCTGCCTTGGTACCCGGGTACGATCAATACATTGGTGCTCATGTCACTGTCATCCTTTGCTCTTCGATATGTCTTTAAGTGGTCAAGCCGGGGAAACAGTCAAGCCGGAGCGAAACTGGCCAGCGCCACCTCGGTGGATTTGAACAGCGCAATCACCTGGCTGCCAGGCTTCAGCCCGAGATCATCCACCGAACTGGTGGAAACAATGGACGTAATGATGCCGTTGCCGATATCCACCTCTACTTCCGAAACTACATCGCCGCGTTTGATGTGCTTGACGTTACCCTGGAATTGATTACGTGCGTTGATGGCTGTAATAGTCATGGTACTGTCCTCATCCCCTCAGCCGACCGATTGGCCGGCTGAGGGTTTTGGTGACTGCGAATCAGCGGGGAGTGTAGATCTGGTCAAACACGCCGCCGTCAAGGAAATGGGTTTTCTGCGCTTTTTGCCAGCCGCCGAACTCTTGATCCACGGTGATCAGTTTCAGTTGCGGAAAGCGGGCAAGATCCTCAGCGTCGGCAAACTCCGACAGAAACGGGCGGTAGTAGTGCTTTGCCACCAGTTTCTGTGCGTAGGGTGTATACAGAAACTCCAGGTAGGCCTTGGCCACGGCTTGGTTGCCATGTTGTTTGGCATTGCCATCCACCACGGTCACCGGCGGTTCCGCCTTGATGGAAACGGATGGCACCACGATTTCGAACTTGTCCGGCCCCAGTTCATTGACGGCAAGAAACGCCTCGTTTTCCCAAGCCAGCAAGACATCACCAATACCGCGTTGTACGAAGGTATTGGTAGATCCCCGGGCACCGGTATCCAGCACCGGCACATTGCGGTAGATTTTGCCGACGAAGTCCCGTGCCGCTTCATCACCGCCGTATTTGTTCTTCGCGAAAGAATAGGCAGCCAGGTAGTTCCAGCGTGCGCCGCCGGAGGTTTTTGGGTTGGGGGTAATTACCTGTACACCGTCGCGTATCAGGTCATCCCAATCGAGGATCTTCTTCGGGTTGCCCTTGCGCACCAGCAGCACAATCGTTGAGGTGTAGGGCGCACTGTTGTTCGGCAATCGCGACTGCCAGTCCTTAGGAATCTTGCTGGTTTTCTCCCCGATGGCGTCGATATCATAAGCCAGCGCCAGGGTTACCACGTCGGCGGCCAGGCCGTCGATCACCGCCCGCGCCTGCTTGCCGGCGCCACCGTGGGATTGCTTGATGCTGATGTCCTTGCCGGTTTTGAATTTCCAATAATCGGAAAACTCCTTGTTGTATTCCTTATAAAGTTCACGGGTCGGATCGTATGACACGTTGAGCAGTTCCGCGGCGCTTGCAAGGTGTGAGAAGCTCGCAAATGCGATAAGCGATGAAACTGCAAGCAGAGTCAATTTACCTGATGTCGATGTGATCATTGTCGTACTCCTCTGGGTAATGTTGGTCAACATTCGAATAGATCAGAAGTCGATCTGCGCGCGCACTACAGCGCTGTCGAGTTTTTCGTCGTCGTACTGGTTGCCGGCTCGGTCAAGCTCCAGCACCTTGATGTAGTTGGCAGAGAGGCGAACATTCTGCGTCGCGTACCAGTTCACTCCGAACGTGAGGTTTTCTTCTTCACCGCCAGTAACGCTGCCATCGGTCAAATCGGCCTGGCTGTACCGCAATGCCAGTTCCCAGGCACCGATGCCGCCCTGACCAACGGTCGACTTGGGCTTGATGCGATCAAACACGCCATTTTTGTAAGGGCGCGATTCACCCGTCAGGAAAAAGCTCGTGTAGGCATACCAGGCACTGAAGTCGAGGTCATCGGCGCCGTTGTCACGGCTGACCTGGGTGTCAATCCATTCACTTTGCAGCGAGAATGGGCCGAATACTGCGGCCGCTTCCAGGCCGGCAAACTGTATGTCCTCCACATCGGTGAGGGCGCCGGTATCCACCAGGCGCACATTGGTGATATTGGATTCCGGGCGTTCACGAAACCGCAATGAGTTGCTGGAGTCTTCCGGTGTGTGCTGGCGCCCAGCCAGCCCCAGATGGACCACCTTACCGTCGCTATTAAGGGGGGCGTAAGTGACGCGACCCGTGATATCCCAACCCTCATCACCTTCATTATCGACGTCCCCTTCGGCCGTTTCACCGAAAACGCCCAGGGCATAGGTCCAGTGGTTGCCGTTATCACTGATGCCGATACCAATGCGGCGGTCGGGAGTGAAGGCGTTGGTCAGTCCCCGTTCGACAAAGGTGGTGTGCAAACTGCTGGTAAGATGCTCGAGACCAAAGGGCTCCTTGAACTGACCGACGGTAATCGCTGGCGCAAAACCGCTGTACTGAAGCCAGGCATCGCGAATGCCGCGGGCGGAGGAGTCTGAACCGCCGGGCCGGGCAAAGTCATACTGAAAGCGATAATTCCAGTGTTCGTACGCACTGCCACGCACGTCAAGAAAAGCGCGGCGCACCCGGCTTCCGTTGCCGAAATCATTGCCATTCTGGTCGGCGTCATAGGCTGCGGCATCCAACTGCAAACGACCGCCCACCTGGAAGCTGAAATCGTCACCCTTGAACGTCAGACTGCGACCGTTGCTGGTGGCGATGACAGCGCCTTTGCCAGCGCCGGATTGCAGCTGTTGTTCCAGTGCTTTAATACGCTGCTCCAGCGCTGCGATGTCGGCATCATCAGCAGCCCAGGCCGGCAGTGCTCCCGCCAGCGTCGGGAGTAATGCATAGGCCCCAAATCTTAAAAATGTGTTCATCGTCGAGAATGTCCTGTTGTGTCGAAGGCGGCTTCCGGCGATCCGGTCAGTCATGGGTGGTGGATTCAGAGATCGCCCCAGAGGGCTGGCGCTCCTTGTCAAAACGCAACTTCTCACGTCGCTCGATCTGTACGATGCGACCGTGATGCACGGTGATTTCCACGGCACCAAACTCCAGGTCATCCAGGGCATCGATAATGCGACGCAGGGTATGCGTGCCCTCGTTGGCAGGATTGGCAGTCTGGCGGCTCATGGTTTTCCCTGGCTTGCGGTTTGTATGGCACTGGAGCTATTACAAACTTTGTGCCAAGTCTGATGTTCCTTTTAACTAATTGATATTTATAGATATTAGTGATTTATATTTGTATATAGCTATAAAATTATTTTTATTTGATGGATAAATCCGTTACATTTGTCGCACATATATCAAATAAAGAGATTTTCCGGGTTCTCCATGGACGAAAATCAATTGCTCACGCTCTGGGCGGAAGCGGGCCGTCACGCGGAGATTGAAACGACGCTGCCCGTGTTTATCCGTCTACTGCAGGATCGACTGCCGCTGGTTGAGGTGCGCCTCTACGATGCCGGTCAGGAGCCGTTTGGACTTGATCTGATCTACCGCTGGCGACCGCAGATGAAACTCGAAGCACTGCGTCAGTCCATCGACCTGCCACCTGCTTTGCAAAAGGCGTTGCGCGCCTGGTTGGCCGCAGGTGAGGTCTGTGTCAATGAAAGCGCCGATGCGACACCTGAATGGTTGGCGGCATTGGTTCAGGATGAAGCCGACCATTCGGATTACTTTGCCCCTTTTGCACTGAGTGCCGGAGGACACGGCATGTTATTTTTACGGATTCGTCGGGCGGTGTTCTCCAGTGCCGAGTTGGCCCTGCTGGCTGCATCGATTCAGCCATTGACCGTGATGATCGACAATGACCACCGGCTGCGGGAAATTCAGCGCCTGCGCGCAGCGGCGGAGGCAGACCGAGATACCCTGCTGACTCGACTTGGCCGTACCTCGCTGTCGTCAGAGACGATTATCGGAATTGACGGGGGGCTGCGGGCCGTTATGCAACGTGTAGGGCAGGTGGCGCCGACCGATGCCAGTGCGCTGATCCTGGGCGAGACCGGCTCAGGGAAAGAGGTGATTGCCCGAACTATTCATGAGCGCTCCCGGCGCCATGACGCTCCGTTTATCCGGGTCAACTGCGGCGCCTTGCCCCCGGAGCTGATTGACTCCGAATTGTTTGGCCACGAGAAAGGCAGTTTTACCGGCGCGCTGGCAGCCCGCCGCGGTTGGTTCGAACGAGCCGATGGTGGCACCTTGTTTCTCGATGAAATCGGTGAGTTGCCCTTGGCGGCACAGGTACGGCTGCTGCGGGTATTGCAGGATGGCGTATTGCAGCGGGTCGGCAGCGAAAACTCCATTCAGGTTGATGTGCGGGTGATTGCCGCCACCCACCGGGATCTGCCGCGTATGGTGCAAAATGGCGAGTTCCGCGAGGATCTGTGGTATCGGCTGGCGGTGTTCCCCATTATTCTTCCCGCCCTGCATGAGCGACTCGAGGATATCGAGCCGCTGGCCCGGCATTTCATTGAACGTGCCGCTCATCGACTCGGTGTGCCGACCCCGCCATTGCACAAGGCGGATGTGGATCGGCTGCGCGATTATGACTGGCCGGGCAATGTGCGCGAGCTGGGCGCCGTGTTGGAGCGCGCGGTTATTCTTGGTCATGGCCGGTACCTCGACCTCCAGGCGGCCCTGGGCGTGCAATTGCTGAGGCCGGGAAGCCGCGATAGTGTCCCGGGCGCTGCCAGCAATGAAAGCACCGGCGACGAGAGTGCCGCAATTGAACCTTTGGATGCGGTTATTTCCGCCCACCTGAAACGCGCCCTCACCCGAACCCGCGGTCGGGTCGATGGTGAGCACGGGGCGGCCAGTCTACTCCGGCTCAACCCCAATACGCTGCGGGGCAAGCTGCGACGGCACCGTATCGATCCCGCCAAATATCGGCAGCGGTAAATGGATACAGCCTTGCCCGTAATACCTTCGGTTTTACTGTGTAATGAAAGCCAAGGTAAGCGAGCAACAAAACCCGCTGTTATCACGACAACCGCCATGTTGATCTCTGAGCCTGGCGGCGCTATGGTTAGCGCAGCTTCAGGATGAAGCCATGGCCAGGAAGGCACTCTCACGACGAGAGCCAGCAATGGAGGGTGGGGCACAGCCAAGGAGGCGGCTGCCTTCCCGGCTTTTTTCCAATCGACCTTTTCGGTGTCGTCGTTTTTGCCTCCTTTGCTGCATCGCAGGGTATTGGCGCTGGTCAGCAGCGTACAGACGTCCCCCAAGTACTCATAGCGCACCAGCTCATTCCTGTGTAGAGCGACACCGTAATTTTGCGCTAAGGCAACATCCAGATTTACGCACCCGCGGGTGGTTCACGATGTCGGCTTCCAGGATTGATGGGAGCCGGCTGACGGATGAGCAATCTGGAGGTACGAATGACAAAGACGTTAGTGGCCAAGGGCGTATCCAAGCTAGTGGGCCATGCGGTTAATTAGGTAACGCTCAGCCGTCGCACAAGCGTTGTGGGCAAGGCGCGCGAGTGCAGGACTGGCTTTCCCAATTCAAGCGAGCGGAACGCAGCTCACGACGCTTGCGCGGCGGCCCTCCGGGAGCCACTGTGCTGGCGCGACTCGGCGTTGCGTTTCTTGGCAAGGGAACAACCATTCCCTGCGAAACGCGCCTTGATTCGCACCAGCACAGTGGCTCTGAGCGTTACAGAATTAACCGCATGGACCACTAGCCATCGGCCGTCAACTGGGGCTGACACTCCGTTGGACGGTCGAGCGAGCCTTCCTGAACGCCTGGCAGGGTTCACCAAGGCCACAAAGGGCGCTGTTTCAACGGCAGCGGTAGCCAGTATGCGAGCGGCGACTTTCGGCGCACGCTCAGGATGCTGGGCTTCGTGCCGAGCATCCGCCGCAAGGCCAACTGCTGGGATAATGCCTTGACCGAGTCCTTCTTCGCCACGCTGAAGAACGGAGAGGCTACCAGCCTGTACCCCTCGAAGGCAGCTGCCCACACCGGGATCGCAAACCACATCCATGGCTTCTACAACCCGACGCGTCGACACTCGGCGTTCGACGCGAGCGACTCACGCACGAACTGCTGGTGCTGCATGCAGACAACGGCAGCCCGATGAAGGGCTCGATGCTGCAAGTGGCCCTCGAGCGTCCGTGCGCTGGTACAACGACGAGCATCGGCATAGCGCGATACGGTTCGTCACGCCCAGCCAGCGCCATGTCAAAAAGGACGTCGCCCTGCCGGCCCGCCGTCAGCAGATCTACGAACGCGCCCGAGCACAGCATCCGCGCAGATGGTCCGGACCGACGCGTAACCGGGAACCTGTTGGCGAGCTCTGGCAGAACCACGATCAGGACGCAACATCGTTGGAGGCCGCCTGACTCAGGTTCCAACTACCTTGGCAGCCACTGCGCCTCTGCCGTGGTCAATTCTTCAGCAAAACTGATTGCAGCGGGGCACGCCCCGCCTCCTTGAATTCGCGCCCGTACACCAAATCCCGTTATAGCTCACCACATTCAGTTATAGCCCTGTATCAAAAAGCCGGCGCATTGCACCGGCTTTTCCAAAAGAATGATTCGCCCAGGACTCAGAACTGATAGCCGACCCGCACGGTGATCTCGTCGGCCCATTCCACCGGCTGTAGGCTGCCGGCGTTGTCCTTGCTGTCGATGAAGGTAGCGAAGGCCTCGAAGGTCCAGGCGGCGCTGGGCTTGTAGCGCACCGCCGGCTGCACCAGATAACTGCCGTTGAAATCGTAGAGCAGCGAGAAATCAGCGCGCCAGATCAAATTCGGAAAGGGCTGTTGGAAGGCGAAGGACATGGCATCCCAGCCCCCAGATTTTTCCCCGCCAGTGGCGGCGCGATACTTGGAGGCGCCGAGGTTTCTCAGGTTACGACCCAAAAAGTCACTGTCGCTCTTGTGCATCCACTGCAGGGAAAAGAAGGTGGCAGGAAAGTTGCGCGAAAACCTGTGAAACTTTTCCAAAGCCAGCCCGGTTACCCATTCATCGCTTTCGATGAAGTTGCGCGAAAGGTTGTTGGTGAATTTTTTATTAGGGGTGTAGGTAGCCTCGAAGCGCACCACTAACTGGTCGAGTAGCGTATCCGGCTCGGCATAGAAAATATAGTTGAAACCCACGCCGAACACGTTTTCGGCTGCGTATACCGGCTCCAGATCCGCATCCAGGTCGCCCAGAAAGGTGAAGAAGGTATCCAATGCCGGGCTGGTATCGTCCACACCGCTCACAAAGTTGCCGGAACCATCCAGCCCCAGTCCCAAGGCGTTGAGAAAATTCCCCACCAGATCGAACTCGCGACCCAGCACGTTCAGGGCCTCGACACCATCCAGGCCGGAATAGCCAGCCACGCCCAGCCAATCTCCCGCGCCAAGCGTCCCGGAGTTGGGCAATCCCACAGAATCGGGAAGCTGGGCGTCGGGATTGCCCAGGATGGTCGCAGAAGTCGCCCGGAACGGCTGATCCGAAAAGGTCCCAAAAGCCGCAAAGGCGGGATCCAACGATGTCTGATTTCCGGGCAGCCACTTGAAGATCGGGTCCGGATTGTGGCGGCTCACCGCCATGAACTGCATGCCCAGATCGCCGAGCTGGCCGCGCAGCACGACGCCACCATTGATCTGGTCGTCGACCTTATCGAAGCCGATATCGTTGCGAACGCGAAACGGCGAATTCACCAGCGCGTAAGGGGTATGGTTGTTGGACAGCACCGAGGGCTGAAACATCTGCGCGAAAGCCTCGAGCTCCCAGTTACCGAAATTGTAACTGGCGCGAATGCCGGGGCTGGCCACGCGCTCGTCGGAATATTCCTCGGAAGCGAAATCCAGGAACGAGTGGCGGCGCAGATCCAGACCGTTGGGCACGTCGAACACCCGGAAGAAGATCGACTCGCCCCAAGCGATCTGCTGGTTGCCGAAACGAACCCATAGTGGCCCGCTTTGGTAATCCAGGTAGGCCGAGGGCAGATCGATCATGTAATCATCGTCGCAGGCCTCCAGCGCGCCCGCGCATTTGCCATGAAAGTCGACCTCGAAGTGATTGGGGTCACCATATTCGTCCATGACATCCTGGGTGAAATAGCCACGCACCTTGACGAACCCGGAGACGTTGTTGGTGAACTTCATGTTGAAGTCCACCTCCGCGCGGGTCGCCATCAGGTTCCAGTCGGCGTCCTTGTCGAGATCCTCCTTGGGGAAAAAAGCCGGCAGCAGGCCCGCATCACGGGCCGCCAGCGCCGTCGCGCCGGAGCCGTCACCACCGACAAACGCGTCGATAAAGGCCAGCGTATTGGGCGAATCGAAGGCCGTATTGAATTGTGGCCCACTCACCAGCGCCGAGCCCCGGTTCAGTGGATTGGCATCACCGCTCAGACTGTAGGCCGCCTCCTGGCGGATAAAGCCGGAGACCGCGAGATCGAAGGCCTGTGCAGTTCCGGTAACCGCGAGGCCGCAAAGTACGGCCGCGCCCCCCCACACACGCTTGCTTGCATTGTTCATGGCACACCTCTACTAATGCTTATATTGGTACTTCCGAATACAGCTCAAACGACGATCCGGCCCGGTTGCGCGTCGGCGCCACCGGGCCTGCACTCAGCTACCCAGTCTGCGGATGGCCTGGATGGTGAGATACTTGTCATAGGCGTCCGGCACATCGAACTCGGTCTTCAGGCCGGAACGATTCTGCTGCGCATGATTGAACCGCGTGAAGCGGTTGGT
>Ga0209024_1000221_pt1 | contig 117699 bp, 97 predicted proteins | sample AutmiccommunBRH5_FD_187380 | JGI IMG/M metagenome (GOLD analysis project Ga0209024, IMG submission 187380) | Deep subsurface microbial communities from Mt. Terri, Switzerland - Autotrophic microbial communities BRH/5 (SPAdes) (version 2) | ecosystem: Environmental > Aquatic > Deep subsurface >...
CCGGCGCAATCTCACCATAGGATTTCGGAAGCGTGGCCAATCCATCCGCCTCTGGATTATGACCGGTATTGTAAAGCTCCCGCGCCGGACCGTCAGTGCCTTCCTTCGGTCCCTGCAGCGCAAAGGCTAGCGAGCCAAGCACGATTGCGCTGCCGGTTCCGAGCAGGATCATCAGCGCCCGTTTGGAGAACCGCTTCACGGGTCTCGGGCGCCCGCGGATTTCGAGCGGTTGGGCTGGAGGAGAAACGGCCTCTGTCATGGCTTCGCGCTGCCAATGTCATTGCGTGCGATCTTCACGACATCCTGGCGCTTTTCGCCGAGGCGGAGTTCCGCGCGGGCGAACAGACGGTCGACGACATAATAGTCTCCGGACATGCGATAGTTGACCAGCTGGGACTTGCCGTCCCGGCCAATGACGAAGAGGGCCGGGGCCTCACCCTGGTCGAGCCGTGCCGGGAACTGGATATAGACCTTTCGGCCATCATCGAACACGCGATCCGGCCGCCAGTGCGGAAAGTCGCCCTCAAGGTCATAGCGGAATTTCAGCCGCTCGAGTTGCAATCCGGCCGGCGATGACGATGCGCGTGTTGCCGCCGAACCCGCCACCCGCGTCACAAGTTGCTGGTCGGCATAGCGCCATGAGACGGCCGCCATATAGGTTTCTTCGAATGCCCTCAGCTCAAGATGGTAGGCCCGCAGGCTCGTCGTGATGATGAGGTTGGTCTTCAGGCCCGCCTGTGTCGGTTTGATCAGGATATGCGCCTGGGCCTCGCTACCCGTTCCGGAGACCGTATCCCCGAGGACCCAGCGCACCGTGTCGCCGGCAGAGACCGAGACGAGTTCCTCGCCCGGCTGCAGGACGATGTCGGTGACCTGTTCCGGCGCGCAATAGACCTGATAGAGCGCGCCGACCGTGTAGGGATAGACCTGGATCGCGTTCATGTAATTGTCGAGCGAAGGCTCGATCGCCGCCTTACCATTCGCCGTTTCGATGGCCTGGTAAGGTTTGAGTGATGGCGCATCTGCCTCCGTCGGCATGGGCTTCAACTGGCCCGGCATCGCGCCCGTGACACTTGTCGGCGTATAGGTGCGGTAGACAACCGGCGTTGGAACAAGGTCCGCGTCGGCGATATCGGTCTCTTCCACGTCAGGGGCGAGATAGAGGTCTTCGACATAGTCTGGTTCATCCAGTGTGATGTCGGGGCCGACAGCGGCCGGAAAGCTCTCGCACGCCGCAAGGGCGGTCGAGGCGAGGAGGATGAGGGCAAGGCGTTTCATGTGGGATTAGCTCCTATTGATGGTCTTTCGACCAGTTGAGGCCGTGGACGTAGAGGCCGAGAGGATTGGCCCGGAGGGCCTCTTCGGTGCGGGGCGGGTCAATCACGATCGAGAACACGCCGGTATGGTTGGACTGGCCGGTCTCAGTGCCGTTGCGATATGCGGTCTCGCGCCAACGAACCGTGAAGCTGTCGTCTGACGCGCGCACGACGCTCGTCACATCGACTGACACGGAGCGCCGTCCGAGATCCGCAAATGGATCATTGTCGCGGGCATAATCATTGAGCGTGGCTGCCGCCCGGTCGGTTGCATAGGCATAGGCCTTCAGCCAGTTCTGCCGGACCACGACCGGATCGATGGAGATGGACCGCGTGTTCTTCACAAAATCTGCGAGGTGGAAAGCAATCTGCGCATCGGTCGGCTCATAGCGCCCATCGGCCGGGCCGACGGCGCGCACGGCGCCTTCACCGGTCAGTTCGACTACGTAAGGTGTGACGAAGGACTGGGTCGAGCGCCAGACAAGACCGCCCGCGAGCACGAACGACAAAGCGATGCTCCCAAGCGCCGCCAGCCGCCAGTTGGCCGCCTGCACGCGGGCAGAGCCGATCCGGTCATCCCAGGCCTGCGCCGCGCGCTGGTAGGGTGTCACAGGTTCCGGTGTCTCGCCATAGCGGGTGGATGTTCGCTTCCAGAGCTTCATGTCAGTCCTCGTCATTCTTCAGTTGTATCGATGTGCCGCCACCGGGACGGTCGCCGTCGCGCACGGCTGAGGCCGCCATCATGCCGGCATCGCGGGTTGACTGGTCGCGCCGGATACGCCGGGCCCAGTCAGGGGAAGAATTCTGTCCGCCATTGGTCGGACCAGCGTTCGGCGCGCCCGTGCCGCCCGTTGCCGCGAAAGCGGCGCGGGCTCCCGCCTGATGGCGCTCATGCGGATTGCCAAAGGCGCGCCGGGCAAAGTCTTTAGCGCCGGACGCAGCGGCGCGAACACCTGCGCCCGCGACACCGCTCATGCCCGCCATGGCGGCGCCGGCGCCGGACTTTCCGGAAGCGGCGGCGTTCATCTGGTAGGCAGTCCGGGCGCCGCCTGCCATGGAGGCTGCTGCGCCGACGGCGCTGCGCGTTCCGCCAGCTGCGGCGCCAATGCCCGCCTTGGCGAGGGTGCCGCCCGCTACTGTCCCGGCCGCGACGCCAGCGGCCGTACCGATGGCCGCGCCCGCGCCCAATTGCGGCGCGCCGGAGACAAGGCCCGTGGCGATCCCGGGCCCGAACAGGCCGAGGGCCAGCAATGAGAGCGATCCAAGGATGACGGAGGCAGCCTGTTCGAGCGTCACCTCGTCCGGCTGGAAGGTCGACGTAATGGAGGAGAAAATGGTCGAGCCGATGCCGACAATGATCGCCAGCACCATCAGCTTGATGCCTGAGGCGATGACATTGCCGAGCACTTTCTCGGCGAGGAACGAGGTCTTGTTCCAGAGCGCAAAGGGGATCAGCACGAACCCGGCCAGCGTCGTCAGCTTGAACTCGATGATCGTGACGAAGAGCTGGATCGCGAGGAAGAAGAACGCCAGCAGCGTGATGATCCAGGCGAGGAACAGGACAGCGATGATGACGATGTTCTGGAAGAAGGCGATCGGACCGGTCAGCTTTTCGATCTCGTCGAGCAGGGGCAGAGCCGCATCGAACCCGGTGGCCGCGACAAATCCCGGCTTCATGATGTCCTCGGCGGTAATCGTGCCGCCAGTGGCATTGAGCCCCAGCTGTGCAAAGCTCGTGAACACCACGTCCGACAGGAGCGCAAAATTGCCGAGGATCAGCGCGAAGGCGCCGACATAAAGGACCTTCTTCAGGAACCGGCCGACAATATCCGTGTCCGGCCCCATGGCCCAGAAAAGTCCGGCGAGCGTGATGTCGATCGCGATGAGGGCGGAGGTCAGGAACGCGACATCCGGCTGCAGGAGACCGAACCCGCTGTCGATATAGGCGGAGAAGGTCGCAACAAACTGGTCGATGACGCCAAGATCTTCCATGGCGCTAGTTCCGCCTGTAGGCGACGCCGTCGCCGCGGAAGCGCTTGTGACGGATGCGGGCCTGTTCCTCGATGGCGGCCCGGCGCGATTCTTCGAGCGCCACCATCCGGTATTGCGCGGCCATCAATTGCTGCATCTGCATCTGTTGCTCGACCGAGAGCGCGACGAGCTGGTTGCCGGCCTGGGAGACGGACAGGTTCCCGGTCGCCGCCTGGCTCTCACCAACAAGGTCTGTCAGCGTCTCGCGCGCGTCCGCAATCGAGGTCACAATCCCGGACTGGACCTGGATCGAGGCCCGGAAGGCCTCCCGGCTGATCTGCCACTGGTCTGCGGCTTCGACAAGGATTTCCTTATTGGAGAGGTCTTCATAGGAGTCCGGGAACGCCTCGCGGTACTGGCGTTCGGACTCTTCGACTTCATAAGTCATCTCACCCGCTTCGCGCATCAGCGTGTCGATCCGTTCGAGCAGGCGCTTCAGGTGCTCGATCGAGGCATAGTCGAGCCGCTTCAGGTCCTCGGACTGGTTCACCAGCATCTGGGCCTCATGCTGGAGTTGCTGGACCTGATTATTGATCTGTTCGAGCGTATTGGTGGCTGTCACGATGTTCTGAACCAGGTTGGTCGGATCGATCACGACATCGCCCACGCCGAGCAGGGCGTTTGCAGGCGGCGCCAGTCCGACAAGCGAGGATACGGATCCGAGAAGAATGGCGATCATTCGGCGGCGCATGGCACGTCTCCTTCTGTTCCGATCAGGTTTGCCGCCCAATGGAGTCCGCGCGCCGCAAGCCAGGCCGGCGCGAACCCGTCCGGACCTGAAGCAGTAAGAATCTCGGAGATCAGTTTTTGGTCGGCTTTGGAACCGGCAGCGCAGAAGGCGAGCGCGACGGGCCCGAGGTCGAGATCGAACAGGCGATTGCCCTCCGGAGTCTGAACATAATAATCCCGCTTCGGCGTCGCCCGTGCGATCAGTTCGACCTGGCGGGCATTGAGGCCAAAACCCTCATAGGCTGCGCGCTGCGAAGGCTCTTCGGCCCGTGCATTGGCGAGGAAGATGCGGGTCGGCGCGCTTTCGATCAGGCTCGGGGCTATTGAACTGGCCGAGATGTCCGACAGGCTCTGCGTCGCACACACGACGGACACGTTCTTCTTGCGCAGCGTCTTCAGCCAGTCGCGCAGGCGTCCCGCAAACATCGGATGATCGAGAAAGAGCCAGGCCTCATCGAGGATGAGCAGGGTCGGTCGGCCGTCGAACCGGGCTTCGAGCTTCGTGAACAGATGTGCAAGCACGGGCGCGGCGAGCCGCTTGTCCTGCATCAGCGCGTCCATTTCGAAGCAAAGCATGTCTCCGTTGGCAAGACTGTCTTCTTCGGCGTCGAGCAGCGCGCCATAGGGCCCGGCCAGCGTATAGGGTTCCAGCGCCTGCCGGAGCTCCGGCATCTGGATGAGCGCGGCAAGCCCGGTTAGTGTGCGCTGCACGACAGGCGCCGCGCCAAGGCTCTGCAGCGCCGTCCAGACGGCTTGCTTCACCTCGGGCGTGACCGCGACATTCTCCTGAGCGATCAGCCCCAGCACCCAGGCCTGCGCCTCAGCGATCCCGGCTTCACTATCCAGTGCCCGCAACGGTTGGAACGCCAGGTCGCCCTCAAGGCCCAGCTCATACCAGGTCCCGCCAAGGGCGAGCGTCGCGCAGCGCGCTGAACCGCCTTTGTCGAAGATGAACACCTGCGCGTCGGCGTAGCGTCGGAATTGCAAGGCCAGCAGCGACAGGAGGACCGACTTGCCGGCACCGGTCGGCCCGACCACCATCATGTGTCCGACATCGCCCTGATGCGTGACCAGCCGGAACGGTGTCGCACTGGCCGAGCGCGCCATCAGGAGCGGCGGGCCGTCCAGGTGCGTGTTGCGCTCCGGCCCTGCCCAGAGTGCCGACAAGGGGGCCATATGCGCAAGGTTGATCGTGTTCAGTAGCGGCTGGCGGACATTGGCATAGGCTTCACCCGGAAGCGTGCCGAGCCAGGCTTCGACGGCATTGACGCTTTCGGAAACGCAGGTGAACCCGCGCCCCCGGATCACGCGCTCGACGGCGCGGATCTGGTCGTCGGCGATCGCTGCATCCGCATGCCGAACGACAATCGCCGTCGTGCAATAGCCGAATGCAACATGGCCTGCGCCGAGCGCCTGCAGGGCCTCGTCGGCATCGGCGGCCTGATTGTCGGCATCTGAGTTGAGGAGTGTTGCGGGCTCATTGGTGAGGATTTCGCGCAAATAAGAGGTAAGCGACCGGCGTTTCGCAAACCAGTTGCGGACATAGGCATTGAGCGTCTTTTCGGCCTCGGGCTTGTCGAGGGGCAGGAACCGCGTCACCCAGCGATAGGCAAAGCCGAGCTGGTCGAGCTCTGAGAGCAGCCCGGGCTCGCCGGTTGCGGGGAACCCGTTGATCGTGAGGACTTTCAGCGTTTCGTCCCCTAAGCGGGGTGACAGCCCGCCCGTCAGCGGCGTATCGACCATGAGCGCATCAAGGCACATCGGCAGCGAGGGTGCCTTCACCGTCTGCCGCGCCACCGAGATGCAGGCATGCAGGTAGGTCAGCGTCTCATCGTCATCCAGGAACCGCGCCTCCGGCATCAGATCCGCCATCATGTCGCGCGCCCGGGAAGTTTCGGTTTCGAAATGCGCCAGATGCTCGCTCCAGAACGCAGCTGGAGCGTCTGCCGGATCGTCGATGAAGAGCTGCTCGATCCGGGCCGTCCGGTCGGCCGGTGGCATCCATGTGAGGGTCAGGTAGCAATCGGTCTCGAAGTGGCGCCCGTGCTCTTCGAACGCCGCCCGGCGTTCCTCATCGACCAGCCAGGCGGCTGCGTCGCGCCAGGAACTTTCGGGATAGGTGACGGATGGTCGCCGGTCCGCTTCTATATGCAGCGCCCAACCTGACCCGAACCGGCTGAGGAGATTGTTCATGCGGGCTGTGACGGCGACGAGTTCTTCCGGTGTCGAGCTTTCAAGATCGGGTCCGCGATAGAAACAGGTCCGCTGCAAGCTGCCATCCTTGTTGAGCAGGATGCCGGGCGCGATCAGGCAGGCCCATTTGAGATGGTCGGCGAGCGCAGCCGGGCGGGCGCGATATTCACGAAGATTCAGCATGCGTAATAGCCCCTCGTTCTTATGTGCCGGATCAGCACGTCGGCAAATTGCGGATCGCGCCTTGCAGCGAACACGCAGATGCCCTGCGCCACGATCCAGAAGACGAGCCCCACGCCCCAGAGCTGCAGGCCGATGCCGAGCGCGGCGGCCAGCGTACCATTGACGATCGTCGCCAGCCGTGGCGCCCCTGCGAGCAGGATCGGCGCCGTCAAAGAGCGATGCACCGGCACGCTATAGCCAGGGGGCAGGGGACGGTTGTCCGCCATCAGAGCGTCGCCCCGCCACCGAACGAAAAGAACGACAGGAAGAACGAGGTCGCAGCAAAGGCGATCGAGAGACCGAACACGATCTGCAAGAGCTTGCGCATGCCGCCGCCACTCTCACCGAAAGCAAGGCCAAGGCCGGTCAGGATGATGACGATGGTTGCGAGGATCTTGGCGACCGGCCCTTCGATGGAGTCGAGGATCGATTGCAGCGGGGCTTCCCAGGGCATGCCGGAGCCAGCCGCATGGGCCGGGAAGGTGAGCGCGACGGCAAAAGCCGTCAGGCTCAGGGCTTTGATCAGTCTGTATTTCATTGGGGTGGTGTCCTTTCTGGAGCGGTGGAGAGAAGCGGTTCGGAAAAGGGCAGGCTCGGCAGGACGAGCTGCAGGTCCGGCTGGACGGGGATCAGGTCATAGCCCTGACGCCCGAGCCCGTTCATGCGCGCGACTGTCTCGACGCGGTGAACCCCGGCGCGCCGGGAGATGTAGACGACGCAGTCGATTGTTTCTGCGATGAGGTCGTGCGGCACCTGCGCCGAGGTCTCGCCAATCAGCTGTTCGAGCCGGGAGAGTCCGCCCAGGGCCGAGTTGGCATGCAGGGTGGCGATGCCGCCCGGATGGCCGGTATTCCAGGCCTTCAGCATGTCGAGCGCCTCGGCGCCGCGCACTTCACCGATAATGATCCGGTCTGGCCTGAGGCGCAGGGTCGAGCGGACAAGGTCTGCAAGAGTTACTGATCCGGGCTGAGTGCGCAGCTGGACAGAGTCGCGGGCTGTCGAAACAAGTTCGCGCGTATCTTCCAGGATCACAAGCCGGTCCCCAGTGCGGGCAATCTCGGCCAGCAGGGCATTGGCAAGCGTCGTCTTGCCCGAGCCCGTGCCGCCGACGACGAGAATGTTCTCGCGGGTCCTGACCGCCAACCGCAAGGCTTCGGCGTGATGAGGTGCCATTACGCCGGAGGCGACATACTCACCCAAAGCGACCACCCGTCCCGCTGGTTTGCGGATCGAGAAACAAGGCCCCGGCGCCACCGGCGGCAGGACGCCTTCGAACCGCTCTCCGCCCATTGGCAGCTCTGCTGACACGATGGGCGACGCTGCGTCGACGCGCCGGCCCATATGGCTTGCGACCAGCCGGATGACGCGTTCGACATCGCCAGCGGTGACAACCAGGCCGGATTCGGATCGGCCAGACCCATGCCGCTCGATCCAGAGCCTGCCGTCGGGATTGATCATGATTTCGACAACGGCGGGGTCGTCCAGCGCTGCAACAATCTCGCTCCCCAATGCCGTTATCAGCATGGCGCGGGTACGTGTCTGGCTTTGTACGTCACGCATCGGTCCGCACCTCGCCCATATGTTCGGGCTCGCGCTCAAGACTGGCCGCGTCCGCTGTCACATCCTCAACGGCATTCTGAAGAATGCGCTGGCCCGACCTGAGGGCCTCCGCGACCTGCCTCACAAAGAGGTCAAACCGCATGTCGCCCTTGGCCCGGGCGGCCTCGACCTGGTTGGCCGGCACCGGCGGCGTCACCGTCAGGAAATAATGCACGAAGGTCGCGAGCGTTTCGGCAAGGACGAGATTGTCCCGCTCGATCCGCCCGAATTGGCGCGTCAGTCGGTCGAGCCGGCGATTGATGGCGGCTTCGCGCTTATTGTCGGACTCGCCTGCCCGGTAGGCCGTTACTGCCCCATCGATGATCGTGCTTTCTGACAGGCCAGGGCGTTTGGCCATGGCCTTCAGCCAGTGAAAATTCTCTGGCGAGATATAGGGCTGGATCCGGAGCTTCATTGGCCATTCCCCGTGAGATCAATGCCGGTCGCCTGTTCGAGGCTGTCAGCCTGCACGAGGGCGTCGAAGAGACTAGCCTGCAGGGGATTGCACACCTTGCGCCGCGCCGTGCCTGGCTTCGAGGGGCCTGCAAGCCGCGCGCGATCCTCGGCCGCATCCCGCGCCTTCTGAGGCCCAAGGCCCTCGACTTCAGGCTCGAGCTCTGCAGCCTGCATCAGGCCTTCATGGATCGACCGGACCTCGCTGCCCCAATCATCAACCCGCACGTCCGGAATACAGGCCGCGAAGGCAGGGGCGTCTTTGAGACGTTCGGTGAAGTTCTGGTCCTCGTAATAGCGTAGCTTCAGCGCGCGCACCGGCGGGGAGCCTGCGACAAGGACGAGTTCCTGGTCTGCGGGCAGTTGCATCACTTCGCCGGGCGTCAGCAATTGGCGGGCAGTTTCCTGACGCGACACCATTTTGTGCGACAGCCAGGGCGCGAGCCGGTGGCCTGCATAATTCTTCATGGCCCGCTGTTCGGTCTTGGTGCCGAGTGCATCGGAAATCCGCTTCGCCGTGCGCTCGTCATTTGTCGCGAACGCCACCCGGACATGACAATTGTCGAGGATCGCATTCGAGGGGCCATAAGCCTTTTCGATCTGATTGAGGGATTGCGCGATCAGGAAGGCCTTGAGGCCATAGCCTGCCATATAGGCGAGCGTGCTTTCGAAGAAGTCGAGGCGCCCAAGGGCAGGAAACTCGTCCAGCATGAACAGGACACGCCGACGGGACTTTACGACCGGCACAGAAACCTGCGGCGTAAGCAGCCCGCAAACTCCGAGAATGTTCGCCAAAAGCGATCTGCCACGCGAGAATACCGAAGGACGAATCTCGAGATGCTCCGTCAGCCGCCGGCCCACCTGATTGAGGATGAGGCGCATCAGGGGCTTCGTCCGCGAAAGGTCCGAGGGCGGGACGACGAGGTAGAGCGAAAGCGGCCGGTCGCCGGACACCAGATCCTCGATCCGGAAATCGCTCCGCGAGGTGACTTCGGCAATCACCGGGTCGCGATAGAGCGACAGGAACCGCAGCGCTGTTGACAGCACGCCGGAGAGCTCGTTCTCCGCCTGGTTCATCAATTCTCGGGCTGTCTCGGCGACGACGGGATGAACCTTTGGCGCATCGCTGGTCCCAAGGTGGTTTGTCCGGAGCATGATCGACAGCGTCGTGCGGAATGTCCGGTCGGGATCGGCAAGGAAGCTCGATACGCGCGCCAGCGTCTTCTCGCGCTCGGCATAAAGGACGTGCAGGATCACGCCGACGAGCAGGGAGTTCGCCTTGTCGACCCAGTGCCCGAGATCTCCGAGCTTGCCCTGAGGGTCCACGAGAATATCGGCAATGTTCTGGACGTCGCGCACTTCGCAATGCCCCTTACGCACTTCCATCAGGGGATTGAAATGCGCCGAGACCACGTCGGTCGGGTCGAACCGCACGCAGTGGGAAAACTCCGAGCGCCAGCCTGAGGTCAACTGCCAATTCTCGCCCTTGATGTCGTGCACCAGAACAGAATGCGGCCAGGAGAGGAGCGTCGGGACAACAAGGCCCACGCCCTTGCCGGAGCGGGTCGGCGCAAAGGCCATGACATGATCGGGTCCGTCATGGCGGAGATAGGATCCTGATGCTTGGCCCAGGAACACGCCGGCTGGCTTCAAAAGTCCGGACTTACGCAAATCCTTGCCTTCCGCCCAGCGCGCAGAGCCAAACGTTGAGACCCGCTTGTCCCAGCGTGCGCGGAGGATCGACCCAGTTACCGCGATCACGATGGCCGCGACACCGCCCGAAGCGGCGATAAGTCCGCCCCGGTCAAACACATCCGGCGCGTAAGCATCGAACGCGTACCACCAGCCGAAGAAGGCCCAGGGCACGTACACCGGCATGTCGAGGATGACGAAGAAGGGTTCACCAAGCCGGGGTGACCAGCCAAGCGACCACGCTGTCCACTCCGTCGCGCACCAAAGCGCCAGGAGGACGACGAGCAAGACAAGGAGGATCTGCCAGAAGAGGTTCGTGCCATGTTTCATGACACTGAACCTGACCAATCATCGCCTCAGTCTCCAGAGAGGAAATTGGGGGAAATCAGGGGGTATTCTGAAGATTTCGGAACTGGTGAGTGGTGTGGGTGAAGTGCCGGGAAGAATTTGTGGGATCCAATTTCTTTGGGGATCGCTAGCCCGTTAAGCAAATTGTCGACAGTATTCGTATTATCGGCAAAGAATGGCAGGCTTAGTACTCTGATCAACAATCGACGTTGGCGTACGGTCCAACAACAGCCGTACGCGGGATTGCCACGTAGCTAAGACTAAGGAGTAGGCCAGCCGAGAAATATGTGCGCTAAGCGTATGGGTGCGCGATTGTTCGAGCGATCATGGTCTGTGTCGAAGGCAGCCAGCGCGATTACTTGTGATGGCTGAGTGATTAGCTTGCTGCTACCGTTCTTGCGCTGTCGAAGTTTCGCCTCGTATGATCCATCGCTTAAGGAGTGCTGGAGGTTGGGCACAATTTTTTCTTCGGGACCTGTTAGTAGCGCTACCATAGCTGCTGCAGTTTCATCTTGGCTGTAATATCCGTCTACGAAACGGCCCATACCATCATCACCCAGGTATGCCTTTCGGCTCGTCACTGTATGGCTGACTTTTTTGAATTCAAATACGAACACCATGGTTTGTTGGTCGTCGTTCCAATGAAAAGAGATATCCGTGCGCTTTTGCCAGATGATATCTCCGGACTCGACATCAAGATTTCCGACCTTGTTTTCGGCACTCCAAGATCCCAACAATCCGCGTTTGCGAGCTACAGTATCACAATGAAACTTTAATTTTGCAGTGAGGCGATCTTCTCGATCTTTCGGTTGGAAGCCTGGCGCGTTACGGCGAACAAGTTCCTGCCACGCTTGCTGAAGCGTTGCAGCAGCAGCTTCTACCGGTTGCCGCGGAAATGCGGAAATCCAGTCCGGCGGCGCCCCTCCGATAGTCATGCGACCTTCGCTGCTGCGTTGTTGAATTGAACTTGTTCGACAATTGTTTCGGCATCGCGGAACGCCTGTCGTAATGAGAAGTTGCGCCGGGTCAGGGGCCTGGCGATTATCAACGCGTCGTCGGTCCACACAAAAGCATCAGGCGCTAGTCCAAGGCCGAACCCGGCAGAGACCCGGCCAAATCCGTCGGCGCGGGCCTGATTAAGCAATGCCATCAAGGCATCGCTGTCGCTGCGTGCATTTGCTTTCGAGCGGAGAGAATTGTTCTGTTTGTAATAAATCCTAATTGCTCCCATTCCGCCCGCAGCGTGTGCGGAGCTTGAAAGAGCAGAAACATCAAAACGTCCATTGCCGTTTGTGCGGGCTATCCAGACGTCGAGTGCCGTCGCGAGTGCACGAACATAGGAACGAACGTCAGAAAGACCGGCGCGAGTTTGAGCTGGTGTGTCAAGATTACCGAAGCTACGCGGTCGGATTGATGGCAAAAGAAGCGCCACCGTTTCGGAGATGATTGCTCGTTCGAAGGCATCAATTGCAAAATAGTCGAACAGGTGCTCGTCGATTTCCGATTCCATATCTTCATATGCGCGGCGTTGCTCTAAATCTGGCAAACCTTCCAGTTTAAGCATCAACTCGACCGTTCTATCGAACGCCCTACGTGCTACCTCAGGCTTATCCGCATTCTCAGGTTCGTGGAATGGGAAACCGCCGATGTCTACTAGCCGGACCGCATTTCGCTCGCACAACATTGTCCAGGATCGGAACATAAGGACATATCGAGCCAACGTCGAACGCAAATAGGCTGCTACGAAGCGTAGGAGACGGGCGTCGTCGTGGGGGCCTGAAATAACACCCACACTCGCCGTAAAACTCGCTGTGCTTTCAGTGTACGCAGCCCGAACTGAAAGATCTTCTTTGGAAAATCCATCAGTATACAGAATGCGTGGACCTTTGAAGACTTCAAGGACTTCGTCAGAAATGTGGCTTACTTGATCAATCTCCTCGGGCCAAGGCTGTAATAGATCAGGATGCAGTACGGGGACACCAGCGCCCAGTGCGGTTGTGGCGACATGGGGCATTCCTCGGAGAGGCTCTGCGCTCACTGGCTCACGTTGCCGATCTATTATGTGAATGCCTTTGCGTGCTTGCCAGCGCCTTGTTTTTTTCGGGCCACTCCAATAATCGCCGAGTTCTCCGAACACCCCAAGTCGATGGAGTAAGGATTGGTCGAACGCGTCACCCCACATGAATACAGTTAGGATATCTTGCTGGTCGATTACTGCCCGTGTCGCAACGCTATGGCGATCGTTGGAAGAAAGTGTCAAGCGACCGTAGGCCAAACTCATGTCAGCCTTCGGCACACAGTAGTCAAACCGTTCCTCAACAGCGATCACCACTGGACGGGAGTTGCGCTTTTCAGCCAATAGCACGTGGCAAGTGTGTTCGGCGGAAGGAAAGAGTAAATTTTGAAAATCACCGAAGTTGATCAACCGGATTGGACGAGCAGTCTCGAATAGATGTTTCACGAAGGACTGCTTCGATGGCCCGAGAAACAAATTAATTGGAAGGATCAAGCAAAGGCGCCCGCCGTCGGAGAGAAACTCCAAGGCTCTGATTGAGAACGCCGCAGCAACTTGCCGATGTCCTACGGGGGCCTTCATCTGTTGTGCCCAAATGTCGGCGCTCGTCACGTCGCTGCCGCGTGGCTCGATCCATGGAGGGTTGGAAAGGACAAGAGAAAATGTGCGACCGTTGAATCCGTGGTCCGGGCTAAAAAAGTCACCTGTGGCTCCGAACAGAAGATTCACCCCTTTCAGCGTAGGGAGTTTCACTCGCTCTTTGCTCTGTGCTTCGCGGATATCTGACGGATCAAGGCCCTCCAATAGGGATAGATATAGACTGAACGCCGTCACACGACATGCCATTTCATTGATATCTGCGCCAAAGATGTGCCTGGCCAGCAACTGGCGGCGTTGCTTGAAACTAAGCGGCGAACCCTCGCGTGCTTCTGTCAGTGCGATCATCCGGCGAAAAGCTGTTGTCAAAAGAATTCCAGAGCCACACGCGCCATCGAACACTGTCTCCTGCAGTGGATCGGCCGACGCGCTGAAAGCCTGGTCAACAGCCAGCATTGCTAGGTGGCGTGGCGTGTAATAGGCGCCTGTTGACGATTGTACGTCTTCTGAAAGAAAGGACTCATAGAGTCCCGACAGCAACTCGACGGGAATCAGACTAAAATCGTAGTTCCAAAAGTCGCCTTGGCCGGTACTCATATCGGTGCGGTTAAGAAAACGTTCCAGCGCTTCAAATCCAAAAGCATTGAGAGACTGCCATGGATCGTGTCGGTCATCGCTTAGGAAGTCTCCGTTGAAGTCTTCTTTGAGCCTGTCAATAAGGCGGCGCACTCCGCCAATGTCGCGTTCTGTAACCAACTGATGCAGGCGTCCAACCTTATGGTGAGAGCGATATACGTCGCTGACTATGCCGCGATGTTCAAGATAGGAAACGAACAGCACCTGACCCATGAGTAATTCAGCCAGACGTCGAGAAAAATCGTCTACTGGTAGCTCGCCGTAACCAGCCTGCGCCACCTCGCGCACACAAACCGACAAGTTTGTGAGAAGCATGCGATCAACCCGATCCCCAGCGTCGAACCATTCTGGGAGACGGCGTGCGAGACTGTTTGAGGATACGTCGAAACCGGAGAAAGGCCCGTCTGGACGTGCTTCTTCCGCAGTGACAATTTCTAGTGAATCCGGAGCCTTGATAACCGGTCGAACCAATACCCGGTCACTGTCAATTTCCAAGATGATTTGCGCTAGGTTCTGATTCCACACACGCTGCCGAACATGGTTAAGCTCTACCTTCGTAAGCGGAGTTCCATCTCCACTTACGAAAACCACGGTAGGGACGCCGTCAACATCGAACACAGCCCGGGCACGAATCGAACCGTCCTCGGCAAGCAGAGCATTCAATTCTGGCGCATATGGGTGGCGCGGGTCGACATCGGCAGCGCTACGATGGAGAGACTTTCCAAAATCGGCATAACCGAGACGTCGGAGCCATTCGTCGAAGATCGTGTCAGTCATTGGGGAAACCTGTTGGACTAGTGCCTAACGGCATAGAACAAAAGACGAACATTTGCCAGTGATTCGGTAGCCATTTGACTGCACGGGGCGCACGTTTCATGCTTGCCTCCGTCCGACATCACGCCCGCTACGCTCAAAGTCGACTCGCATAGTTCTGATTTCGGTTGCCGGAAATAAGTCAAACTGTTGCGATCGTGTTCGTGGGCTTGCTTTACCGAACGCTCCGCAAATGGCTTCCAGATGGTCATGAAGAGGTAGTTTGAGAAAGGCACAAGTCGGGCCAAACTCATCGGCCCGCGATAATCTCCACGGTTCGCTTGGGCTGCAAACAATGGCGGTTCCATAAAGCGCCAGAAATGAATGTTCTGAAAGCACCTCACGTAACTCGGAAAACTGCGGCGCATGGGCTTGGAGTTGTAGGTGAAACTCCTCTTTCAGCTGATTGGCAATCCGAATGATGAGTACTGTTCTCCAACTGAACTTTGCCGCATTGCCCTTTCCGGCTGCGGGTATATCTGCGGGTATTAGCGCACGGCGCCGCGTCCACTCGCGCAGAACCACAGCGGACAAGCCAGTCAATTCGATTACCTTGGATGTTGATACGTAAATCACGTGGCCCTCGGAAATGGGTCTTCTGCCCATTCTTAGTTAAGAGTGGGTAAAGGACTCGTTCTCCTGAGTAAAGTCTAATGGACGAACAGAGCCTTGGTGTGGCGGCGCGGAAGGGCGGCGTTCACGCTGCGCGTCGCCATCTAAGTTCGGATTGCATACACAAAGAATGATTGGCTCAAATAGTAATGGAGGCACTGGCCAAACTAGTGCTACCAATATTAATCCGCTATTCCAATCCCGCGCCCCAGCGCCCACGAAATCCGTCCCCCGCGCACGACACCCGACACGGCCATCCCGCGCCGCTGCTCCAGCACCTGCCGCCAAGGTACAATCGTAAAATCCCTCTGCCGCTCAATCACCGCGAACTTCCCACTCACCCGAGACACATGCTCGCGATACGTACCATCGACATGTCCTCGTTCCGGCGCTGGCGAATATGGCTTACCGATCTCTACGCTCAGCGTCCGGGCAGCTCGCGCGAAATCTCGCTTCATCAACTCCGTCTTCTGTGCCGCAGACAAGCCAGTGCCAGCCGCTACCTTCATTCCAATCCCCGTCAGAAACGCCCGTCGCTTCACCTGCGCCTCAGCCACCTCTTTTCCGAATCCGAGCGGCACGCCAGACGGGGCAGGGACGTCATCCAGCCAGGTCACACCAAGGGCCGTTTCCTGATCTGCCAAGCCAAGCTCCGAGCGAACTAACACCTGCGCCGCCCGTAACCGCGCCTGTGCCCGCTCGTACGAACTCGCTCGGTCTAGATAATCCGGTGGAACCTTCCACTCCGCATCAGCTGAACGCTCTGCATGACCAGCCCGCCGCAAAGCCTCCAGCCGTCGCACATGAGCCGCGACAAATTCCGGGCTGTATCGGGGATCGTCCGCCTGGTGCAGACCTGCCGAATAGCTCCCACCATTCGCGCGTGCGATCCGATCAATCGTGATGTCTGACGGCTTCGGTTCAATGTTCGGCGGAGACACCGTCACAATCGCCCCGCGCTTTACTTCCTCGACCTCGCCGGCGACACCCAGCTCCACAAACACGGCGCGCCCATCCAGACCGTCGATGATGACATAGGTCCGGTCATGCGCTTCACCCGTAAGACCCGTCTGAAGAACCACGCCCGTCACGCTCCGCCCGCCGGGATCGGACTTGTCGAAGATAGCGTCCGTATCGAGCCGCCGGTCACCGCGTCCGGCAAGAGCACGGTTCATCGTCTTGATGATGTCGTGCCTTTCCGACAAGCCCCGCAAAACCTCGCGGAAATTCTCCTTCATCTGCCAGCGTCCAGCTCCGAGTTTCTCTGCAAGCCCAAGCCGTTCCAGAGTCCGCAGCCGCGCGGCATGCAAAGTACGATACTGTGAAGGACTATCCTTCAACCGAAATTCCTGTTCGGGACCTACCTGACGCGCGATAAAATGATCGATCCGTGTCACGCGCTCGGCAGCGATATCCGATTGAAGTTTGCGCTCCTGCTCGAGCCGAGTTTCAGGCCCGAGTTCCAGCGTTACAAGGTCCTCGGCCCGCTCCCGGATCCCATGCGAAATATACGCCCGCGGCATGACAAGGTCAGAGCCATCTTCACGCCGCCCCCGGATGACCAAATGCGCATGCGGCCGGCCCGTATCATGGTGGACTGCGCCGACCCATTCGAGCCGCGTCCCCAGATCGGTTTCCATCTGCGAGACGAGATCACGGACGAAGGGCTTGAGGTCTGCCATTTCGGCGCCGTCTTCGGGCGAAACAATGAACCGGAAATGATGCCTGTCTTCGGTAATGGATTTGACGAGATCGGACGCGTTGGCATCCTCGCTCATGGCGTCAAACAGTTTCCCGCGATCCTTCTCTTCCAGCGCTGCGTCGCGCCGGATGTATCCGATGTGGGCTGCCAGTGCCGCCACGCTCGATGCCGACATGCGCACAATGCGTGCCTTGACGATGACGCGCCTCTGCCCACCGCGTGCACCGATACGGGGCCGGGCGGGAAGGGTAGTGCGGCGAACGCCGCCGACGGACGACAGCGCCTTCGTCATCCGCGTCAGATAGGTCTTCGCGCGCCCCCCTGATCCGGCAGACCGAATCCTGCCAGGTCTGGGAGTGAAGGGATTGTCCTGCGGCGTGCTCATTTGAACCGATCCAGCGGAAAACAGGCCAGTTTCTGCGAATGGAACCATGCCAATCTGTAGTCCTTGCTGAGGATTCCATCAAACCACAGAGCTACACACTGAGGCATGGAACCATAAAAATCGATGTGCAGACAAGGTGATAGACCCTCATTGGCTCCATGAGCTTTTATCTTGCATTCCGATCTGTCCCCATTTTTCCCAATCAACCCTTCTGCATGCTCCTTCCGATCACCGCCTATCCACACCGCACGACCAATGATGTCGCCCTCCCTGACCGCTCCAAAATACCGTCCATCAAAGGAATCCGGTGTGCGATCAGAAAGGAGCAGAACCTCTTCTGCCTGAAGCTGCCTGCAGCCCGTCCAGGGAGACGGCAGGGCGCGTCCCATACTATCTGTTGATAGCAGGCGGACAGTCGAAGTCCCGTTGATCTGTAACACACCCTTGATCTCACAAACCGTGTCGCCTTCGAGCGCCCGGACGTTCTTGATGACGGGGATGCCTGGCGCAAGATAGCGCCTCTGGATCGCGAGTCTCGAAGCGGCCTCTGGCAGGTTCGAGACAACCAGATCACCCCGCGAAATCACCTCCAAAGGTTCGACGCGATACCACCCAAGCGGAGCACTTTCGCTCGGATTGTAGAGTAATATGGGCGGTAAAACACCAGTCGCCGGAAGGCCTGTCAATGCCACTCCGAGCACAGAAATACCGCTCCAAAATACTGCGCGGAGGCTCATGAAAAGCCCCTCCAGTTGCTCGAAAGAAGTCTCCAATTGGCCATCGACAATGTGATTGAATCTGTTCTCAATGCCCTGATTTCAAGCGCCATGACCGCCTCCCCGGGACCTATTCCAGACGGTCGAATAATCATTCAAATCATCGACATGATAGACGACGGTGCCGCCATGTTTTCTGTATTGCGGTCCATTGTTCGACCAGCGCCAGTTCTCCATCGTGCGAACCGTGATACGCAGATAAGCCGCCGCCTCTTTCGTCGTCAGGAAAGGACTTGGACGTCCTTTTGCCTCGTTCATTCCCCGTACCCCGTCTTGCCGGGCACAGATCAACGTGGCGGCTTCAACACGTCCCAGAAAACAAAAGAAAATTCTAATTGGGAGTCACGAAGATATGCGGCTCCGCGGCGATACCCTGTTTAACCATGCGCAGCGCGCATGACTTCGTAAGCATACAGATGCCCCTCTATCGAGCGAATTAAACATGCCAGAAGCCGCCCCGGAATGATCTCCGGAGCGGCCAGTTTGGCGATGAGTGCGGGGCTAGTCCTTGGGGTTCCAGAGGATCACGTGGCGGCCTTTCTTGCCTTTGACCGGTGCGAGGTTCGCGTAGATGCGGCGCGGGCCAATCTGCGGATCTGCGAGGGTCAGGGAGACGTATTCGCGGCCGGAAGACTTTGCCTTGCGCATCCAGCCGCCGCCGATTTCGGTCGCGGTCTCACCGGCGAAGATGCGGTAGTCCGGCTGGGCCTCTTCAGCTTTGTCCGCGTTCTTTTCGATGCGGATGGCGGCTGAGAGGTTCATCATTGCGAGGGCGCCTTCGAAGCCGGTTTTGGTTTCGCTGACATATCCGAGTGCGTTTGCCATGGGGGTCTCCTTTTCGTTTCCGTGGCTGTCTTCGAGGGACACCTTGTCCCCGTCGACGCCGGACCGCCCGGACGGCGCGGGGCGGGCCTGAACCTGCAAGGGCGCAGCAAAGCGGAGCACCGGACAGGCGCATGAATTTGTCTCGCGAGGAGCCGCAAAGCGGCGGGGAAATTCGTGGGACTGTCCGGTTTCAGGGCCGTTTCGTGTCGTCCAGGTCACACGGCAATAGACGGGAACAAGGGGTCTTTCGGGGCAAGCGGAGAGCGGAACAGACCGCTTTGGCAATCGCACTCGGAGGCAAAAAGAAACCCACAGACGGGCGATTTTTCGGAGGCGCATCTGTCTTGATCTGAACCGCAGGAGTACACACTCATCCGGTAGAAGCATGTGGAAATGCCGCCCGGCATGCTGCCGAACGGCTTTCGCTTCCACGGACAAGGAGACTGCAACATGTCAGGCGGCGTCCTGCTCTGCGACAGACTGGTCTTCGGGAGAAGCTTCGTCCTCGCCAGAGGTAAACAGGCTGGCGATCCGGACCCATGCATCTGCTGGCGGCGACCCTGCGTTTGTAACAAGGCGCGTAGGCGGCACCTGCATCCATCCCGGACGCCAGCCCGGATTGGCCTCACACTCTTCGCCAGTGATCCGGTTCCAGACCAGTTCCTTCTGGGCTTTGCCCGTGTCTGTGAGCGCTGCTTTCGCCGTCGATGGAGACGCAATGTCTGCCACCATGGCGTTAATGGCGCGCTTGTCCCGAACGAGATCAAGGAAGACACGCTCCGGCTTCCAGTAAGCGGCCATGTCGGTTTCGGTGGCGACAGCGACGGCTTCCACAACCGGGCCGCCCGCTTCCAGCGTATCCGCCATCACAAAAGCCAGCACGGTCAGGGTTTCCGCATCGTTCATTTCGAGCAGCGCCGCAAAGACCTCGCTGAGGTGATAGGCGTCCCCGTTTGCGCGCAGGGATGCGACCCCATGGGCGTCAAACAGGCTGCGGACATGGTCCCCGGCGGCCCGCATTTCTGCGGCGGCGCGTGATGCCTCCACGCTGGCCTGTATGTCCTCCTTCCGGGCGAGGAAGTCGTGCCGCCTGACAGTCCAAAGAGCGGACCCGACCATGGCATGCGCCACCATCAGCCGGAGGGCGATTCCAGGGTGTCCAAGCAAGGTTGTACGCGCTGCGCCATGGCGGTGGAGGGCAATGTATTGTGCGAGCGGCCCGGACATTTCGGGCTTGGTGTCGGCTGCTTCCGCATCACCGTCCGGCCTTGCGCGCTTCTCCAGTTTCCGGGCTTCGGCCTGCGTAATGTAGCCCTCATGGAAGGTCACAGTGCCATCATCGCGGACTTCGACAATCACGCTGCCGCCCTTCGTCCGGGGGCGCTTCAAATACTCCCAACTGGCAAAATATTTCCCGCGTTCGAGAACCTCTACATTGCGCCACCCGGCGTCAATGTAGGTCTCGACCTTGGCCGCAAGCGCTGCCGATTGGGCTTTCCAAAACGTGTCGGCCTCTGCGAAGACACCTGTCTCACCGAAGAGGTCAGCTGCCACTTTGCCTTCATAGATCGCCAGATCAAACAGCGCCTTGTCGGTCGTGATGGTGGCCCCGCCCGTGATCCATGCCTTGCAGGCGCGGCCCATGGGCGCGCGCTCTGTTTCACTTCGAAACAGGGCCAGCCAGTCTGCCTGCTGGTCCTTCGTAGCAAGTGTGAGCGCGCGGATTGTCTCCGGGTCGATTTCGTCTTTGGCGTAAAGCGCACGGATCGGGCTGGAGAGATTGGCGAGGGCGAGGATACGCCGGACTTTCAGGTCCGTGACCCCGAAATGTCCGGCAATCTCTTCCACCGTCCGGCCTGCATGCGCCAGCTTTCCGAACGCATTGTATTGCTCCATTTCCGTGGCGGGCAGGCGGGCGACATTTTCGATGAGCGAGGCCTCCACCGCTGCGGCGTCGTCATCCGCTTCCATGATTGCGCACGGGACGGCGATTGACTTGCCGGTCTCAGCGGCAATGACCTGCAAGGCATGGAAGCGCCGCCGTCCCGCGACGACGCCATAGCCATCACCTTCGGGGCGCACCAGAAGTGTCTGGCGGATTCCTTTCTCCCGGATGGAGGGCAAGATGTCGGAGACATCAGGCGCCTTGCGGTTGTGCCGCATGTTGAGCTTGCTGATATGGAGTTGCTCAAGGGGAAGTGTTTTCAGTGCGGGTTGTGCCATGGGATTGTCCTCCTGTTCTGGCGGGTAAAGTGAAAGGCCAAGCGCCCATGCCGGGCCTTTCCAGTTGATCGGGCTGAAGGGGAGGCCTTCCGCGTCGCGGTTTGCGTCCGGATCGGTCTCGCCCCAGTCATAGTCATGCAGGCCAATCAGCGGCGCGCGGCCATCGACCCAGATTTCGACGACGCGGGACTCCTCTATGACGAGGGTCATGTGCGGACGTGGCCCTAATAGGTCATCCAGCGCGCTCATGCCTGCGCGACCCGTGCAGGTGCGGACGCCATCAAACGCGCTAAGGCTCTGTGCCCGGCTTGCAAGGCTTCGGGGAGCAGTTCGCATGCGACTTCAGTCAGGTAGGCGTTCTCCGACCTCGGATCGTTGGCCTCTATACCCCAGATGCTGGCGGCATGAGATTCCAGTTCCACGCTTTCGCGTTCAATGGCGAGCACGATTCCGCAATAGAACCACTCATCCTTGCGCCACGCGTCCATGACGGCTTCGGCGTCTGCTTGCGCCTTCGTCAGCCGCTCGCGGAAATTGTTTCCGGGTCCGATAAATCCCGGGTCGCCAATATTGAGCGATGGCCAGAATCCGTCCTGGCGCTCGTCTGGACTATCCGGACAGTCGTCGCGGACGATCCGCGCGGTGACGCGAAAGCCGTCAATCTCGACGGCAATGCTGTCGCCCTCGCACACATAGCGGTCAAATCTCTCCCGGAACGCCATGACTCAGCGGCTCCAGAAAATGTGGACTTCATCAAAGCCCGTCTGGAACACCATGATCTCGCCATTCATCGCCATGTCGCGGGCAAGCGCGGTCCAGTCGATATAGTAATCGAGCGAGGCCGGAATCTCTGTCCCGCTGTCGCGCGTCACTTCCTCGGCAAAGTCTGCGGCGCTGCGATATTCGCCTGCATAGTCTTCAAACGCGGCGTGAGCCTGTTCAAGGTCATCGCCGAATTCGCGGTAGAGTTTCGCTCCAAGGCTCCCGTGTTCGGTGATGAAGTCCGCAAGGGCGCAAACTGTCTCGAAGGAGGCATATTCGGAAATGCGCGCGCCTTCGAACCCCTCATAGTCATGAATTGACCATTCCTCCGCACCCGGTTCAGGCGACGCCGCCAGCATGGCGCGGACGCCCTGCATCATCTCGTCCGGTTCTGTCGCGTCGATCCACGCCCCGTGGAGCCGTCCATTATTATACGCGGCAAGACAGGCGACATAGATGCGGGGCGTGTCCCGCAAATCTGGTCCGGTCGCTGTTCCAAGGGGAGCGGGAGTCTCGTGTGAAGGGGTCATGTCAGCCTCGCAAAATTGAACCTCGCCCGCGTGCCTTTCCCGGCAGGCGGGAGGGGGCGGACGAAAGGTGCGGGCGCCCGGGCGTATGAGGGCCGGGGGCAAGGCGGAAAGGTAGGAGGCACGGAAAGAACCGGCGGACCCAGGTCACCGGCGCCTTGCGCGCGGGCCGCGCCCGGGCAGACGCGCCGTCCGCCCCCTCCCGGCTGCTGGGAAAGCTTGTCCACGCTTTCAAACACCAAACAGGCAGGCTGGTGCCGTGGATACGAATCCTTCCAGACCCGACAGCCATGGCCTTGGATATACGAGACTTCCGGGAAGCTGACCGCGCAGCGCTGATTGCGCTTTGGGAGGCGTGTGCGCTGACCCGGCGATGGGACGACCCGAATGCAGACATGGACCGGTCGATCGCATCCCGCGATGCCACGATCCTCGTCGGTACATTAGATAACGATGTCATTGCCAGCGCCGTGGTCGGCCATGACGGCCATCGCGGCTGGATCTACTATCTGGCTGTCAGCCCAGACCGTAAAGCCTGCGGCCATGGGCGCGAAATGATGGCCGAAGCCGAGCTTTGGCTGACGGCGCGGGGGACGCCGAAGGTGCAGCTCATGGTGCGCGGGGAGAACGAGACCGCGACTGCCTTCTACAATGCCCTCGGCTACGAGCGCCAGGATGTGACCGTTCTCGGCAAATGGCTCATGCCATCGCCCGAGGCAGATTGAGGTATCGAGAGGCCACGCGCGCCTGACCCCTCTGGCCGTAAGGCCAGTGGGAAGCAAAGCGCGGCCCCCGCCGGCGAGCCCCCGCAGCGCGCGGCGACCCGAACGGGTGGCCGCGTGACCGGAGACGAGCCGGGCCCGGTCAGGTGACGTGGACGAGGTGGAGGGCTCTCGTCTCCCGGACAGCCCCGCGTCAGCAGGCGGGGGAGGGGCGATGCTTACAAGTGCTTTGAGATACTAAGAGGTGTCTACCAGTTCGTAAGCCGCTAATCGAAATAGAGCGTTCGACCGGATGACGTCGTATGCGCTCTTCGATGTGCGGAGGGGCAGGTCAAAGGTTCTCTTCCAAAAGGGAGAAATATTCGCCGTCCCGAAGGCGCTGGCCCTTGGCGAGCAGGCGGGCCATTTCGGACTTCATGGCGGACGACGGTCCGCCCCATTCTTCCGAGATGCGCTTCTCACCATAGAAAATCGTCGCGGTTTCACGATAGGTGAGTCCCGCGTCGTGGGCATCCAAGGCGACAAGAGCGTTGCGATAGCCGAGGCCCTTGCGTGACCAGACAGGAGGCGACATGTCGTCGTCGCCGTAGACCTTCTGGGCACGGTTCAGCGCATTCACGTGATCCTGCATTGTGCTGAATCCCGAGATGGAGAATTCCATTTTTACAGGCTCGAGGGACAAGAGCGACTTGCCACTGCACCTGACCTGGATCGAGCACTTCTTACCTTTGACAAGGATGTGTTCGTGCTCGAAGGCATCCACGAGATGGATGATCTTGCAGAGGCGCGTGCTCTTTTCGAAGATTTCGTCGATCTCGCCGCGCTCTCTTTCACGCACGTGAACGGCGACCTTGCGGGGATAGGTCTTGTCGGACCAGAAGACATGCGTGGTAAGGGCCGACTGATCTGGGTTCGGAAAATAGAGAAGTCCCCAGTCTTCGGCTTGGCGGTCCTGCTCGCAAAGCCGGAGAAGCTGTATGTCACAACATGCCGTTCTTGTTTCAAAGTCAGGTTGCGCAGCATAGGCGGCGGCTTTCAGCGCGGAATTGCGCCGGGCGAATTCCCAGGCCCAGTTCCCGCGTGAGAGATTGGCGGTGTAGTCATACCTGGCGAGGGTATCGTTCAGGTCTTCTATCGTGTGAACAAGCATGGATCTGCCTCCCGCGTCAGGGGAATGCAGAAGGCGTGCCAATTTCAATTTATCATGGAAACTTCAAGGTTGCTCGCTTAGGTCAAAAGGCGATGAAAAAGTGCGCTCACCGAGCCAAAAGCACTGTACGCACATAAGCAGATTGAGCGTGTTCTGACTGCGCCGTTCGTCCAGACAGATTGAATCTCGCAGCCGTCACAATTACAACAGGCTGCATCGAGAGATTGATACCAGATAGATGATTGTAGTCTCGCATCGTGACCGCGATGCAAGACAACAGTCAATAAAGATTGGTCGCTCACGTCGCAAGTTTTTGAGTGGATTGTTGTTCTTTCAATATATCCAGGGCTACGTCGACGATCATATCTTCCTGGCCACCAACCATACGCCTACGTCCTAGTTCAACCAGGATTTCACGTGTATCGATCCCATAATCTTTCGCTGCCTTCTCTGAATGCCGGAGGAAGGACGAGTACACCCCGGCATAGCCCAGCGAGAGCGTTTCGCGATCAACGCGGACGGGGCGGTCCTGGAGTGGGCGGACAAGTTCCTCAGCGGCATCCATGAGCGCGAAAAGATCGCATCCATGCTTCCACCCCTTTCGCTCGGCGGCTGCGATGAACACCTCAAGCGGTGCGTTTCCGGCCCCGGCACCCATGCCGGCCAGCGAAGCATCCACGCGTCTTGCGCCATGTTGAACGCCGACAATGGAATTGGCGACGCCAAGCGACAGATTGTGGTGGGCGTGGATACCCCGTTCAGTTTCCGGCTTCAGGACTTTTTCGTAGGCTTGAAGCCGTGCGATGTATCCATCCATGTCGAGCGCGCCGCCACTATCGGTGACATAGATACATTCGGCACCATAGCTTTCCATCATGGCGGCTTGTTCAGCCAATTTCTCAGGCTCAACCATGTGGGACATCATAAGAAAGCCAACCGTGTCCATACCCAGATCTCTGGCAACACCGATATGCTGTTTCGATACGTCGGCTTCCGTGCAGTGTGTGGCGATCCTGACAGACCTGACGCCAAGCTTGTAGGCATGCTTCAGCTCCTCGATCGTTCCGATCCCGGGAAGGAGGAGCGTGGTCAGTTTCGCCGTTTTCACTGAATCTGCGACGGCTTCAATCCACTCCCAGTCTGTGTGGGCACCAAAACCATAATTGAAGCTTGAGCCATTCAGGCCGTCTCCATGTGCAATCTCGATTGCGTCGACCCCGGCCTGGTCAAGGGCGGCGGCAATCTTGCTGACGTGCTCGATACCGTATTGGTGTCGGATCGCATGCATCCCGTCGCGCAGAGTGACGTCCTGAATGTAAAGATTGTCGGATTTTGGATCGAACGCCATCAGGCAGTCTCCTTGGCTAGCCGCTGCGCGGCGATCTTCTCAGCGGTCGCAATGCCAGCTGACGTCATTATGTCGAGATTTCCCGCGTATGCAGGCAAGTAGTGGGCCGCACCCTCGACTTCCAGGAAGACGCTGGTCTTGATGCCTTCAAACGTGCCCAGGCCCGGAATCTTGACCGGGTTGTTCGAGCCGAACCGTTCGAACTGAACCTTTTGCTTCATCCGATAGCCGGGCACATAGGCATTGACCTTTGCAACCATTGCTTCGATTGAGGCCTCAATTGTCGGCTCATCTGCGCCACTAGAGAGGGTGAATACCGTATCGCGCATGATCATCGGAGGCTCCGCCGGGTTCAGGACGATTATGGCTTTGCCTTTCCGGGCTCCTCCAACCTCTTCTATACCCTTTGAGGTGGTCTCGGTGAATTCATCAATGTTGGCCCGCGTTCCCGGCCCGGCTGACTTGGAGGCGATGGAAGCGACGATCTCCGCATAGTGGACTGTCGCGACGGATGCTACTGCTGCCACGATTGGGATCGTCGCCTGCCCGCCGCAAGTGACCATGTTGACATTTGACGCATCCAGATGCGCGTCACCATTGACGACGGGTATGACATACGGCCCGATCGCCGCAGGCGTGAGGTCGATCATCACCTTTCCGGCGGACGTGACGACTTCATTGTGCCGCTTGTGTGCGCCAGCAGATGTCGCATCAAAGACAATTCCGATTTCGGGCCACACGTCGAGCTTAACGAGACCCTCAATTCCTTCATGCGTGGTCGCGATACCCATGCGCTTTGCCCGGGCAAGGCCGTCCGAGTCGGGATCGATCCCGACCATCGCGCCCATTTCGAGACCCTTTGACTTGCGTATGACCTTGATCATGAGGTCAGTTCCGATATTTCCGGATCCGATGATCGCAACCTTGGTCTTCTTGAGAGTTGTCATTTCCAATGTCTCCTATTTCGCCGCAATTGCGAGGCGAACCGACCCAATACCTTCGATATCTGCTTCAAACAGATCACCAGGCTCCATTGAGGCCATCGGGCCAAGAGCACCTGTCAGAACGACGTCGCCGGCCTTGAGAGGTGCTCCGAGCTCTGCGCATTTTCGTGCGAGCCAGAGTGCGGCGTTTAGCGGATTTCCAAGGCACGCGATGCCGGCGCCATATGAAACCGGGCGTCCATTGCATTTCATCACCATGCCAGCATTGACGAGATCAAGCCCATGCAGTGCACGAACAGGACCGCCCAGGACATATAGGCCTGATGAGGCGTTATCCGCGATCGTATCCGAAATGCGGATATCCCAGTCCTTGATACGACTGCCCACAATTTCGATGGCAGGCACGACGTGGTCTATGGCTCGGATCAGTTCGCTTGGCGTTGTATCCTGCGCGTTGATGTCCCTGCCGAGTATAACGGCTATTTCAGCCTCGGCCTTGGGTTGTTGAGTTGCTGACAACGGAATTTCATCACCGTCGCAATATTCCATATCCGCATAGAGGACGCCAAAATCGGGCTGGTCTACGCCAAGTTGATTTTGGACTGCCGCTGACGTCAGGCCAATTTTCCGGCCAACAATCCGTCGCCCTGCGGATACCCACCGGGCTGTGTTGATCGCCTGGACCTCGTATCCGGCTTGCGGATCAAGACCAATGAGATCACGCACTGGCGCGCAGTAGGTTTGTCCAGCGTGTGCGTTGAACAGTGCATCCGCAGCCTTTTGAATTTCATCTCTGGAGATCATGGTCTGGTTCGCGTCCGTAAGTAACTTGGAATGTAGATCGCTAACTACGCGATATACTTGACACTGCAATCCGAGGCAGGCCAATTGCTATCACAATGTGATAAATGGAGATCCGTGTGACACGATCCATGTCTTCCTTCGACAAGGCGATGGCCTTGTTCGGAGCACTTGTTGCGCAGGACGGTGTATTCGAATCAGACGCAATGAGTGTCCAGCTCGGGGTGCCGGAATCGACTCTGTACAGGCATCTGAATGCCCTCCATTCGGCCGGGCTCATCTGCCGATCCAGACGTGGACGATATTTGCCCAACCCAGTTTTTCTGAAGAAGTTGGAGGGGTACACACCACATGCAGTGCTGTCGGAACTAGTACGGCCCTTTTTGGACCAACTAAGTGTCGCGTTGGAAACCACGACCCACTTTGGCCTTCTGGAGAACGACATGGTTACCTACCTCGCGAAATCGGTATTTGAAGGAGAGGAGGTGTTCACGCGCGAGAACGGGCAGCTGGAGGCGTACTGTTCTGCTATCGGCAAGGTGTTGCTCTCGCACATGACGGTCGACGAGCAACGGGCGTATATATCCAGCGGGCCCTTTCCAAAGCTAACGGATAAAACGATCACGGATCCAGCCGCAATCGAACGAGAACTACATCGCACGCGCAACAAGGGATTCGGCGTCGACGATGGCGAGGTTCACAACGCACTTTATTGCATCGCTGTGCCAGTCTTCAGTTCGCGGGGAATAGTCGTGGGCGCAATTTCTAGTTCATCTAGCCAGAGGTGGGCGAGTCCTAAAGAACAGCGTGATCGCCTGATTCAGCTCAACGGGGTAGCGCAGTCAATCTCTTCCACTTTAGGGGCCGGCGCATGATCATGTGGAGATGAGAGCTCAAAAAAATGGGAGCCGCTTAGGCTCCCAGAGTTTGGCGGAGACCTAGCTCCGCCGGAGGAAACAGACTGGTTGTCGTATCTGTTGTACGTTCCCTGACCTTGAATGGCAGTGAAGTTCAACCTGACACGACACATTTGAGTTGTGCCGCGATCCGGTTGCGCGTCAACCTGGCCGGATGCGAATGAGCGGCATCGCTCTCACATTGTGAAACTTTATGGAATCTGAGCACTCGGGTGGAACAGGATTGGAATTCTGTACGCCTACCCATGATATTTATGTGCCGAGAATATTCCCGAAAGCGGCCAATGCGCGAATAATCGGACATGTGGGAACATGGACTGCGTTCTGAGCGTTCCCGAACAACCGATAGAAATAAGCGAGTATACGGAACAAAAATCTCGGAGTCGGGAAATGGCTTTTCGACATCCGGGGCGGCGAGCACTGCTCCAATCCGGGAGTCAGGTGCACTAAGTTGCGCTGGCGTCTGTTCCGTATGGCGAAATTAACAGCGGCATCGATAGCACAGTTGCCTTTGGCCACATGCAGATTTCGATCCTTGCTACGGAATTTGAGCTCGCGCTGTTCGTAAATAAATATTGACACAATCAAAAAAATCATTTTTTCTCAAAAAAAGAACAAAATCTTGCACCTCAAGCAAGGTTGTTAGGGAGGTACTTAAATATGCCAAAACTAAGCGGCAGTTCCGTTTTGATTACGGGCGGAGCCACGGGAATTGGTCGGGCGGTGGTCCATCATTTTGTCGAGGAAGGTGCCAGACTGTGTGTTCTGTGCGTCAATGACGAACAGGCGAGTTCGTTGCGGGGTGAGTTCGGGGCTGAGGTTGAAACAGTAATTGGGGATGTGCGCAGTCTGGCAGACAATCAGCGCGCTGCGGCCCTTGCCGTGGAGAGATTCGGTGGACTGAACACCTTTATCGGCAATGCAGGGATATGGGATTTTATAACGCCTCTGGAAGCGCAGGATGAAGAAAAGCTCGAAAGAGTCTGCGATGATATTTTTGGTGTGAATGTAAAGGGGTACGCGCTCGGAGCGTACGCGTGTCTTCCTGCGCTTCGCCAGTCTAAAGGGTCCATAATTTTCACGGCCTCTAGCTCAAGCTTTTTTACGGGCGGAGGTGGTCCGCTATATGTGGCATCGAAACACGCTGTGATTGGACTCATCAAGCAGCTTGCGAAGGAAGTCGCGCCAGACGTTAGGGTTAATGGCGTAGCTCCAGGAGGTACGATTACCAATCTTTCCGGGTCGCCCTCATCCGAGCACGCAAAGTCCCAGATGGCTGAGATTCCAGAGATCGACAAACTTCTCGAGGGCATGACACCGCTCGGATTTGCCGCAAAGCCTGAAGACCATGTAGCGCTATATGCGTTGCTTGCCTGTCCGGTGTCGGCTCGATACGTCACAGGCACAACCATCTTGTCCGATGGCGGTATTGGCGTGGGCTGACCCAGCCTGAACGCGTTCACCAACTAAGTCGAAATTGTGCCAGCAGTGCTGGCGGTCTTTTGGATCAAATCTATGAACCTGCCGGTCTTCAAATTCGCTCATGCTGCCGCTGCTGCTGGGGTGCTTTACTTCTCCCAACCTGGGGCGCTGGCAGAGCAGGCCGTTTTATCGCCCCCCGACATAAGCCCTCGGTCAAATATAGAGATGCCAACTGACGGACGTGTACGGTTTGTTCCTGATAATTTATTTGCCGTCGATTTTGTCTCTGATTCTGTGGGCTGGGCGGGGGGATACTACGGGACACTACTGAAGACCGAGGATGGAGGAGGGCACTGGAAGCGCGAGCCCTTGCCGTTTACGGACTTAATTAGGCGAATCGACTTTGTGGACGAGGCCGTCGGCATTGCTGTCACGAGTAGAGGCAAGATCCTGAGGTCTGAAGACGGGGGAGCGCATTGGGAAGTTGTGCATGTTGAGCCGGGCATTAACTTGCGAGATGTCTACTGTCTCGACGCCCAGACAGCTTGGGTCGTCGGACATGAGGCTACAGTGCTTCACACGTCCGATGGCGGTAAAACGTGGCAAACTCAGGCGTTATCCGGATATCAGGGGCGTGATCTACCGAGATTGAATGGCATTACACGTCTCGAGGACGGGCGGTTGGTTTTGGTTGGGGAGTTCGGCCTGATAGCGTCGTCAATCGATGATGGATTGAGCTGGGAGGTGCTGGACGCGCCCGATGCCTCGGTCACATTCACAGCGGTAGATGCATGGCGTTCGGAGGCGCTAATATCTGGGCTTGGCGGCAAGCTTACAATGGTTCGATTTGGTTCGGACAGTGACGTTGAAGAGGGCTCGGAACGCTTAGAGGACCGTGTCCCGACGATCACAGCTTTGTCCTCGGGGACAGATGCGCATTTGTTCGATCTAACATTAGACCAAGATGGTGACGGAGTGATCGTAGGCCAGGGCGGGGTGGTCCGTGTAAAAGCTGGATTGCCTGTATCGGAATTGCTGCCCCTGGAGAGTAAGCCAGGATTCCTTTGGTACGGAGGAATCTCAAAAACATCTGAACACGGATGGTATATTGTCGTTGGGGCGAACGGTGCCGTACTAAAAACCGAATTCGATGTCTCAGATCCGGAGCCGTTAGTGCGGTGGTAACAGGAGAAGTTCGCTTGTTGCAAATTCAATCAAAGGCTCAAATTCAGTGGTAAGTTATATTTCGAATTTCGTCATAAGATTTCCCAGAATCATTCTGGCAATCGCTTTTCTGGTCACATCGGGGGCGGCTTATTTCGGCGTGACAGGTGTCTCGTTGAAGGTCGTTCTCGAAGATATGCTGCCTGCAAACCATTCGAATGTCGAACTCTATAAGGAGTTCCGGAGTCAGTTTGGTGGAGTCAATAATGTCCTTGTCGAAGTCGAAAATAAAGCAGGCGACATCTACAATTCGGACTTTCTTGAAACGTATCGGGAAGTATCAGACGAGTTCTATTTTCACGATAACAATATCCGCCCTCTGTTTGAGGCGGCCAATCTCCGGAAGACGAGATCGGTGGCCGGCGGGGAGGGGCAAATTCTGGTTAGTCCTCTTATGTGGCCGGAAGTGCCCCGCTCTGAGTCTGATATGGAGCATTTCAAACAAATCGTCAGGGGGCAGTTTCTCGGCTCATTGGTTTCACTGGATGAGCATTCAATGCTTATTTCTGCCGAGCTTTCAGAGGAGGTGGATTCTCGGGAGTTCGTCGCCTTTATTGACAATCTAAAATCAGAATTCTCGACGAAAGATGTAAAAATATCAGTCGTTGGCAGACCCGTACTTCTGGGTACGGTTAAGAAATATCTGCCTCAGATGCTGTTGGTTTTTGCGGCGTCTGTGCTGGCTATCGCTGCCGTCCTACTTTTCTATTTCAGATCCTGGGTTGGCGTTGCTGTTCCAATGCTCGTGGCCTTCGCTGTCACGATTTGGGGCTTTGGCGTCATTGGCTTGGTCGGTTACAATCTTGATCCCCTGTTGCTCCTGCTGCCGTTTTTCGTCTTCGCCACTGTCTTATCCCATTCAGTTCAATTCGTTTCGCGCGTTTTCGATGAAATCGAAAATAGTGCCACCATGCGTGATGCAGTAAAAGAAGGCCTTGAGCGCCTTCTGTTCCCGAGCACTGCGGCTGTGATTACCGATGCAGCTGGATTTACGGTTCTGGCTCTGGTGACTATCCCAAGCATACAGTCGCTTGCCTTCATTTGCACGTTTTGGCTTCTAACGCTGACCCCGGGAATTATTGTTGCTGCGGCGTTCATGGCGGTCCTTCGGAAGCCGACAAAATTCCGCACCACCTTACCGGGTCAAGCCGCACTAGCCAAAATATTTGGGCTGAAAACGTCCAGATATGTATTCCTCCCGGCTTTTGTCGCTGCGTTGATTGCGGGCATTTTCATTTCGCAGGGGCTAAAAATAGGTGACGCAGAAGGGAGCCCGATCCTGTGGAAAGATTCCCAATACAACAAAGATGTCAAAAAAATCAACTCAAGCTTTGACCGTGTCGGTACGGATGTAATGCAGGCCTATTTCTCCGGTGATGGAGAGATCATGCTAGATCCGCGTGTGTATCATCAGATCGAAGCATTTGATCGCTATATTTACGAACGAGTTCTTCCGGCAACTCGCGCACAGAGCCTTGTTCCGATTGTAAAAAATATCAACATGGTTTTGTGGGAAGGGGGCCCTTCATACCAAACAATTCCTGATACAGAAGAAGAAATAGGATTTAACATTTACATGTTCCGGTCTGGCGGTGAGCCAGGAGACTTTGCCGCCTATACGAACCCGGAATGGAGCATCGGTAAGCTCTCAATTTATACGGGGGAGCATAGTGCTGACACCGTGAATGCGTTGATGGCGGCGGGCCAAGAATTTCTAAACACCTATCAGTTTTCAGATGGGGAGCCGCGTGTGAGGTTCGCCGGCGGACAGATCGGCATAATTAAGGCGAGCAACGACGAGATCGAGCATAAAGAAAATGTGCTCCTTATTGCCATTATCATCGTTATCGCAGTTAACCTGCTCTGGCTATATCGATCACCCGCAGTTGCAGTCGTGATCATACTTGTACTGACGACATCTCACTTTATCACCATGAGTGTAATGACGCTTATGGACGTGGGGATGAACTTGAATACGCTCCCGCTTGCTGCGTTGGGTTTGGGCCGTGGTGTTGATTACAGCATCTACATGGCAGACCGGATACGCGACGAAATGAGGCACGGCCATGAATTCGCGAAGGCGACGGGCCGGGCGTTCAACACGTCTGGTATTGCCGTGATAGTTACGGCACTGACGATGATACTGCCGCTATTGCCGTGGTACTTCCTGTCTCCGATCAGGTTCCAAGCCGAGATGGGCGTTCTGTTGGCGATCATCTTGATGTTCAACATGGTGGGGGCGCTCACTGTTGTGCCTGCAGCAATCGGCTTGCTGAAGCCGCGGGGATTTCCGTTTAGCACACAGAAGAAAATAGTCAGGGCGATGGTTGGTTAGATTGAGGGCGATAGAGCCTGGCTGCGCATCGGAAAAAATAGAAAGTGAGGGAGAGAAAGATGAACACCAAGAATAAAAAAACTAAAACTAAGTCGCAAAAGCTATGCCTGCTCGGGGCTACAGCATTTTCCACAGTCCTTATGATGCCGCTAGCAGCGAATGCCGAGTCATTGGCTGAAGCGCTGAACCTGCCCGACAATGTCTGGGTGGGCGGACGTCTGACGCAAGGGACGGGCGTCTATTTTGACCGGTATGGTGGTGGAACTGGAGTGGGGCCCTCCCAGTTTGTAGCGCAGCTTCAGGCTGAGTGGACTCCCAATAGCAATGTGACGGTTGTTTCCGATTTTTGGCTGCGCGGCGATTGGTACTATGATCTTGATGACGGAGATTCAATCGGACCTGGCACGCAAGACTTTACTAAGGGCCCTCCGTTTCTAGATCGCTTTGATTTTTTACTCTCGCAGGATGGGGCGCTCACGCTTCCTGAACCGTTTGGTAATAGCGGTGAAGAAAATCGCATACTCGATGATTTCGAGCAGGATGTGATTAGAGAGCTGTCGATAGCGTTTGCTGATTCAGAGGGACGCGCGTCTCTAAAAGTCGGAAAGTTTCAGCGAGGGTGGGGGCAAGCAGATGGTCTGCGCCTTCTTGATATTCTGAACCCACAGGATCTCCGCCAAAGGAGTATATTTACAGACACCGAGGATTTGCGGATACCTCAGTGGAGTGCTGCCCTATCTTTGGATATTGACCAGCTTGGGTTGGCTGCTCCTTTTGAGGGGCTAGGACTCAAGGATCCATCACTGGAAGTGATCTACACTCCGGTGGTACGCCATTCCGAATTCATCGTGAATAATCCCACGCCGAATTCCAGCACGTCCGGAGGGCCCTTCGGACTGCCCTTTCCGAGATTGGTGGAAGGGCAGTCCGGTTTTGGAATGCCTTTGTTGGGAGCAAAGCTGTCGGACAAGGAAACAGACGACTGGGAAGATTCCGAGGTCGGCATGCGGCTAAAATTCGATGTCCTTGGCGGGCAGGGGACAGTTAATGGTTTTTACGGTTTTCAGGATCTGCCGATCGTCGTCAACACCGGTGCAACAGTTCATATTGGCACATTTATCGGAGATCCAAATGCAGCGGGCGTTGTCAATGTGCCCATTGATCTCCCAACCACCATAGGTGCGATGAATGCGCCGGGTCAGTACGTTGATTTCATCCAGTCTCTAGCAGCTGGGACTGCGGCGCCAGGGGACTTTCCTTTAATTCCGTTCGGCTGCCTTGATATTCTGGATCCGGCGGCGGGAGGGGTGCCGTGTTCTATTACTGCAGATTTTGACCTCGATTACACACTCCGGCAAAAGACCGTCGGTTTTTCATTCACACGCGATATGACGGAGTTCCGATTCGGTAGAAAGGATGTCTCTCCGGTACTGCGTTTGGAGGCGGCATACGAGTTTGACAAACCCTTCAACAAGGGGGTGATTCAGAACCCCTTTGTGCCCGGGCGGATGACCGTCGGCACACCAGCTCTCATCACTACCCGTGACGACACAATCGCGAGACGAGATCAGCTGTCTGTCCTGGTCGGATTTGATTATAATTTCTGGGTGCCGGGGTGGGAATCGCAGCGCAGTTCGATTTTTATGACAACTCAGTTTTTCGAGATCCATACCGAAGATGCTGATGGGCTCCTGTTTCAGGCGCCTTACGCGCTTACAAATGTTGAAGAGAACCAGGAATTCATAACTCAGACGTACACGAAGGGTTTCTTAAACGACAAAGTGACTCTGGATGGCTTGGCGATCTGGGACATGGATAAAGGTGGCGTTGCGATAAGGCAGAGAATAGATTTCTCCGTAGGAGGAGGAAATTGGAAGCCCAGAATTGAAGTGGGCTACTTTAGCGGGAAGGATGAGCAGGGCCTTTTGGGGCTCTATAACAAATCGGACTACGTTGAGTTTTCTCTGACCTACCAATTCTAGAGAAACATAACGATAACGCAAAGATGTCTGGTTCTTGATGATGGAGAAGAAAATGAAACGGTTAAGCTTGAAAAGCTTTCTGATCGGAGCGACGGCGCTTATGGCAGTTGCGACTGCAGCAACGCCCGTAGCGAATGCACAAGAAGATTATATCGAGCGCTGGAAGGCGTTTGCCAAGGAGACGGGCTTGCCCGAACACAAAGCCTGGGCTGATATGCTTGACAATGATGAGACCCGAAAACTTGAGAAAGAGTGGAAGGATTTCAGAGGTTACACGGCCTCGAGCCTCATAGAGGACGCCGATATTCCGGGCGAGCTAAAACCAGGGTTAATCATCACGAAAGACAACCTGGCGTCAATGCCTTGGTTGTCAGACTATCTTCCAAAGTTCTGGATTGATCGGCTCAATAGTGAGTGGATGGGTGTCAAGGGTATCCGCATTGTTCCCACGAACCATTATTATATGCAGAAAGCTCTGCTCGATGCGACCAAGAAGCTGGGCAAAGATCCCTTCACGATTAATGAAAAGGGTGAGCTGGTAGACAGGGACGGAAAAAATGGCGTTCTCACAAAGAGCGGATTGCCTTTCCTGACACCAAAAAATGGTGATGAACTAAACTGGTTGTTCAATGCGCACGGCGTGGGAACAGAAGATCTCTGGTTCAACCCGGTACTGATGACCGGCTGTAGCTCCAGCAATAAGGTCGAACGCTCTTACACAGGCAATATTTGGTGGCGCAAGATGGCGGGTAGAGTTGGTAAAACTCCGCTCGGTAATGTTCCGGGATATGAAGGTGTCACCGAAGCGGGTTCTTTGCTACTAACTTCGCCTAGGGATGTGCGAGGATTAGCCGGTGTCCGACTTCGGTACGCGGATGCTGACAAAGATGACAACTTCAGGATTTTCATCCCTACGCTCCGTCGTACTCGCACTCTTACTGGTACCAATGGCCAAGATCCAATTGCTCCGTCTCTGGAGCTCACTTGGGACGAATGGCGTAGTCAGTGGACCAAAACTGATAAACGCAAATTCAAGTACACCATGGTTAAAGAGGGCTTCGTATTAGCCGCACCGGAGGTTGGTGCAGCATACGATCCTTATCGTCCGGATGAGGCGCATTGCGCTTTGACGGGAATTGTTGACATGGAGCTGAGGCCGGTATGGGTTTATGATATCGATGATCTCACCAACAGCTACCAGTACTCCAAAAAACGCATTTGGGTAGATAAGGAACTCTACTATACCCAGTGGATGGAAATGTACGATCGTCGGGGTAACCTATGGCGGACTTGGGACGATTCACGCTGGTGGCAGCCCACAACGGGACGCGCAATGTGGCGTTCACTGATTATTCCAAACTTGATTTCACAACGGCACACGATACTCAGCATGTCGTCGGATTGGGAGAAAGTTGATCAGATGGACAATTCTTTGTTCGACGTCGATAAATTGAGAGACAAACGCTAGTCACTCTCGGGTTGGCATTCATCAAGATTGCCAACCCGCACGTGCTGCCGAGCTACGATTCACACCGAAGAAAATTGGAACTATTCCGTCTTGGTCACAGGCCGGAAACTGGTTGTGCGGTTGTAAAGAACATAGTGGCGGCAAGGCGGACCCGGCAGTATTGGAAGACATTCTTATGGGAAGTTATAGAACGACATACCAGAAATGGGAATCGGCACCTGATAAGTTTTGGGAGGCAGCGTCTCATGCCGTGGAGTGGTATAGACCTTACGACGTACTCAGAGAATCGAAAGATCATGCGACCCGTTGGTTTGTCGGCGCCGAATGCAACATATGCTGGAATGCTTTGGACCGTCATGTGCGCGATGGCCGTGGAGATGATCTGGCGTTGATTTACGATAGCGCAATGACGGGAGCGGTGCGGAAGTATACTTATTCTGAACTACTCGATGAGGTTGGTATACTTGCGACCGTGCTAAAAGAGCGTGGGGTGAATGCCGGCGATCGGGTCTTGATTTACATGCCAATGGTTCCCGAGGCTGTGATTGCGATGCTTGCGACGGCGCGCATCGGAGCAGTCCATGTGGTCGTATTCGGGGGGTTCGCAGCTAGAGAGCTTGCCACTCGAATCGAGGACGCGACGCCAAGAATTGTGTTGTCAGCGTCCTGCGGGCTCGAGCCTGGTCGTATCGTTGAGTACAAGCCTCTCCTTGATGAGGCGATCAGGCTCAGCCCGCACAAACCTGAGTGTTCAATCATTTTCCAGCGTTCTAGCAGGACGTGCGAGCTTGAGCATGAGCGGGACTTCGACTGGGCCGCCCTGGTTGAAACCGCAAGAACGGCTGGCGAGAGAGCCGAATGTGTGAGCGTGGCGTCTACCGACCCGCTATACATTCTGCATACATCGGGGACGACTGGAAAGCCGAAGGGTATCGTCAGGGATCACGGGGGGTATGCGGTCGCTCTCAAATGGTCGATGGAATATGTATACAATGTCAAACCGGGAGAGGTGTTCTGGGCCGCATCGGATGTAGGATGGGTCGTCGGTCATTCGTATATTGTGTATGGTCCGCTTCTTAACGCCAGTGCGACGATACTGTTTGAAGGAAAGCCGGTCGGAACACCAGACGCTGCAACCTTTTGGAGGGTGATTGAGCGGCACCGGGTTAATACGCTCTTTACGGCACCCACGGCGTTAAGGGCGATTAAGAAAGTCGACCCAGCAGGCTCATTATTTTCCGGTTACGATCATTCCGGTTTCAGACAGCTGTTCCTTGCGGGTGAACGAGCAGATCCTGACACGATCCAGTGGGCAGAGCGTCTCCTTGATGTGCCAGTCGTAGATCACTGGTGGCAGACTGAAACAGGGTGGCCGATCGCAGCCAATCCGTTGGGAATAGAACAGCTGCCAACAGAATATGGTTCTAGCACAGTTCCTATGCCTGGATTTGATGTTCGCATTGTGGATGAGAGCGGTTCTGAAATGCCGCAAGGTGGGCACGGAGCTATTGTCATAAAGCTGCCGCTTCCACCGGGGTGTTTGCTGTCACTGTGGGAAGACGATGAGGCATTTCTAAAATCATACTTTGAGGAATACCCCGGATACTACAAGACCGGGGATGCCGGATATATAGACGATAAGGGCTACATCTTCGTCATGAGCCGCGTTGACGACATTATTAACGTTGCGGGTCATCGCCTGTCCACTGGTGCAATCGAGGAAGTGGTGGCGGCGCATCCAGATGTCGCGGAGTGCGCCGTTATTGGAGTTGCAGATTCTTTGAAGGGAGAATTACCAATTGGGCTCATCGTTTTGAACGATGGGGTCACGCGTGCAGAGGAAGAAATTACGAGAGAAATCGTAAACTTGGTGAGAACCGAAATTGGTCCGGTAACTGCCTTCAAGCGCGTCATCGTTGTCGATCAACTTCCAAAAACAAGGTCGGGAAAGATTCTACGGAGAACGATCAAGAGCATTGCGGAGTCGCAAGACTATGTAGTTCCGGCGACGATCGATGACCCGCAGGTATTGAATGATATCACTTCAGCCATTGCTCGGTAGGCGCGTATCCGGCCTCACCACAATGGCAAATGTCTTGGCGGCCCACGGATGAGTAATTTTTGAATCTGGAATTGACGCCAGAAAGGGAAAACATGAAAGCTTATATCTACGAGAATACAGGGCCAGCTGCGGACGTATTGACGCTGCGGGAGATGGTGATGCCGGCGCCTGGGGCCGGCGAAGTTCGGGTGCGGTTAAAATGGTCGGGTGTGAACCCTTCTGATGTCAAAACCCGCAGTGGGCACATCCCCTCCACAATCCCATTTCCACGCATTCCTCATAGTGACGGAGCCGGACTGGTTGATATGATTGGTGATGGCGTTGACGATTTTCAGCCGGGCGATGCGGTTTGGGTCTGGAATGCCGCATGGAACAGAAGCAATGGAACTGCCGCTGAGTTCGTTGTGCTGCCTTCTGAGCAGGTCGAGCATATGCCGGACGGGCTGGCGCTTGAGAACGGTGCATGTCTCGGCATTCCTGCAATGACCGCCTGTCATGCCGTCGCAACTGACGGAGGAGTTCGAGGGCAGATTGTCCTCGTCGCGGGTGGCGCAGGTGCGGTTGGCCATTACGCGATTCAGGCGGCAAAATTTTGTGGTGCCAGAATTGTCATTGCGACAGTCAGCAGTGAGGAGAAGGCGGCCCTAGCGAGGCGCGCAGGAGCAGATTTTGTATTCAACTACAAAACAGACACGCTGGTCGAAGAAATCAACAAGGTTACGGACCATCGGGGCGTCGACCGGATAATCGAAGTAGACCTGGCTGCCAACATTCAAACAGACGTGGCGATTATGAAAGAGGGGGGGCTGGCCGTCATCTATGGCAGCAGTCAAAAAGAAATCGCTTTACCTTTCTCGCCGTCAATCGGACGCAATATCTGTTATCGCTTTTTCATCGTGTACAAATTATCCAGGTCAGATAGGCAAAGAGCCCTGTTGGTGCTCCAAGACATGCTTAAGGACAAGAACGTCCTGCATAATATTGCAAAAAAGGTGAGCTTTGCAAATCTCGTGGAAGCCCATGAACTGGTTGAGAGCGGAGCGTTGCCGGGCAATGTCGTTTTGAGAATTGAATAGTTCGGCGGAGAGCTATGCTGTCAAGTTATTTGGAGCAGCAGGATACCTCCCGAGGGGCTTTCCGGACTTGCTTTTTGGAGCCGGCCTTCACGGACGCACAGAGACAATTTTGATTTCTGATTTCGGAAAAAATCATGCAACAAAGAAGCTCACAATTCTTGACTGTCGGCTCTGCCCGAATTCACGCCGTGTGCGAAGGCGAAGGCCCACTAGTCATACTCGTTCACGGCTTTCCGGAGTCCTGGTATTCGTGGCGCCACCAGCTTTCAGCTTTAGCCGAGGCCGGTTACCAGGCCGTTGCCATTGATCTAAGAGGCTATGGGCGATCATCCAAATTCTTGGACTCCGAATATTATCTGATCAAGTCTGTTGTCGAGGACATCGTGGGTGTGGTCAGGGCGTTAGGTGCCTCAAGTGCCGTTGTCGTTGGGCATGACTGGGGGGCAATGATTGCCTGGACAGCGGCCTGGTTGCATCCTGAAATCTTCCGTGGCGTTGTGGGGCTTGCAATTCCTTTCTCTGGGCGCGGGCTAATTGCTCTGCCTGGCTCTCCTTTCGGTGAACGCTCTCCAGAAGATATTCATAAAGAATTGGCTGGACCAGACCAACAATTCTATCAGGACTATTTTGGTTCGCTGGCACCGGCCATACGGGAATTCGAAGAAGATTCGGGTGGTTGGATACGTGACGTTCTGTGGGCCTTTTCAGGCGAGAGTATGAAGGCTGCGGGTTTTTCTGGCCTTTTGGACTTACCGCAAGTGGACATCATACGTGCGAGCGCCCTTAGTATACCGTTTGGTGCTCGAATGCGGGACAAAATGCATGCGCCCGCCGATCTTCCGGTCTGGTTGAGAACGGATGATTTGGAGTTCTATACGCAGGAGTTCGAGCGGTCAGGAATGATAGGGCCTTTTTCCTATTATCGAAGTATTCAAAACAGTTGGGAGCAGCTTGAGTCACATGACGGCACTCAGCTTCGCCCACCTGCGATGTTTATTGGAGGAGAGTGCGATGTCACGACAGGATGGGGACTAGAGGCAATTGATCGTGTAGGCGAGTTCGTTCCGAATTATGTCGGGTCACACATTCTGTCCGGATGCGGTCATTGGATCCAACAAGAACGGCCTGAGGAAGTAAATGAATTGGTTTTGGGATTCATGAGAGAGCTTGTTTGAGGCGCGCTACGCGGAAGTGCGCACGCTAACGTGCGTCTGTATTATCTCCCGAGTGAACATTTTATCAGGCGCTTGGGCAAAGGATAATGAACACGAATTTTCGGGCGTGCGTGGGACTCTATGGCCCAGACGGAATGCTGAGAAATTGGGGAATGCATCCTGAATTTTGTTGACATAAGAAAAAAAATAATTTTATTTGATAAAAAAGAATAATCCAAGGTGAGGAAGAGGCTATCAATCATGTCCACGGGTGAAATGTTCCAGCGTCGGACGGAAACTGAGTCCGAATCAGACGGGCCTCGGAGCCTGATTGAGTCGACTTACGAGCAGTTGAGTCTCGATATTGTACACGGCAAGTATGGGCCGGGTGACAAGCTGCGACTTCAGCCACTAAGTGAAAATTATGGAGTGAGTGTTGGCACTGTGAGGGAGTCGTTATCTCTCCTCGTGTCGGATGGGCTCGTCCTTACTCAATCCCAAAAAGGTTTTCGAGTGGCGCCGATGTCGCTTGTTGATTTCGAGGATTTGACCAAGGCGCGGGTCCTGCTGGAAGCATCAGCGTTGCGGGATAGTATCGTATCCGGGAAAGATGACTGGGAAGGTCGGGTTGTCCAAGCATATCACCAACTGTCCCTTGCGGAGAAAAGGCTCGAAGCTAATCCAATCGCAGGATTCGAGATATGGGAGCAGCGCAATCAGGAATTTCATGATGCGCTCGTATCGGCTTCTTCCTCTCGCTGGGTGCAGAAGTTCCGAGTTATTCTCTACAAGCAAGCGGAACGCTACCGGCGGTTGTCTACAGCCAGTCGAGTAAGCCCTGGCGTGTTGGCTCATTCTGAACACGAGAAGATTTTCGAGTTGGCCATTGCGCGTGACGCCGATGCGGCGGTTGAGGCGCTATCTTTTCATATTTGGTCAGCCGTAGAATTCTTGAAGGGGCGTGGTCTGATTTTGGAAAGTCCGGACAAGGAAGGCTAATTCTGCCGGCAGGCCTCATATTAAAAATGGAGGCATGGGCGGCTCATGATATCAAGGAAGGTTACAAATATGACGACGGCTAAAACAAAGACGCGCCTGAACATCGGGCACGAACCAAAGGCGTTCGAGAAGAAAAATGTTTGGAATGTCGAGGAGATAACGGCTCTGCTTGACGAAGAGAATGGCACGCTTGATCCAAGAATTTATTCAGATCAGGATCTGTATGAGTTGGAACAGGAACGCGTTTTCGGACGATCATGGATTATGCTCGGGCACGAGACACATGTTCCCAAAGCCGGTGACTTTTTGACGGCCTATATGGGCGAGGATCCCGTCATTCTTGTGCGTCAAAAAGATAGAAGCTTGAAGGTTTTTCTAAACCAGTGCCCGCATAGGGGGATGAGAATCTGTCGAACCGATGGCGGCAACGCAAAATCGTTTACATGCAGCTATCATGGTTGGGCGTACGACATCGGCGGAAACTTGGTGAACGTACCATATGAGTCTGAGGCATTCTGTGAGGACTTCAACAAGGCCGAGTGGGGGCCGGGCCAGGCAAGGGTTGAGACCTACAAGGGCTTGATCTTCGCGAACTGGGATAAAAACGCGCCAAATCTGCGCGAGTATCTTGGCGACGCGACATTCTACATGGACCACATGCTCGATCGAACCGAGGCGGGTACTGAAGTTATCAGCGGCATGCAGAAATGGGTTATCCCATGCAACTGGAAGTTTGCCGCTGAGCAGTTTTGTAGTGACATGTATCATGCCGGAACCGTATCCCATCTGTCCGGTATCGAGGCGGGCCTGCCCGAAGGTATGGAGCTTTCGGATGCGAAGATTCCGACGGTGGGATACCAGTTCAGGGCGAAGTGGGGCGGGCATGGAACGGGTTTCTATGTCGGAGAGCCAGGTATGCTAGTGGCTATCATGGGGCCCAAGATTGCTAAATATTGGACGGAAGGTGAAGCGGCCGCCAGGGCGGAGAGGCGCTTGGGAAGCGCAGAGCGTGCGCGTCAATTGATGGTCCAGCACATGACTGTTTTCCCAACCTGCTCATTCCTTCCCGGTATCAACACCGTTCGAACCTGGCAGCCGAGAGGCCCGAACGAGACAGAGATATGGGCATTTACAGTTGTAGATGCTGATGCTCCTGACGAGATCAAGGAAGAGTACCGCCGTCAGACATTAAGAACGTTTTCTGCCGGAGGCGTATTCGAGCAAGACGATGGTGAAAACTGGGTCGAAATCCAGGCTGTGTTGCGAGGGCATCAGGCTAGGAAGCGCCGGCTCAACATTCAAATGGGAAAAGGTCGTTCTGCTGCCGATAATCCGCATTACCCGGGCAGTATTGGGTATGTGTACAATGAAGAAGCCGCTCGCGGACTCTATCATCAGTGGATCCGTATGATGACTGAACCTGATTGGGACACACTCGGGCCAAAGTAGGGAGGTCTGTGAGCGGATCACCCGTTTCGTAGGCAGAGCGAAGTGCGCTCAACCGATAGTTCTATTAACCCTCGCGAATAACGGGCGCATAAATCGCGCAAATTGGAGATAATTATGCTGAAAGAAAAAGTGGGACCAGAGTCATCAGCGTCGCAGATAAGCACTGCCGCTCTGCTGCTGCAGCATGAAGTTGAGCAATTCTATTATAAGGAGTCTCTTCTGCTTGATCGGCACGAGTTCAACGATTGGTTTGACCTTCTGGACAAGGACATCAGGTACTTTATGCCGTTGAGAACGAATCGCACGAGGCGCGATCAAAAGCTCGAATACTCTAAGGACGGTGAGTACGCGCATTTTGATGATGATCTAGTGATGATGCGTGGGCGGCAGCGGAAATTAATGTCGGATGTCGGATGGTCTGAAAGCCCGGCTTCGCGAACGCGCCACATCATAGCGAACGTCATCATTAACGATGCAAGTGATGATCAGGAAGTTCATGTGACGTCGTCATTTATTCTTTACCGAAATCGTCTGGAACGGCAGGTCGATATTTTTGCAGGAGAGCGAATGGATGTACTGCGCCGCAGTGACAACAAGCTCGGCTTCATGATCGCTAAGAGAACCATACACATCGATCAAAGTACGATTCTCTCTAATAATCTCAGCATCTTTTTCTAGGTATCGTGATGGCTTTTAAGAAAGTTTGCAGCCTAGACGAAGTTCCTGAAGGTGACGCGTTGCGGGTGGAGTTGTTCGACGAACCTATCGCGCTATTCAACTTAGACGGAGAGATCCTCGCGACTCAGGACCGCTGCACACATGGCGACTGGTCGTTAGCGGATGGCTTTCTCGAAAATGGCGTCATTGAGTGTACGCTTCACTGGGGAAAATTCTGTGTGCGGACGGGAAAAGTGAAGGCTCCACCCGCTTGCGCGGCCTTAACTGTTTATCCCGTGAAGGTGGAGGGCAACGACGTCTACGTGGATTTCGAATCTGGTAAGGTCAACGATTGATGCAGAGTTTCGCGATCATAGGTGCGGGTCTGGCGGGGGCGACAGCGTGTCGGTCGCTCAGAGACCAGGGGTTTGAGGGAAAGATTTTCCTCTTTGGCGACGAGCCGTATGAGCCATATGATCGACCCTCTTTGTCCAAGTCTGCTTTAGCGACCAAATCTGCCCCCCCTTTGTTAATGGGTTGTAATTGGAGCGAAGAATTCAGGGTCGAGAAATGTCTGGGAGTTCGCGTTGAAACAATAGACTTGCCCTCGATGCGTATTGAGGTGAGCTCTGGCTCGGACCTCAAGTTTGACAAGCTCCTTTTTGCCACTGGGTCTCGGGCGCGGTCTCTGCGTCTAGATGCGCATAGCGAGACGCCGGGACTTTACTCACTGCGGACACTTGACGATTGCGTGGCTCTACAGGGAGCAATCTCCCCTGGGGCACAAGTCATCATCATCGGGGGAGGCCTCATTGGATGTGAGCTTGCCACTACAATTCAGAAGATGGGTGCAAAGGCGATTATCCTTGAGACTGCCAATGAGCTCTTGTTGCGTGTTCTGGGCAAGACAATAGGCTCGTGGTGTCGAGAGGAATTGGAGGCCATAGGGGTTGAAGTCCACACGGGCGTCTCAATTACTCATGTAGATCTAGACCCCTCGTTCCGGGAAGTACGATGCGGCGACGGAAGAAGATTTTCTGGTGATCTGGCAATCGTCAGCGTTGGTGCGGAGCCGGTCACCGCTTTAGCAGAGCATGCTGGATTGGCGTGCGCGAGGGGCATCATTGTAAATTCAGTTGGTATGGCTTCAAGCGACACGGTGTACGCAGCGGGCGATGTCGCAAGTTGGCCTCTCAGGAGCGGAGGGCGCCGCAGTCTGGAGACTTATCTGAATTCTCAAAACCAGGCGGCTGTGGCTGCGGGAGCAATGCTCGGAAAGGGTGAGCCAGCACCGCAAGTTCCGATTTCTTGGACGGAGATAGCGGGGCATCGGATACAGATGATGGGCGAAGTCACTGGTCCTGGCGATGTCGTCACTCGGGTTGATCCCGGAGGGACCGGAATGACGGTGTGTCGATTGAATGGTGGGGAGCTTCAATCTGTTGTTTCAATAAACCAGCCGGCAGATTTTTCTTTCGCATCAAAAATCATTGAACGGAGGATGCAGGTAGATGCGAAATCAATTCGTGATCCACTCATTCGTATGAAAGACGTTTTCAAATTGGCGGCAAAGACGGTCGCGTGAAGTACAATAAGTACGGATACACACTAAAATCAAAAAGACAGGGAGAAGACAATGAGCGTTAAGAAGTTGGGATATCTGGGTTTTTCTGCATCAAACATTGATGCGTGGCGGGATTACGCAACCGGAACGTTAGGGCTAATGGATGCTGGGACGAGAAATGACACTCTCTTTCTGAGAATGGATTCTCGAAATTGGCGGGTTGCAGTCCATCCAGGTGCGGCAGATGATCTTTTGTATGCGGGGTTCGAAGCTTCGAATCGAGCCGAGATGCTTGAGATCGCTGAAAGACTAAAGGAAATGGGTATCTCCGTCGAGCAGGCCGATTCCAAGCTGTTGGCGCAACGGGGAGTGATTGATTTGGTATCCTGCCTTGATCCGTCAGGGATCAAGATTGAGGTGTATTATGGTGCCAGCGAACTCTACGAAGAGCCGTTTATTTCGCCTACGGGTGTATCTGGATTTCTAACTCAGGATCAGGGACTTGGGCACTATGTCCTGAGTGTTGAAGATATTGAACGTTCTTTGGATTTCTACATCCGTGGACTGGGAATGGAGCTATCCGACATCATCGACTGGCAGGTCAATCCGGACGTGAAGCTTCAGGTGAACTTTCTCCATTGCAACAGGCGCCATCATAGCCTGGCATTAATCCAAGCGCCCGCCTCCAAGAAGTTACACCACTTTATGCTGGAAGTAAGCTCGTTCGATGATGTCGGGCGCGCATATGATCGCGTGTCAGAGAAGAATGAGATCGTGATGACGCTCGGTCGGCACACAAATGACCACATGTATTCGTTCTACGGCGTCACGCCTTCCGGCTTTGCTGTCGAGTATGGATGGGGCGCTCGACCCATCGAGTCAGATTGGTCTGTCGTCCGATATGACAGCATCAGCATGTGGGGACATAAGTTTATGGGCACAGGAGCTTGAGCGGCGCGTCCGCAAAACTGATCCAAATCCGTCCGACCCCCGACGCTGCATTTAGGAGATTCTAGCATGGCCATTCAGATCGTATCTGAAGATACCAACCCAGAGATCGCACGTAACATTGAAGTTCACGGTGTAAAGACGAACTATCATGATCTCGGCGCTGGGAAACCGCTCTTTCTGATTCACGGATCAGGGCCGGGGGTTTCAGCTTGGGCAAACTGGCGATTGGCAATGCCAAATTTTAGTGAGGTGGCCAGAGTAATTGCTCCTGATATGCTCGGGTTCGGATATTCGGAACGTCCGGGAAAAGACTACTATAATATGGAAAGTTGGCTCGACCAGGTTGTTGGGTTGATGGACGCTCTTGATATTGAACGGACCGATCTCGTAGGCAATTCCTTCGGGGGTGCGATTTCTCTTGCGATGGCCATTCGACACCCGGATAGAGTTCGGCGCATTGTTCTGATGGGAAGCGCGGGTTTGGCGTTGGGGCTGAGTGAGGGACTTGACCAGGTTTGGGGGTATTCTCCATCCATTGAAAATATGCGCCGTTTGCTGGATATCTTTGCATATGATCGAAGTTTGGTAACGGATGAGCTTGCTGAACTACGGTACAAAGCAAGCATTCGTCCGGGTTTTCAGGAGTCATTCTCAGCGATGTTTCCTGCGCCTCGGGGGAGATGGCTGGAGCACTTGGCAAGTGATGAACGCGATATCCAGAAAATTCCTCATGAGGTTCTGGTTATTCATGGGCGTGAAGACGTGGTTGTGCCGCTGGAAAATGGCCTGCGGCTGTCGCAGTTAATCAAGAGGTCTCAGTTGCATGTCTTTGGAGAGTGCGGGCATTGGGCGCAAATTGAACATGCTGCGAGATTTGAAAAACTCGTCATGAATTTCATTCAGGAGGCGGAAGAAAAATAGGTGCGGTGCGTCGTTAGTGCGAAACGAAAATATCTAAAATTCGTATGCTGCAATTGACTTAATAATTAAGTTCGAACAAGGACTAAAAAGGAGTGGTAAAATGTTGAAAAAGTTTGCTTTGATTGCCTCTGGTTTTGCGGCCCTGTATTGTGCGAGCGCGCAAGCGGAGGGCCGAGATGATTTGCAGCGCGTCTGCGTAACGGTTTCTGTTGCTGACGGTTTGAGCGAGGAGGAGAGTCAGGATTTTTGTGAGTGCTTAGCAACAGGCGCTGAAGAACAAGGACAAGAGTCCATTGACGAGCTTGTTGAATCGGCAGGAATACCGGATCGGCAAGCGCGCATCAATGGGCTGTCCGAAACGTCTCAGAAAATCGTGGCGGTATGTGCTCCCTAAACAGGTTCCAGTATAAGAGTCTTCGCCTTGGCTAGCTCTGCTTCTGAACAAGCTGTCCGAAGCATGAGTTATTACGCATTCGATTGGTCTTGCCGCTGTGAGGCCGGCTCTCTTCGGGGAAATGTAGACTATTGTTCTTGTGCAGAAAACTTCAATCGGGTCCGGGCGAGTGACTGTTGTCGCGGCATTGGCGAGAAATGCGGTAGGCGATGACAAAGCTGACGTGCCTGTGGGGAGGCTCTCATCTGCCGCCGTCGATATTCTTTTGGGCCTTTATACTGCGCAAACAAGGATGCTTGAGAATGGTTTCCGCAATGACGTAGCAGTCTTGGCTGTATGCACTTTGCTTGCCAATCTGATCGACGGGTTCGTTGCCGCCGAACTTGGTAAGCCGTCCTTGTCTCTCGTTCAGAAAGGCTGGCATCTTCGGAGGCGCGAATTGTTGCTCGCGCGTCCGAACGTCGAATCCCGCAAGGTCGGCGCGGCTGCTAATCGATTGACAAATGATTTTCGCAAAAGCCTCGAAGCATCCGCAGGCGCGAATGGATTAGCCAGAGAGCTAGCAGCTATCTGCCTGGCAGTCATTAGCGAATATCATGAGCGGGGCGAACCGGGCTCGTGCTTCGCTGAAGCCGAGGGAGCGCTCAGCCAACTCATCCGCGCATTCAGTGAAGGTGTTGCTTGACAGAATCAGTATGCGGATAAAGAAGGGGCTGGAGCAACCTCTATTGTTTGAATTCAATCGATAGAAAAGAGACGTTGATAAAGCTCAACCATTGACGGGATCTGACGAAAGTGATCCGGCAAGTGCTTTAGCTATCTTACAATGGTGACGCGCTTACCGATCAAATCTTGGGCTCTTGTACGTATCTAAACAAATCAAAATGGATTTCTCGTGGCCCAGTACCTCGGTAGATGGCGTGCACATGAATTCCTTTAATGGATCGCTCCGGGATGAACGCCAACGGGTTCGTTTCCTTGACCGTAGCAATACAGCTACTTGAGACGTCGAGAATGGACTACAGTGAGAGGAGACCTCATACGGCTCACAATGGGCAATCTCCTGCCGAGTTTGCCCGCAACGTCGGCCTGTGCCATGCTGGCAAGGCCAAAATCGCTGCTGGATTTTAACACCAAGGCCGGACTACCAGAGCCAAGCACTTCATCGCTGCTGTATTTTAGCACCACGACTGGGCCACCAGAGCCAGGCATTTCAGAAACCGCCAACTCTAACTTTACGGGTGGACCAGTCCGATTGGGCAAGCGAGGAAGACATGACGACAAGCGCCTAGTTCCGATGCCAGAGTGATGACATTTGCGGTTTACACGTGGTGCCAACGAGCCTTGTTTTTAATACGGAAAACCTGATGCGGTTTACAGAGAACTCCATGTAAAATAAGAAAAAGTGCGTCGTTTACACCGAGAGGGTCAGCGGTTCGAGCCCGTTACCGCCCACCACTAAACACTGCAGATTAAGCCCCATTTTCGAGTCCTCCATTTGGGCACTTAACAGTTCACGTTCCCGGTCCGGCCTCACTTTCTCCGGGTCATGGCGGTGATCACCGCCGCGTCGCTGACGTAGATTCGTTTCATCTTGGCGAGCGTGCCTGGCGTCCAGCCGAACATGTCGGTGAGCACCTGGTCGGTGATGAGCTCCGGATGCGATTTCTGGAGGATCACCATATGCGTCGCCGCGGTCTTGCGCAGGTCGTGGATCGAGGGCGCGTCGGCGGTGCCGGCAAACACCCTGTCGCGGATCCGGTAGAAGCTGGTCGACACCCCGTCCGGCGTCCAGGGCTTGCTGCGGCTGTTGAACAGGAGCGTCATCGGCGAAGCCTTCAGCTTTGCCCGCCTCGCCTTCAGCTGGTCGAAGCCGTCTGGCCCCTGGTATCGTTCGCGTTGCTGGTGGACATAGTGTCCAAACACGTCCTTGGCCGTTGCCTGCCAGAGAAGTTCCTTGCTGCCGAAGTGGTGTCCGACAAGGCGGTGATTGACGTCTGCACGTTCGGCAATCCTGCGGGTGCTCGCACTCACAGCATTTTTTGCTACGTAGCCCTCCTTATTGAGCGGCATCCATTTTTTTATGATATGATGGAAAATGTGAATTGGCTCGCAACAGCGGATAGTTCCCTTGGAGATTAAAGACATCAGTGTGTGCATGGCCTCGCCAGATGGCGACAAGGCAGCGTTCAGGCTGGCGCGTGCCCTTGCTACTGCGCGCGGCGCCCACCTTGCGCGCCACGGCTGCAATGTCGAAGTGCGCAACGAAGACAGTATCGGCCGCCCGGTGGCCAAGGCCCTGCTCGACGTGTCGGCCTCGTTCGATGCCGACCTGATCGTCATGGGCGGCTATCGTAATTCCCGCCTGCAGCAGGCCTTCCTGCCGGGCGTGACCCGCACGCTGCTGCACGAGACGAGAGTCCCGCTGCTGCTGTCGCATTGATCCGGAGAGACGGCCATGAAAGAGAATGTAACCAGCGACCGCCCGTTTGATCTGACCATCGATCCGGAAGTTGCCTACCGGATCGCCGAACTCGCCCAGTCTTACCAGGGCGAAGGCCTCATGCCGATCGAGGATGACGACGTCATCGACGACGACCCCGGCGATGATCCGATTCCGGACGTCGAGGCGATTGCCGACGAAGCGGAAAATCCGCACGAGGATATGCTGGACGATGAGCTGGAAGGCCTGATCCGGGGCCTCAACGTGGATGCGAAGCACGACCTTCTGGCGCTTATCTGGGTCGGGCGCGGTGACTTTGACGCCAGCGACTGGGCCTCTGCCCGCAGGGCTGCACGGGAGGCGGAGCCGTTCAATGTGGCCGACTATCTTGAAGAACTCGATATGGGCAGCGACTATATCGTGACAGCACTGGACGCCCTCGGTTACCCGTCACCGGGAGAGGGCTGAAGGCGCGGAGCTTACAGCCCGAAAGGATAAGTGTCCGGTGCTCCTTCCGGTCGGGCGCCTGGCAGGGGCGTGACGGCAGATGTCTGGCGTATCCAGACCAGCGCATCGAACTGGCGCGCTAGGTTCGCCTCGAAATAATGGCTCCAGCGCTCCGTTTCGGGCCGATAAATGACGCCAATTGCTCGTTCCAGCCGGACATGATCGAGCGCCTCCCTCAGGTCGTCATTGTCACGCCATCTTGTCAGGCTGGCCGGGAGGCCGGTGTCTTCAAACACGCGTTCCCAGGAATCCGGCCGGGCAGGAATAACGCGCTTCACCTTGGCGAGCCCGCCCCAGTCATCCGCGGCCATGACCGTGCCGGTGCTTGTGGAAAAGCCGATGGCGACGAGCTCCTTCCCGAAATGCTCCCGGCAGAGTTGGCCAATATTGAATTCACCGCGTTCGCTCATGCCGGTGGCGCCGGCATTGCCGATATGGGAATTGTGCGCCCAGACGATGATTTTGGCGGAAGGCCCGCCTTGGTCCAAAAGGCGTCGCAGCGTGGAAAACATATGCGAGTCGCGCAGGTTCCAGCTGCTCGCTGAGCCGTGGTACATGGAGCGATAATACTGCTCAGCGACGCAGACGACACGGGCATTCTGTTCGGCATCGAAGAATTCGTCACCATCTTTCATGGCGTATTCCAGCCGCTCATTCAGGAGGTCCATCAACTGGTGGACGACTTCGGTCTCGCAGGTCTGTCCGGTGCGTACCGCTTCAGCACCATAAATCTGCGGGCGTCCGACAAAAGGAGAAAGGCAGGCGTAGCGTTCCCGCGCGGTGGCGGCTGCTTCCGGATCGACACGGTCGAGATAGTCGAGGACGGCGGCGATGGACTTGTCGAGGCTGTAGACATCGAGACCTCGTATGGCGACCTGGTCATGCTTTGGCTGCGTTGCATTCCAGCTGCGAAGGACGGCAAGGCAGTCAGCAAATTCCCGGTTGCGCCACATCCAGCGTGGGAAGTTCACGAATGCATCGCGCTCGCCCCAGGGCTCGCGGGAGCGGACATAGCGATCGAGTTCGGCTGCATCCGGCCAGTCGCCCTCAATCGCCACGATGCGGAATCCGTGATGAGCGACAAGGCGCTGGGTGATGGCGGCGCGGGCCTGATAGAATTCGGAGGTACCGTGTGAGCATTCACCGAGGAGAATAACACGTGCATCGGCGAACGCGTCTGTGGCCCTGGCCAGCTCGTCATACGGGCCGTCAGCGTTCACGGGCATGGACTGCGCCCGAATGTAGCCGGAAAGGTCGGCGTCCGAGAGTTTCCGAAGGACGGCCATCATACTTCCTCGCGGCCAGCACAGGTGAGCAGGTCAATGACTTCCTGATCTGTCAGTTGATGGAAATCACGATAGAAATTGCCGACCGATCCGAACCGTTCCGGTGCCGCCAGGGCGATAACCTCATCCACCATTTCACCCACTTCATGAAGCGTATCGGGTGGCGCGACGGGGACAGCCACGATGATCTTCGCAGGCTTGCGCCGGCGCACAGCGAGGATTGCAGCCTTCATGCTCGCACCCGTGGCGATGCCGTCATCAACCAGAATGGCAGTACGCCGCTCGGCGCGGATAGGTGCCCGGCCCGGCAGGTAGGTGCTGCGCCGCCTTTCGATTTCCCTCAGTTCCGGCTCTGCGAGCTCTCTGATTCGTTTCATGTCGAGCCCGACGGCCTGCATCACCGCGTCATTGGTGACAATGTCGGCATGCTCGCCATCGACGACCGAGGCTGCGGCAAGTTCCGGTTGGAACGGCACACCGATCTTGCGGACCATGAGGATGTCCAGCGGGGCATTCAGGGCATCGGCAATCCGCCTTGCGACCGGCACGCCCCCGCGCGGGAGGGCATAGACCACCGGGTTCTGGAACGTCCGCGCTGACAGGATCCGGGCCAGGTGATCTCCTGCCTCTTCGCGATCTGCCAGCGGCAGGGAAATCCTTTCATTGACCGTCAGGTGCTTCAAAAACCAGCTGCCCGAAACGGCAAGAACCCTGTCCAGTGTTCCCGGCTCTTCAAACAAGTGTCCGGCATTCGGTACTACCGTGATGTGCCGCTCGCATACCATTTGCGCCGCTGCATCTTCGTTAAGCGTGAGCACTTGACGGTCATTGCCGCCAACGACCAGAAGTGTTGGCGCGCGGACATGCGGAAGGGCTTTTCCAGCAAGGTCCGGGCGTCCACCTCGGGAAACCACTGCACGGACATGCGGCGTGGATGCTGCGGCCGCAAGCGCTGCACCGCCGCCCGTACTCGCGCCAAACAGGCCAATCGCGAGGTCTTTCAAGACTGCCTGTTTTCGGGCCCATTCGATAGCCATCACCACCCGGCTTGCGAGCAGCGGAATGTCGAACACATTGCGCCGGTCGCCGGCTTCCTGTTCTGTCAGCAGGTCGAACAGCATGGTTGCAAAGCCGAGTTGTTCGAAACTTCGAGCCGCATGGGCATTGCGCGGGGAATGCCGGCTCGATCCGCTGCCATGGGCAAAGATGATCAGGCCGCGCGCCTTGTCCGGAACGGTCAGAATACCTCCCAGATGGTTGGGGCCAATCTGAATGTCTTGTGTCACTGTCATCGGAGGACACTCCTAATCTTGATACACAGTATAACAGATGCGTGGCTCGAAGCATTACGTAGAGTCACGATCCAGGGTGGATATGGCGCGGCATCATGCTAGAGACGAATGCACAACAACTGCAGCTGGTCACCAGATCATGAGGGCTTTCCCCGCCCCCATTTCCGAAGACATCTGGATGCGGAAATACCGATTCGGGCATGAAGCCGGTATTGACGATAGCCGGATCCGGGTGGCGAGAGCCGTCGCGGCGGTCGAGCCGCGCGATCACGACCGATGGGCGAAGGTTTTCGCAGGCCTGCTGGCCGATGACCGGTTCCTGCCAGGCGGGCGCATTCTAGCCAATGCGGGCACGGCGCGGAATGCGACCCTGATGAATTGCTTTGTCATGGGAGCGCTGGACGATTCCATTGACGGCCTGTTCCATGCCTTACGCGAAAGCGCGATCACGCTGCAGCAGGGCGGCGGCATCGGAATCGACTTCTCGACGATCCGCCCATCCGGCGCGGCGGCGGTGCGCACCGGCAATATCGCGACCGGGCCTGTCTCGTTCATGCAGCTTTGGGATTCCATGTGCGAGACCATAACGGCCGATCGGGCGCGTCGCGGCGCCATGATGGCAGTGTTGCGCTGCGACCATCCGGACATCGAGACCTTCATCGACGCCAAGGCGAAGGGGGCTGGCCTCTCCCGCTTCAACCTGTCAGTCCTCGTGACGGATGAATTCGTCTGCGCGGTGGACGCCGGGGCCGACTGGCCGCTGGTCTTCGGCGGCCATACGATCCGCACCCTGAAGGCCAGGGAACTATGGAAGAAAATCCTGTACAGCGCCTACGAGTCCGGTGAACCGGGTGTCCTGTTCATCGACCGGATCAACCGGGAGAATAATCTCGGCTATGCCGAGACGATCCATGCCTGTAATCCTTGTGGCGAAGTGCCGTTGCCGCCCTATGGCGCGTGCGATCTCGGCTCGATCAATCTCACCCGGTTCGTGCAGCGGCCTTTCACGCCGGATGTCTCGTTCGATTTCGATGACGTGAAGGACACTGCGCGGATTGCGGTACGCTTCCTCGACAATGTGATCGAGGCTTCCCACTACCCGCTAAAGGCGCAGGCCGAACAGGCGCACACCGGACGGCGCATAGGGCTCGGCATCACCGGCCTTGCCGATGCGCTGATCATGCAGGGGCTCGATTATGATAGCAATGACGGGCGGGAGTTTGCTGGGCGTGTGCTCGGCACAATGCGCAATGCGGCCTATGAGGCATCCATCGGGCTGGCCGGGGAGAAGGGAAGCTTTCCGGCGCTGGAACGGGAGGCTTTCTTGGCCCGGCCCTTTGTCCGGCGCCTGCCGGAAGTTCTGCGGGAGGCCATCCGGGCGCAAGGCATCCGCAACAGCCACCTTCTGGCGATCGCGCCGACCGCGTCGATCAGCCTGCTTGCCGGTAATGTCTCGGCCGGGATCGAGCCGGTCTACGCGGCGACTGTGCGCCGGAGGATGCGGAACGCCAGCGGAGAATACGACACGGTGGAAGTGGAGGACTATGCCCAAAGCCTTTGGCAGGAGGCCGGCCATGAAGCGCCGCACCCGCCGGGATTCATCAGGGCAGGCGAGTTGTCGACCGATGCTCACCTTGCCATGCAGGCCACCGCGCAAGGCTTTGTCGACAATGCCATCTCGAAAACCATCAATGCCGACGCAGGCATCCCGTTCGATGTGTTCGAAAACGTCTATCGGAACGCCTATGGACTGGGCCTCAAGGGTTGCACCGTCTATCGTCAGGGCAGTCGCGGCGGCAAGGATGTGCTGACACCGGTGATGCAGGGTAATTACTGTATGTCGGATACATGCTGAGCTGGCCAAACCTGTCCTTGCCTCAATAATCGCCCGCTAGGCGCGGGCTGCGGACAGGTCGCGGCTACCTTCGATTAGCACAGGCGCATTGCGTGCCGGCCAGCGTCTTCGGCTGATGACTGGGTCCTGCCTTCAGGAGAAAGGCCTGGATTATGAAGCGATCACGCTATTCGGAAGCGAAGATCTTCGGGACAATGGGGAGAACAGGGCGGGTGTGTCTGTCGCGGATATCGCCCGGCCGCAGGCGACAGGCCTTCGCGCGCGCGGCGAGACTTACGGGATACAAGAACGGGCATCGCGTGACCCAACCGGAGAGAACCGGGGAAGAGTGTGCTTCAGAACGTAAAGTTTGCGCTGAATTGTGCATGCCTGCAAAGTTCTGCGGTTGCACTCTTCAGGCGGTTGCCTGATTGTGGCCGTCACCCTTGGCCGTCAATTGCGGCGTTCTCAGTAGTGATTGCCGAGACGTTTCCTTTTGGAGGCTTCGGGATATCGTAGAAGTTCTAAGGGGACTAAGGGGTGAAAGAAATGGCAGGACATGCAGCCGATCCCGACAACGCCTTTGCGGCGCTTACTGACAGGGTAGGACGCGCGGGGATCCGGACTGCAGTCGTCCATCCTGTCGACGTGCTTTCCCTCTCGGGCGCAATGGCCGGATACGAGGCAGGTTTGATCGTGCCTGTTCTCATTGGACCCGCCGCACGCATCGCAGAGGCAGCAAAGGCAGCCGGCATCGACTTGTCCGGGATCGAAATCGTTGACACACCGCATAGTCACGCGGCAGCTTCCGAAGCCGTGAAGCTCGCCGCAAGTGGAAACGTCTCGGCCCTGATGAAAGGCGCACTTGCGACCAGTGAACTCATGGGCGCGTGCGTGGCAACCAGCGGTGGCCTGCGCACCGAACGCCGGATGAGCCATATCTTTGTCATGGAAGCACCCGCCTGGCCGACATGGCTGTTGATATCGGATGGCGGCCTGAACATTGCTCCGGACCTCATGACGAAGCGCTGGATTGTGCAGAATGCAATCGATCTTGCTCGAGCCATCGGCATTGACAAACCTCGTACGGCCATTCTTTCCGCCACCGAACTTGTCGATCCACATATCCCTTCGACGATAGACGCGGCCGCCTTGTGCAAAATGGCAGATCGCGGGCAGATTAGTGGTGGACCAATCGATGGTCCGCTTGCCTTCGATCTGGCAATCTCGATGGCTTCAGTGGAAACAAAAGGCCTGATTTCACTCGTCGCCGGCAAAGCTGATATCCTGATCGTGCCCGGTATTGAAGCCGGCAATATGCTCGCGAAACAGCTCGACTACCTTGCCGGTGCAGCTGCAGCGGGACTTGTGCTCGGCGCAAAAGTTCCAATCATCCTCACGAGCCGCTCAGACGGCGTGCGAGAACGGGTTGCATCCTGCGCTCTGGCTGCCGCCTACCTGCACTGGATTGAGGCGGTGAAATGAGCCGTGCTCTGATTGCCACGCTCAATTCCGGCTCCTCCAGTGTCAAGATTGCCGTTTACAAAGCCGAAGCGGACGGCACGCTCGGATCAGCGCTTCTGCGCGCCAGCATCTCAGGACTGCCTGACACACCAGAACTTGCGGTGAAATCGGTCGATCAGGATATGTCTGGGCGGTTCAGAGCCGTCGCCAACCTGTCGGATCTCGATCTGAGCATACTGGCACCGCGTCTTGTCAGCGCGATCGAAATGGCAATTGGTGCGCCAGTTGACGCCCTCGGACACAGGATCGTTCAAGGCGGGCCAAACATCTTTGACGGCCGTCGTGCCACGCCGGAGCTTATGGCCTATCTTGACTCGCTATGCCCACTGGCACCAGACCATCAACCTTACAATCTCAGCGCTGTCCGCGCTGTCGCCCGTAGTCGGCCCGAGCTTTTGCAGACGCTTTCCTTCGACACAGCGTTTCACCGCAGTCAGCCGCGGCTCGCACAACTCTATGCCATCCCGCGTGTCCTGAGCGATAGCGGCTTGATCCGCTACGGTTATCACGGCCTATCTTACGCCAACATTGCGCAGCGCCTGCCGGACCTGTTTCCCGATCGCCCCTACCGGCGTACCCTGGCCCTGCATCTCGGCAGCGGCGCCAGTATCTGCGCCATCCTGGAAGGTGGCAGCGTCGCGAGTTCCATGGGTTTCTCTGCGATCTCAGGCGTGCCGATGAGCACACGATCCGGCGACATTGACCCTGGCGCCATTCTCTACCTATTGAGTGAACGGCAGATGAGTCCAGGGGATGTCTCCTTCATGCTGCGCAAACAGTCAGGACTATTCGGCGTCTCTGGCCTCTCAGGCGATTTGCGCACGGTCGAGGCGAGTGAGACGCCGGAAGCAGAAGAGGCTGTCGGCCTCTTCATCTACCGCATCGTTCGCGAATGCGGGTCGTTGATTGCGGCACTGGGCGGGCTCGACGCTATCGTATTCACGGCTGGAATAGGAGAAAACTCCAGCCGGGTACGTGCCGGTATCGCCGAGGGCCTAGGCTGGGCCGGCGTGGATATTGACAGCGCAGCGAACGCAGCCGGCGATGCCTGCTTGTCAGTGCCCGGTTGCGCAGTCGGTGTTATTGTCGTGCCGGCCGATGAAGAATCGGAAATCGCCAGAGACTGCCTTTCCATATTGGGAGATACCGACAGGGTATCGACTGGCTGATGCCCGCCGGATCGGATACGGTTACGGGATCTGCCCAACATCTGGCTACAGGTGGAGCGCCCTTGCTCTCGTCACTGCAGATGGTGACCGTTTCCGGAGTATCGCGAAAGAATTCGCCAATCTGAGGCCAAATAAGGGCAAGTACGGATGGGCGCTGGCATGCCTCCTGAGTAGCCTGTGGCCGTGGCTGTCAAACCAAAGTTTCAAAGACCAGAGGAGCGCTCCACTATGACCCATACCAAAGCCAAAGCAGAATCTGCCCAATCTTCTTACAACGCAGCTTCGGCGCTTGAGTCTCTTGAATCGGTCTGGCCCATGGCTGTCACCGGTATGAGCGTCCCGACCGCCATTGAGAGCATTCGCCGGATGAGTGAGTTCCAGATGGAAGTCGCCCGGTTCACCGCCGAGCGTGCCAGAAAGAGTGCCGGTACACTGGCCGCTTTTACGACCTGCCGCGCTCCCGGGGAATTTCTGGGGGTCTGGCGCAAGGCTGCTATTGACACGGTCACAGATTATGCCGACGAGACGGCGCGCATCTTTGAACGCTCCCAGAAATAATCGGGTACGAGCCACGCCGCTCAAGGTGCGCTCCCGGGGAACCGTCCGGACAGCAGAGGCGGATAAAGAGTCCGATCCGTGTGCGCAGAATGACGCGACAGAAGAATTGCTTCGAGATCTGGACCGGCGCCTGCGTGGTCGTTTCGCACACCTGACCGGTGGCCAGTCGCCTTGGGCGGCGCTTCAGGCGTGGGAAGACTGGCTGTTTCACCTCTCTGTCTCGCCTGCGCGTCAGATTGAGCTCTGGTGGCGCTGGTATGGAGCCATGCAGACACTGTCTGCAGGCGCCCAAGCCAACGAGCAAAAGGACTGGGCCTTCAAGCCCGAGCCCGGCGACCGGCGATTCCGCAGTCCCGCCTGGAGCCGCTCGCCGTATCACGTTTTGGCCCAGTCACATCTTGCCGCCGAGGCTCAGTGGCAAGCAGCCACATCCTGCCTGCGTGGTGTTGCTGAACATCATGCCCGCCGCGTCTCATTCATGGGATCGTCAATCCTGAATGCGGTTGCACCCGTTAATTACCCTTGGACCAACCCTGACGTACTTGATGAAACTCTGGCCAGTGGTGGACAGAACTTCATCAAGGGCATGGCCAATCTCTGGAAAGACATCGCCGCGCAGGGCGGTCATGTTCGACCGGAAGACAGGCCGCTCTGGCGCGTAGGCGAAACCATGGCGATTTCCGAAGGCCATGTCGTCTATCGCAACGACCTGTTCGAACTCATCCAATACGCACCTCTGACCGAAATGGTCCATCCCGAGCCTGTGCTCATCGTTCCTGCGTGGATCATGAAATACTATATACTGGATATCACGCCCGAGGACTCCTTTGTCCGCTGGCTGGTCTCTCAAGGTTTTACAGTCTACATGATTTCCTGGAAGAATCCGGGAGCTGAACAACGTGACACGGGGTTCGATGACTATCGCCGCTACGGTGTGATGAAGGCATTGGACGTAGTGCACAAAGCCAGCGGCGGTGCGCCTGTGCACGGAGTTGGCTACTGTCTCGGCGGCACGATCCTTTCAATCACGGCTGCTGCCATGGGGCGCAGGCGTGATAGCCGGTTTGCCTCACTGACCCTTCTCGCCGCGCAGACAGATTTCCGGGAAGCTGGGGAGCTTCTCCTCTTCATCGATGAAAGCCAAGTCGCTCTGCTAGAAGATATGATGCATATCGAAGGCACGTTGGACGCGCGCAACATGGCAGGAGCCTTCTCGATTCTACGCGCGCACGAACTGGTTTATTCACGTATTGTCGACCGGTACATGCTCGGACGGGAGTCTGAGCGCGGTCCATTGGACGCCTGGCTCGCAGACACGACCCGGATGCCGGCGCGCATGCAAAGCGAATACCTGCGCCAGCTCTTCATGGAAAACAGTTTCACGCATGGTGAACTGCCTGTTGATGGCGAATTTGTTGCCGTCAAGGACATCCGTGTCCCGGTCTTCGCTCTCGGAGCGGAGCGTGACCATATCGCCCCTTGGCGTTCTGTTTACAGGATCGGCCTGCATGGCAATGTTGAGACCACCTTCGTACTCACTGGCGGAGGTCACAATACGAGTGTTGTCAGTCCCCCTGGCAAGGCTGGCGCCTACTTTTACACTGGCGCGCCCATCGGAGAAATGGATTACATTGAACCCGATGCGTGGCTCTCACAGGCTGTCCGAAAAGAAGGATCCTGGTGGCCCGAGTGGCTCGTCTGGCTGAAGGCGAGAGCCGGATCCGGCACGTCTATCCACCCACCCGAGCCATCTGAAATCCTGGAGTCAGCACCGGGAACCTACGTACTGGAAGGCTGAGGCCCACTGCCGGCACGAACATGTCCCGCACGGATCCGGATCTGCTTTTCTGTTTCAACAATGGCAAAGAACGCTGCGCCAACTGCAATGATAAGGATGCCGTCGAAGAATGAAACCGGCGCAGTGCCGAATACTCTCTGTAATGCCGGAATGTAGGTGATGGCGAACTGCCCGGCGGCGACGGTCAACACGGCGAACCAGACGAATTTTGTCCCCTTCATCGCACTCCATGTCAGGGATGTTCCATAGATATTTCGTATAAAGAATAAATGAAATATCTCCAGAACAACGAGCGTGTTCAGCGCGATCGTGCGCGCCAGGTCGGTGGAGTATCCCCGGTCGATGGCGTACAAAAACATGCCATAGACACCGGCCAGGAACAGCACGGACACGAGCGCGATATGCCAGACAAGCGCACCGCTCAGCAGGGGTTCGTTACGCGGTCTCGGTGGACGGCTCATCGTGGTCTGTTCGGTCGGCTCAAAAGCGAGTGCCAACCCCAGCGTCGTAGCAGTGATCAGGTTGATCCAGAGGATCTGCACCGGCGTCATCGGCAGCGCAAAGCCAAAGACCAGGGCCACCATTATCGTCGCCGCCTCACCGGCATTCGTCGGCAGTGTCCAACTGATCACCTTCTTGATATTGTCATAAACTGTCCGCCCCTCCTGCACACCTGCTACAATTGAGGCGAAATTGTCATCTGCGAGCACGAGGTCTGCCGCTTCCTTTGCAGCTTCTGACCCCTTGCGGCCCATGGCGATACCGGCATCGGCTCGCTTCAGCGCCGGGGCATCATTCACTCCGTCACCCGTCATCGCGACACTGAGACCACGCGTCTGCAGCGCTATGACGAGGCGCAGCTTATGCTCCGGGCTGGTTCGGGCAAAGATGTTCGTACGCTCAATGCGCGCCTGCAACTGGGCCTCGTCAAGCATGTCGAGATCGGCGCCCGATAGCACCTCACCGGGATTCAAGAGACCTATCTGCCGACCGATGGCGGCGGCCGTGCCGACATGATCGCCGGTAATCATCTTCACTGCGATCCCTGCCATGTGGCAGGCCGCGACTGCGTCGACTGCCTCGGAGCGCGGTGGGTCAATAAGGCCGAGGATACCAAGGAACACGAGCCCCTCCTCCACCACCGGCGCGTCAAACGAATCTGGCACAGTATCCAGACGACGCTCGGCCAGCGCCAGAACCCGCATCCCCTGAGAGGCGACTTCGTTGCCCATCCGCTGCCAGTATCCAGCATCGACCGGTACCGCAGTCCCGTCGGCGGCGCGCTGGTAGGCCGTCATCTCGACCAACCGCTCAGGCGCCCCCTTGGCACAGACCAGGGCCCCTCCGCCCTCCACCCGATGAAGCGTCGCCATGTATCGCGTGGCGGAATCGAAGGGAATTTCGGCGATGCGCGGAAACGACTCCTCTGCCTTCGCACGGTCCGTACCGAGTTTTCCGGCGAGTGCGATCAGCGCGCCCTCCATTGGGTCGCCTTCGACCTGCCAGTCGCCCTCAAAATTGACAAGTCTGGCATCGTTGCACAGCGCGGCAGCTCGTGCGAGCGGTCCCAGCGCAGAGGGATCAACACCTTTCACCTCGCCACGCGGCTCGTAACCTTCTCCGCCAATCTCCGACACACCAGCAGCGGTGACAACAGCGCTGACGACCATCTCATTGCGAGTCAACGTACCCGTTTTGTCACTGCAGATGACCGAGACCGAGCCAATCGTCTCTATCGCCGGCAGGCGCCGGACGATAGCATTGCGCCGGGCCATTGCCTGGACGCCTACCGCAAGCGTGATCGTCAGGACGGCCGGTAAGTTCTCCGGTATGGCGGCCACGGCGAGACTGACCACCGCCATGAACATGTCGATAAACTGGAAATGATCGACGAAATAGCCGAAGATGAGCAGAAGTGCGGAAATCAGCACGATCATGATCGCCAGCCACCGTGCAAAGCCTGACATCTGGATCACCAGCGGCGTGGTGAGGGTCTGCACTTCACCAAGCAGCCCGCTGATTCGGCCGATTTCTGTCTTCGTGCCGGTCGCAGTCACGACGCCGCGTGCCGTGCCGGAAGCCACCAGCGTGCCACTAAACAACATGGACTTGCGGTCGCCTAGAGGCACATCGCCAGCCACGGAGTCGGTCTGTTTGGCCACCGGTAAGGATTCGCCGGTGAGGATGGCCTCTTGGACATTGAGATTACTCGCCTGGATGAGACGCAGGTCGGCTGGCACCTTGTCGCCGGCTTCCAGAATTACGATGTCTCCCGGAACCAGCGCTTCCCCCTCAACGGTCAACCTCTGCCCGCGCCGCAGCACGGACGCGTGTGGGGAAAGCATGTCGCGGATCGCTTCCATCGCCTGTTCGGCGCGCCCCTCCTGAATGAAACCGATCAGTGCGTTTACGATTACGACAGCAAGAATAACGAAGGTGTCGATCCAATGTTGCAGGAAAGCCGTCACAACGCTGGCACCGATGAGTACATAAATCAGAACATTGTGGAAATGGGCGAGGAAGCGGAGCGCGGGATGACGCCCGTTGGTTGGGGGTAGCCGGTTCGGGCCGAACTTTTCGATGCGAGCGGCCGCTTCGGCCTCGCTCAGCCCCAAGGCGGCATCGACGTCCAGGAGGGCAAGCGTCTCTGAGACGGAAGCGGAATAAAATGAAATCGGATCCTGTGTCTTCTCCAATGATTTACTGGTCAAGCGAGGTCTCCGCATCAGGTTTGGGTTGGGAAAACGTGACAGTGACACGATCTGGTTTCGCTGGAATCCCTCCACTGATCACATCCGCTCCGCCTCCACTTATCATAAAAATGCCCATGGCAGACATGGCATCGCCTGACCGGGCCAGCAATTTCGGAATCTACGTATACTTTTTCGAGCTGAGTTCGATTAACCTTCATGGCTAAGCGATACAATTGAAGTCTTGAAGCTGCTGACATCGAGCCAGTTACGCGACAGGTTTGAGCTCACGACAAGTTGGCGGGTTAGCTTGCCATTGCTGCAGGTTAAGCGGGTCAAATTGGTCAGACTTGGAAGGAAACATCATGCAATTGAAAGATATTATCGTCTGTGTCGTGAGCGCTAGCGTGGATGCCAGTGCAATCGACCTCGGCCATCAAATCGCAATGGATTGCGATGCCCACATCGCATGCTCGGCCATTGGCATCTTGCAGTCTCCGGTGCTGTACACCGAGTTCGGGATGGGTGCGGCACCTGTTGGCCTGCTCAATCATGAGAATGCCCTTATCAATCGATTTTTTGCCGAGTTGAAGGAAGTACTGGATAAACGCTTTCCTCTCATCGAACTGCGCCCCGACAAGACCTACAGCCCCAACCTGGAATCGCGTGTGGCCACCATTGCGCGATACGCTGATATTGCCGTCATCCGCGCGCCTAGCAAAGAAGAGAGTCACCCGTATATCCAATTGATTGAAGCGGCACTCCTCGGCTCCGGCCGACCCGTGCTCGTAGCCCCAGTCGACTGGAATCCAGGCCCAATCGGCAGAAAGATCGTTATTGGTTGGGATGCCAGCGCAGAAGCTGCCCGTGCCATGCATGACGCTCTGCTGCTTACCTCGGAAGATGCAGAGGTTAGCATCGTGACGGTGGATGCCCGGTCTGGCAGCCTTGATCATGGCGACGCGCCCGGGCTGGACATCGCTGCTCACCTCGCCAGGCATGGGCTGAAGGTCGAGCTTAGAAATGAAGGCAGCCTTGGCCGATCAACTCATGAAGTTTTGATGCAGGTGGCGACCGATACGAATGCGGACTTGATGGTTCTTGGCGGCTACCGCCATTCTCGCCTTCAGCAATCGCTGTTTGGCGGTGTAACCCGCAGTATGCTTCGCGATGTGAGGCTGCCGCTACTGCTGTCACATTAGGAGCTATCTGCACAACTCAGATTTTGATTCCTTTTCTATGATCAATGCCTGAAGGGAAACATGGTTGGCCGGTCTGTAGCGTGACCTGGCTACAGCAGGTATCCCACCAGGCCTTGAAGTCCTGGCGGAGGTTTAATGCCGGGTTGCCGGACGCAAGACACGAAGATCGCGCCCATTCCGAGAATTGCTGATCGACAACCCGGTGCGGCTGTACGGGCCTTGGCGCGCTGAAGACGGGCGCCTATTCGGCAGCCGGGAGCATCCGGTCACGTTCCTTGCTGTCATCGTCAGCCAGCACATGCACGGTATCGGCAGGTTTCCGGCCGCGCACACGGTCGCTCATCCGCCGCGTCCACCGGCCAACCCGGTGCGGTACCAGAAGCCATACAGGGGTGACTAGCAGGATCATGATGGTCGAGAAGGCGAGGCCGAACACGACGGCCGTGGCCAGCTGCACCCACCATTCCGATGAGGCGCTGCCGAAATTGATGGCGCCATCGGCAAAGCTCACATTCATCTGGTAGACCATCGGCAACAGGCCGCAGATTGTCGTGCCGGTTGTCAGCAGGATTGGACGGATACGCTGGGCCGCCGTGGCAATCGCCGCATATTCGGGCGTTCGTCCATCGCTGCGCAGCCGGTTATAGGTATCGATCAGGACGATATTGTTGTTCACCACGATCCCGGCCAGTGCCACGATGCCCGTTCCGATCATCAGCACGGAAACGTAGGGCAGCAACAGCTGGATGCCGACCAGCACGCCGGCTGTCGAAATGATCACAGCCGTCAGGGTCAGGATCACCTGCCAGAAATTGTTGAACTCCCAGAGCAGGATCACGGCCATCATGAACAGGGCCGCCAGCGCAGCGCCGGCGAAGAAGGCGCCCGCTTCGGCTGAATCCTCGTCCGCGCCTTCAAACCTGACTTCGACGCTGCTGGGGATGTTCTGCGTTGCGATCCATTCTTTCAGGTCCGCCACCAAGGCGGCGCCGGCGCCCTGCTCGATCGCGTTGGCGCGCACGTCGATGACGCGCTTGCCGTCCCGCCGCTCGATCTGGCTGACGCGTGGCGCGGGCACCCGTTCGACAAACAGTGACAAGGGAACATTCCCGGCAGGCGTCGCAATCCGCAAATTGTCGATCGCGGATGCGCTCCGGTCCGTCTGGGGAAAGCGTACGCGAATGTCGACTTCATCCGGTGCATCATCCGGCCGGTAGCGCCCGACCAGGATACCATTGGTCACCAGCTGGACCGCCGCGCCGACCTGCGAAATGTCGACGCCAAACTTGCCGGCTTCCGCGCGATCCACTTCCAGCTGGTATTCGATGCCGGGCAGGGGGCGCGTGTCGTCGATCTCGTGCAGTTCGTTCATGCTTTCGAGCTTGGTGCGCAGCAGGGATGCGGCCGCATTCAGGGCCTGGCTGTCTTCGGATAGAAGCGCAATCTGGATGTCCTTGCCGGACGGCGGGCCATTTTCGCGGGCCTGGATCTGGTACCGGAGGCCCGGAACAGCATCAAGCAGTGCACGGACTTCAGCCAGTGTCTCCCGGCCGTCATGCACGCCGTCATCCGTGGCGAGATCGAGCAGTATCTGGCCAATCGAATCGACCGGCGGCGATGCGCCGCCGAAACTGATGCCGTCTTCACCGCCCTTGCCGGCGCGTGTGGAGATGTCTTCGATACCCTCGACATCCTTGATTACGGTTTCGGCTCGACGCACCAGGGTCGCCTGCTCTGCGGCCGACAGGCTGCCCTGTGCCTGAATGAAGACATAGGCCTGCTCCGGTTCAATATCGAGGAAGAGCTCGGACTTGTGAGGCGTTGCGCTGAACCATACGAAGATGAGCACGACCGATCCGAGCGCGCCTGCCGTTACCAGGAGCGGGCGTGCGATCAGTCCCTTGATGAGTTTCACATAGGCACCCAGCCAGCCCTTCGCCTGCTCGGGGTCGGCATCGGCGGCGAGCGCGGCCAGGTCTTCATTGGTCCCGCTCGGGCGTGCACCGATCACCGATCCGAGGACCGGCAGGAAGATCAGCGCCATTACCAGCGATGCCGTCAGAACGAAGATCAGCGTGATCGGCAGGTAAGCCATGAACTTGCCCGGCATGGAATTCCAGAACAGGAAGGGCACGAAGGCGGCCAGCGTCGTCGCGTTGGAGGCAACGACAGGCCAGAACATGCGTTTGCCGGCGAGGCTGTAGGCTTCCTTCCGGTCGAGCCCTTCGGCCATTTTCCGGTCAGCATATTCGGTCACCACGATCGCGCCATCGACTAGGATACCCACGGCAATCACCATGCCGAACATGACCATCATGTTGATCGTGTAGCCGAACGCGCCTAGCAGCAGGAAGGCCATCACGAATGACGACGGAATGGAAATGCCGACCAGTAGCGCAGAGCGCAGGCCCAGGGCGGCCACACAGATGATCATCACCAGCAAAACAGCTGTGACGATCGAGCTTTGCAGCTGGCCGAGTTGTTCCCCGATCAGCTCAGATGCATCGGATGTAATCTGCGTCCGAACCGTATTTGGCCAGTTCGGCCTGGTTTCGTCGATCGTGTCCCGGACGAAGTTCGCCGTGTCGAGAATGTTGGCGCCCGAGCGTTTCACGATTTCGATCAGCAGGGCCGGTTGCCCGTTGAACGTCGCGTAACCGGTCGCGTCCTTGTAGGTGCGGCGCACTTCGGCGACGTCCGACAGGGTCACTACCGCGTTCTCGGTGCGCCGGATGGGCAGGTCAAGCGCGTCCTTTGCTGTCCGGATCAGGCCGGGCACCTTGACCGCAAAGCTGCCTTCGCCCGTATCGATCTGGCCAGCCGGTACGAGCTGGTTGTTGGACGAAACGACCTGGAAGATTTCCTGATAGGAAATATTGTAGGTTTCCAGCTTCACCGGATCGACGACAATCTCGAGCACGTCCTCGCGGCGGCCGACAATACGAGCTTCAAGGATGCCCGCGTCGCGCTCGAGGCGGTCCTGCAGGTCTTCGGCAATCGCATTGAGGCCGCGCTCCGGCGCGTCGCCATACAGGTTCACCACCATGATCGGGAACTGCGCCGCGTTCACCTCTGTAATGATCGGTTCGCGCGCATCATCGGGGAAATAGCGCTTGGCCATGTCCACCTTGTCTTTCACGTCGAGCACAGCCTGATCGATATCGGTCGTCAGTTCGAACTCGAGCACGAGCTGGCCGGCGCCCTCTGCGCCATAGCCGCGGAATGTCTTGAGGCCTTCCAGCGACTGGATTTCCTGTTCGATCGGTTTGACCAGGAGGCGCTCGGCATCTTCCGGCGTCACGCCCGTGAGCGGCACGGTGATCCCCACAACGGGAATCTGGATGTCCGGGTCGGCTTCCTTGGGCAATCCGATATAGGTCGCGGTGCCAGCGATGATGGCACACACGAGAATGGCGAGCACCATGCGGGCCCGCCCGATGGCGCCGTCAATCAATCCGTTCATTGCACGGCTCCGCTGGCTGGAACGGGATTCACTTTAACCCCTTCGCTCAGATAGTCCTGCCCCATCGAGATGACCCGCACCGTGTCCGGCAATCCGGTCACCCACGCGCCGCCAACGCCCTCGTCAACCACCTCGATGGGCGCAAACCGCACCGTGTCATCCTCTTCGATATACCGCACACCCAGTTCACCTGCATCCGACAGCGTCAGCAGGGCGGGCGAGATCAGCGTGGCCGGAACGCTCATCACAGGCAGGATCAGGGATGCCGATACACCTGCAGGAACGCTGGCTTCGCCCGTTTCGAGTTCGGCCTCGATCAGGAAGGTGCGCGTCTGCTCGCTGGCTGCGCGCGCGATGTAGCGTACCTTGGACGTGTAGGTTTCACCGCTGGCCAGTTTGGCCTTCGCTTCCATCCCGACGCTCAGGCGGCTGGCATAGTCTTCCGACACTTCAGCGGCGACAATGACGGGGGTCATGTCGATCAGCACGCCGCATGCCGCGCCGGGTGCGAGAAAATCACCGGCCTCGGCGAGCCGCGATTCAAATATGCCGTCAAACGGTGCGCGGATCTGGGTCTTGGCGAGTTCCACCTTGGCGGCGTTCAGCGCTGCTTCGGTCGCGTCCAGCGTGGCCTGCGCCGCTGCTTCGCGGTTGGCAGGCGTCAGGCCTTTCGCGGCGAGGGCGCGGGCGGCTTCAAAATCGACTTTGGCGGAATCGCGTTGTGCCTCGGCTTCCTTCACCCGGGCGCTGCGCGCTTCCACATCCAGCCCGCACAACAAGGCCCCCTTGCGTACAAAACTGCCTTCGCGGACAGGCGTGGAAACCACCGTGCCCGTTGTGCCGGCCTTGACCGTGACGGACTTGTCAGGTGCGGTGCGCCCCTTGGCCTCGATCGTCACCGGGTGCAACTGGCTGGACACCGTTTCGACAATGGCGTCGGGAATCTGTGCCGACCGGTCGACGACGACCGCTTCGGTTTGCGAGCTGATACTGCCGCGCATGACGCTGCGAATGCCGAAATAGGCAACAATCAGAATGAGTAGCCCGAGGGCAATGGCGACAGAACGGTTCACAGGCAGGGTCTTTCCGGGAGCTGACACTAGCAAATATAGGTCGTCGCGTCGCCAGAGTAAGCGCCGCTTCATCCTTTAACTACGGCAAGGGCATTGAATTATGACAAAGGTTCTGCGTCGTTTTCGAGGCAGGCCGAAAGTTATGGTTAACAAGTAACCTAAGGGAAAGCTGGCCCGGTCATATCCAGCGGCGCCAGCGGAAGATCGCCAGCATGGCGGTCGTGGCGGCGATCAGCGAGGCGACGAGCACGCCAAATGCCAGCGGGCTGTCCACGCCCGGCATGCCGCCAACATTCACGCCGAACAGTCCCGTCACGAAGCTGATCGGCAGGAAAACAGCCGACAGGATCGACAGCACGAACAGCCGCTGGTTCATCATGTCGGAGCGCTCTTCCATGATCTGTTCCTGCAGGACGACCGACCGTTCCCGGATGGCATCAAGGTCCTCGGCAAGGCGCGTGACGCGATCAACCGCCTCCCTCATGTGGAGCACATCCGTTTCGGAAAAGAAGCCCGCCGCGCTGCCCTCGCGCACCAGCTGCGACAGGGCCTCACGTTGCGGCACGATATAGCGCCGCAGCGCCAGCACCTTACGGCGGAATTCCGCCAGCTCTGCGCGGCCGACCCGCACGTGCGGGTCGAGAATCTCATCCTCGAACCCGTCGGCCTGTTCGTCAAACACCGCGAGCTCAGGTTCCATCCGGTTGGTCAGGGCATTGGCCAGCGCCGCCACCAGGCCGCCTGTCGTACCCGGCGCTTCACCGGATTTTACCATGGCCTCGACATCGCGGGTTGCCTGGATCGGCTTCGCGCGCAGTGTGATCAGCAGCGCATCGCTCGCCCACATGCGCAGGGCCAGCATGTCCTCCAGCGCTTCACCGGCATTGAGGTTCACCCCGCGCAGGTTGATCAGGAAGCCCTGATTGTGCCGGGTGGAGCGTGGCCGCGTGTCTTCCTGCAACAGGGATTGCGCCGCCAGCTTGTCGAGCCCGCTCTTGCGGTAGAGCCATCCCTGTGCCTGGCGTGACAGGCGATTGAGATGCAGCCAGACGCGCGCGTATTTCGCGATGTCGCCCGACAGCACGTCTTCCCATGTCAGGGCTGTTGCCGCGCCATCGGCTGCAAACCCGAAACCGAACAGCAACGGCTCGATGCCAGGGGCGTCATCCGTATCCGGGCTGGTTGCGGGAGCAGGCTCGGTACTCATCTAGCTGGCAACAACGCCCGGCAGCCTGTCGGCCCATGGCCGGGCGGCTTCCAGTTCCAGCGCCAGTTCGAACAGGAGCGCATCGTCGCCCTTCTTGCCAGAGAACATCGAACCGATGGGCAGGCCCGACGGCGACCATGACAGCGGAACGCTCATCGAGGCGGCGCCGGATACGTTCATCGGCGCCGTGAACGCGGCAAAGTTCAGCACGCTTTCCATCACCTTGTCGAAATCGCCGTCCGGGGCCTGTTCGCCGATGGGAACGGCTGGGCTGCCGGTCACCGGCGACAGCATCAGGTCCATCGAGTCGAACCAGGCATTGTATTGCTGCTCGAACGCCAGGAGGTAGCCCACGGTTTCCGGCATCTCGGCCTGGCGCGCCTGCGCGCGTGCGGCCAGTCCCAGTGTCCACGGCTCAACAATGTCGGGGCCGATCGGCTTGCCCGAATAGGCGCTGGCCTGCTGGGCAAAGGCCGCTGCGCCAGCCGCCCAGTACAGCAGGAACCTGTCGGTGAACTCGACCCCGTCGAGAGGTGGTTTGAAGTCGATGACGTCATGGCCAAGGTCACGGCAGAGCTGTGCCACCTCGTCCAGCGCTGCGCGTGTCTCAGGCGCGACCGGTGAGCCGCTTACTGATTCCGGAGCATAGCCGATCCGCAGGCGGCGCGTCAGGGGCGCCAGGTTCCCCAATGGCGCGAATGTCCCGTCATTGACCTGCGCCAGACGGAACAGGTTGATGGAATCCCGCACACTGATCGTGACGGCGTGATTGACGGAAATATCGACAGGCGGCGGCGCGCCGGGTTCGCGGCTCGGCAATTGCCCGCGTGACGGCTTCAGGCCGAACACGCCACATGTGCTCGCGGGGATACGGATCGAGCCGCCACCGTCGCTGGCATGTGCGAACGGCACCACGCGCGCGGCAACCAGCGCGGCGGCGCCGCCCGATGATCCGCCCGGAATGCGGCTCAGGTCCCATGGATTGCGCGTCGCCCCGGTGACCAGCGGTTCGGTCGATGAGGTCAGGCCCATTTCGGGCGATGTGCTCTTGCCGAGGGAGACGACGCCGGCCGCGCGCCATTTTTCCGCGAAGGGCGAGTCAGCGGCCGCGATGTTTCCGCGAAAGGCGCGGCTGCCCCACAGGGTTTGCGTGCCTTTCCAGTCCAGCAGGTCCTTGATGAAGGTCGGCACGCCCGCAAAGGCGCCGGTCATCGGCAACAGCGCCTCGGCGCGGGCCTGTTCGAACGTCTCGGTCGCAATGGCGTTGAGCTGTCCGTTCACCGACTCGGCCCGCGCGATGGCGGCTGCGACCTGTTCCTGCGATGTCGTCTCGCCTGCGGCAATGGCTGCCGCCATGGCGGTCCCGTCCATGCGGCCAGGTGCTGATGGTGTTGGCGTTTCAGCGCCGACAGGCGCGGCCTCCGGGACCGCCGTCTTCTGTCCACATGCGGCCAAGGCAGTTAGTGCGGTGCCGCCCAGCAGGGCGCCGCGTCGGGTAAGTCGGGTCATTCGTTGTGTCCTCCCAAGTCTTTTGCTTGCTGGGCACACCGTGTAACGGTCCGCTGGCAAGCGCAAGAGGACGGCCCGATGACAGCAGACGCCCCGCGCCGCCTCACCGAGGATGGGCCTATTTGATCACGCCGCAGGCCACGCGCGCACCGGCCCCGCCAATCGGCTGGGTCATGTGGTCGTCTTCGCTTTCATGAATCAGGATAGCGGATCCGTCTTCGTCAACCAGCTCCGCCATCTCGGCCAGTGTCGTGTACGCTTCGTACCCGGCAGCGCCGTCAGCGCCTGCCCAGATGTTCGGGATGTCGCCCCCTTCAGGCCCCTTGGGGTTTAGCAGGCCGTGACCGCCCGCGACCATGCCCACATGGCCGCCAGACGCCTTGAACGTGCCGACATCCGAACAATCGCCCACCGCATGCAAGTGCAGGCCATGCCAGCCCGGCACCAGTCCGCCCGGCGCAATTTCAATGCGGATGAGCAGGCCATTCGGTCCGCCCAGCAGGTTCGCCGTGCCGATCTCGGTGCCGTCCATGCCCACGATTGAGGCCGTCGAACGCATCATGGACGGATACACGCCGTCGGCCGGTCCGGGCAGGTCTTCAGCAGCGGGCAGCGGGTCGTGCTGCATTTCCTGCGGCTGGGCCGCTTCCTGGCTGCAAGCTGTGAGGGAAAGGGCGAATAGTCCGATTGCGAGCCGGTCCAGCATGATGAGTCTCCTGTCGATCTTTGGTCTACTATAGGGCAGAACGCGCCGATTGCAGGGGTAGTTTCACGAAATGAAAGACCGGGCTGATAAACTCCTTGTGTCCCTCGGCCATTTTGACAGCCGGGCCAGCGCCCGCGCGGCCATCGAGGCAGGCTGCGTCACAGCCAATGGCGTCGTGGTCGCAAAGCCGTCCCAGATGCTGTCTTCACATGACACGATCCAGGCCGGGCCCGCCCATCCCTATGTCTCGCGCGGCGGACTCAAGCTGGCCCATGCGCTGGACGTGTTCGGCGTTGACGTGAACGGCCGCCACTGCCTCGATATCGGTGCCTCGACCGGCGGCTTCACCGACGTCCTCATCGGGGCAGGCGCGGCGCATGTGACGGCGGTTGATGTCGGCCATGGCCAGTTTCATGTCTCCCTGCAGGGCCACCCGCGCGTCACCTCGCTGGAAGGCAAGGATGCCCGCGCGCTCACCGCCGCCGATCTGCCCGCGCCGCCAAGCTTGCTGGTTTGCGATGCGAGCTTCATTTCGCTGGAGAAATTGCTGGACGTCCCGCTCGGTCTCGCCGCGCCAGAGGCCGATTTCGTCGGCCTGTTCAAACCGCAATTCCAGGTCGGCCGCGCCCATGTCGGCAAGGGCGGTCTGGTGACCGATACCGTGGCCACCGAACAGGCCGCCGCTGCATTTGCGCTATGGATGAAGGAAAAAGGCTGGCCCATCCTTGCCTGGACAGCCAGCCCGATTTCCGGCGGCGACGGCAATGCCGAACGCCTGTTTCACGCAAGGCGCGCTCAGTAGCCGTAAAGCTCTTCGTCCTGCGCCGGGTTGTTCATCACGCGCCAGGTTTCGGTCGGATTGTTGCGGCAGGCGCGCACATGGGTGCCACCCTGATAGACCATCCGGCATTCCTGCTGGTAATAGGCCGGTTCGCCGTAATAGGCCTGATCGTCATAGCCCTGATCGTAATACTCGTCATCCGGGTAGGATGACGCCGGATAGGTCCGTGCCGGCGGCTGGTTGTAGGGATAGCCGCGCGGCTCCATCACTTCTGGGCCGCCATACAGCCCGTCCGTCGTGCGCGGTATGGACCCGCCCTGATAGGTGCCGCCGCGATAGCTGTTTGACGGCTGGTAGGGCGTTGGCCCGGCCGAGCTGCAATTCGCGCTTGAGCTGCCCGCGATCTGGCTGCCTGCGACACCGCCCACCAGCGCGCCCAGAAGGGCACCGACCACGACTTCGTCGCTATTGTCACTGTCACGGCGATAATTATGGCTGTAGCTGCGGCGATGCCCGCGTCCATAGCCGCGATGGCCCCGGTTCCCGCGATAATAGTCGTCGCCGCTGTCGATATTGTTGCCAATGGCCCCGCCGATCAGGCCGCCGACCAGTGCGCCTGCGACGCCGCCGGCAAGCTTGTCGTCGCTGCGCTGGCGCTCGCACGCCGAATTCTGCGGCGCATAGCCGTATCCCGACTGCGCCGCTGCGGCGCCCGGGATGGCAAGTGCAAGAGCAACTGTGGCTCCGGCGAGAAGCGATCGTTTCATCATCGCGAATCTCCTTTTTGGCAGGCACGATGCCGCCAGACTGAAGCGGAACATGACAAGGCGAACCTGAACCAGAGCTGAAGGCTGGACGGCCTTCCTGCCGCGCCCCATATTGACGCCATGGGACTGTTGAGCATCGCCTCGAAAACGGCTGCGCGTGCACGTTATGCGGCGCAGCAGGGCCTGCGCTCGGCCTGGTATGGCGCGCAGATGACAGCGGCCCGGCGCAGTGCGGGCGGCTTCAACCGGCCTGATGAGCCGAAATTCGAGCCCTCGCGCGGTGCGCCCGACATGGCCGCGCTGCGCAAGGCCTATTTCGATCTGTTCATCCAGGACCGGCTGAATGTCGAGGCGGGGCTCTATCCGGCGCCGAACGACCTGCGCCTGCGCGACCTGCCCAATGCCCTGAAATCCGCCCGCGCCTTCCGCGAGGATGTCGCCGAAGTGGACCGGCGCCGCAAGGCCCGCGATGGCGCCGAGATTCGCGCTTCCCTGCCTGAACAGTCCAATCGCTACCCGGATTACTACACCCAGAATTTCCACTACCAGTCCGGCGGCTGGTTCACCGACGAAAGCGCTGAGCTCTACGACACGCAGGTCGAGGCGCTGTTCACCGGCACGGCCGACGCCATGCGCCGCGCCGCGCTGGCTGAAATATCGAGGGAACTGAAGGGCAGGGACCAGCGCCGCGTCCGCCTGCTTGACCTTGCCTGCGGCAATGGCCGGTTCCTGTCCCGCGTCATGAATGTGTATCCGCGCCTGCAGGCGAGCGGGCTCGATCTTTCGCCGAGCTATACCGAAGCGGCCCGCAAGCGGCTGGCGCGCTGGCCGCAGGTCCACATCCTGCACGAAGCGGCCGAAGCCATGCCGTTGCCGGATGCCAGCCAGGACGTGGTGGTCTCGATCTTCCTGTTCCATGAATTGCCGCCCGAAGTGCGCGGGGCCGTGCTGGCCGAGGTCGCGCGCGTCCTGAAACCGGGGGGCCTGTTCATTCTCGCCGACAGCACGCAGTTCGGTGACTATCCGGTAATGGACGGCCTGCTGGAATACTTCCCGCACGGTTTCCACGAGCCCTATTACGAAGGCTACCTGTCCTGGGATATGGCCGCAGCCTGCACCGGCGCGGGCCTGACAGCGGAACGCGAAACGCTGGCCTTCCTCACCAAGGTCACCACCTGGCGCAAGGCCTGAAGATCAGAAGCTCGGCAGGCGGCCCGTACCGAGGAAGGGCATCGCAAAGGCCAGCAGGATCGAGATGATGAGGCCGAGAAAGGCCCGTCCCGCATCACTCAGCACGTCCCGGACCGCTTCGCGCTTGTTACGCAGGTGGGCGACATAGGCAATCGCCAGTTCACGTCCGGCCAGCAGGCCCAGGAAGACCCAGGTCGTGCTCATCGGCACATTGCTGATTTCCTTGAAGACGAACAGGATGACGCCATAGAAAACGTCCACGATCGTGGCGGCGCGTACATCCACCGTGTTCACTTTCGACTGTACGATTTTCTGGATCTCGCCGCCCCTGGTCGCAAAGATATAGGCTTGGATCAGGACAAGCAGGATCGTGCCGCCGACCACATAGGCCGGGTCGAAACTCACATGCGTCTCGCCAGCGATCACAGACACATCGCGGGGAAGGTAGATGAAGATGTTGGCCAGATCCTGCATCAGCCATTGCGACCAGAGGAAAGTGGTCGACATCCACTGGAACGTCACCCAGTAGGGCCAGGGCAGATCTTCCTTCGTATCGAACACCCAGCGTTCGAAGGTGCGGGAAATGACAATCCAGATGATCACGCCCACCACGAAGGCGACGACATAGCCCAGCGCTGACTTGACCAGCATGCTCTGCAGCACGCCCTCTGTTGCCGAGCCGCCCGACAGGGCAAACAGTGTCAGCACGAGGAAGGTCGTGGAGACCGGAATGCCATAGCGCGTCATCACCAGCAGCACGAGGGGCGGCAGGGCGTGCCACCACTGAATGCCGGGTACGAAGGTGCCGCTGCGGTCGCCCTCGCCGGGCAGGACGGACAGCTTGTCGAGGCGGTCATAGGCGACATCGCCCGCGCCGCTGATATATCCGTAGGCCACAACAGCGACCAGTATCGTGCTGGCGAAAATCCACAGCACCCACCAGGGCCGTTTCGCATTCGATGACAGGAATGTGCCGAGTGTCTGGATGGAATCGTTGGCCACAACCGCATAGGCGGCCACGGCAAAGCCGATGATCCCGAAGATTTCAATCCCGCCCATTGCCTGCACCCGCCATCTACTGAACCCGCGTGTCAGTTAGCAGCTTGGGCAGGCGATTCCGATTGGGAGGAATATGAATAAAATGTGACGATCACGGATCGTTCCGTGGCGTGCCGTCAGCGCCCCGTCTGGCCCCGGTGGCGCAGCTTCGCGTCAGCCAGGACACAGGCCATCATCGCCTCGGCCACCGGCACGGCGCGAATGCCGACGCAAGGGTCGTGGCGTCCGACGGTGCGCACGTCCACATCCTCGCCGCCGCGGGTCACGGATTTCACTTCGTTCAGGATCGAGGAGGTCGGCTTGACCGCAAGGCGCACGACGACATCCTGTCCCGTGGAAATGCCGCCGGCGACGCCGCCATTATGGTTGGACAGGAACCGTACGCCGTCATTGCCCGCGCGCATCTCGTCGGCATTTTCCTCGCCGCTGAAGGCTGCTGCGGCAAAGCCGGCACCGATCTCCACGCCCTTGACGGCATTGATGCTCATCATGGCGCCGGCGAGTTCGGCGTCCAGCTTGCCATAGACCGGCGCGCCCCATCCGGCAGGAACGCCGCTGGCATGCACTTCGACGATGGCCCCCGCCGAACTTCCGGCCTTGCGGGTCGTGTCGAGGAAGCTTTCCCATTGTGCCGCCATGTCCCTGTCAGGACACCAGAACGGATTTTCGGCTGTCTGCGCCCAGTCCCATTTCGACCGGTCGACCGCGTGGGGCCCGATCTGGACCACGGCGCCGCGCAGGGTCACGCCGCCCCCCAGCACACACCTTGCCACCGCCCCTGCGGCCACCCTCGCCGCCGTCTCCCGCGCACTTGACCGCCCGCCGCCGCGATAGTCCCGCACGCCGTATTTCGCGTCATAGGAGAAATCGGCATGGCCGGGCCGGTAGCGGTCGCGGTTTTCGCTGTAATCCTTGGACCGCTGGTCGGTATTCTCGATCATCAGCGAAATCGGTGTTCCGGTGGTCACCGGGCCGCCGGTCCGGTCATCCTCGAACACGCCGGAGAGGATTTTCACGGCGTCCGGTTCCTGGCGCTGGGTGACGAAGCGCGATGTGCCGGGGCGGCGCTTGTCCAGGAAGCCCTGAATCCATTTAGGTGTCAGCGCCAGTCCGGGCGGGCAGCCGTCTATGACGCAGCCGAGCGCGGGCCCATGGCTTTCGCCCCAGGTCGTGACGCGGAACAGGTGACCGAATGTGTTGTGTGACATGTTGTGCCGCAGCCCTCGTTTAAGTTCGCTGCCTCCTATATGAAAACAGGACGCCTAACAAATCCGCAAAGAGGGCCAGCTACCGTGTCTCCCGTCATTCCCCCGTCACCAAGTGCTGCAGACTATGCCACGAGCGGCGATCGCCCGCTTATCCCTGTCACCGACGACCCGATCGCCTTCTTCCGCGACTGGATGGCCGAGGCGAGGGCGGCGGAGCTCAATGATTCCAATGCCATGGCCCTTGCGACCGTGGATTCAGGCGGCATGCCGGATGTCCGCATCGTGCTGCTGAAGGAGATTTCCGCTGAGGGATTCTCCTTCTTCACCAACCTGCAGAGCCAGAAGGGCCAGCAGCTGGCTGCCAATCCGCGCGCGGCGCTCTGCCTGCACTGGAAAAGCCTGCGCCGTCAGGTCCGCATCCGGGGCGACATCACTCGCGTATCCGAGGCCGAGGCGGACACGTATTTTGCTTCCCGCGCCGCCCAGAGCCGGATCAGCGCCATCGCGTCCGACCAGTCGCGGCCCCTGCCGGACCGCGCGGTGTTCGAGCAGCGCATCGCCGAAGTCTCCGAAGTCTACGGCGACGGGCCGGACATTCCCCGGCCTGAATTCTGGGGCGGATTCCGCCTGGCGCCGACAGAAATCGAGTTCTGGCAGGACCAGGCGTTCCGCATGCATGACCGGTTGCGCTACACGCGCGACGGTGATGGCTGGACGACCACGCGGCTCTATCCCTGATCCCGTCAGACAATGCCGTTCGCGACGGAGAGCAGCCGCATGTGCGGGTGGCCGTCGCTGGTCTTCGACCATGAACTGCCGTCGGCCGAGATCGTGGCGGTGACGCGCTGGCGATAGGCGGAGAAGCTCTCGAATTCGACCACATCGACGGGCTCGTCGAAGTGAAGTGTCACCTCGAAAGCCGAGCCGCCGCCGATATCGCGCACGGCGAGAACGACGCCTTCGAAGGACTTCTTCAGGTAGAGCCCGCTGACGCGATCCCCCACCTGAACCGGCACTTCGGGCAGGTTCGACAGGCGCGCCGAGGCGGTGTTCCAGTCGCGATAGCCGAGTTCCTGCGCGACGCGTTCAAGCGCGGCAGAATGCGAGATGGCGTGTCCGGCCAGTGCTTCCACGGCGCGGATTTCACGCGCACGGGCCTTCGCCTGCTCGCGCGTATTGATGGGGGAAGACATGGGTTTCAGATCCTTTACCGTCGTCCAGAAGCGGTCACGTCAATGCGGGGGCTCGCCTTGCCGCAGGACCGCTGGAAGAGGGTCAGCATCCTGATGGGGACAGGCGCCTTGCGGGGCCTGTGAGATCTTCACCTTCGGGATTTTGTCCCGGCGAGCGGCTGGTGTCTCAAACCTGGGCCGCAAATACGCCGGGTTTCCGTGTCCGTCAACGCCCGCATGTCTCGCGGGCCAGGTCGTCGGATGTGAGGGCGGCGGCGACGCGGTAGGGTACATCCGTGGCGAGGAGGACGAGGCCATTATCGACAAGGTCCTGATACTCGCTGCCATTGCCGTCAGCCCAATACTGGTCGTCGAGGCGTTCGCCCTTGCGGCCGAGCGTGCCGAAGGCAGGTTCGACGCCTTCCTGGATATCGCGGGCCCAGGCGGCGAAGTCAGGTGAGCCGGTGCCGGTCCAGGCAACGAGGCGTGTGCGGTCCACGCCGAGGGCTTCGAGCCTTCCAATGTCGCGCGAGCCCCAGGCCGAGGCGGTCAGCATGAAGCCGGGATCGATGGCGGCGATCTGTCCGGCCTCTTGATCGGTATAGGAAATGAAGATCACGCTGTCCTCTGCCCCTGCCGCGCGGACGGCGGAGGCGATGTTGCGGAAGCTGGTCGTCGGCTTGCGGTCGAGTTCGAGGATGGCGCCGGACTGCTTGGCCCAGAGGAGCACGTCGGTGAGCTTGGGCGGGGCGAATCCGGTGCGCTGTCCGGCATCATCGACCATCCTGAGGCCCGAGAGCGTCGCCCAGTCGGTGTCGGCGACATAGCCGTCGCCGGTCGTCGTGCGGTTCAGCCGGTTGTCGTGCATCAGCGTCAATACGCCATCGCGGCTCTCGGCAACGTCGATTTCGAACACGCGGATGCCTTGCGAGAAGCCATATTGCAGGGTCTCTAGCGTATTTTCCGGATAGCCCGGTGCAGGGCCTCCCCGGTGGGCGGCGATCAGCACGCCCTTGTTCTGGCGGACACAGTCGAAATAGTCCGGCAGGGGCAATTCCGGCGCGGAAATCCCCGCTGGAGTGATGTCGGCCGCGCCATGATTCGCCTCGCGGGACAGGTCACCGCAGGCCGTCAGCGTCGCCAGTGCCGCTACCGAAACCACAATTCTGAACATGCCGCGCTCCTAGTTCCTTGCGCTGCAGCAATAGCGCGAATAAACCCAACGACAACGAAGAAAACACGGCCCAACGGGCGTATGGAGGAGGAATACCGATGCAAGGCATCATGCAGGACTGGCCACTGACGGTGAACAAGATCCTTGAACACGCGAATGTGCAGCATGGCACACGCGAGATCATCACCCGCCGCGTGGAAGGCCATATCGTCCGCACGACCTATGCCGACCTCTTCAATGCGTCGAAACAGGTGTCCAATGCGCTCAAGGATATCAATGTGGGTCTCGGCGACCGGGTTGCGACACTGGGTTGGAATTCCGAGCGCCACATGGCGGCCTGGTATGGCACGATGGGCATTGGCGCCGTGCTGCACACGATCAACCCGCGCCTGCACCCCGAACAGATCGCGTGGATCGCCAATCATGCCGAAGACAAGGTGCTGATCTTCGACAAGACCTTCTTGCCGATTGTCGAGGCCATCAAGGACCATCTCCTGACGGTCAAGACCTTCGTCATCTTTGCCGGCGCGGACACGATGCCGGAAAATACGCTGGGCGCGATTCCGTTCGATATCTGGATTGATGGCCGCTCGACCGAATGCCGCTGGGGCGATTTCCCGGAAACCACGGCCTGCGGCCTCTGCTATACGTCCGGCACCACGGGCAACCCGAAAGGCGTGCTCTATTCGCACCGCTCCAATGTGCTCCACACGCTGGTCACGATGTCGAAGGATGCGATGGGCATGGGGTCGGCAGATGTGGTGCTGCCGGTCGTGCCGATGTTCCATGCCAATGCCTGGGGCCTGGCGCTCAGCTGCCCGGCGACGGGAGCCAACATGGTCATGCCCGGCGCGCAGATGGACGGCGCCTCGATCTACGAGTTGCTGGATTCCGAGAAGGTCTCGATCACGGCGGCCGTCCCGACCGTCTGGCTGATGCTGCTGACCTATCTGCAGGAGAACAATCTGAAACTGCCGCACCTCAACAAGGTGCTGATCGGCGGATCGGCCATCCCGGAGAAAATCCTCCGCGCCTTCGAGCAGGATTATGAAGTGGATGTCGTTCACGCCTGGGGCATGACCGAAACCTCGCCGCTCGGCACGCTGGGCACGCTGCCGCCGCACCTGATCGACGCGGATGTCGACACGCGCATGAACCAGAAGATGAAGCAGGGGCGCCCGCCTTTCGGCGTCGAGCTGCGCATTGTCGATGACAATGGCAAGGAGCTGCCGCGCGACGGCCAGACGTCCGGCCGCCTGATGGTGCGCGGCGCGGCCATTGCGGCGGGCTATTTCAAGGGCGATGGCGGCAATGTGCTCGACGACGAAGGCTTCTTCGATACCGGCGACGTTGCCACCATCGACGAATACGGCACGATGACCATAACCGACCGTGCCAAGGATGTGATCAAGTCCGGCGGTGAATGGATTTCATCCATCGACATCGAGAATATCGCTGTCGGCCATCCCAAAGTGGCCAATGCGGCGGCCATCGGCGTCTACCATCCCAAATGGGACGAGCGTCCGTTGCTGATCATCCAGGCGGCCTCGGGCGAGACTCCGTCCAAGGAGGAAATCCTCCAGTCGCTCGAAGGCAAGATCGCCAAATGGTGGACGCCGGATGACGTGGCTTTCGTCGACGAGATCCCGCTCGGTGCAACCGGCAAGATCAACAAGCTGGCCCTGCGCGAGACGTTCAAGGACTACAAGCTGCCAACGGCCTGATGCTGACGGCAGCCAATGCGGCGCCCGTGAAGGCGCTTGAGGGTGAAACTGAAATTTGAAGGCTGCGCTGCCGGGTCAGGAATCCGGCAGCGGCAGGGCCTGCGTGCGCGATGCGGCATGGCGCGGCGTGGCCGATGGCAGGATGCGGGCCGGGCGGGCTGCGCGCACAAGGCACAGGAAAGCGGGCGTGAAATCCTGCCCGCTCAGCGCGCCGGCAAGGCGCGGCGAGACCGGCGGCCTGAGGGGCAGCACGGCGGCACGGTCACGCGATTCAAGGTCGATCCAGAGCAGCACGACGCGCCCCGCAGGGGTCACGGCCCAGCAATAGAGATAGCCGCGGCCATTGGTCAGCCGGATCCAGGCGAGGAGCAGCTGGTGCTGCAGCCAGATCCACGGCCAGATCGGCAGAAGATTGGCAGGCATATGGTCAGGGGGCGAGAGCAGCGACATTGCCCGCCATGATACGGTCGTCCGCTGGCTGTAGGACAGATTTCTCCTTAATGCCGCAATTGTGACTGAACGCGGCGCAAAAACTGTCGGATAAGGGCAGGGGCGACAAAGCGGGCGGGCCGCGCTATCTGATGGAAAAGACGAGGGAGAGACGCACATGACCAGCACAACTGACGAGACACAGGATGCAGGATGGCGCGGCAAGTTTGCCGGATTTGCGCTCGGGCTGGCGCTGTTCTCGGTCCTCTGGTTCGCCGCCGCCGCCATCGGCACCAAGCTCGGCCTGTGGGGCTGGCAGTTCGGCCTCGGCAAGATGACGATTGCCTGGGGACCGCTGCTGCTGATGGCCGCCCTCGCCGTGTCGGTTATCGCCATCATCGTCGCCCTGATCAAGGCGCCGCGCAAACAGGCGCTGATGCTCGCTCTCGGCGCGCTGCTCGTGTCGGGACTGGCGTTCGGACGGGTCGTGGCGTTCAAGGGCCAGGCCGAACGGCTGCCGCCCATACATGAAGTCCAGACCGACTGGTCGAACCCCATCCAGCCATCCGAGGCGATCCTGGCCGCGCGCGCGTCTACCGGTGCGCTCAACACGCTCGAGGATGCGCCGGTCGCGCCCGACGCCGTGGATGCCCGCTGGCCGGGCATGGGCGGACGGCTTGTGTCGGACCTGCAGGAAGAGGCGGAGTTCGATCCCGCGCGGCACAAATCCGTGAAGCAGGCGCCTTATCCGGCACTCGACACGCTGGTCGTGCCTGCCGCATCCTACGACATGGCCTTCAATGCCGCGCTGGAAGCCGTGAAGGCACGCGGCTGGACGATCGTCACCAACGATATTCAGTCCGGCAGTATCGAGGCGACGCAGGCCTCGTTCTGGTTTGACTTCAAGGACGATGTGTTGATCCGCGTCACGCCCGACGGCGAAGGCTCGCGCATTGATGTGCGCTCGGTCAGCCGTGTCGGCCTGTCGGACCTTGGCGCGAACGCGAAACGGGTGCGTGACCTGCTCGACGAAATCGAAGTGCGCCTGAACTAGCGGGCATATGCCGGGCAGCATGTTAAAAGGTTCCCTATGAGCGAGCCGCGCATCGTCAATCTTGATCACCTGGTGATGAGGGATGTTGGCGACGGCAAGGATTTTTCCGCAAGGGCGGGACAGGCTGCTGGCCTGATCGGGTCGACCGGGATCGGATGCTCGCTGGTCGTGGTGCCGCCAGGTAAGAGCGCCTGCCCATTTCATCGCCATCATGTCTGGCATGAGCTGTTCTTCATCCTGGAGGGTGAGGGTGTCACGCGCCTCGATGGCCAGACACTGCCGATCCGGGCAGGCGACCTGATAGCGGCGGCTGCGGGCAAGGAAGCGCACCAGATCATCAATACTGGCACGGCGGACCTTCGCTATCTTGCGATATCAGCCGACAGTCCGTCCGACATCATCGAGTATCCCGATTCAGGCAGGATCGCTGTCGATGCGGGCTTTGTTCCCGGTAGCGACACAGAACCCACGATCAGCCTGTTTGGGCGTGTGACTCCCGCTGAATATTATGATGACCAGAATGGCACCTGAGGCGCCGTAGCGTAGGGGAGACTAGCGTTCCTTCGGATCCAGCGCGTCGCGCAGGCCGTCGCCGATGAAGTTGAGGCAGAGCAGCGTGACCGCCATGGTGATGGCGGGCGCGAGCAGCATCCAGGGCTTTTCTTCCATCGTCTTCGCGCCTTCGGAGATGAGCACGCCGAGCGATGTCAGCGGCTCGTTCACGCCAAGGCCAAGGAAGGACAGGAAGCTTTCCGCCAAGATCACCACCGGAATGGTCAGCGTGACATAGACGGCGACCGGGCCGATCACGTTGGGCAGGATGTGGCGAATGATGATGGCGCGCCGGGACACGCCCGATGCGCGGGCCGCCTCGATGAATTCCTTGCCCTTGATGGCGAGTGTCTGGCCGCGCACGATGCGCGCCATGGTCAGCCATTCGATGGCGCCGATGGCGGCGAAGATCAGCACGATGTTGCGCTCGAACACGGTGAGCAGAAGGATGACGAAGAAGATGAAGGGCAGGGCGTAGAGCACGTCCACAATGCGCATCATGAAATTGTCGACGCGGCCGCCGAGATAGCCGGCCGTTGCGCCCCATGTGACGCCGATCACGAGGCTGACGGCGGTCGCGACCACGCCCACCATCAGCGATATGCGCAGGCCGATCATCAGGCGGGCCAGCAGGTCGCGGCCCTGGATGTCGGTGCCCAGGATGTGCCAGTTGTCCATCGTCGGCGCGATGGTGCGCGCGTCGGAGATGGCCTTGTAATCATGCACCCATATGAGCGGGCCAAAGGCGGCGATCAGCACGATCACGCCAAGGATCCACATGGACACCACGGCGGCCTTGTTGCGGAACAGGCGGGCTCGCGCATCGTCCCAGAGGGAGCGGCCGCCGACGATGGCCTGTTTCATGGGCGTGACGCGGCCGGTCGGGTCGAACAGGGGATCGATGTCGGTCATCAGTCGTACTTCACTTTCGGATCAAGCACCGCATACAGCACGTCGGCCACCAGGTTCAGGATCACGATCAGGCCGGCATAGACAATGATCGCCCCCATCACGAGCGTGTAGTCGCGGTTGAGGGCGCCGTTGACGAAATACGAGCCGAGGCCGGGCAGGCCGAAAATCTTCTCGATCACGACAGAACCGGTCATCACGCGGGCCATGGCGGGGCCGGCATAGGAGATCAGCGGCAGCATGGCGGCGGGCAGCGCGTGGCGCACGATGACCTGGCGCTCGGACAGGCCCTTGGAGCGGGCGGTGCGGATATGGTTGGAGCGCATGGTCTCGATGATCGAGGCGCGCATCAGGCGGGAAATGATGGCGATCTGCGGCAGGGCGAGCGTGACCACCGGCAGGGTCATGTTGTGCCAGTTCATGCCGATGTTCGGATACTGGCCGAGGCCGCCGACGGCGAATATCCCCGCACCGAGGGACAGGAGAAGGATCAGGATGGGGCCGGTCACAAAGGTCGGGATGGATATGCCCGCCATGGCAATGCCCATGACGCTGAAGTCGGCCGCCGTGTTCTGCCTCAGCCCCGCGAAGACGCCGAGCAGCGTGCCGAGGCCGAGGCCCAGCAGCATGGCCAGCGACCCGATGGTGAGCGAGATCGGCAGCCCGTCGGCGATCAGGTCGTTCACGCTCTTGCCAAGCGTCTTGTAGGAGGGGCCGAAATCGCCCTGCAGGACGCCGCCGACATAGTTGAAATACTGCTCGTGGAGCGGCTTGTCGAAGCCGAACTTGGCGGCGATGGCCTGTTCGGTTGCGGCCGGCAGCTTGCGTTCGCCGTCGAAGGGGCCGCCCGGGGCGGCGCGCATCATCAGGAACGCCATCGTGATGATGGCCAGCATGGTCGGGATCGCGATGAGCAGGCGCCTGAACGTATAGGCCCATGGAACGCGGCTGAGGGCTCTCTGCAGGGATGACAAGGGAGAGTGGCTTTCTGTAACTGTGACGGGCCTGTCGGCGAAAGTTCAACCCGCAAGCTTGGAAGGTTGCACCATCCTCCTTAGCTTGTGTACAGAGCCGATCAAGACTGCGCCAACATTCAGGATATGACCCATGGCAGATATTCGACGCGTTACGGACGCTTTTTCAGTCGCGCCGCAAATCACTGAAGACGATGTCGAGGAAATCGCGGCGGCTGGATACAAGACCATCGTCGTCAACCGCCCCGATGGCGAGAGCGGCGTCGACCAGCCGCGCATGGGCGCCATCCGCGCAAAGGCAGAATCACTCGGCCTCAGCTTCGCGGCCCTGCCGTTTTCGGGGGCGCCAACGCCTGAAATCGTCGAACGGATGTCGAACATCCTGAATGAGGCCCCCCAGCCGGTTCTGGCGTATTGTCGCACGGGTACGCGCTGCATCACCGCCTGGGCCCTGACCCAGGCCGGACAGGGCTCAGCTGGCGACATCATTGATGCAGCGGCCGCAGCAGGATACGATTTATCGAGTCTTGAGGCGTTGCTCTAACGAATCCCGGAGGGAACAATTGTGAGCAAATCGTCACACTGGCGCCGCATTAAGTGTGTTGTCAGTGACCTATCGCCGTGCGACGCAGGGCGGAACGAGGGGGACGCCAGCTGGCTGTCCCGCCGCAGGAGTTGACGCAATGTCGGAACGTCTCTGGATTACCGATTTCAAGTATGATGAAGGCACCATCCTGGTGAAAAAGACCGGGCACCGGATCGTGCCCGACCTGTCGCTCCTCCACAGCATTTTTACGTGGTTCTGCTTCTACTTCTTCGCCCAGACCTGGCGCACATGGCGCCGCATCACGGGCCACAAACGCCCCACCATCGCCTTCTATCCCGACAAGCCGCGGCCCTGGTACTTCATCTGGCCGGTCATGCACGTTTCCGGCGCCAAGCTGATCGACGACGTGTCCGTGGCCGATATCGTCTTCCAGTTTGATGATTCGACGGCCACCAACAATGCCGTGCCAGCCGTCCGCGAGGGTGCACGCCTCGTAAATTTCGGCTGCCAGGATGTGTCCAAGACGAGGGTCGCAGAGGCGTTCGAACGTGCCGCAGGCTATACGCTCAAGGTCGATCCGACCAGATATGAAGGCCGCATGGTCGAGAAGTCCGAATTGAACGCGGCGCATGACGGCCGCGTGCTCGAGGGTCCGCTCGACACGCCGGTGGAAGGCAAGACCTACCAGTTGCTGGTCGACAACGAGATCGCAGGCGGACTGGTCGAAGACCTGCGCTGCTGCATCGTGGGGGGAACACCGATCATCGTGTTCCGCAAGCGCCGGCGGCTCGATCGGCGTTTCCTGAACGAGAATGTTGAAGTTTTGCTCGACGAACCTCGCAACTGCTACACGCCGGATGAAATTGGCGTGATCGAGCGCTTTGCTGCAGAGGTCGGGCTGGACTGGGGCGGCATCGATGTTCTACGTGACCGCACATCCGGACGAATCTACATCGTCGATGCGAACAAGACCGACATGGGCCCGCCCGTCGCGCTCAAGCTGGGCGCCAAGCTGCGCGCCACCCGCCGCATGGCGGTCGCTTTTGCCGGCGCGTTCGCACCGAAGAAGCGTTGATCCGACGGGCACGGCAAAAGGTTCAAGAGTAATATTATGGCTATTCCCTACGTTCGCGGCATTGAGTTCGAATATGGCGTGGTGCAGCAGGTCTCTCCGCTGCTCCGCCGCGTTATCGCAAACAATCCCGGTCCCTTCACCTATGTCGGCACGGGCGTCTACATCATCGGACACGGCGAGGTGGCCGTTCTTGATCCGGGTCCGATGGACGAGACGCATTTCGAGGCGTTGAAGAGGGTGCTGGAAGGCGAGACCGTGACGCATGTCCTGGTCACGCATGGCCACTCGGACCATTCGCCGCTCGCAACGCCGCTCGCCGAATGGGCGGGCTGCAAGACCTATGCGAAGAATTGCGGTGTGCCGACGGCCAAGGGCGAGCTTGGCAGCGCCGATGACCTCGGTTTCATGCCGGATGTGAAGATCGGGGACGGCGACACGATTTCCGGCCCCGGCTGGACGCTCGATGTCATCGAGACGCCGGGCCACACCTGCAACCATCTCTGCTTTGGCCTGCGCGAAGAGAATGCCTGCCTCTCCGGCGACCATATCATGGGCTGGTCAACCACGGTGGTCGCGCCACCGGATGGCGACATGGCCGACTATATGGACAGCCTCGAAAAGATCCGTGTGATGGGCTTTGAAACCCTCTGGCCGACGCATGGCGACCCGGTGCGCGGCAAGGATTTCGTCAACACGTTCATCACCGAGTATGCCAGCCACCGGCGCGCCCGCGAGGCGTCGATCCTCGAACACCTGCGCAAGGGCGAAACGTCGATCCCGGCCATGGTCGAGATCATGTATGCCGATGTCGAAAAACGCCTTCACCCGGCCGCGGCCATGTCCGTGCTTGGCCACATGATCGCGCTGATCAAGACGGGTGTCGTCACCACGCCGGATGCGGCGCCGACGGTGCGCTCACATTTCGAACTGGTCCGCTCCGCCGCCTGAGCGGTTATTCGTTCGCCGTCAGGCCCAGACCCGCATACCAGATCGGTGAAGACCATGCCCGCTCCTGCACGGTTGTGGGCAATTCCGGATTGGGCGGCGTGCCATTGCGCACAGCATCCCACGTCGACCAGCGGCAAGTAGGGTTCTCCAGCACACGCACATAATACGCCGCTTCCCGGTCGGCGTTGAAGTCCGGGTCCGTCCAATAGGCTTTCAACTCGTTGGCGCCTGAGCCTGTTTCGGTGCTGCAGTCTGATACATCCACCCTCGCCCCATTGTCCGGGCAGCGATGCGTGGCAGCATCAGGCACGGCCCCGCCCGAACAGGCCACATCGTGGACCGCCTCATGTGTCTCGCCGCCGTCTGTCCAGACTTTGACCACCTGCGCACGCTGCAGCGGTGCACTCATCGGATCGCGCATCGCCCAGACAAGGAAGCCGGGCGCAGTGTCACCGCTTACATTATCGAGATGTCCGCCCATAGGCACACCGCCATCATAGGCGCGCGCCAGCAGGTCGGCATCGTCCAGTATCGACGGCGCATATCCCATACCCCCGAAGAAGCGGACCTTCATGCGCGGCCCTGACGTGCCAAAGGTTTCCTTGCGCTTCATCGCATCGAAGATTGCCTCGCGCGTGTTGGATTCCGCCCACACTCCCGCCAGACCACTTGAGGCGAACTGGGTTGCCGTGATTTGCCGCCTTGTTTGCGGGTCATCCGCGCCGTCCCATGTCTTGCCGCCATTGGGCGGAACCGACCGGCGCGCTTCCGGGCTGGCACCATCCTGTGGAGTCTTGCCCCAATGGAATTCCTCAACCAGCGACGCGGCAGCGACGTGCGTGTCACTCGAACTGATGAGGCCGAACTTGTACGGATTGAATCCTTCCGTCTCTTGCAGGGCCAGGCCGCGCTTGTAAGCCGAGCGGACAAAGTCGCCGGCACCGGGCGTGGTCTTCATCGTGCTGCCGATGAAATACTCGTACTGTTCGAAATCGGCCCATTCGTCATTCGGAGACAGGGTGGGGGTTGTTTCCGAGGTGCCCTTGACCTGGGACACTTCGACAAGCGGCTCGTTGCGCATGCGCTTGTCGGCATAGGCTGCCGTCAGGGGCTCTCCATTATAGGTTTGCAGGGCGAACATCTCGCCGTTCGAGGCATTCGAGTTGTGCGGAATGGCCAGCACGTCACGGCCTTCGCTGCGTTGCCCTTCCATCCATGTCCACAAGTCTTCCGGATTGGTGGAATCGAGTGTGGAGAACAGGCGCTCAGGTGCCTCATCCCGGAAGATGACATTGCGGTGCAGGTTGCCGGCGGCTGGCGGGCCGTCGCCGGGGACCGCCATCATCGCCGTGAATTCATAGCCTGAAAAGGCCGTGAACTTGCCCGGCTCATTGTTGCGTTCGGCGGAGTCGATTGTCGTCGCCCAGACGGAATCGATCAGGCTGCGGTCGTAGATTTCCTCAATCTCCTCGCCTGTCGCGACCGTCACGCCAACGCGCAGGAAGGATTTACCAGGATCGGTTGCGTTTTCGCCGAACACGGATTGTGCAATCTCGGTTTGCGACAAGGGCGAAGACGGCGTGTTCATCGCGGGAACCACGCCCAGGTATTCGCCATGATCGGTGACAGCAAGGAAATCCAGCGGCGGACCTGACAGCTGCAAATCGTAGCCTGCAGGGTGGCGAATGGCTTCGCCCTTTGCGAATTTGTAGGCATCGTCCGGGGTCGCGCGTACACCGAAGATATAGGCATCGAACGAATTGCTGGTGTGCACGTGAACATCGCCGAAATACGCGTTGCGCATCGGGTTCGCGACCGGTGAGACCTTTGCTGGTTCAACCGTGGCAGACGCGTTGATGTCGTTGGCGATGTTAGTGCTTGGCGCACACGCGGCCAATGCGAGAGCCGGAACGGCCCACCCCAGATACTTGCTCATCTCGTTCCCTCTCCGATTATATTTTTGGAGAGAGTGCCGAAAGCATCGGCCCGTGCCAAGGCAATTCCGAATTGGCGCCTATTGCTCGCGCTGCACCCGGAACGCCAGGCCGCCATCGAGCTTCATCTTGTAGCTGCCGAGTGATGCGGAATAGATGCGGGCTTCTTTCACGTTCTTCGCGCGGACGCTCTTGTCATCGGTCTGCACCCAGACCTGCCCGTTTTCGAGCCTGACGCGCCAGCGGCCTGCACCGTCCCGGCTGACCGAGCTGACAGCAGCTGTGACTTCGTCGAGATCCTTGTCGCCGTCACCACCACTTTTGCGGAGGGCGAGGGAGGGCAGGGACGGGATCGAGAAGCCGAAGGAATCGCGCTTGACCTGTTCGACTTCGGACCGGGTGATGGTTGTCACTTCACCGGCGTCTTCGGCGGCCTTGAGGCGCCCGACCGCTGTATCATAGCAGGCCAGCCGGTCGGCATCCGTGCTGATGCCGGCGCAGGCGTAGACGTCGTCAGTCGAAACATCCTCTGCCAGCGCAGGCAGGGAGACGAGGCATATAGCGGCAATCGCGCTCAGGAATCGGGTCATCGCAGGTCGTCCTCTGTGTTCGTGTCAGGGCACAGGCTTTCCAAAGCCACGCCAGTCTGGCAGCACTGTTGCAAATCTGGCGGATGCCGGAAAGACACCGGAGACAGGAAACATGATGCTGAAATCCCTGATGAGTTCGACCGTGATGGCCGCGCTGACGCTTTCACTGGCGGCTTGCGGCGGCGGTGGCGGCAATGCCGGCGACGAGATGCCGACGCTTCGCCGGGGTATTTCAGCCAAGGTGGACACGCTCGATCCGCACAAATCCTCTGCGCAATGGGAAAACATCGTGATCGGCGACATGATGATCGGCCTGATGACGCACGGCCAGGACGGCAAGCCTGTCTATGGCATGGCTGACAGCTATGAGACCGACCCCACCGGCCTGGTCTGGACCTTCAAACTGGGCGATTACGTCTGGTCCGACGGCGTGCCGGTTACCGCTCATGATTTCGTCTATGCGCTGCGCCGTATCCAGAAGCCGGAAATCGCGTCGCAATATTCATCGCTGCTCTATCTTATCAAGAATGCCGCGAAGGTGAACACGACCGAACTGCCGCCGGAAGAGCTTGGCGTGCGCGCGATTGACGACAAGACGCTGGAGATCACGCTGGAATATCCCGCGCCCTACCTTCCGGGCCTGCTGACCCATTACACGACCTATCCGGTGCCCCGGCACATCGTCGAACAGTATGGCGATGCCTGGATCCAGCCTGGCAACATCGTGACCAACGGGCCCTACAAGCTGGTCTACTGGCGCACGGGCGACCAGCTCGTGTCGGAAAAGAGCCCGACCGGCTTTGCGGCAGACCAGGTCTGTTTCGACCGCGTTGTGTATTACGAACTTGAGGACCAGACGGCGGTCGAGAACAAGATTGCTGCCGGTGAACTCGACATCAACAATGCCTTCGACGGCGCCCGCCAGGCCGAGCTGGAACAGAAATTCCCCGGCTGGCCGCGCACGACACCGTCTCTCAACACGACCTATTGGAGCATCAATTCCTCGCAGGAAATGTTCAAGGATGTGCGCGTGCGCAAGGCGCTGGCCATGGCGCTCGACCGGGAATTCATCGTCCGCAACGTGCTCACGCCGGGCTTCGAGCCGGCCTATTCCATGGTGCCGCCCGGCATCGACAATTATGCCGTCGAACGCCCGGCCGTGGACTGGAAAGACATGCCGCGCGCCGAGCGGCTCGCGGAATCCAAACGCCTGCTCGAGGCGGCCGGTTACGGCCCGGGCAAGGCTTTCCGCTTCGAATTCATCCACCGTTCGACGGACGACAACCCGAAAGCCGCGCCTGTCGCACAGGCCAACTGGGCCGAAATCGCGCCCTGGGTTGAACCCATCATAATCAAGCAGGACACGAAAGTGCTCTATGCGCGCCTGCGCCAGTCGGATTTCCAGGTGTCGGACGGCGCCTGGGTGGCGGACTTCGACGATCCGATCAACTTCCTCTACCTGCTCGATTCCAAGACCGGACAACAGAATTACGGGCGCTATTCCAGCCCGGAATATGACGCGCTCCTGGCCAAGTCCAATGCCGAGATGGATCTCCGCAAGCGGGCGGAAATCTTCGCCGAGGCCGAGCAGCTGATGCTTAACGACTACCCGATCACGCCCATGTGGTACCAGGTGACGAAGAACCTCGTCGATCCGACCCTGACAGGCTGGAGCGATAATGCCGTTGACCAGCACCGCTCGCGTTTCCTCTGCCGTGAGGGTATGAAAGCGGAATAGTCTTCTAGGTCGCGCGGGAGGGCGGCATGGAACATGAAGCCGAAGCCATTGGCGCCGCATCTGTGGGCAGCCTGTCATCCGGCGCGCATTTCCCGGTGCAATCGGGCGAGCCGTGCGCCAATTGCGGTGAGGTCGTGCCGGACAGGTTCTGCACGACCTGCGGCCAGCTCGCGTCGGACTTCCACCGGCCGTTCTGGGAACTGATCGCCGGCAGCCTGGGCGACATGTTCGCCCTGGATGGCCGGCTGTTCCGGTCCTTGCCGATGCTGATGTTCCGGCCGGGCCGGATCACGCGGAGCTATCTGGACGGCGAGCGGGCCCGGTATGTGCCGCCGTTCCGGATGTTCCTGCTGGCCTCGGTGGTCTTCTTCCTCACCGTTTTCACGCTCGGCGACGAATTTGGCTGGTTTGACGGCTGGAGGTTCGATCCGAACCCGACTGGCGGGTTTTCGCTTGATGCGCCGGACTCCGATAAAAAGGCGGCTCTGGACGAGCTGAACGCGCAGCTGGATCAGGCCAATATCGATCCGGAAACCCGGGCAATCATTGCAGATTCGGTTGCTGACAAGGTCGAGGCGCTGCCTTTTGCCGAAATGCTGCAGCCGGACGGCAAGATTGACCGGGTCAGGCTCCGCACGTTCGTTGAGGACCGCATGGAGGCGGCTGCGGACCCTGCGGCCATCGAAGCGGCCTATCGCGCGGCCGACCGGACGGCGACGGTGTATGAGAACCAGGACAGGTTCGGCGCACGGCTGCGGCAATGGGCTCCCAGGTTCAGCGTCCTGTTTTTACCCGTTTTTTCCCTGCTTTTGACGCTGCTTTACGCGTGGCACCGCCGGATCTACGTGTTCGACCACCTGATTGCGGGGCTGCATTTCCAGACTTTCCTTTACGTCCTGGGAACCATGCTCCTGCTCGCGGCAGCGGCGGTGCCCCAAGGCGTCGACTTGCTGGTTGTCGGCGGATTTCTGGCAATAATCGTCTATCTTTACAGGATGTTACGCGTTACCTACGGCTCCGGGCGGATCCTCGCGGCGGTCCGCACCTCCATTTTGCTGATTTTCGGCATGATCTTGCTTGCCGTTCTGGCAATCGGCCTCGTGGTTCTCAGCTTTATGCTGACCTGAGGCACGTCCATGCCCGGGCACTGAGGCAAATAAACCACACCTGCCCGCTTTTGATGACAGATGCGTAACGACGCGTTGACGATCATGTGACGAACACCCTATCGATATGGCCAAGTCCCGGAATCAGGGGTCCGGGCTAGCGTCCTATAAGGGCGCCTTTGTAACCATTGGAGGTACCAACGTGAACGGGAATACGATGAAATCCCGCCTGCTTGCCTCGTCCGTATTTGCGGGCGTAGCATTCATGGCATCGGCGAGCATGCTCGCCACCGCACAGGAAACGGACGACGCTGTCGACACCGTCGCCGCACCAGCCGCCGAAGATTCGACCGCACGCCAGGCAACTGTCTACGTCACCGGCTCGCGCATCCAGTCGCCAAACATGGTCACCACCAGCCCGGTGTCCTCTGTTTCGGCTGCCGACATCAAACTTCAGGGCGTGACCAAGGTCGAAGACCTGATCACCCAGTTGCCACAGGCCTTCGCCGCGCAGAACTCGACCGTGTCGAACGGCGCGTCGGGTACAGCAACGGTTTCGCTGCGTAACCTCGGCTCGACCCGTACGCTGGTCCTCGTCGACGGCAAGCGCATGCCTTACGGTTCGCCGAACGATCCGGCTGCGGACCTTAACCTGATCCCTGGCCAGCTGGTTGAGCGCGTTGACGTGCTGACCGGTGGTGCTTCGGCTGTTTACGGTTCGGACGCTATCTCGGGCGTTGTCAACTTCATCATGAAGGACAATTTCGAAGGCGTTCAGATCGATGCCCAGTACGGCATGTTCCAGCACAATAACGACTATGACACGAACGGTTCGCTCCGTGACGTGATCGAAGGCCGCGCTGCAACGAACCCTGCCCAGTTCGCACTACCTGATGACAATGTTGATGACGGCCTGTCGAAAGAGATCACGGGCGTCCTGGGTGTCAACACCGATGATGGCCGCGGCAACGTTACTGCCTGGATCAGCTTCCGTGACAACGGCGAAGTGCTTCAGGGCCAGCGCGACTATTCCGCATGTGCGGCTGGTCTTGCAGCATCGGGCGACTTCAACTGCGGTGGTTCGTCCACTTCGTTCCCGGGCCGTATCTCGGACTTCAATTCGTTCGACTACACGATCGACCAGTCGACCGGCAACACGTTCCGTCCATGGAACGGTGCAACTGACCAGTACAACTTTGGTCCGCTGAACTATTACCAGCGCCCTGACCAGCGTTATTCGGTCGGTTTCAACGGCCACTACGAACTCAATCCGTCGGCTGAAGTCTACACGCAGTTCATGTTCATGGACTACGAGTCGAAAGCGCAGATCGCGCCTTCGGGCAACTTCTTCGTCACGCAAGGCATCAGCTGCGACAACCCGCTCCTGTCTGCCAACCAGCAGGCCGGTCTCTGTGCCATCGACCTGGTGCCTGACGTTGTTGACGATCCGGACACAGCTGAAAATGAAGTCACTGACTTCATTGCCGGCTTTGAAGATCCCGCCGTCGGTGCAGCCTGGGTTGCTGCGACACTCGGCGAGCAAAATGCTGTCACCGGTGCTGCGCCAACGCTTAACCCGGACGGCACGCTCGGTGCGAACCCGTTCAACGGTGTCGCTCCAGCTTACTTCGGGCGTCGTAACGTCGAAGGCGGCGGTCGTACGGATAACCTCGGTTACCAGACCTATCGCGGCGTTATCGGCCTGCGGGGTGAACTCTATGACGCACCAGGCTGGAACTACGATATCTCGGCTCAGTACGCCCAGGTTTCGCTGACACGTGCCTACACCAACGAATTCTCCGTCACGCGCCTTAACCGCGCCATGGACGTGGTTGACGATGGTTCGGGCAACGCGGTCTGCCGCAGTGTCGTTGACGGCACGGATCCAAACTGTGTGCCATACAACATCTGGACCATTGGTGGCGTGACCGAAGCAGCCCTGGATTACCTCCAGGTTCCACTGCTCCAGAACGGCACGACAACCCAGAACGTCGTGTCGGCCGTGCTTTCCGGCGACATGGGCCAGTATGGCTTCAAGATGCCTTCGGCTGACGAAGGCCTGAAGGTTGCCATGGGTATCGAATACCGTCGCGACTCACTCGAATCCATCACCGACAACTCGTTCGCAACGGGTGACGGCGCTGGCCAGGGTGGTCCAACGATCGGTCTTTCCGGTGCGATCGACTCCTACGAAGCCTTCGGTGAATTCCAGCTGCCACTCGTTACCGGCCAGCCCGGTATTGAGCTTCTGTCGATCGAAGGTGCTTACCGCTACGCTGACTACTCGACCGGCATCAGTGCCGACTCGTACAAGATCGGTGGTGACTATGCGCCAACGTCCGACATTCGTTTCCGTGCCAGCTTCCAGAAAGCTGTCCGCGCACCGAACGTCATCGACCTCTTCCAGGCTCAGGGCTTCAACCTGTTTGACCTTGACGATGACCTCTGTGACTTCACGGATCCGGCTGGAGACGGAACGGGCGGCGCCGCTTGTATCGGTGGCAACGCGTGGCAGGTTAACGCTGCACAGGCCAACTCGGGCGCTCTGACTTCGCCTGCCGGCCAGTACAACTTCCTGCAGGGCGGCAACCCGGATCTCGATCCGGAAGAAGCTGAAACCTACACGGTTGGCTTCGTTGCAACGCCAACCATGCTGCCAGGCCTCAGCCTGTCGGTCGACTATTACAACATCGATATCACGAAAGCGATTACGACTGTTGGTGCGTCGGTCACGATGCAGCTGTGCTACCTCGAAGGCGATGCCGACGCATGTAGCCGGATCGTCCGTAACCAGAACGGCCAGCTTTGGGTCGGTACCGGTAACGTGGTCGATACGAACGTGAACATCGGTGGCGTGTCCACATCCGGTGTCGATATCGCAGCTGCCTACGGCTTCGACATCGGTTCGGCTGGTGCGCTGAACTTCTCGCTGAACGGCACGTGGCTCGAAGCACTCGACTACGATCCGATCGGTCAGACGTTCGCCGAGTACGAGTGTGTTGGTAAGTACGGCAACGACTGCCTTACGCCGACCCCAGAATGGCGTCACCGCGCCCGCATGGGCTGGACCACACCGGTTGACGGCCTCGACCTGGCTCTGACGTGGCGCCACATGGGCGCTGTGGATCTCGACACCGGTGCAACCGGCCGCGTCGACTCCACCCTGGACGCTCAGAACTACTTCGACCTCGCCGGCACGTTCGGCCTGACGGACTACGCAACGTTCCGCGCAGGCGTCAACAACTTGCTGGACGAAGATCCGCCACTGTCGGCTTCGGTCGGTACGACGGGTAACGGTAACACCTATCCGCAGTCTTACGACGCAATGGGCCGTTACATCTTCGTCGGCGCGACGCTGGACTTCTAGTCGGGCGCCTCACGGCAAACTTTCGGAAATGGCGGTCCTTCGGGGCCGCCATTTTCTTTTGTCATTTTGTCAGGTGGGTGGAGTCAGGTGTCCGCTCCGGCGCAACCGGACTGCGCACGTGCTTTATCGTACAGTCTACGTGCTGTTTTCGTGCTTCTTTCGTGCACCCGGACGGGTGGAAAGAGCCTGTGCTGTCCGCCCCGTCAGGAAGCGCGCCATCTTGCATAGAGAGCTGTCGGCAGCAGGCGCGTGGATCCCTGCTGCGGCAGCGCCATCTCCCCCTGTTCCATCACGCCGCCCAGCGGGCTCAGCCGGTCGCCCAGCGTTTGCGACAGGGCGAGGTAGGACAGGCGCACGGCATAGACCGTCGCGATGACGAAAAGCGGCGTCTCGCTCAGTAATTCCCGTATGTTATCAAGGAGTGGCGGCAGGTCTTCCTCGAATTTCCACGTCTCGTTCTTGGGGCCGCGGCCGAATTTCGGCGGGTCCAGAACGATGGCGTCATACGTGTTCCCCCGGCGGATCTCGCGGGCCACGAACTTCATGGCATCGTCCGCGATCCAGCGGATCGTCCGGTCCGACAGGCCGCTCATGGCCTGGTTGTCCTTGCCGTAACCGTTCGATTTCGGGCTCGCGTCCAGATGCGTCACCTCCGCCCCCGCCGCCGCGCAGGCGAGCGACATTATCCCGGTATATCCGAATAGATTCAACACCTTGACCGGCCGCTTGGCGGCGCGGATCTGGTCCTGTGCAAAGCGCCAGTGGACAGAGTGCTCCTGGAAAACGCCCATGTGCCGGAAGGCCGTGCGCCGGGCTTCGAAGGTCAGGCCGCTCCAGCGCATCGGCCAGGCTTCGGCGGCGCGGGGGGAGAGAATTTCCCACTGGCCGCCGCTCTCCTCATCGCCGGACTTGCCGGAGAAGATCGCGTCGGCTTTCCATGTGTCCAGTGGACGGGCCGGCTCCCAGAACGCCTGCGGATCGGGGCGGATGACGGTCTGGCTGCCAAAGCGTTCCAGCTTCATCAAATGCCCGCTGTCGAGCAGCGCATAATCGTCCCAATCGTCGGCGATGAGCAGTTTTGTTTCTGTAATCATTGGAAGTTTCTCTGGCGCCAGGCTTCGTAGGTCATGATCGCCGTGGCTTGTGCAAGGTTCAGGCTGTCGGCGCCGCCGCGCATCGGGATCAGGGCCAGCGTATCGCATGCGGCCTCGATGGGCAGCGGCAGTCCGGCCTGTTCATTCCCCATGATAATCACGGCGCGCGGGCCGAAGGGCGCCTGGTCGTGACGCACGGTGCCGTTCACCGACGCGGCGGTCAGGCTCATGGCGCCCGCCTGCCGCCAGGCATTGAACTGGTCGAATGTGGCATTGGCAAAAGGCATGTCGAAGATCGATCCCATGGACGCGCGCACGGTCTCGAAACTGTAAGGGTCGCAGCAGGTTTCCAGAAGGATCACGCCCTGTGCCCCGGCGCAGTCTGCCGTCCGCAGGATGGTGCCCAGATTGCCGGGGTCGCGCACTTCATAGAGGGCGATCCAGATGCCGTCACCCGCCGCGCCGAGGGCGTCCAGCGGCCGGTGGACCTGCTGGAAGGAGGCGATCACGCTCTGGGCATTGTCCTTGTGGGTGATCTTGGACATCAGCCGGTCCGGCGCCTGGACGACGCGCGCACCGGCGGCGCCTGCGCGGCGCGCCAGGGCGGCCAGATGGGGGCGTTCGGCCATCGTCGAGGCGATGACCAGCGTCTCGGCTTTCCAGCCTTGCTCCAGGCCCTGCTCGACCAGTCTGGCGCCTTCGGCCAGGAACAGCCCCGTCTCGCTGCGGCCCTTCTTCCTTTCAAGACTTTTCAAGGACTTAATGAGCGCGTTCGACGGGCTGGTGATGATCTCGATCGGTTGATTCATGGGGTATCAGGCCTGCAGCAGAACTCTTGCGATTAGGGGGTGAATAGGGCATCCCTGAGCGGAGGGAAGTGTCTTTAGGGAAAATAAGGGGTCCCAATGAGGCTACTCGAATACCTGTTTGCGCTTGTGGCGCTCGCCGGGCTCGTCACGGCGGGCTGGTGGGGCGTTTACCAGTCACCGCAGAATGCTGCAAACCTGCAGGCGCATCTCCAGCAGGAAACCTCCGCTGCGCTGCAGGCCGCCGGCATGGACTGGGCCGTCGTGAAGATGAATGGCCAGCGCGCCATACTCTCCGGCAAGGCCCCGTCACCCGAGGCCGTGCGCGACGCAGCCCTCACCGTCCTCAGCGCCGATGGGCCTGGCGGCCTGATCTTTGGCGGCGTCACGCAGGTCGAGAATGCTGCGGACAGTGCGCCCCCCGTATCTCCCTATGCATGGCGCGCCGAAAAAATCCCCGAGGGCCAATGGATCCTGTCAGGATACGTGCCGTCCAAAGCCATTCGCAGCGTCCTGCTCGCCGAAGCCGCCAAACTGTCGGACGGGGCAGCGGTTGAGGATTCCATGCGCCTCGCGTCCGGTGCGCCGGCGGGCAACTGGCAGGGCATGGCCCGTTTGGCGCTGGTCCAGCTGGACCGGCTGGATTCGGGCGAGGTGAACCTTGTCGATACCGAGCTGCGCGTCAGCGGTGTGTCGGCCGATCCGGGGGTGCGCGCCAAGGTGCAGGCAGAGATTGCCAATGTCGCCGCCCCGTTCCGCGGCGAACCGATGATCCGCGGTGCCGTTTCATGGATGGCGCGCGTGTCGGCGGACGGGCTGGTTCTCAAGGGCAATGTGTCGAGCGAGACCGAGCGCCGGGAGATTCTCACACTCGCGCGCAAGCATTACAAAGGCCAGATCGACGACCAGATGGCCGTGGTGGACCAGGCCTATCCCGGCTGGATGGAGGTGGTCAGGCGCGGCCTGCCACAGTTTGTTAGGTTCCAGCAGGGCGAACTGGGGTTCGATCCTGAGGGTGCAGGCTTCACCATCGTCGGGGACGCGCCGCCGAGCGCGCTGGCCTATTTGCGCGATGATCTGGCGGTGGTCACAGGCCCCCATGCTGTGAGCATTGCCGCAGAGCCGCGTCTCCCCGCCCTCGCTGCCACGCCCCCGCTCGCCACACGCGATGCCTGCCAGGCCCTTCTCGACACTGCCCTGATACGTTTTGCGCCGGGCAGCCCGGTGCCTGATCGTGCCAGCGGCGACGCGCTTGACCAGCTCGCCGCCGGCATCCAGTCCTGCGACCCTTCGCTTGATTTCTCGATTGCCGGGAAGGGCGAGTCCGCCAGTGGTGCGCGTGCCGACAAGGCATTGGGGCAGGCCCGCGCCGAGGCTGTTGCCGCTTTCCTGCAGGCAACAGGCATAGATGGCGGCCGCATGTCTGCGATTGGCTATGGTGCCGAAGCGGCGGAGCAGGCTAATGATTCCCTCAATGCCGGGCTTGACGGTAAGTTCATCGCGATCACAGTTCTGGAACGGAGCGAATAATGGCCTGGCTACTAGCGCACATGTGGATATCCCTCGCGGCTGCCGGGCTGTTCGGCCTGCTTTTCGGATGGGCAATCCGGGGTATCCTCGTCGTTGGAAAACTGCGCACAGCGCGTGTCGATCGTGATGTCGCAAAGACCGAGCTGGAGCAGGCGCGCGCAGAAATCGAAGGGCTCTACGCCGCTCAGCGCAATGTCGCGACAGGTGCGCCCGACCCCCACCTGAAGGCAGAGCTCAATGTGCGCGAGAAGCGCATGACGGAACTGTCGGCTGAACTTGCCCGGTCAAAAGCCGAACTTCAGGCGCTCAAGGCCGGTGCTGGCCGCGGCGCCGCTGCGGCCGCGCCAGCCGCCGCAAGGCCGCCGACTGCGGCAGGGCAGGCGGAAGAACCGACCCTGCTTTGGCGAAACCGTCACCTCGAAGGCCGCGTTCGCCATCTGGAGGCGGCCCTGCATGAGCAGGCGACAGCGACACAAGGCGCAGCTCTTGCGGCAGCTTCAATCGCAGCCGCGGCGGTAGCGCCTGTGGCGGCCGCAGCGTCGGACACGGACTCGACCGAAATCGACAAGCTGAAGTGGCAGGGCGATTTCCTGAAGCAGCGCGTGGCCGCCCTTGAGGCGGAACTGGCCAGCCAGCCAGCCGCAGCTGTGATCGCCGAAGCGAAGCCTGAAAATGATGTGAATGAGGAACTGGCGCGCCTTCGCTGGCGCAACCGGTTCCTGGAGGGGCGGGTCGCCTATTTTGAAGGCGATTCCGCGTCCGAAGCAGAGCGTGTCGAAAATGAGGCCAGCGTTGAGCCGGAGGATGAAAGCGACGCGCTAATCTCGGCCACGGATTCGATCCTGCACGAGCTGGAAGAAGCCGATGCAGCCGCTGATGCAGAAGAGCGCGATGCCGCCGCCGAAGAGGACACGTACGAAGACGACGAGGACGATGCGGAACTGGACTCTGACGAAGACGACGAGCCCGATGACGACGAGGTCGAGAACGACGACGAGGAGTCTGACAGTGACGAATTGGAATCTGACGACGACGTCGAGGAGGATGACGAGTCCGATGAGGAAGACGACTCCGACGCTGACGACGATGAAGACGAGCTGGACGACGAGGACGACGCCGAAGAAGACGATGAAGACGATGAAGACGCCGAGTATGATGACGAATCTGACGATGACGAGCTGAGCGATGATGACGCGCTCGAGGACGACGTCGACGAGGAGGATGTCGAAGCCGAGGATTCCGACGACGAGGATTCCGAAGAGGATGAAGCGGAAGACGACGAGTCCGAGGCCGATGATGACGACCTGGCTGACGAAGGTCTGGTCGAGGCGGAACGGCCGATTGCGCTGGAAAAGCCCGTCGCGGGCGCACCGGACGATCTCACGATCATTGGCGGCATCGGCCCCAAGATACAGGAAGTGCTGAATGAACTCGGCATCTTCCACTATGACCAGATCGCTGCCTGGACGCCGGAAAACATCGCCTGGATCGACAACCGGCTGAACTTTTCCGGCCGGATCGCGCGGGAAGGATGGGTTGAACAGGCCGCCATCCTTTCAGGTGACGTTGCCGAGGAATAGGCTGGCCTTCCTGTCCGTTCATGACGGGTTCAGTCGCTGAGGATCAGGTTGTCCTCAATAAGATTGCCTGCCAGATTGCTTTTCCACGCCCGGTCGTTAACCTTGGCGGCAGATCGAAACGGAGACTGAGATGACTGAACTGATCGAATTCGACAGCAAGATTCTCGAAAATGCCCCGCGGATAAACCTGTCCCGGCGGGGCATTATCAGCGGACTGGCAGCAGGAACGGTATTCCCGCTCATTTCCGGCTGCACGACAAATGCTGCGACGGGGCGGAGCCAGTTCCTCCTGTTCGGTGACGAACAGATTGCCGGAATGGCGGCTTCGGCCTGGACCGACATGAAAACCCAGACGCCGCAAACCTCGAACACGGCCCTCAAGAACAGGGTCCTCAACGTCTGGAACCGGACCGCCAAGGGCGCCGGGCGGTCGAACGAACAGTGGGACGTGGCCGTATTCGACACCGATGACGTCAATGCCTTCGTCATGCCGGGCAACCGGGTCGGCGTGTATCGCGGCCTCACGGAACTGACCGAGAATGACGACCAGCTGTCGTCTGTCCTGGGCCATGAAACGGGGCACGTCGCCGGGAAGCACGCTGCCGAACGCCTGTCCATAACAACCGCTGCGCAGGTTGGCATGATGGCGGGCCAGATCGCGGTCGGCCAATCGGAAACGCTGAACAAGTATGGCGCAGCAATCGGTGCGCTGGGTGGCGCGGCGGTGCAGTATGGCGTGATCCTGCCCTACAGCCGGGCCAACGAACTGGAAGCCGACAGGCTGGGCGTCGATTACATGCACAATGCCGGCTATGACGTGAAACAGTCGGTTCGCCTGTGGGAACTGATGGATGCCAATTCGACGGGAGCCCGCCCCATCGAATTCATGTCGACCCACCCAGACCCGGCGCGGCGCGCCCAGGAGCTGCGCAACTATATCAATGCGCGCGGCTATGCGGTGATGTAGCCGCCAGCAAAAGCGATCCTGAAAGCCCGGATGACTTGCGTCGTCCGGGCTTTTCACATTCGCCCAGCTTGACCCGCACAGGTGATTGCGCCATACGCGCGCTTCTGTGGGAGGCCAGCCAGCCGGACCGCGGACCCTCGATACCCAATCGGGACGGATCGAAAGACCACCGTCCCCTCGTAACAATTGTGAGGACACAATGGCTAAGAAACTGCTGGGGCAGATCAAGCTCCAGATTCCCGCAGGCAAGGCAAACCCTTCCCCGCCCGTCGGCCCGGCGCTCGGTCAGCGCGGCATCAACATCATGGAATTCTGCAAGGCGTTCAACGCCAAGACACAGAACCTGGAAGAGGGCCTCCCGATTCCGGTCGTCATCCAGTATTATCAGGACAAGTCGTTCACGTTTGTCACGAAGACGCCACCTGCGACGGTTCTGCTGAAGAAGGCCGCTGGCCTGAAGCTCGGCAAGAAGCCTGCATCGGGCTCCAAGAAGCCTGGCTATGACACGGTTGGCAAAGTCTCCATGAAGCAGATCCGCGAAATCGCGGAAATGAAGATGGAAGACCTCAACGCAAACGACATCGAAGCAGCGTCCAAGATCATCGCAGGCTCTGCCCGCGCGATGGGTCTGACGGTGGTGGAGTAAGAATCATGGCGAAACCAGGAAAACGTGCCCGCGCGATCGCTGAAACGGTTGACCGCGAAAAGGCCTACACTGTCAGCGAGGCTGTCTCGCTCGTGAAAAGCAATGCGACCTCGAAATTCGACGAAACCATCGACATTGCCGTGAATCTCGGTGTTGACCCGAAATATGCCGACCAGATGGTCCGCGGCATGGTCAACCTGCCTTCGGGCACCGGCAAGGACGTCCGTGTCGCCGTCTTCGCAAAGGACGCCAAGGCTGACGAAGCCCGGGCGGCCGGCGCTGATTTCGTCGGCGCAGAAGACCTGATGGAGAAAATCCAGGGCGGCTTCATGGACTTCGATCGCGTTATCGCGTCGCCGGACATGATGGCTGTCGTCGGCCGTCTCGGTAAGGTACTCGGCCCGCGCGGCCTGATGCCGAACCCGAAGGTCGGTACGGTCACGCCTAACGTGGCGCAGGCCGTCAAGGATGCGAAAAGCGGTTCGGTTGAATTCCGTGTCGAAAAGGCCGGCATCATCCACGCCGGTATCGGCAAGGCCAGCTTCAGCCAGGCGGACATCGAGAAAAACGTGAAAGCGTTCCTTGAGGCGCTCGTCAAAGCGCGTCCGTCCGGCGCAAAAGGCACGTTCGTGCGCAAGATTTCCCTGTCGTCGACAATGGGCGCAGGCGTCATCATCGATACAGCCGAAGCGAAATAGTCCCGCTTCTGCGGTGATTTAACCAGAAACGAGTGAGCCCGGCCCGGAAACGGGGCGGGCTTTTTCTGTCCGCCCGACATTTTCTGACTCAAAGGGGTTGCGGCCCTTTGGATAAAGCGTTAACAGACCTCTCTTGACGGGAGATCACCGATGTGTATCGGCGGCCTCCCGTTTTCCTGTCCTAGACCATAGGTCAAACCTTAGGGTGAGATAAAGGCATTCTGGCCACCTATGCAGACGGGGTGAGGCGTTGAAACGGTTCGGAAAAACAGGATTTCCTGTTTTGCTTTACCGGGCAGGCCAATCCCTGGGCAGGCGCTGGAAGTTCTCACGAACGGAAGGCGATTACCAGGGCGGCCGGATGGTCCGGGCGCCTCTACTGGAGACCCGCTATGGATAAAGCTGGAAAAACAGTGGCCCTCGAGACCCTGAAAGGGGTTTTCGCAGAGTCCGGTGCTGTCATCGTGACGCACTATTCCGGAATGACCGTTGCGGAAATGACAAAGCTGCGCGGCGCCCTTCGCAAGGACGGCGGACAGCTTAAGGTGGTCAAGAACCGTCTGGCGAAAATTGCGCTCGACGGCAAAGGCGGCGACGATGCCCAAGCCCTGTTCCAGGGTCCTGTGGCAATCGCTTATTCACCTGATCCGGTGTCGGCTGCGAAAGCGGCTGATGAATTCGCGAAAGACAATGCGAAATTCATCATCATCGGTGGCGTGATGGGCGACGTGGTTCTGGATGCCAGTGGCGTTCAGGCCCTTGCGAAGCTTCCGTCTCTCGACCAGCTCCGTGGCAAACTTATTGGCCTCCTGCAGGCACCGGCAACGAAAGTTGCAGGCGTCATCCAGGCACCAGCCAGCCAGCTTGCCCGTGTGGTGTCGGCATATGCGTCGAAAGACGCCGCCTAGGGCACCCGTTTTCGCAACTAATTGAAACTGACAACCGAACCAAACAGGAAATCATACAATGGCAAATCTCGAAAAGATTGTCGAAGACCTTTCGGCCCTTACCGTCCTTGAGGCTGCAGAGCTTGCAAAACTGCTCGAAGAAAAGTGGGGCGTTTCCGCCGCTGCACCAGTGGCCGTCGCCGCTGCTGCCGGTGGTGCCGCACCAGCTGCCGCTGCTGAAGAACAGACAGAATTCGATGTCGTTCTGACCGCAGCTGGCGACAAGAAGATCAACGTCATCAAAGTCGTTCGTGACGTCGTGCCTGCACTTGGCCTGAAAGAAGCAAAAGACCTCGTCGAGGCTGCTCCTAAGGCAATCAAGGAAGGCGTTTCGAAGGCTGAAGCCGAAGAGATCAAGAAGAAGTTCGAAGAAGTCGGCGCAACGATCGAAATCAAGTAAGCGTCTGCTTGTTCAAATCCGGATGGTGTTCGCGCGAGGCTCCATCCTATCCACGAAATGCGCGGCGGTCTCTTTTTGAGGCCGCCGCGAACTCGCGTTCTGGTGATAAGGTCTGTGGCCATGTGGCCCGGACAGACAAAATTGGGAACCTGGGATGGCACTCTCCTTCACGGAAAAGAAACGTATCCGCAAGTCCTTCGGGCGCATTCCCGAAGCCATCGAAATGCCGAACCTGATTGAGGTTCAACGTGATTCTTACGAGAGCTTCCTTCAGATGCACACGCCGCGCGAGAAGCGCACGGACGATGGGCTCGGAGGCGTTTTCAAGTCGGTGTTCCCGATTACTGATTTTTCCGAGCGTGCGACGCTTGAATACGTGAACTACGAATTCGAGACGCCGAAGTTCGACGTTGAAGAGTGCATGCAGCGCGACCTGACCTACCAGGCGCCGCTCAAGGTGCGCCTCCAGCTCGTCGTGTTCGACATTGACGAAGACACCGGCGCGCGCTCCGTCAAGGAAGTCAAAGAGCAGGAATGCTATCTCGGCGATATTCCGCTGATGACCGACAAGGGTACTTTCGTCGTGAACGGCACCGAGCGTGTGATCGTGTCCCAGATGCACCGCTCGCCGGGCGTGTTCTTCGATCACGACAAGGGCAAGACCCACACCTCGGGCAAGCTGCTGTTTGCCGCCCGTATCATTCCTTACCGCGGCTCGTGGCTCGATTTCGAGTTCGACGCGAAAGACATCCTGAACATCCGTATCGACCGCAAGCGCAAGCTGCCGGCGACCACGATGCTCTACGCGCTCGGCTATGACACCGAGCAGATCCTCGACCTTTTCTACACGCACTCCATCTATCGCATGGAGAAAAATGGCTGGATCACCGGTTTCCGTTCGGAAGCCTGGAAGGGCCTCAAGCCGGAATTCGACCTGATCGACGCCAAGTCGAAGAAGGCCGTTGCCGAGGCGGGCAAGAAGATCACCGCGCTGAAAGCAAAGCGCATCGCTGAAGCCGGCACGGACGAGATCCTCGTGCCGTCCGAAGCGCTGGTCGGCAAGTTCCTGGCGCGCGATGTCGTGAACATGGAAACTGGCGAGATCTTCGGTGAAGCCGGCGACATGCTGGAAGAGGAAATCATCGCCGAGATGCGCGACTATGGCATCAAGACGATCGAAGTACTCGACATTGATGCGTCCGGCCGCGGCCCATGGCTGCGCAACACGCTGAAGGCCGACAAGAACGAAACCCGTTTCGAGGCCCTCTCGGACATCTACCGCGTCATGCGCCCGGGCGAGCCGCCAACGCAGGAAGCCGCTGATGCCCTGTTCGGCCAGCTCTTCTTCGATCCTGAGCGTTATGATCTCTCGGCCGTTGGCCGGGTGAAGATGAACATGCGCCTCAGCGTGGCTGTCAAAGGCTATGAATCCGCTGCCGACGACATGCGCGTGCTGCGCAATGACGACATCATCGGCGTCATGAAGGTCATCCTCGACCTGAAGGACGGCAAGGGCGACGTCGACGACATCGACAACCTTGGCAACCGCCGCGTCCGTTCCGTCGGCGAGCTGATGGAGAACAATTACCGCATCGGTCTCGTGCGCATGGAGCGCGCGATCAAGGAACGCATGGGCTCGGTCGATATCGACACGGTCATGCCGCACGACCTGATCAATGCGAAGCCGGTTGTGGCTTCGGTGCGTGAATTCTTCGGCTCCTCGCAGCTGTCGCAGTTCATGGACCAGACCAACCCGCTGTCGGAAATCACCCACAAGCGCCGCCTTTCGGCCCTTGGTCCGGGCGGCCTGACACGCGAGCGCGCCGGCTTTGAAGTGCGCGACGTGCACCCGACCCATTATGGCCGGATCTGCCCGATCGAAACACCGGAAGGCCCGAACATCGGCCTGATCAACTCGCTCGCCACGCATGCGCGTATCAACAAGTACGGCTTCATCGAGAGCCCGTACCGCAAGGTTGTGAACGGCAAGCAGACCGCCGAGGTCGTCTATCTGTCGGCCATGGAAGAGTCGATCTATTCGATCGCCCAGGCCAATGCATCGGTGAACGACAAGGGCGAGCTGCAGAACGAATTCGTCAACGCACGTGTCGCTGGCGAAGCGACCATGGTTTCGAAAGACGATATCCAGTTCATGGACGTTTCCCCGAAACAGGTTGTGTCGGTTGCTGCCTCGCTCATTCCTTTCCTCGAAAACGACGACGCCAACCGCGCCCTCATGGGCTCGAACATGCAACGTCAGGCCGTGCCTCTGGTTCAGTCCGAAGCACCATTCGTCGGCACCGGCATGGAAGCCATTGTTGCGCGTGACAGCCGCGCCGCGATCATCGCCCGCCGGGCCGGTGTCGTGGAACAGGTCGATGCGCTCCGCATCGTGGTGCGCGCAACGGAAGACCTGGAAGGCTCGAAGTCGGGCGTGGACATCTATCGTCTCGCCAAGTTCCGCCGGTCGAACCAGAACAGCTGCATCAACCAGCGCCCGATCGTCAAAGTGGGAGATACTGTCTCGAAGAATGACATCATCGCGGACGGTCCGTCGACCGACCTGGGTGAATTGGCGCTCGGCCGGAACGTGCTCGTCGCGTTCATGCCGTGGAATGGCTACAACTTCGAGGACTCGATCCTGATTTCCGAACGTATCGTGAAGGATGACGTGTTCACGTCGATCCACATCGAAGAGTTCGAAATCGCGGCACGTGACACGAAGCTCGGTCCTGAAGAGATCACGCGTGACATTCCGAACGTCGGCGAGGAAGCCCTGCGCAACCTCGACGAAGCCGGTATCGTGGCGGTCGGTGCTGAAGTGAAGGCTGGCGACATCCTCGTCGGCAAGGTCACCCCGAAGGGCGAGAGCCCGATGACGCCGGAAGAGAAACTCCTCCGCGCCATCTTCGGTGAAAAGGCGTCTGACGTTCGCGACACCTCGCTGCGTGTGCCGCCAGGCGACGCCGGTACGGTTGTGGATGTCCGCATCTTCAACCGCCACGGCATCGACAAGGACCAGCGCGCCCTTCAGATCGAACGGGAGCAGATCGAACAGCTGCAGGAAGACAAGGAAGACGAACAGTCGATCCTCGAGCGCAACACCTATGCGCGTCTTGCTGAGCTGCTGACCGGCAAGGAAGCCGTCGCGGGGCCGAAAGGCTTCAAGGCGGGCCGCATTGCTGCTGCAGCGCTTGAAGAACTGAGCGAGAGCCAGTGGTGGGATATCGCGCTGAAGTCCGAGAAGGCGCAAGCTGAACTCGACGCCCTGCGTGCCCAGTTTGACGGTTCCATCCACGAACTTGAAGCCCGCTTCAATGACAAGGTCGACAAGGTCCAGCGCGGCGACGACCTGCCTCCGGGCGTGATGAAAGTCGTCAAGGTCTTCCTCGCGGTTAAGCGCAAGCTTCAGCCGGGCGACAAGATGGCTGGCCGTCACGGCAACAAGGGTGTGATTTCGAAAATCAACCCGAGCGAAGACATGCCGTTCCTTGAAGACGGCACGCCGGTCGATATCGTTCTGAACCCGCTGGGCGTGCCGTCGCGCATGAACGTCGGTCAGATCCTCGAAACGCACACCGGCTGGGCCTGCCGCGGTCTCGGCCGCATCATCGACCAGGCGCTGGAGGAGTTCCACCAGAAGCACGACATGAAAGCGCTGAGAAAGGCGCTGACAACGGCCTATGGCAAGGAACAGGAACTGCCGGAAACCGATGACGAGATCATCGAACTGGCCGGCAACCTGCGCAATGGCGTGCCGATCGCGACGCCCGTCTTTGACGGTGCGCGGGAGAGCGACATCAACGATCTGCTTGAACGTGCCGGTCTCGACACATCCGGCCAGGTCAAGATGTTTGACGGTCGCACCGGTGTTCAGTTCTCGCGGCCCGTTACTGTGGGCTACAAGTACCTGCTCAAGCTTCACCACCTTGTGGACGAGAAAATCCACGCGCGTTCGACCGGACCTTACTCGCTCGTTACCCAGCAGCCGCTGGGCGGCAAGGCGCAGTTCGGCGGCCAGCGCTTCGGTGAGATGGAAGTGTGGGCACTGGAAGCCTATGGCGCCGCGTACACGCTGCAGGAAATGCTGACCGTCAAGTCGGATGACACGGCGGGACGTGCGAAGATTTACGAATCCATCGTGCGCGGCGATGACTCGTTCGAAGCCGGTATTCCTGAGAGCTTCAACGTGCTGATCAAGGAAATGCGCTCGCTCGGCCTCAACGTGGAGCTGATCGAAGAAGACAATGGCGAGATCGAGGACGAAGAGTCCACAATCCCGGCCGAGTAGATAATACGCGAAATACGGGGCGCCCCGCGAAACGAGAATCGTTTTGCCGGGGCGTCACGGTCGACACGAAATTTCATGAGGGCAGGGGCCCCATTGCCCCGATAACACCGCCCACCCAAGGAGCAGACACCCATGCGCCAGGACGTCGCCAGCATTTTCAACCCGAATACTCCCGCCCCGACTTTCGAGGCGATCCGCATTTCGATTGCGAGCCCGGAAAAGATCCGCTCGTGGTCATCCGGCGAGATCAAGAAACCCGAGACCATCAACTACCGGACATTCAAGCCGGAGCGCGATGGCCTCTTCTGTGCACGCATCTTCGGCCCCGTGAAGGACTATGAGTGCCTTTGCGGCAAGTACAAGCGCATTAAGTATCGCGGCATCGTCTGTGAGAAGTGCGGTGTCGAAGTGACCCTGGCGCGCGTCCGGCGCGAGCGCATGGGCCATATCGATCTTGCGGCTCCTGTTGCGCACATCTGGTTCCTGAAGTCGCTTCCGTCCCGGATTTCGACGCTTGTCGACATGGCGCTGAAAGATGTGGAGCGTGTGCTCTATTTCGAAAGCTATGTGGTCATCGAGCCGGGCTTGACGGAACTCGAGCCCAAGCAGCTCCTGACCGAAGAAGAATACATGGACGCTCAGGACCGTCTGGGTGAAGACGCGTTCACGGCCATGATCGGCGCAGAAGCCATCCGTGAAATCCTGCGCAATCTCGATCTGCCGACGCTGGCGGATACGCTGCGCGACGACCTGCGCGATTCCACGTCTGAGCTGAAAACCAAGAAGGCCTCCAAGCGTCTCAAGGTTGTTGAATCCTTCCTCCAGTCGCGCGCCAAGCCTGAATGGATGATCCTGACAGTCGTGCCGGTTATCCCGCCGGACCTGCGCCCGCTCGTGCCGCTCGATGGCGGCCGGTTCGCGACCTCGGATCTCAACGATCTCTATCGCCGCGTCATCAACCGGAACAATCGCCTGAAGCGCCTGATGGAACTTCGTGCCCCTGACATCATCATCCGCAACGAAAAGCGGATGCTGCAGGAATCCGTGGACGCACTGTTCGACAACGGCCGTCGCGGCCGCACGATCACGGGCACCAACAAGCGTCCGCTGAAATCGATCTCGGACATGCTGAAAGGCAAGCAGGGCCGCTTCCGCCAGAACCTTCTCGGCAAGCGGGTCGACTATTCCGGCCGTTCGGTGATCGTGGTGGGACCGAACCTGAAACTGCACGAGTGCGGTCTTCCCAAGAAGATGGCCCTCGAACTGTTCAAGCCGTTCATCTATGCGCGTCTCGACGCGAAAGGCCTGGCCGGAACGGTCAAGGCTGCCAAGAAGCTGGTTGAGAAAGAAAAGCCGGAAGTGTGGGACATCCTCGACGAGGTGATCCGCGAGCACCCGATCCTGCTCAACCGCGCGCCGACGCTGCACCGCCTCGGTATCCAGGCCTTCGAACCAAAACTGATTGAAGGCAAGGCGATCCAGCTTCACCCGCTGGTTTGCGCCGCGTTCAACGCTGACTTCGATGGCGACCAGATGGCTGTCCACGTGCCGCTGAGCCTTGAGGCCCAGTTGGAATGCCGCGTACTGATGATGTCGACCAACAACATCCTGTCGCCTGCCAACGGCAAGCCAATCATCGTGCCGTCTCAGGATATCATCCTGGGCCTCTACTACCTGTCGCTTGATCGGACTGAAGAAGTCGGCAACGGCATGATCTTCTGTGACCTCGCTGAAATCGAGCAGGCGCTCGATAATGGCTTTGTCTCGCTGCACTCGAAAGTGAAAGCGATGTACGAAGGCGTTGATGACGAGGGTAACCCATGGCGCCGGGTCATCGAAACGACGCCTGGCCGCTACATGGTTGCGAACATCCTGCCGCGCATGAAGGGCATCCAGCCCGACATGGTCAATACGACCCTGACCAAGAAGGCGATCGGCAAGATCATCGACGAGGTTTATCGTCTGTGCGGCCAGAAGGCGACGGTCATCTTCTGCGACAAGATGATGGAACTCGGCTTCAAGGAAGCGGCCAAGGCCGGTATCTCGTTCGGCAAGGATGACATGGTTATCCCGGCGGCGAAGAAGCGGCTTGTCGAGGCTACGAAGGAGCAGGTGTCCGAATACGAACGCCAGTATGCTGACGGCCTCATCACACGCGGTGAGAAGTACAACAAGGTCGTCGATGCCTGGTCAACCTGCACCGACAAGGTTGCGGACGCCATGATGGATTCGGCAGCTGAAGCCCAGGTTGCCAAGGGCGACCGGAAGGCCCAGGTCAACTCGATCTACATGATGGCAGATTCCGGTGCGCGCGGTTCGAAGAACCAGATGAAACAGCTGGCCGGTATGCGCGGCCTGATGGCCAAGCCGTCGGGCGAGATCATCGAAACGCCGATCATCTCGAACTTCAAGGAAGGCCTGACCGTTCTTGAATACTTCAACTCGACTCACGGCGCACGTAAGGGCCTTGCTGATACCGCTCTGAAAACCGCCAACTCCGGTTACCTGACCCGCCGTCTCGTCGACGTCGCGCAGGACTGCATCATCAACGAAGATGATTGCGGTACGGAAAAAGGTATCGACATCAGTGCCGTCATGGAAGGCGCCGATGTGGTCGTGTCGATTGCCGAGCGTCTGCTCGGACGTGTCACGGCTGAAGACGTCAAGGGTACCGATGGTGCGCTCGTCGCTCCAGCCAATACCTATATCGACGAAGACCTTGCCGAGCTGATCGAACAGTCGGGTGTTGACGTGGTCAAGGCGCGTTCTGCCCTGACATGCGAAGCGCGCAACGGCATCTGTGTCCAGTGCTACGGCCGGGATCTGGCGCGTGGCACCGTGGTCAATCGCGGCGAAGCGGTTGGCGTCATCGCGGCACAATCGATTGGTGAACCGGGTACCCAGCTGACCATGCGTACGTTCCACATTGGTGGTGCAGCGCAGGTGGCTGACCAGTCCTCCATCGAAGCAAGCTTCGAAGGCACCGTGCGGTTTACCGACGCGGAGTTCGTGACGCGCAAGGACAAGGACAAGAGCATTGTTGTTGTCGGCCGGCGCATGCAGGTCGAGATCGTCGATGCCGATGGCCGTACACGTCAGTCGTTCCGCCCTGCCTACGGCACACGTCTCATGGTCAAGGACAAGGCAAAGGTCTCGCCGGGTATTTTGATGGCCGATTGGGATCCGTTTGCCCAGCCGATCGTCTCCGAAGTCGCTGGCGAGGCCAAACTGGTCGACGTGATCGACGGCGTCTCGGCTCGTGAAGAGACGGACGAAGCCACGGGCATCTCGTCCCGCGTGGTTGTCGACTGGCGTTCTGCCTCGAAGTCGGCAGACATCAAGCCGTCCGTTCAGGTTGTCGACAAGAATGGCAAGCCTGTGAAACTGCCGAATGGCTCCGACGCAGTCTATCTGCTGTCGGTAGGCGCCATTCTTTCGGTGGCCGATGGCGACAAGATCGAAGCCGGCGACACGCTCGCACGTGTTGCGACCGGTGGCGCAAAAACACGGGATATCACGGGTGGTCTGCCGCGCGTGGCCGAACTGTTCGAAGCGCGCCGTCCGAAGGACCATGCCATCATCGCAGAAGTCGATGGCAAGGTGCTTTACGGCCGTGACTACAAGAACAAGCGTCGCGTCTCGATCGTTCCGATCGAGGAAGGCCGCGACCAGATCGATTACCTCGTTCCCAAGGGCAAGCACCTTGCCGTTCAGGATGGCGACTTCATCAAGCGCGGTGAATACCTGATGGACGGTAACCCGGCGCCGCAGGACATCCTGTCGACGCTTGGCGTGGAAGCCCTGGCGAACTACCTCATCGACGAAGTGCAGAAGGTCTATCGCCTGCAGGGCGTGCCGATCAACGACAAGCACATCGAGGTGATCGTTCGCCAGATGCTCCAGAAGGTTGAAATCGTCGATGGTGGCGATACGCCATTCATCGTGGGAGAGCACATCGATCTCATCGACTTTGAGGACGCGAACGAAACGGTCCGCAAGTCGCGCAAGAAAGACCAGCACGAAGCGACGGCGAACCCGCTGCTTCTGGGTATCACCAAGGCGTCCCTCCAGACACGCAGCTTCATCTCTGCTGCATCGTTCCAGGAAACGACCCGCGTGCTCACCGAAGCGGCCATTCAGGGCAAGATCGATACGCTGGACGGCCTCAAGGAGAACGTCATCGTGGGCCGCCTTATCCCGGCCGGTACGGGCGGTGGTATCCGTCAGTTCCGCCGTGTTGCTGCCGAGCGCGACAACAAGCTCAAGGCAAAGCGTGCCGCTGCCATGGCGAAAGCCCAGGAAGAGGCCGCGAACCTGGCAATGGCCGCACTGCCGGCTCCGGCCGCCGAGCCTGCCGAAGACTAGTCAGGCTGAGGCCAGACTTGAACCAGAACAGAAAGCCTGCCAGCCTTGGCAGGCTTTCTTGTTTTGACGCATGGAGTCTAAGATGGCGCGAAATGACCTGATCGGCGCTGTTTGCGCATTCCTGGCTATCGGCCTGATCGCCTGGTTGTCGATGGAAAGCTGGGCAATTGCCGATTGCCGAAATGTGCTGCGATCGGCTGACTTCGCCCGGACAGCGGAGCTTGAAGCGCCAGTTTCTGCGGAGCTTCTGGAATTTCGAACCCGGCTGGAAACAGGCACAGCCGGCCCGGAGGCAGAGTCCTGCGTTTCCAGGATCGGTTTGCCCTTCTAGCGGCGGCGCGAAAGCCCAAAGATTGCTGCGGCTCAGCGGCAAGCGACCCTTGACGCAAGCGCCTGAGAGGCTTACACGCCACAAATCGTCAGAGAGGTGCCTGGGTTCTGCTCAATCGCCGCACCGGATCAGCAATGAACCGGCCAATCTGGCCCCCAAGTTTTCAGCCGTCCCGGAAGCTGTCTGCAGCATTCGGGGCATCATTTCGTTATCGGCCCATCGGGCCATGAGTTCAGAAGAGACAGAAGGCCCGAATGCCCACAATTCAACAGCTAATCCGCAATCCGCGTTCACCAAAGCCGACGCGTACCAAGACCCCCGCTCTGAAGGCCTGTCCCCAGCGCCGTGGCGTCTGTACGCGCGTTTACACAACAACTCCGAAGAAGCCGAACTCGGCACTTCGTAAAGTGGCAAAAGTGCGCCTCACCTCCGGGTTCGAATCGCTGTGCTACATTCCGGGTGAAGGCCACAACCTGCAGGAGCACTCCGTTGTGCTCATCCGCGGCGGCCGCGTGAAAGACCTTCCGGGTGTTCGCTATCACATCATCCGCGGCGCGCTGGATACCCAGCCCGTCAAGAACCGTAAGCAACGCCGTTCGCATTACGGCGCGAAGAAACCGAAATAAGAGGGCCGCTACATGTCTCGTCGTCACAGTGCAGAAAAGCGCCAGGTCCTCGCGGACCCAAAGTTCAAGGACATCGTTGTCACGAAGTTCATGAACCAGATCATGCGCGATGGTAAAAAGTCGGTTGCAGAGCGCATCGTCTATGGTGCGTTCGATCTCGTCGAAACCCGCGCGAAGAAAAACCCGGTCGAGGTTTTTCACGCCGCGCTCGAAGCCGTCGCCCCATCCGTTGAAGTGCGTTCGCGCCGCGTTGGTGGTGCAACATACCAGGTGCCGGTCGAAGTTCGTACCGAGCGTCGTCAGGCCCTTGCCATCCGCTGGCTTTCAGCTGCGGCTGCCGGCCGGAATGAAAACACGATGCGTGAGCGTCTTGCAGGCGAGTTGATGGATGCGAGCCAGGGACGTGGCAACGCAGTCAAGAAGCGCGAAGACACACACCGCATGGCTGACGCGAACAAGGCGTTCGCGCACTACCGCTGGTAATCACTCTGGAATTTTCAGGCAATTGCGGGTAACGCGCCCGTCAATTGCCGCAATTTCCTCCCGGAACGCAGACACGAAGGTTTACTCACATGGCCCGCGAATACACGCTGGAGCGCTATCGTAACTTTGGCATCATGGCTCACATTGATGCCGGTAAGACCACAACGACCGAGCGTATCCTCTATTATACCGGCAAGTCCCACAAGATTGGCGAAGTCCATGACGGCGCTGCAACCATGGACTGGATGGAGCAGGAACAAGAGCGCGGCATCACGATCACGTCTGCTGCGACGACCACGTTCTGGGAGCGTACCGAAGACGGCTCGACGCCGCTGTCGGACAAGTACCGTTTCAATATCATCGACACGCCCGGCCACGTTGACTTCACGATCGAAGTTGAGCGTTCGCTGGCTGTGCTTGACGGCGCTGTCTGCGTTCTCGACGCAAACGCCGGTGTCGAGCCGCAAACCGAAACCGTTTGGCGCCAGGCTGACCGCTACAAGGTTCCGCGCATCGTCTTCGTCAACAAAATGGACAAGATCGGCGCCGATTTCTACAATTGCGTCCGCATGATCAAGGACCGCACGGGTGCCACGCCTGCGCCGATCCAGTTCCCGATCGGTTCGGAAACGGATCTGGCCGGCCACGTTGACCTTGTCACGATGCAGGAATGGGTTTGGGAAGGCGACGATCTCGGCGCTTCCTGGGTCCTCAAGCCGATCCGCGACAGCCTGAAAGAGCAGGCCGAAAAGATGCGCGCCGAGCTTGTCGAGCTTGCGGTCGAGCAAGACGACGATGCCATGGAGGCCTTCCTTGAAGGTAACGAGCCTGACGTCCCGACCCTGCGAAAGCTGATCCGCAAGGGGACTCTTTCGATGTCTTTCGTGCCTGTTCTTTGCGGCTCCGCCTTCAAGAACAAGGGCGTGCAGCCGATGCTGAACGCCGTTATCGATTACTTGCCGGGCCCTCTCGACGTGCCAGCCTATGTGGGCTTTACGCCGGGCGATGAGGACGAAGTCCGCAACATCGAGCGCCGCGCCGATGACAGCCAGCCTTTCTCGGGCCTCGCGTTCAAGATCATGAATGACCCCTACATGGGCACGCTGACGTTCACGCGCATCTATTCCGGCACGCTGTCGAAGGGCGACTCGTTCCTGAACTCGACCAAAGGCAAGCGCGAGCGCGTGGGCCGGATGGTCATGATGCACTCGAACAAGCAGGATGAGATCACCGAAGCCTTCGCAGGCGATATCGTTGCGCTCGCTGGCCTGAAGGAAACGACCACCGGTGATACGGTCTGCGATCCGAACAAGCCAGTCGTTCTTGAAACGATGAGCTTCCCTGATCCGGTGATCGAGATTGCGGTCGAGCCGAAGTCGAAGGCTGACCAGGAAAAAATGTCGGTCGGCCTGCAGCGCCTCGCGGCAGAGGATCCATCCTTCCGCGTCGAGACAGATTTCGAATCCGGCCAGACGATCATGAAGGGCATGGGCGAGCTTCACCTCGACATCCTGATTGACCGCCTGAAGCGCGAGTTCAAGGTCGAAGCCAATATCGGTCAGCCGATGGTGGCCTATCGTGAGAAGATCGGCCGTGCCGCCGAGATCGACTACACGCACAAGAAGCAGTCCGGCGGTACCGGCCAGTTCGCGCGCATCAAGCTGCAGTTCGAGCCGCTCGAAGCCGGTTCAGGTTTCCAGTTCGAAAGCGCGATCGTCGGTGGTGCTGTTCCGAAGGAATATATCCCCGGTGTGGAAAAGGGCCTGAACATGGCAAAGGAAAACGGCCTTCTGGCCGGCTATCCTGTGACCGACTTCAAAGCCGTGCTGGTTGACGGTGCTTTCCACGACGTTGACTCCTCGGTCCTCGCTTTCGAAATCGCCGCCCGCGGCGCATTCCGCGAACTGAAGGGCAAGGGTGATCCCCGGCTGATGGAACCGATCATGAAGGTGGAAGTTGTCACCCCGGAAGACTATATGGGCGACGTGATTGGCGATCTTAACTCGCGGCGCGGACAGATCCAGGGTTCGGAACCCCGCGGCAATGCGGTGGCGATCAATGCCTTCGTTCCGCTGGTCAACATGTTCGGCTACGTTTCGAACCTTCGCGGCATGTCGCAAGGGCGCGCCCAGTTCACGATGATCTTCGATCACTATGACGAAGTGCCTCGTGCCGAAGCGCAGAAAATCATCCAGGAAGTCGCAGGTTCCTGATCCATCCCGACCGGAGAACCGGTCTATTGAAGTTAGAATGAAGGAGAGGCCCGATGGGCAAGGCAAAGTTTGAACGCAACAAGCCGCACGTGAACATCGGCACGATTGGACACGTTGACCACGGCAAGACGACGCTGACGGCGGCGATTTCGATGGTTCTTGCGGAA
>Ga0209024_1000222_pt1 | contig 117666 bp, 106 predicted proteins | sample AutmiccommunBRH5_FD_187380 | JGI IMG/M metagenome (GOLD analysis project Ga0209024, IMG submission 187380) | Deep subsurface microbial communities from Mt. Terri, Switzerland - Autotrophic microbial communities BRH/5 (SPAdes) (version 2) | ecosystem: Environmental > Aquatic > Deep subsurface >...
GAAGCGGCTCAACGATCTGCCACTCGGCATCGCTCAAATCAAAACGGGCCATGATCCATCTCCTCTCACGAGAAGGGAATCATGAACCCACTCAATTGGGAATCCTGTTTATGAGTACAGAACCTAGGCAGATGCAACAAATGGCACGCCATTGGCATGGCGCCTCATTGACGCGCTGCCATCATACCGCCATGTTGGCAGGCGATAGAAGGATCTGACATGACCCAAAACGCATCAGGCCTGTTCCCATTCAATCTCGCTGGCGCCGCGCGCGGCGGGATCGCCCTTTTCCTTCAGGTCATGATCGGCATGCTGCTTGTGGTGGCCGCTGGCATGTTTGCCGTGATGACAGCCATCGCCGGACTGATGCTCGCCGGGGCAGCCCTTGTCATGCGTTTTACAGGCCGCCGCCCGATGCCTGCGCCCAGGGCGCCATCCGAAGACGAGCCGATGACGCTCAATGCCCGCCGCACACCCCGCGGCTGGACCGTGGAATAAGCACCCGACAATCTGCAATCAAATAGCGGTCTAGCGATCGAACAGTTTCGAGACGCTTTCCTCGTTCGCAATACGGCGGATCGCTTCGCCGAGCAGCGGCGCGATGGGCAGGATGCGAATGGATTTCGATTTCAACGCTGCCTCTGAAGGCTGGATCGTGTCGGTCATCACCAGTTCGTCCAGGACCGAATTCTCGATCCGCTTGACCGCTTCGCCCGACAGGACGCCATGCGTGACATAGGCCGACACGCCCGTTGCGCCATGCTCCTTCAGCGCGGTGGCTGCATTGGCCAGCGTGCCGCCGCTGTCGCACATGTCGTCCAGCATGATGCAATGCGCGCCTTCGACCGAGCCGATAATGTTCATCACTTCCGACTTGCCCGCTTCCGGACGCCGCTTGTCGACAATGGCCAGATCGGCATCGATCCGCTTGGCCAGCGACCGGGCGCGCACCACGCCGCCCACATCCGGCGACACGACAATGATCTTCTGGCCTGCGAAGCGTTCCCTGATATCGTCCACCATGACCGGTCCGCCGAACAGGTTGTCGGTCGGAATATCGAAAAAGCCCTGGATCTGGCCGGCATGGAGATCGACAGTCAGCACGCGGTCAGCCCCCGCCGAGCAGATAAGGTTGGCAACCAGCTTGGCAGAGATCGGCGTACGGCCATCGGTCTTGCGGTCCTGGCGCGCGTATCCGAAATAGGGGATCACAGCCGTAATGCGCCGGGCCGAGGCGCGCTTCAGCGCGTCCATGCAGATTAGCAGCTGCATCAGGTTGTCATTGGCGGGGTAGGAGGTCGACTGGATCACGAACACGTCTTCGCCGCGAACATTCTCGTCAATGCGGACAAATATTTCCTGATCGGCGAAGGATTTGACTTCTGAACGTGTAAGCCGTGTGTCGAGATAGTCGGCAATGGCTTCGGCCAAGGGGCGGTTCGCGTTGCACGTTAGAAGTTTCATTGTCTCATTACCCCTGACTGCCCGGCACCCAAGTGGCTTTTGAAACAAAGTCCTGCGAGTCGCAACCGGCAAAAGACGGCAGGATGCAGTGCGCAGGCCATGAACCGGCATGCGCGCTGAATCAGCAACACTCTGCGGCTGCGCGATCAGTCCCGCAGCAGGATCACTGACCCGTTGCGCCCGTAATCGGCTTCGCCGCGATGATTGCGGCGCCGGTTGGAAAAGTATTCCGCCTCGATTGCGCACGTATCATGGCCCACATCCGTGACGGCCCCGATGCCCACCGTGTCCAGCCGCTGGCGCGCAAAGCCGGGCAGGTCGAACTGGAACCGGTCGCCCTTTCCGGGGCGAAACAGCATCTCGCTGCCGGGCTGGCTGGTCATGAACGTGTCCCGGAATTCGGGTCCGACCTCGTAACTTGCCTGGCCGATTGTCGGGCCGATGGCCGCGTGGATGCGCGCGCGCTCGGCGCCCAGTTTCGTCATAGCCGACACCGTGGCTTCCAGCACGCCGCCCAGCGCACCCTTCCAGCCGGCATGCGCCGCGCCGATCACGCCGGCCTCGGCATCTGCGAACAGGACCGGCGTGCAATCTGCCGTCAGGATGCACAGTCCAATGCCGGGCCGGTTGGTCACCATGGCATCCGCCTGCGGCCGGTCTGTCCAGGGCGCATCAACCGGAACAACGCTGGCGGAATGAACCTGGTAGCAGGACAACAGGTGGCGCGCGCCCAGCGTGGCGGCGACAAGCGAGCGGTTGCGGGCAATCGCGTCCGGCCTGTCGCCTGAACCTTCGCCGACATTCAGGCTCTCATAGAGGCCCGTGGAGACGCCGCCCTGACGGCCGAAAAAGCCGTGAGCGATGCCCTGCAACCGTGCGAGGCCCGGACAGGTGCTGAACGGTATTGCCATCCCCGTATCGGTGAAAGGCGCGGCGGCCGGTGTCAAGTCCGGCCGCCATGCAGGGGCCTAGTAGTGATAGGCGCTCTCGCCATGGCTGGATGCGTCGAGGCCCGCCTCTTCGGCCTCGGCACTGACCCGCAAGGGCACGAATAGCTTGATGCCCGCAAGCAATACGATGGTGACCAGCGCCGAATAGGCAGCGACGGCCACAACGCCCAGCAGCTGCACGCCAAACTGGCCCATGATGGATGCCTCCCCCAGGCCCGGCGCCATCGGGCCGACGGATGCGAGGAAGGGAATGGCCAGCGTGCCAAGTACCCCGCCGACACCATGAACCGCGAACACGTCCAGGCTGTCATCAATGTGCATCCGGTTGCGGATCAGCACGACGGCGCCGTAACAGACCACAGCCGCCAGTATGCCGATCACGATGGCGCCGACCGGGCCGACAGAGCCTGCCGCAGGGGTGATGGTTGCCAGACCTGCCACCATTCCGGTTGCGATGCCGACAAGGGTCGGGCGCTTGAAGCTGACCCATTCGATGCACATCCAAACCAGTGAGGCGGTCGCGGCCGACATGTGCGTCACCAGCATGGCGCGCGCCGCATCGCCATTGGCGCCCAGCGCCGAACCGGCATTGAAGCCGAACCAGCCGACCCACAGCATGGACGCGCCCAGCATCACGAAGGCCGGATTGTGCGGCGGGTGCATATCTTTCGGGAAATTCTGGCGTTTGCCCAGCATCAGCGCGAAGACCAGCGCTGAAATGCCCGCTGTCGTGTGGACGACCACACCGCCAGCAAAATCGGTCAGGCCCCGCTGCGCCAGCCAGCCCCCGCCCCATACCCAGTGCGCCACCGGCGCATAGCAGACCAGCATCCACAGGCCCGAAAAGATCAGAACGGCCGCGAAGTTCACCCGCTCGGCAAACGCGCCAAGGATCAGCGCGGGCGTGATGATCGCGAACGTCATCTGGAACATCATGAATAGGGCTTCAGGAATGGTCTGGCCGTCCAGCGGCGCCGCTGTGATGCCCGCTGCAAAGCTTTTGGCGAAACCGCCGAAGATTCCGCTGCCGCCCGGGCCGAAGGCAATCGAATAGCCGACAGCCAGCCAGAGCAGGCTCATCAGGCAGGCAATGGCGAAACACTGCATCAGGACCGAAAGCAGGTTCTTCGACTGGACAAGGCCGCCATAGAAGAGCGCGAGGCCAGGCAGGGTCATGAACAGGACCAGCGCAGTCGATGTCAGGATCCAGGCGGTGTCGCCCGTGTCAGCGAAGGCGGGCGATGCGACGAGCCCCGCCATTAGTGCGAGCACGCCTGCGCGCCTCATGGAAATCATGACCCCGGTCAATGCAGCCTCCCTTGGCATTTACTGGCGCTTCGTTGCGCTCTGCTGCACTTCATTCGACAGAACGGCTGCGGGAACAACCGGAAATCCATCAGGGCCGCCGATTTCGAGACGGTCAGTCGTCATTCTGCAGCATTACGCGGCGGGCCGGAACTGGCAGGCTGCACACGTCCAGCACGCGCGGCGGCGTGTGAATAAAGGCGTCGATACCGGAATAGTCGCGCTTGGATGTTTTCAGGGCGTCCCATTCCGCGCCGGGTGTCGCCATGACTTCGTAAGCTGGCCGGGCATCCGCCGGCAGGTCGGCCGCCAGAGCGATGGACACGATCTCATTGCCCGACAGCCGCTCGGCGCGCGCCGCGAAGGCTGCCTTTGATGCCGCTTCGCCCTTCTCGAACAGGCCCGGGTAGTTTTCCTCGGCCTCCGGATCGACCCGCTTCAGCCGGTGCACATTGTCCATGCCGTCAATCACGCGGCCGAACACGGTATAGTTGCGATCAAGATAGCGCCTGGGCCCCAAAGGGATGAAGAATTCGATCGACCCGGTATCCGGCCCCGCATCGCGCGCCATGCCCAGCGCGCCCGTGCAGTTGAGCAACCATTCCTGCTCGCCCTCCCGGCCGATAGCAAAGCCGCCGCGATGGCCGGCTGTTGCGGCAAACAGGTCGGCATTCCCGAGAGGCGCAAATCCGTCAGCAGGCGTTGTCCGTTCGGCTTCCAGCGGCAGGAGCGGCCAGTCGGTGAGGCGCTGCTCGAACTCGAGACCCGCCTGCGCAACGTGTCCCTCAATCACCCGATAGAAATACTCGCCTTCGAACACGCCGGACCGGACCGCCGCGCGAAACTGCGCGACGTGGGCCGGCGCGGCCTCTGCGGCGAGTTCGATGGCGACGGTGCCGGTCGTGGTTTCGAGCAGGACAAGATTCTCCGGCGCAACCGGGCGCCACGGCTCCATGACACCCTCCGCGTGCCCCTGCTCACCCCCGACGCACCCCGTCACCCCCACCAGCATGGCCGCGACCGCCCACTTGCCCCACATGCCTTACACCCCTGCTAATCACGCCTCTGGCGCCCGGACGCCTTGCCTGCTAAGCGCCTGCGCCATGTACCAGATAACCGCCAAAGGCGCACGGGCGCCAATCGAAACTGCGTGGGATGCGCTTGCCTGGGCCGATCCCTCACCGGCCGGAGCTGTCGATGCCAAGGAGGACGGCCGGGTCGCATGGCGGCTCGATGCCTTCACCGAAACGCTCGAAGAGGCTGAGGCATGCGTTGAAATCATTCAGGAAGTATCCCCTGAACTGGTCGCGCGGATCGAGGAACTTGAAGATCGTGACTGGGTCACCCTGTCGCTCGAAGGCTTGCCGCCTGTTGCTGCGGGGCCGTTTTTTGTCGCGGGCAGCCATGCCCTCGCCAAGATGGCACCGGGTAAGATTGCGGTCCTTATCGAGGCCGGCCCCGCTTTCGGAACGGGCCATCACGGCACCACGCTCGGCTGCCTCCTGGCACTGGACGAGGTGCGCCGCCGGCGCGCCATCGGTAAAGTGCTCGATCTTGGAACAGGATCAGGCGTTCTTGCGATTGCCGCCATGAAAGCAGGCGCCCATTCGGCCATCGGCACGGACATTGATTTCGACAGCGTGCGGGTCGCCAACGAGAACGCGGTCAAGAACCATGTCACCGGTTTCACGGCCCTGCACATCACAGGGGCAAACACGCCGCGTATCCGTCAGGGGGGGCCCTATGACACGGTGTTTGCCAACATCCTGATGAAGCCCCTCATTGGCCTTGCCCCCACCATCGCCCCCCTTACTGCCCCTGGTGGCACCATCATCCTGTCCGGCCTGCTGCACCACCAGGCCGCGCCGGTCCGCAACGCCTTCGCGTCGCGCGGCCTCAGCTTTCAGCGGCGCATCAAGCAGGATGGCTGGTCAACGCTCGTCTTCCGAAAACCCTGACCTCCCGCCTTTCCATGATCACGCTGCAGCGGTAAGACTGCAGGCATGAGACAGACATTTGACATCAAGGGCGGGCCGCAAGACGGCCGGGCCCATTTGCCGCTCCTTCGCAAGGAGCTTTCCGCCATGAAACTCGACGGCCTCTACGTGCCGCACGATGATGAATACCAGAATGAATACCTGCCTGATGCCAATGAGCGTCTGGCATGGGTCAGCGGTTTTACCGGCTCATTCGGCAATGCATTCATCTTCACGGATCGCGCCGTGCTGTTCGCGGACGGCCGCTACACGATCCAGGCGGCAGACCAGACCGACCCGGACCTGTTTGAAATCCAGGGCATTCCGGAGCCAGGCGCGTTCGGCTGGCTGAAAATGCAGGACATGACGGGCAAGACCATCGGCTATGACCCGAAACTGGTCAGCCCGAATGAAGTGGCGCTGCTGAAACAGGCGGCGGACTCTGCGGGCGCCAACCTTGTGGCTGTGGCCGAAAACCCGATTGACCGGGCCTGGGCCGACCGCCCGGACCAGCCCTCGGCGCCCGTGGTGGCGCATGCCGTTGAGTATGCCGGCATGGAACATGCCGAGAAACGCGCGCTGATCGGCCAGTCCCTCAAGGCGGACAGGGCCGATGCCGCGGTGATCACGTCGCCTGCGTCAATCGCCTGGGCGTTCAACATTCGCGGCGGCGATGTGAGTTGTACGCCGCTGCCGCTCGGACGCGCGATCCTGCGCGCTGACGGGTCGGCCGATCTTTTCATCGACGAAGCCAAGGTCAGCGACGATCTGCGAGCCCATCTCGGCAATGGCGTGACGGTCCGGCCATTGTCACAGCTGGAAACTGCGCTCGGCGATCTCAAGGGCAAGACGGTCAGCGTCGACCCGGACATTGCGTCGGCCTGGTTTTTCGACACGCTGGAGGCGGCGGGCGCGACGGTTCTGCGTCAACGCGACCCGGTCGCCCTGCCGAAGGCGTGCAAGAATGCGGCAGAGATCGCTGGCACGACAGCCGCGCACGCGCGCGATGGCGTGGCCCTGACGCGCTTCCTGCACTGGCTCGATACAGAGGCCCAGAGCGGCAAGGTCACCGAGATTGACGCCGTCATGCAGCTGGAAGCCTTCCGCGAAGAACTGAACGCGCTGAACGACCTGTCCTTCCCGACCATTTCGGGCGCTGGCCCGCACGGCGCGCTGCCGCACTATCGTGTCTCGACAGCGTCGAACCGCGTGCTTGAGCGCGGCTCGCTCTTCCTCGTGGATTCCGGCGGCCAGTATCTCGACGGGACCACTGACGTGACCCGCACCGTTCCGATCGGCGAAGCCAGTGACGACATGCGGCGCCATTACACGCTGGTGCTGAAGGGCCATATCGCGCTGGCTGCCGTGCGCTTCCCGCAGGGCACGACCGGTACGCACCTGGATGTGCTGGCCCGCCACGCACTCTGGCAGGCCGGGCTCGACTACCAGCACGGCACCGGACACGGCGTTGGCGTCTATCTCGGCGTCCATGAAGGCCCGCACCGGATTGCCAAGCCGTGGAATGCCGTGCCGCTGGCGCCCGGCATGATCGTGTCGAACGAGCCGGGCTATTACCGCGAGGGCCAGTACGGCATCCGCATCGAGAACCTGCAATATGTCACACCGCCTGCTCCGGTTTCGGGCGGCGAAATCGACATGTTGGGATTTGAATGCCTCACCTTCGCGCCGCTCTCGCGCGACCTGATCGTGACAGGCCTCCTGTCCGGCGAAGAACGGGCCTGGGTCGATGACTATCATGCGCGCGTCCGGGACCTCTTGTCCGGCAAGCTCGACGGCGACGTGAAGGCCTGGCTGAAGGCTGCCTGCGCACCGCTCTGATCCCGGGCGGAAGATTCTAGTTGTTCTTGTTTTGTTCCAATGCTATTGGAACAAGCATGATCCTGTCCATATCGATCCGTGATTTCGTTCTGATTGACCGCCTGGATATCGAGGCCGGTGCGGGCTTTACCGCGCTCACGGGTGAAACGGGTGCCGGCAAGTCGATCATTCTTGATGCCCTGTCGCTGGCCATGGGTGCCGGTGCTGACCGGTCCTTCATCCGGGCTGGCGCCGAACAGGCCAGCGTGGCGGTCGAGTTCGGTCCGCCGGCCCGCCACCCGGTCTGGAATGCGCTGCAGGAGCAGGGTATCGAGGCGTCGGTCGATGAGGCACTGACCCTGAAACGCGTCGTGCGGGCCAGTGGGCCTGCACGGGCCTTCGTGAATGACCAGGCCGTCAGCGCGGCCTTCCTCGCCGAGGTTGGTGAACTGCTTGTCGAGATTCATGGCCAGCATGCGGCATCGGCCCTGATGCGTCCGTCGATGCACCGGCGCCTGCTGGATCAGTTCGCGGGAAACGAAAAACTGCTCGGCGCATGTGCCGATGCATTTGACGCGCTCGAAGCGGCGCGCGAGACGCGCAGCCGGCTTGAGGCTGAGCAAGCCGACGCGATCGCCACGCGGGAATGGCTGATGCAGGCGGTCGAGGAGCTTGAACGCCTGGCCCCGGTGGCCGGCGAGGCCGAAGCGCTGACATTGCAGCGCGTGCGCCTGATGCAGTCGGAACGGGTAACGGAATCTGTCAGCGAAGCCGAAGCGGCGCTTGACGGCGCCGATATCGATGCGGCCCTTTCGCGGGCCTCGCGGGCGCTCGAACGGATTTGCCGCCTGCCCGGGTTTGACGGGTCATCGGAATCCCTGCCGGAAGCGGCAAGGATTGCAGCCGAGGCTGTCGAACGGGCGCTGATCGAAGCGCGGGAAGCCAGCGCGGCCGTGTTCGGTCTGGAGCGATTGATCCATCACGATACCGAGGCACTGGAGGCAGCAGAAGCACGCCTGTTCGCCTTGCGGGCACTGGCCCGCAAGCATGCCACGGAAGCGGAATTGCTGCCGGACCTGCTATTGCGCTTGCGCAGTCGCCTCGATCTCGCCGAGGCAGGCGAGGATGCACTGATCGCCGCGCGCAAGGCGGAAACCTCCGCCAGGGCGCGCTGGCATCAGGCGGCGGAAAAGCTGACAGCCACGCGCAAGGCGGCCGCAACCCAGCTCGAAAAGGCCATTGCAAAAGAGCTTGCCCCCTTGAAACTCGGCCGGGCGACGATCCTGATCGGCGTTCATGCGCTGCCGGATGGCGAAGGCAGCGCACAGGGCGCAGACCGGGTCGAGTTTGAGGCAGAAACCAATCCCGGTGCCGGGTTCGGCCCGCTGCGCAAGATCGCGTCGGGCGGCGAACTTGCCCGGTTCTCGCTCGCGCTCAAATGTGCACTGGCCGAAGCCGGCTCGGCGCAGACCCTGATCTTCGACGAGGTCGACCAGGGGGTTGGCGGGTCGGTCGCGGCAGCCGTTGGCGAGCGGCTCGTCCGCCTCGCGGGCGCAAAGCAGGTCTTTGCGATCACGCATAGCCCTCAGGTCGCAGCCTCGGCAGCGGCGCAGTGGCTTGTTGAAAAAGACCATGACCAAAAGTCTGGCGGGACGCGCGTTCGCGGGCTAGATGACAGTGCGCGGCAGGAAGAGATTGCCCGAATGCTCTCAGGCGCCGAGGTCACGCAAGAGGCCAGAGCCGCCGCAGGGAGGTTGCTGGAGGATGCATGATCAAGCCGGTCCCCGTCGATGCGCTGACGCCTGAAGCCGCAGAAGAAGAACTTGCGCGGCTCGCTGAGGCGATCCGCGAGGCGGACGAAGCCTATTACCGTAATGACGCGCCGGATCTGACAGACGCGGAATATGATGCCTTGCGCCAGCGCAACCTCGCCATCGAGGCACGGTTTCCGGAATTGCGGCGCGCCGACAGCCCGGCTGACCGGGTCGGGGCCGGGGCGGGGGAGGGCTTCGCCAAGGCGGCGCATGCCGCGCCCATGCTGTCGCTCGACAACGCCTTCTCCGATGAGGACGTCGTGGAATTCGTGGCCCGGATCCGCCGCTTTCTCGGACTGGATGAAGGAGAGGCTGTCGCCCTGACCGCCGAGCCCAAGATTGACGGCCTGTCGCTGAGCCTGACCTTTGAGAATGGCCAGCTCACGCGCGCGGCCACACGCGGCGATGGGCAGGTCGGGGAGGATGTCACGGCGAATGCCCGGACGCTCTCAGACATTCCTGCAAAACTGAACGGCAAGGGGTGGCCGGACCGCATCGAGATTCGCGGCGAGGTCTATATGAGCCATGCCGATTTCGCGGCGCTGAATGCGCGTGAATCCGAGGCTGGACGAAAGGTCTTTGCCAATCCGCGCAATGCCGCCGCCGGCAGCCTGCGCCAGTTGGACGTCGGGATCACGAAATCCCGCCCGCTCAGGTTCTTTGCCTATGCCTGGGCCGCCGCGAGTGCGCCCTTCGCGGCCACGCAGACCGAAGCGGTCGCCCGGTTCGCTGACTGGGGGTTCCAGGTGAATCCCCTGATGACGCGGTCAGATTCAGTCGATGGGTTGATCAAGGCCTACCGGGATCTCGAGCAGAGCCGGGCAGGCCTCGGCTACGATATCGATGGTGTCGTCTACAAGGTAGACCACCTCGACTGGCAGCAGCGGCTCGGCTTTGTCAGCCGCGCGCCGCGCTGGGCGATTGCGCACAAGTTTCCGGCCGAAAAGGCCACGACGGTTCTGGAAGGAATCGATATCCAGGTTGGCCGCACAGGGTCACTGACCCCTGTCGCGCGTCTGACGCCGGTGACGGTGGGCGGTGTCGTTGTGTCCAATGCAACGCTGCACAATGAAGACGAAATCGCGCGTCTCGGGGTGAAGGTCGGAGACACTGTCGAAGTCCAGCGCGCAGGTGATGTGATCCCGCAGGTCTTGCGGGTGGTCGCGGACGGGGGTGGTGCGCCGTTCGAGATGCCTGATGCGTGTCCTGTCTGCGGGTCAGCCGCAGTGCGCGATGTCGACGACAAGGGCGAGACCGATGTGCGGCGGCGGTGCACCGGGGGCCTCGTCTGCCCTGCGCAGGCGGTGGAGCGGCTGAAGCATTTCGTGTCCCGGAAATCGCTGGACATTGATGGTCTCGGGGCCAAGCAGGTCCAGCTTTTCTACGAAAAGGGGGTTGTGCGGGCGCCGCAGGATATATTCCGGCTCACGGCGCGGATTGCCGAGGCCGGCCTTCCGCCTCTGGCGGAATGGGACGGGTTCGGGCCTGCATCTGCGGCCAAGCTGATCGCCGCCATTGACGCGCGCCGGAATGTGCCGTTCGCCCGGTTCCTCAATGGTCTGGGCATCCGTCATGTGGGTCAGACGACGTCCAACCAGTTTGCCCGCCATTTCCTGTCCTGGAAAACATTCTGGGCGGCTGTGGAAGATGCGGCTGAGCAGGGGCCTGACAGCGAGGCTTTTGGCGAATTGATGGGGATTGACGGCATTGGCGGGGCCGCTGTCGGCGCCCTGTGCGTGTTCGTGACGGAGCCTCACAATCGGGAGATGCTGTCGGCGCTCTTGTCAGAGGTCATGGTGCAGGACGAAACCGCCGCAGCGAGCGACAGCCCGGTCGCCGGCAAGACGGTCGTCTTTACCGGAACGCTGGAACAGATGACGCGGGACGAGGCCAAGGCGAGGGCAAGTGCGCTGGGCGCCAAGGTCTCAGGATCGGTTTCGGCCAAGACCGACATTCTGGTCGCAGGGCCAGGCGCCGGATCGAAACTTACCAAGGCGGAATCCCTCGGCGTGAAAACGCTGACGGAAGCAGAATGGCTCGCCTTGATCGCGGATGCGTAAGACCTATTTGCCGCCCGGAATGATCTTCTGAATCAGGGTCCGGCGCGGCGCCGAATCCGCCTCGGGATCAAGGCCTTCCTTGGTCAGGAGGCGGTAGCTCATCTTGTACCAGTCGCTGCCCGGGTAATTGTACCCGAGTGTGGCGCCCGCTGCGAGCGCCTGATCGCGCAGGCCGAGGGTCAGGTAGGATTCGACCAGGCGATGCAAAGCCTCGGGCGTATGCGAGGTCGTGTCATAGGTGGTGACGACCTTTTTGAACCGGTTCACGGCAGCCAGCGTCTGGTTAGAGCGCAGGTACCAGCGGCCGATCTCCATTTCCTTGCCGGCAAGCTGGTCATTGACCATGTCGATCTTCAGGCTCGCATCGCGCGCATAGGAGCTGTTGGGAAAGCGCCGTGTCACGTCCTGAAGGGCCGACAGGGCGAGTTCGGTTGTCCGCTGGTCGCGGCCGATATCGACAATCTGGTCGAAATAGCTCACGGCGATGAGATAATAGGCGTAATCAGCTTCCGAGCCGCCCGGGTGGAGACTCAGGTATCGTTGAGCGCCCGCTATGGCTTCATCATAGTCGCGGGCCTGGTAAGACGCATACGCGGTCATGACCATCGATTTGCGGGCCCACTCGGAATAGGGGTGCTGGCGCTCGACCTCGTTGAACAGGAGAATCGCGCGGTCAAAGTTGCGCTTGTCGAGTTCCTGGGCGCCCTGATTGTACAGCTGCTCGACCGGACGCTCGATATAGGCGAGCTCCTGCTTGCGTTTATTGGCAGACTGGCACCCGGAAACGGCGACAATACAGGCCAGGATCAGGAGGCTCGGGCGGAGTTTCAGAAGGGACATGCCGGTCGGGAACTTTCAGCTGTGAATGTCTACAGCCTGATTAGCCTGAACTGCGCCGGATTTCCAAGGATCATTGTCAGGCGGCCGATTATGAATAGGCAATGCAGGCCCTTGCTTCAGACGGCGGCGCGCGCGCGTTCACTGCTGCGGGTGTGAAGGTCCGCGTCTGTTTCCCAGCACCATGCCGACGGAGTGGCGAGGAGTTTGCGAACCAAAGCGTTATTCAGGGCATGGCCGGGCTGGACGGCGTCATAGCTTCCGGCGATCGGCGCGCCGGCCAGCATCAGGTCACCGACGGCATCGAGCATCTTGTGGCGCACGAATTCGTCTTCGGCGCGCAAGCCTTCCGGGTTTACCACTGCACCGTCTTCCAGCACGACTGCATTATCCAGCGAGCCGCCGCGTGCGAGGCCGATGGACCGCAGCATGTCTACGTCGCGGGCAAATCCGTAAGTGCGTGCGAAGGCCAGGTCGCGGGCGAACATGCCTGGCGCAAGGCGAAGGGCCATCTGCTGGATGCCGATGACGGAATCGTCGTACTCAATGCGGGCGCGTAGTGTGAGCAAAGTGTCATCCGAGGGTGACAGGGTGGCGCGCTTGGGCCCGTCAAGAATTTCGATGCGTTCAAGAATCCGGATGCGGCGACGCGGGGCCGATTGCGTTTTCAGGCCGGCCTGCAGCAACAATTCGCAATAGACGGCCGATGAACCATCCATGATCGGCACTTCCGGACCGTCAATCTCGATGATGAGATTGTCCACACCCAGTCCGGCAAGTGCCGCCATCAGGTGCTCGACAACGGCGACAGAAACCCCCGCCTCGTTCGTCAATGTCGTGCCAAGGCGCGTGTCGGACACCGAATCGGCGTGCGCATGTATCTCGATATCGGCGGCATCCAGATCCGTCCGGCGAAACACGATGCCGGTGCCGACAGGTGCAGGCTTCAGAACAAGCCGGGCTTTTTCGCCGCTGTGAACGCCGATTCCGGCACATACGGCCGGACGTTCAATTGTCTGTTGCATCTGCACGCCACTCAACACCGCATCGACCCTCCGCTAAAGGCTCAATCTGGATGTGGTTAAGCGCCAGCACAAAACACGCCTTGTTTCGGCGTGTTACAAGAAGGGCTGCAACTCACGTTACAGCCCTGTAAAATATCAAAAATTTTTGCAACAATCGCGATTGTGCCGATTGCATTTTCCGCCGAAAAATCAGTGATTTGCCGATCGGCGCAGGAAAGCCGGTATTTCGAGGTCGGCATCATCGAATGGGGCAGCTTCCGGATGGTCGTCGGGAGACGAGATGATCTGGGCCGGCACGGATGTTCCGGGTGCGTCGTCATTCTCGCCTTGCGGGTTCCGGCGCCAGCCGAACAGGTGGGAAAACCCGGAAGAACCCTGTTCCGGGCGGGCCTTGTCCGGGGCAGGGGCTTCCTTGCGCGTTCCGAAGACGGCATCAGCGGTCACTTCGTCCTCGCCTTCTGCGCCTTCATAATGGTCTGCAGGCAATGGCTGGCCCGAAAAATCCGAGCGCGGGTCGCTCTCTTCAGAGCGGAGCACCGGCGCATGGCCGGTGATGACCACAGGCCGGTCTTCGCCTGGCGCCTGCGCCTCGACGACTTCGTCGGCAATCGGCTCGGCGATGGGCTGGCGCACGGTGTCGCGGATCGTTTCCGGTGCTGGCTGAGTACTGGCTTCCGTGTCGAGACCTGCTGCGACGACAGATACGCGGATCTTGCCTTCCAGCTCGCTGTCAAAAGCCGAGCCGAGGATGATGTTGGCGTTCGGGTCGATCTCGCGGCGGATTTCGTTGGCCGCCTCATCGAGTTCGAACAGCGTCATGTCATAGCCGCCGGTAATGTTGATGAGGACGCCCTTGGCACCCTTGAGGCTGACTTCGTCAAGCAGCGGATTGTCGATCGCTGCCCGGGCAGCTTCCAGGGCGCGTCCTTCGCCTTCTGCCTCGCCCATGCCCATCATGGCCGAACCCATGCCGCGCATGATCGAGCCGACATCGGCAAAGTCGAGGTTGATCAGGCCGGGCATGACCATCAGGTCGGTGATGCCGCGGACGCCTGAATAGAGAACGTCATCCGCCATGCGGAACGCTTCGGCAAAGGTCGTGCGGTCATTGGCGATGCGGAACAGGTTCTGGTTCGGCACGACGATCATCGTGTCGACATTGTCGCGGATTTCGACAAGGCCGAGGTCTGCCAGCGCCATGCGGCGGGCGCCTTCAAAGCCGAACGGCTTGGTCACGACCGCGACCGTGAGGATGCCCATTTCCTGCGCGAGGCGTGCGATCACAGGTGCAGCGCCGGTACCGGTGCCGCCGCCCATGCCTGCCGCGATGAAAACCATGTGCGCGCCTTCAAGGTATCCCTTGATTTCGTCGATCGACTCTTCGGCGGCTTTTGCGCCGACTTCCGGGCGGGCGCCGGCACCAAGGCCTGCGGTGGTTTCAGGGCCGAGCTGGATGCGCTGTTCCGTCTTGGAACGGAACAGGGCCTGCGCGTCCGTATTGGCGACGATGAACTCGACGCCCTGCAGGTTCGCCTCGATCATGTTGTCGACTGCGTTGCCGCCTGCGCCGCCAACCCCGAAGACGAGGATCCTGGGCTTGAGTTCATGTGTCATTCGCGTACCTCAATATACATTTCAGGAACCGGTATGAGAGGCACCTTGGCCCCACACGGCTAAAAGACAGTTAAGTGAGCGCAAAAGGCGTCAGAAATTTTCTTTCAGCCAATGGAACGCCTTGTTCACTGCTCCGCGCCCGGATTCCGCTCCGCTTTCCTTCGACGCAACGCCAGCCCGCGCAGCGTCCACAAACCCCAGTTCGGAATACAGTAGCAGACCTGACGCTGTAGAAAAAGCAGGTGTTCCCAGCGTTTCCCCGAGAAATTCAGCAATGGTCGGACGGCCGAGCCTGACGGGCGCATTCAGGATGCGCGTGGCAACGTCGCGCACGCCCGAAAGCTGGCTGGCGCCGCCGGTCAGAACCACGCGGCGTGGAAGTACGGATCGTACACCACTGGAATCGAGGATTTTTTGCACGAGTTCGAAGGTTTCCTCGATACGCGGTGCGATGATTTCGGCGATGGCGCCTTTTTCCATGCGCATGCCATGCAGGCGGCCATCATCGCCAAGGCGCGGGGCCTCGATGCGTTCAGCCAGACCGGGGCCTTCGAGATTGGCTGTGCCGTAGACCGATTTCAGGCGCTCGGCTGCCGCGAATGTCGTGCCGATACCCTGGGCGATGTCGCTGGTGACATGCGTTCCGCCAGCCGGAACAAGGCCGAGCCAGGCCGGCGAACCATTGAGATAGACTGACACAGCGGTCACTCCGGCGCCCATGTCGATGCAGATCGCGCCATTATCGATTTCGTCGTCGATCAGGGTGCCCGCCCCGCTGGCGATGGAAGAGGGAACAAGGGCCGAAATCCCGAGATGCGCGCGGCCCACGCATTCGACGAGGTTCTTGATGATGGGGCGCGGCGCCGTGACGACCGAGAGAAGTATGCCGAGCTGCTCGGCATACATGCCTGCGGGTTGGCGGACCCCCTCCTGCTGGTCAACCCGGTAAGCGACCGGCCAGGCGGACAGAACGTCGACCCCCTTGGTGGGGATCCTGGTCAGCGCGAGGGCCTGGAGACGCTTGATTTCCTTGTGGGTGATCGCACGTCCGCCAATGTCGATGGATGCCGTGACCAGTGTGCAGGCGAGTTTGGGGCCCGTGATGCCGAGAATGACTTCGCTGATCTGTTCGCCCGCTTCGCGCTCGGCGTCTTCAACGGCAAGGCGGATGGAACGTTCAAGCCCCTCCATGTCAGTAATGGCACCGCCATTGAAGCCGCGCGATTGCTGACGCCCGCCGCCCAGGATCTGGAACCGGCGCGGGCCCGACCCGTCATTGCGCCCGATCAGGCAGGTGATCTTGGAACAGCCAATATCCAGCGCCGCCACCGTGCCAGTGCTGCGGGAGCCATTGAGGGCGATGCGTCTGGACTGGACATTTGCCATCAGGAACGGGCTGCCTCTGCGAGTTTGCGGGTTCCGGCACTCTGGGCAGGGGACAGGTAGACCCGGCCCTTGTTGCGCAGGTCAATCATGGTGACCGGGCGCTGCATGAGGGCTGTCCGTGTCTGCAATTTTGTCAGGCGGGCGAGGGCGCTTTCCATCGCGTCGTCTTCCGGCAGGCGGACGGTTGCGCCGTTCACCAGGCGGACATCCCAGCGCCGGTCAGCAATGCGCGTTGCGATGGCAAGGCGCGCGGAGACATCCGGCGCATCCTTCAACGCCTTGACCAAAGCGGGCGCGGCACTGGGTGCGCCCTGACCGGCGAGGCGCACCAGTGTCTTGAAATCGGTCGAGTTGGCGTCCGGCAGGATGCGGCCGAGGCCGTCCACCACTGTCCAGTCCTTGCCGTCATGCCACAGGGCGACCGGTTCGGCCGCGTCGGCGATGATCACGATCTGGCCGGGCCACAGGCGGTGAACGCGCACGTTCAGCACTTTGCGGGTGGATTCGACGCGGCGGCGGATCAGCTGGGGATCTGCGCGGAACATGTTCTCCCCGGGTTCGATCATGGCCGCAGCGCGCACATCGTCGGCAAGGGCCGGATTCTGCTCCAGGCCCAGCACGGAAACATCGTTCACCGAGACGCCGGCCATGCGGGCGGTGTCATCGAGAAACCCGCCGAAGCGCGTTTCGATCTGCGAAAGGGATCCGCCCATCCATGCGGCCGTGGCGACGACAATCGCCACCAGCATGACAAGCCCGAACAGCACGGACGAGACGCGGACCTCCTCGCCTGTCGTCTCATCGACGATGGTGGCAGGGCGGCGGCGCGAGCGGGAAGGGACTGACTGGTTCCGGTTTACCTTTGGCATGAGGCATCCTCGATCATCCAGACAACAAGCGCTTCGAAGGACATGCCAACGAAAGCGGCCTGCTCGGGGACAAGCGAGGTGGGCGTCATGCCAGGTTGGGTATTTGTTTCCAGGATCACGAGGCGGTCTCTCTTGTCGTCATAGCGAAAGTCGGATCGCGTCGCGCCCCGGCAGCCCAACGCCTGATGTGCCCTGAGCGCTGCGTCCATTGCGGCTTCGGTCACGTGTGCAGGCAGGTTTGCCGGGATCACATGCTGCGATCCGCCCGCCTGATATTTCGCATCAAAATCGTAATAGTCCCTTAAGGTCGTGATCTCGGTAACAGCGAGGGCCCGGTCGCCCAGAACACCGACGGTCAGTTCGCGTCCGGGGATGAATTCCTCGGCCATGAGATTGTCGCCATAATGCCATCCGGCCCCGAGCAATTCCTGCGGCGGCGTATTGGCGCCTTCGCGCACGATCAGGACACCGAAGCTGGATCCTTCGGCGACGGGTTTGACCACGTAGGGCGGCTTCAGGGCGTGGCTGGCGGCCGCCTCTGCGCGGGTGACCCGCCTGTCTTCGGCAACCGTCAGGCCTGCTTCGCGATAGACAGACTTCGATTTCAGCTTGTCCATGGCCAGCGCCGAGGCGAGGACGCCGGAGTGGGAATAGGGAAGGCCCATGAATTCGAGCAGGCCCTGCACGCAGCCATCTTCCCCCCACGGGCCGTGAAGCCCGTTCAGGACACAGTCCGGCGCAGCCTCTGCAAGCTGGATCGCAAGATCGCGTCCGGCATCGATATCGATCACGTCATAGCCTGCCGCGCGGGCAGCCTTGGCCATCTGCCGGCCGGATGACAGGGAGACTTCCCGCTCGGAAGACCAGCCTCCGTAAATGACCGCTACGCGTTTCATGGCCAGTCCTTCTTGCTTATTGTGTGCGGATTTTCTGCCGCTTGCCTTCGCCTGTGCCGCACGAAAGCGGCACGAGTCAGGCGAAACCCGATCATGATCCACTTCAAGTTACGAAAAAGTCACCAAACAGGCATTGCCAACATATGACTACATGCGTAGTCAGTGCATATCGATAGACGATGAAAGTGACGGCCAGTCCCGTTGTTTTCCAGAAAAAAATGCACCGTTGAGGGAGAGCCGAATGAAACACCGTGCGCCGATGTATGCAAGCGTGATTCTGGCCCTCGCGGCGCCGAATGCGCACGCCGCCGACCTGGCGGCCGCAAGCAGTACAACCGACAAAACGGTCTATTCAGCGCAGGATTTTGCGCAGTTTGCTCCGCGTACAGCGCTCGACATCGTTCAGCGGATTCCCGGTTTTTCCATAGACAGCGGGGACAGCGGTTCGCGCGGTTTCGGCCAGGCAACCGGCAATGTCCTGATCAATGGGCAGCGGGTTTCAGGTAAATCGAATGATGCGGAATCCATGCTCGGGCGCATTTCCACGCAAAATGTCGACAAGATTGAAGTGCTCGACGGAACCGCGCTGGGCATCCCCGGGCTGTCCGGCCAGGTCGTGAACGTGACGACCCGGGATTCAGGAGGCGTTTCGGGCACATGGCACTGGAAAGTGCGCAGCCGGGAGAACCTGCGCCCGACCTTTAATGATTTCGGCGGGACGGTCTCAGGCCAGGCAGGCGCGCTGAGCTGGGCGCTGGCAGCAGAGAGTGATCCTGAACGCGGCGCCAGCGCCGGGCCGGAACGGATCACCGATGGCGCAGGAAACGTGATCGAAACGCGGAAGGAGGATTTCACCCATGACGTGGAAGCTGGATCGCTCGCCGGATCACTCGCGTGGAGCCCGGACAACGGCGCCGTCGCAAACCTCAGTGCCAAGTTTGCGGCCTACCAGCCCGACGAGAAAGAAGTGTCAAAGCTGTTCCCTGTGAGCGGCGCAGTTGGACGCCGCCTGTTTCAGGGCTCTGAAGATGAAACCCTTGCCGAGATCGGGGCCGACTATGAACGTGGCTTCGGACCGGGACGCCTTAAGGCAATCGCCCTCGTCCGCCGCGAAGACAGCCCGACAGTCGACCATGTTCTGCGCGGAAATCTGGATGGCACGGGAATGTCGGAATCGGTGTTCGAGCAGACCGTCGAAGAGGGCGAATACATTCTTCGCAGTGAATATGCCTGGGTGCCGTCGGAAGGCCGCGATTGGCAGGTCTCTCTCGAAGGCGCCTTCAACTTTCTGGATGCGGAAGCGGCCCTGTTCCGTTCGACCGGCGGCGCCCCGCTCGCCGAAGTGGCCTTGCCGAATGCCAACTCGCGCGTGGAGGAGCAACGCGGAGAAGTGTCGGTCACACATGGCCGTCTGCTCTCGCCAGGCCTCAACCTGCAGGTTTCGCTGGGCGTGGAAATGTCGGAACTGTCCCAGTCGGGTGATGCGGAGAACCTGCGCACCTTCACGCGCCCGAAGGGATTTGCCAGCCTGTCCTGGCAGGTTGATCCAACGCTTCAACTCGTCACGCGGATCGACCGGGAAGTAGGCCAGCTCGATTTCTTCGACTTCATTTCCTCGGTGAACCTGAACCAGGGCAATGGCAGCGAAGGCAATTCCGAGATCGTGCCGGAGCAGGCCTGGAAGCTGAGTATCACGGCGGAGAAAGACCTGAAGGACTGGGGCGCTGCGACACTGACCCTTTTCGGATCGGATATTGAAGACATCGTGGACAGGATTCCGATCGGAACCGGCGATGGCCCGGGCAATATCGATACAGCCTGGCGTGTGGGCGCCGATCTGGATGCGACGCTCAAGCTTGCGAAGCTTGGATTGCCGGGAACCGAACTGACATTTGGCGGTGAGTGGCGCGATTCCCGTGTCAAAGATCCCCTGACCGGTGTCGAAAGACCGATCAATGGCAGCGACATCTACCACTTCACTGCGGAACTGCGCCGTGACATTCCAAAAACGGACTGGGCTGTCGGGGTCTATCTGGAATCGTACAATGGAAATCCTGAATACACGCTCAATGAGCGCTTTCATTCAGGCAGTCAGCCACCCTTCTCGTACGCCTATGTCGAGCACAAGGACCTGATGGGGCTGACGGGAAAACTGGTCGTCGCGAATCTCCTGGACCAGCATGACTGGCTGCGCAGGGATATTTACGAGCCCAACCGGCTCGGCGCGATCGTACGCTCTGAATCGCGGACCCGCCATTTCGGACCGATCTTCACGTTCGAATTGAACGGCACTTTCTAGCCCGGATCAGGCAGGAAGCTGGAGCCGTCCGATCCGGCGCACTTCCCAGCGCAGGTCTATGCCTTGCGTATCAAGCACGCGTGCGCGGACGAACTCGCCGAGCGCTTCGAGGTCTGCCGCCGTGGCGTTCCCTGTATTGATCAGGAAATTGCAGTGCTTTTCCGAAACCTGCGCGCCGCCGACGCGCAGGCCGCGGCACCCGGCAGCATCGATGACCTTCCAGGCTGACCGCTGATCGGGCGTTCCGGGCGGGTCAGGATTGGCAAAGGTGGAGCCTGACGTCTTGTCGCGAATGGGCTGCGTTTCGGCGCGCCGTGCCTGTAGGGTTTCGATGTCGGCCAGGATGGCGTCCGGATCGTCTGTGCCATCGCCGGACAGGAGGAGGCGGGTGACGATGAAGTCTTCCGGCAATTCGGAATGGCGATAGTCCATCTTCAAGGCCGGAAGACCGTATTCGGCCCTGTCACCCTGGTAGGCGACCGGCTCGCCTGCGCGGGTGATGCCTTCCAGCTTGTTCAGGACGTCCTTCAACTCGCGGCCATAGCACCCGGCATTGGTGCGTGTCGCCCCGCCGATCGAGCCGGGAATGCCGGACAGGAATTCGAGGCCGCGCGTGCCATTGGCCGCCGCCGCCCTGGCGACCGCGAGGTCGAGGGCACCTGCCCCGGCCGACAGGGTGGTTGCGTTGACTGCGGAAACCTCGCCCCAATACTTGCCCATCAGCCGGATGGTGACGCCTTCGATGCCGCCATCGCGCACGATCAGGTTTGATCCGACGCCCAGCGTGGTCACCGGAACGGCCGGGTCGAGTTCACGAAGGAACAGCGACAAATCCTCCGCATCGGCCGGCAGGAACAGCCAGTCGGCCGGGCCGCCCACCCTGAACCACGTATAGGGCGCGAGACTGGCATTCTGCAGGATCTTGCCCCGAACCGGGGGGAGGGACGTGTCGGTTTTCACGCTGCTGGGGTCGCCGGACTTGGGGCCCGTGTCAAGCGGGGTGCGCAAGGGTGGTTGCCCAATATCTGTGCGTGAACCGGGCGCGGGTCATCAGGTTGCCGTTTTGGGAACCTGAACGGCTGGCACGGGTTGACCCCATGGGCCGAGACTAACAGCATCATCTTCGGCATTCAGCAGCAAGAAGGACGGACATATCGCTTCAAGGCAACCACTTCGGCTTCGAATACGCTGGATGAAACGATTTCGTCCGCCGGTGCTGCTGGCGCTTGGCGCATTGATTTGCGGTGCCGGCCCTCATGTCCTGCCGCCCAGGTTCATTCTGCCCGACTACCTGATCGATCCGCTGGCCGTGCTCTCGCGCGTGCTCCTCGTCGGAGCAATCGGCTGGGCCATAACGACCTTTGTCGATGGCCTCACCAAGCGCCGCCTGTCACACCTCAAAATGGACCAGCCGGACGATTTGACGGCCCGCAAGCTTGCGACGCGGCTGGATGTGACGCGCCGTGTCTGGGTCGTGCTCGGCGCGATTGTCACGCTGGCGGCCGCCTTCACCGTCATTCCCGGCGTCAGGCAAATAGGCGTCAGCCTGTTCGCATCGGCCGGGATTGCAGGTCTCGCACTCGGCATTGCGGCAAGGCCGCTGCTCAGCAACCTGATCGCGGGTCTGCAGATCGCCTTCACGCAGCCGATACGGATCAAGGACGCCGTGGTGATCGAAGGGGAATGGGGCTGGATCGAAGAGATCGGCCTGTTCTATGTCGTCGTGAAGATATGGGACTGGCGCCGTCTCATCGTGCCGGTGTCCTATTTCACCGACAAGCCCTTCCAGAACTGGACCCGGCAAACCGCCTCCATCATTGGCAGCGTGTTCTGGTATGTCGATTATACCGCGCCGATTGACGCCATGCGCGAGAAGCTGACCGAAATATGCAAGGGCACACCCTTGTGGGATGGGGATGTCGTCAACCTGCAGGTCACCGAAACGCGAGACAATGCAACATTGACGATCCGGGCGCTGGCCAGTGCGCGCAATTCGCCGGAGGCCTGGGACCTGCGCTGCCATATCCGTGAGCACATGATTGCCTGGCTGCAGGCCGAGCATCCCGAAGCATTGCCGCGTGTGCGGGCCGAAGCGCAGTTTCAGGACATGTCGGAGGGTGTTGGCGCGCAGGCGGGAAGCTGATCAGGATCCGGGGCGTCTGGCGGATCCCGGCAGGGCGGCGAGTTCCTGCGCCTGGCTCACCCATTTGTCGCGCTGGATACGGCCCTTGAAATGCATGAGCTTTTCATCGACCCAGTCCACGTCCTGCGCGCTCCACTCGGCGACCTGCCAGAAGTAGAACACGCCGATTTCATGCAGCAGTTCGCACAGCATGGGGCCGACACCATTGATCCGCTCAAGATCGTCAGCGTCACCGAAAGCGGCTTCGACCAGCAGGTTCGCCTCGTCATCTTCCCGGCGGGCGGCATTGATGGGGTCAAGGTCGCGCGGGGGTGGGGGTGCGGGGGTGACAGGAGGTGGAGCGCGGCGTTCGGCGGCGGCGGGGGGGCGGGTGGTTGCTGCAGCGCGAGTGCCTGGCTCGCGTTCGGGGCGCGCGGCTCCCGCATCGGGACGGGCCCGTAATGTGTGGTGGATCGCTGCCAGTCCGTATTCGATGGCGTTCAGCCGGTTCTCCATCGCTTCCAGGTCCAGACGGCCTTCGATGGACTGGACCGCATTCAGAACCGGTGTCAGGTCAGGCGGGGTTTGCGTCAGGAAGGCTTCCTGCAGGCTGGCAATGCGCCGCTCGACCAGTGTCAGGTCCGGCGTCCCGGGCAGGTTGGCGCGTACCGTGGCCAGCGAGTCCTCGAGCGCGGCCATCCGCTCATAGAGCGGTGTCATGTTGGGCTCGGGAATGGTGAAGCTCGCGATGGCGTGTTCGACGCTGACCAGCCTTTGATAGACTGCGCCAAGGTCCGGCATTTCGATGCCCGACACGCCCGAGGCGACGCTTGTGATTTCGGATGACAATTTGTCGAAGTCGCGCTTCTGCGCCGCTTCGAGGCGGTCTCCGAGCAGGGAGATGCGGGACTCGAATTCTGCCAGCCGTGTCTGGAGCGGCCCGAGATCGGTTTGCGGGCGGTCCAGCCCGGCAATGGTGAGGTCAAGACGGGCGAGACCGCTATGCAGCGGGCCGAGATCGACTTCGGGCAGTTTGATCGCGGCCAGGGATTCTTCGAGCTGGCCGAAACGTCTGTCGATCGGGGAAAGGTCTGTATTCTTGAGTTCGGCGACCGAGGCGGCGAGGCTCGTCAGGCGCGATTCCAGGCCGTCCAGCTTGCCCTCAAGCGGGCGGAGGTCGGTTTCGGGAAGAGTGAAGCCCGTGATGGTGCGTTCGATCTGGTTGAGGCGCGTGTCCATGCCTTCGAGCATGGCCTGGAGGGGACCAAGATCGGTTTCAGGCATGACAATGCCTGAAATGGCCCCTTCGACGGCGGCAAGACGCTGGTTCACCGGATCCATGTCAGGCATGCGCAGCGACCTGACAGCCGAGGAGATGAGCGCCATGCCGGCCTCATAATCTTCCCGTGCGGCGGGCTCGGGGCGGGCGCTGAGGGCGTCCAGCCGCTCCGTAATCCGCTCATGGGATTCGGTGATGCCTTCCTGACGGTTTCTCAGCCACCAATAGGCCAGCACGGCGCCAAGAATGGCGGCCAGCAGCAGCAGGGGGAAAATCTGAGTAAGAAGGAACCACATAATATTGTCTCGCTAGCCCAAAAGAGCCCGAATGGGCCGCCCGGGTCAATCGGATGCACGGACGACGCGAATTTCGATGCGCCGGTTATGCGCGCGGCCTTCCGCCGTGCTGTTGTCGTCAATCGGCTTTCGCGCACCAAAGCCTTCGGCGCGCAGGCGGTCAGCGGGTACGCCGCGGGCGATCAAGGCATCGCGCACCGCTTCAGCGCGGGCATCGCCCAGCAGTTCATTCGCATTCGCCGTGCCCATGCTGTCAGTATGCCCTTCAATGCGCAGCGTACCGGGACAGGCTGTTGCGGCATCGGCGACGGATTGCAGAAGCGACGAACTGCGCGGGTCGATTTCGGCACTGGACGGGGCAAACTGTATGTGGGCCGTGCCGAGAAGGTCTGCGAGCGATGTCTCGCAGGTCGCCACCGCTTCATTGGGCAGGATGTCGATATTGCCAAGGCGGCCGACGGCAAGGGGGCTGGCGACCAGTTGCTTGACGGCGGCAGCGCCCGATTCCGGCAATTCGCATTTCAGCGAGAACTCCTCGTCCAGGAAAGCGGCCACGCCGCGGTCACAGCGGCTGAGCGCCTCGATCGCATGCAGGGCGACCTCTGTATATTCCGGATTCTTTGCCACGTGGGTGACTTCCAGGAAATCTGCGACACTGGCGATGCGGGGCGGGTCGATCTTGCCTTCGGCCGCAGCGACAAGCGATGCGCGCGTGACGTCATCGGGCACAATGCCTTCGAGCTTTAGCTCGCCGTCTGAAAGGCGATAGGTCCATTCGGGCTTTCGGATCGCCGTAGGCATGACCACGCCTGAACCGAACGAGGCAAAAACGCGTGTCACAGGCGTGGCAGACCCAAGCCAGGTGGGTGTCTGGGCCGCGCGTACCAGCGCGATGAGCTGCTCGCCTTCCATGCGGGAGGGAGGCTGGCCTTCCAGCCAGACCCATTGGCCGGATACTCTCGCGCTGGCCCAGTCGGCACCATTGGCCGCCAGGGTTTGTTCGGCGGACTTTATGGCGCGTTGCTCGACAATATGGCGGGCGAAAGGTCCCATCCCCATCCAGAAGACGACGAGCAGCCCGAGGAGCGGAATCAGGCCGTAGGGCATGAAGGGCACATGTGGACGCGGCCGCCCGCGAACGTGTGACCTGATGGTGCGGTCTTCTGAATAGCTGAGATTGGTCATAAACCCCGGGTCCCGCGCGTTCTGCACGGTTTCATGTAACAGGCGCCGTCAAAGCGGCGCAAGGCAACTGTCCTGATACGGGAATTTCCCGCGCATCAGCCCAGAGGCAGGGCCGACCAGACCCGTAACAGTACCCATACAGCCCCGGCGAGCCCGCAGCCCGCCCCGATCAGCACGATGCCGTCGCGGGCGGTCAGGCCGAGGCCGAAGAGAAGCACAGCCAGGCTGGGCAATACCGGGCCGAACGGCACGAGCCCGAGGGGAAACATCAAAAGTGCGGCGGCAATGCAAACAAGCGCCGCAAGGCCGATAAAGGGTGGCTGCGACAGGAAAGGGAGGCGCGGCTTCAGCACCTTGTCCACGGGCCGGGCATATTTGCGGGCCTGTTCGACGCCGCTCACCAGGGCCGCCCGGGGAAAGGTCATGTCGAGAATGCGTTTCGGCACCCAGGGAAAAGTGCGCCCCAGCAGGATCTGTCCGGCAATCAGCAGGATAACAAGCGCGGTCACCCAGCTGGTGCCCGGAAGGATCGTCAGCGGCGAGATGGCGATGAAGCCAAGCAAGAGCAGGATCGGTCCATAGGAACGCCGCCCGACGGCATTCAGCATGTCACGAACGGTGACTTGATCGCCTGACGTGCATTCCGTCAGGCTCGACAGGAGCGATTCCAGATTGTTTATCTTGGCCATGCCCGCTTCCTAACGCGATCCAGGATGTATGAACACCTGAATCGCGTGAGGTGCGGGATGGTTCCTCAGGCTGCCTTGCGCTTGGCTTTGCGGGCCTCGAGCTTGTTCACGGCGTGGAGATAGGCCTTGGCACTGGCGACCAGCGTATCCGGGTCGGATGAACGCCCCGTGGCCATGATGCCTTCGCCATTCAGCCGGACAGACACGGTCGCCTGCGCATCCGTACCGCCGGTCACTGCGTGGACCTGGTAAAGGTCCAGTGTGGCGTTATGCTGGACGATCTGGCGGATGGCATTGAACACGGCATCCACCGGGCCGTTGCCGCGTGCAATGGCGTATTTTTCCTCGCCATCCACCGTCAGGTCGATCTCGGCCGTCTGGGGCCCGTCCGTGCCGCACACGACGCGCAGGCGCTTGAACACGATGCGCTCGCCTTCGGCCGCCAGCTGGTCATCAACGAGCACAGCGATATCGTCATCAAAGACATGCTTCTTCTTGTCGGCCAGATCCTTGAAGCGCTTGAAGGCATCGTTCAGCGCATCGCCTTCGAGGAAATAGCCCATGCTTTCCAGCTTGTCGCGGAAGGCGTGACGGCCGGAAAGCTTGCCCATGACCAGCGAAGTTTTCGCCACGCCGACATCTTCCGGCTTCATGATTTCGTAGGTTTCGGCATTCTTCAGCATGCCGTCCTGGTGGATGCCGCTTTCATGCGCGAAGGCGTTCTTGCCGACGATGGCCTTGTTGTACTGGACCGGGAAACCGGTGATGCGGCTGACCATGGCCGAGGCGCGCGACAGGTAGGCCGGATTGACCGTGGTCGAGAAGGGCAGCGTGTCCTCACGGACCTTCATCGCCATGACGACTTCTTCAAGGGCGGCATTGCCGGCCCGTTCGCCAAGGCCATTGATCGCACATTCGATCTGGCGCGCACCATTGGCGACGGCGGAGATCGAGTTGGCGACGGCAAGGCCGAGATCATTGTGGCAGTGGGCCGACCAGATCGCCTTGTCGGAATTCGTCACGTTCTCGATCAGGCGGCGGAACAGCGCGCCATATTCTTCCGGGTGGGAATAGCCGACCGTGTCTGGCACGTTGATCGTGGTGGCGCCTGATGCGATGGCGACGTCGATGCATTTGCACAGGAAATCGAAATCGGTGCGGGTGGCGTCTTCCGCGCTCCACTCGACATCGTCCGTGTGATTGCGGGCCTGGGCAACCGAGCGGCCGATCGCTTCCAGCACGGCGTTCGGGCCCATTTTCAGCTTGTGCTTCATGTGCACCGGGCTGGTCGAGATGAACGTGTGGATACGGGGTCGGGCAGCCTGTTTGACAGCTTCGGCGCAGCGGTCAATGTCGCCGGGAGTCGAGCGGGCGAGGCCGCAGATGATGGCGCTTTTCGACTGGGCGGCGATGGCGCTGACGGCGGCAAAGTCGCCATCGGATGCGGCGGGAAAACCGGCTTCGATCACGTCGACGCGCATGTCTTCCATCAGGCTGGCGAGTTCGAGCTTTTCAACATGGGTCATGGACGCGCCCGGCGACTGTTCGCCGTCACGCAGGGTCGTGTCGAAAATTCGGATATGAGGATTGGTGGTCATGGTTTGCGGCTCTGCTTGGAAAATTAGGGGGGCTAAAGCATTCCCCTGGCCGCGCGACTGCCCCTGATCAGGCAGACGGCACCGGCCAGGGGCCGGTAAGCAGGAGGCTGAGGGGCAAATTGTTCCACATGTCGCCTTTAATCATCCCGTTTCGCCCCCATGTCAACCGGCGGATCGCTGATCAGGGGAACAGATTGCCCCTTCGGAGCGAGACGTGTGCGGGCATAAAGCGCAATGGCTGCGTAGATGGCGGCGGCGATGAAAGCGGCCAGGATTGCGATGCCGGGATTGCCCTTGAGCGCGGCAAACAGGCTCTGGCCTGCAAAGGCGATCAGCGCGATCTTTGGCAGGACCCCAACCCCCATCCCGATGGCGAAGTCGCGATACTTCGCGGTGCTGACGCCGAACGCCATGTTGACCATGATGAATGGCCCGGTTGGCACGTTGCGCACGAGGGCGCTGGTCGCCATCGCGTTGCGGCCGACAAAGGCGGCAAGGCGGTTTGCGGTCGTCCCGGCATAGCGGCGGAATACCGTTTCGCCTGCCAGGCGGCCGACCCAGAACGTGAGCGAGCCGGAAGCCATGTTGGCGATCCAGGCATAGACAAAGCCGAGCCAGGGCCCGAACAGGGCGACCGCTGCAGCAATCAATGCGAATTGCGGGACGCCGAGAAAGGCTGCGACGCAGAAGACCAGGATCAGGGCGGGCAGGCCCCAGGGGCTGCCGGAGACGGCTTCCATCCAGGCATTGAGGGTTTCTGCGCGGGGAAGGACGCCAAGTTTGCCAAGGATAAAGATGACGAACACGGCGGCAAGCAGTCCGCCGCCGAGGAGAAGTGTCCTCCGGGCAGGCTGGCTGGCGGTGTTTTCAGGCGGGCGCATGGGCCACCGAATGGCGCCAGCGCGCCCTTGCGTCAAGCAGTGTGTTGCATCGGTTTCATGACACCGCAAGACCCGTTGCCGCGGCGGCGGCACTGGCCCAGGCCCACTGGAAATTATAGCCGCCGAGCCAGCCCGTCACATCGACGCATTCGCCGATGAAATACAGCCCGGCAACATGGCGGCTTTCCATCGTGCGCGATGACAGGCTGGCCGTATCGATCCCGCCGGCGGTCACCTCGGCGGTGCGCCAGCCTTCCGTGCCGGCAGGGCGCACGACCCATTCGGTGAGGGTGGCGGCGAGGGCGTCGAGTGTGGCGTGGGAGGTGTCGGCGAGGCGGTTGGCGGGTGTTGTGTGGGTGCGGGTGAGGATAAGCTCGGCCAGCCGCTTGGCGAAGAGGTCCTCGAGCGCGGCCCCGAGGGTATGCATGGGCCGGTCGCGCTTGGCGGCCTTAAGGGTCTCCGCAATGTCGGTATCGGGCAGGAGGCGGAGCGTCACAGGCTCGCCGGGTGACCAGTAGGACGAGACCTGCAGGATGGCCGGGCCGGACAGGCCGCGATGGGTGAACAGCATCGCCTCGTCAAAACGGGCGCGCGGCGTGCTGGCGCGGACGCCGCAGGCGACGCCGGAGATCGAGGCGAAGTCTTCCTGGTCGGCGCCGGTAAACACGAAAGGCACCAGCGCCGCGCGGGTGGGGATGATGTCATGGCCGAACTGGCGGGCAATGTCATAGGCAAGGCCGGTGGCGCCCATTTTCGGAATCGACAGGCCGCCCGTGGCGACGATGAGCCTCGGCGCAGTGACCTGACCGGCCGATGTGTCGACCGAGAACAGGCCATCGGCGTGGCTGACGGCCTTTATTTCGGTGCCGAGGCGAAGCTCGCCGCCGCCTGCTTCCAGCTCGTCGAGCAGCATCTGGATGATCGCGCCGGATTTCTGGTCGCAGAACAGCTGGCCAAGGGTCTTCTCGTGCCAGGTGATCTGGTGGCGGGCGAGGAGATCGAGAAAGTCCTGCGGCGTGTAGCGGGCGAGGGCCGACTTGGCAAAATGCGGATTCTCGGAAATGAACCGGTCCGGCGCTGTATGGATATTGGTGAAATTGCATCGCCCGCCGCCGGATATGCGCACCTTTTCGGCAGGCTTTGCCGCATGGTCGATCACGAGGACACGCTGGCCGTTCTGCCCGATCCGGCTGGCGCAGAAGAGGCCAGCTGCGCCGGCGCCAAGAATAATGGCATCAAAGCCGGGAGAAGAGGGCGCAGCGTGCATGGCTGGCCTATGCCGCAGGCGGGGCACGGCGCGCAAGCTTGATCCGCCGCTGGATGGCGGTTAGCAAACCCCGACCCGGTTTCCCCTCCTTCAAGGATTTGCTACCCATGATACAGACACAGCCGCGCCATGACTGGACCCGCGACGAGATCGAAGCCCTGTATGAAGGCCCGCTCGACACGCTGATCGGACAGGCGCTGGACGTGAAGCGGCAGAACTGGCCGGACGGGAAAGTCCAGAAATCCCAGCTGCTCTCGATCAAGACCGGCGGCTGCGCCGAGGATTGCGGCTATTGCAGCCAGTCAGCGCATTTCGATACGGGCCTTGATGCCTCCAAGCTGATGCCGCTGGGCGAAGTGGTGGAGGCGGCCCGCCGCGCCAGGGAGAACGGCGCTGACCGATTCTGCATGGGCGCGGCCTGGCGCAGCCTGAAGGATCGCGACCTGCCGAAAGTGGCAGCCATGATCGAGGCGGTGAAGGCAGAGGGTCTCGAGACCTGCGTTACGCTCGGCATGCTGGAAGCGGGCCAGGCCGAGGCGCTGGCTGAGGCAGGGCTCGACTATTACAATCATAACCTCGATACCTCGCCGGAATATTACGGCACGGTGGTCTCGACGCGCACCTATGATGACCGGCTGGAAACGCTGGGCCGGGCGCGCGGCGCCGGGCTGAAGCTCTGCTGCGGCGGCATTCTCGGCATGGGCGAGAGCCGGGCCGACCGGATCGGCCTCATCCATGAACTCTCGAAACTGGCGCCGCACCCTGAAAGCGTGCCGATCAACATGCTGGTGCCGATTCCGGGCACGCCGCTTGGTGACAGCCCGGCCGTCGGCGTGCTGGAAATGGCGCGCGCGATAGCCGTCTGCCGCATCGTGTTCCCGAAAAGCTGGGTGCGCCTGTCTGCGGGGCGCGAGAGCATGACCGAAGAAGGCCAGGCCATGTGCCTGCTGGCCGGAGCGAACTCGATCTTTGTCGGCGACCGCCTGCTGACAACCGACAATCCGGATGCCGACGAGGACAGTGCGCTGATGAGCGCGATGGGCCTTGAGGCGGCGGGCCATGCCGAAATGGAAGAGGGCCCGCGCCGGCTAACCACCCTGATCGGCAACTAACGCACCATGAAAAAAGCGCTCTCCGGGAGGAGAGCGCTTTTCCTACTCTACGCTTCACTCCCTTCGGAGCGGCGCTGTCCGTTTATGCGGTCACGGACTGGCGCTGGTCGGCATGTTTGCCTTCGCAGATTTCCTCGACAATCTTGGCATTGAAGTCGCCAAGGTCATCAGGTGAGCGTGATGTCACGAGGCCTGCATCGACGACAACCGACTGGTCAAGCACGCGGGCACCTGCATTCTTGAGGTCCTGCTGGATCGCCCCATAGCCTGTCACTTGGCGGCCATTGACAAGATTGGCCGAAATGAGGACCTGCGGTCCGTGGCAGATCGAGAAAACCGGCTTCTTCTGGCGGAAAAAGTCTGACGTGAAGTCCAGGGCTTTCTGATTGGTGCGCAATGTGTCCGGGCTGAACAGGCCGCCCGGAATGAGCAGGGCGTCGAAGTCTGCCGCCCTGGCATCATCGAGCGTCATGTCGACCTTGAACGTGGCGCCGTGTTCGCGGTGCTTGTTGGCCTGGATCGTGCCATGCGTCATCGACACGATGCTTGTCGTGCCGCCCGCATTCTCGATGGCTTCCCTCGGTGAGGTAAGCTCGATCTCTTCAAATCCGTCAGCTGCGAGGATGGCGAGTTTTCGTCCTTGAGCGCGTTGGGTCATGGATGTCTCCTTGCTTTGTGTTCTGGCGCGTCGGCAGGCAACGAGGCCTGCGCCGCTTCAGGAATAGTCCTGTGCCTAAACAATGCGTGGCCCCGGCAATCGTTGCAGGCGAATACAGTTACGCTTTTGCAAGGAGGCTGGATCAGGGGGCTGATTCCAGGAATCAGCCCCCTGATCCAGAATTTCTTTTTGGTCGCGGCGTGTCCCCGAAAACAGTGTCCACTTTTCGGCACGCCACTCTAGCGCGTCTGCCCGCCATCCACCGGCAGCACGGCGCCGGTGACGAAGCTTGCAAGCGGGCTCAGGAGGTAGGCCGCAGCCGAGCCGATTTCGTCAGGCCGCCCGAACCGGTTGAGCGGCACTTCGCGCTTGATCCACTTCATCCACGCGCCGCCGCGTTCGCCCTGCGAACGGGTTTCCCAGTCACCGCCGGGGAAGATGATGTTGCCGGGCGCGATGGCGTTGACGCGGATGCCTGATGGGCCGGCGACACGGGCAAGCTCCTTGGCCAGATGGTTCATGGCCGCCTTGGACGTGCCATAGGTGAGAGGCGTGCCGAGCGCGCCGAGCCCTGCAATCGAGGTGATCATCAGGACGGAGCCCTCGCCGCGCGGTGTCATCCTGCGCAGGGCCGAGCGTGCGAGCTTGAATGCGGAGTCGAGGTTCTGGCTGATGCCGCCATCCCATGTCTCGTCATCGACCTCGAAGCCGGGCGGGCAGGGGTGCAGGCCGACATTGGCGACCGCGCCCCATAGCGGGCCGAATCCGGTTTCGATCGCATCAATCATGGAATCGATCGTCTGGCTGTCGCGCAGGTCTCCGGCCCTGGCCCAGACCTTGTCTTCACCATATTGCGCTGCAAGGCGTGCGCGCTGTTCTTCCAGCGCCTCGGCGCCGCGCGCGGCGATGGCGACCCGGGCGCCTTCAGCCAGGCAGGCTTCAACGATGCCAAGACCGATGCCCCGGCTGGCGCCCGCCACGAAAATTACCTTGTCTTTCAGATCCAGATCCATCTGCGTCAGTCTCCCTTATGTTCCAGTGTCATGTCTGTAAGCGGCTCTGCCGGGTCAGCAAAGGGCGGATGCCGGCTGATCACGAACACGGCGCCGACCGCCAGCAGGCCCAGGCTGATCGCCATGGTCCAGGGCATGCGCCAGAAGACGAAGATCGTGCCGGCTGCGGCGAGCGCCATGCCGGACAGGGCGGCCAGCTTGCTGCGCATGCTCATGCGGCCGGATTCTGCAAAGTCGCGGATCGGCTGGCCAATGCCGGGGCGGGCATAGATCCATTGCGCCCAGGCGGGATTGGACCGGGCAAAGGCGAGCGCTGCCGCGATCCAGAAAATCGTGGTTGGCCAGATCGGCAGGGCGAGGCCAATCGCGCCCACCGCGAAGGCAAACATTCCAAGGATGCGCCAGGCCCACATGCGTGCCTACATCGGGTGCAATGTGCCGGCTGGCAAGGCGGGAGTCGGCCACGCCAGTGCCGGCGCGCCATGACGAAACCGCAACATTCCTTTGAATTGACCCAATCACGCCCTGTTGGCGACGCACCCAAGCGGTGTATGGATATCAACAGAAAATACAGGAGAGGTTCATGTCGCAGTTCATAACGGGCACACGGGGCAAGTTTCGGATCGTCGTCGCGGCCATCCTGTTCAGTCTCGTCGCCGCCTGTGGCGGGGGCGACAAGGACAAGGCGGCCGAAACGGTCAGCCCGGCCGGTGAGGTGGTGCAGCGGGCCCCGAAAGACCAGGTTGCCGCGCGCCAGCGCGAACAGCGCCGCCAGAAGGCCATCGCCGCGCAGGAGCAGGAATTCTCCTACTTCCGCTACCGGATCGACACCAGCAGCGAGCAGCCGCTGGCCTGCCTCGTCTTTTCGGCCGCGCTGGACCCCAAGACCGACTATTCGCCCTATGTCGACTTCCGCCCCGCCTTCCGCCCTGCGCTCAGCGTCGAGGGACGCGAGCTGTGCATTGGCGGCCTGACCTTCGGCACCAGCCGCACGGCCACGATCCTGTCGGGCCTGCCGGCCGCTGACGGGCGCACACTGAAGCGCGAAGAGACCGTGCCGATCGATTTTGCCGACCGTCCGCCTTATGTCGGCTTCAAGGGCGCAGGCGTGATCCTGCCGCGCGGCGATGCTGACGGCCTGCCGATCGAGACGGTAAATGTCGAGAAGGTGAATATCAGCGTGTCGCGGGTGAATGACCGGGCGCTGGCCTTCAAGAGCATTACCGACGGCGAGACGACCGGGCAGGGCCGCTATTCCTATTCCTGGGGCAATGACAGCCCGAGCGATGTGGAAGAGGAAATCTGGTCCGGCACGATGGACATTGCGGCCGAACAGAACGCGCCAATCGTGTCTGTCTTCCCGCTTCAGGACGTGATTTCCACGATGGAGCCGGGCGCCTATTACGTCCGCATCTCCGATGCCGCCAAGCTGGACCCGCAGCAGGGCCCGCCCGCTTCCTCCTCGCGCTGGATCATGCTGACCGATCTCGCGATCACGGCCTATGAGGGCGAGAACGGCCTCGACATCACGCTGCGCTCTCTGCAGGACGGCAAGCCCGTTCCGGATACGACCGTGCAGCTGATTGCGATGAGCAACGAGATCCTCGCCGAGACGCGCAGCAATGAGCAGGGCCGCGTTGCGTTCGACAAGCCGCTGACCAATGGCGCCGGCAATATGGCGCCGAAATTGGTGCTTGCCTTCAGCGCCAAGGGCGAACTGGCCGCGCTGGACCTGACACGCGCACCGGTCGACCTGTCCGAACATGTCACCGGCGGCCGCCGGACACCCGGCCTGGTTGATGCCTATGTCTATACTGATCGCGGCATCTACCGTCCCGGTGAGACGGTGAACATCTCTGCCCTGTTGCGCGACCGTGCCGGACGCCAGGTCGACGACCGGACCGGCAATCTCGTGATCTATCGCCCGAACGGGCTGGTTGCCGAGAAGATCCGTTTCGACGATCCGGATTCAGGCGCTGTCCTGAAGAGTTTCATCCTGCCCAAGGGCGCATCGCGTGGCCAGTGGCGCGCCGCGTTGGAAGTCGACGGGCTGACTGACACGTCCGGCGCCGCAAGGTTTGCGGTCGAGGATTTCGTGCCGCAGCGCATCGCGGTCGACCTCAAGGCAGATGACAAGACGGCGATGAAGCTGGGCGGGACGCGTGAGATCGCGGTCGCCTCGCGCTTCCTCTATGGCGCTCCGGGTGCCGGCCTGACAGTCAAGGCCGAGGCCCGGCTTGAGCCGCAACCCAATCCATTCCCGGCCTTTGATGGCTTCGCCTTCGGCCGCCATGATGCCACGTTCGAGGAGCGGATCATCGAACTGCCTGACCAGACGACGGACGGGGCAGGGGCGGCAACGGTTCGCGTCGCGCCTGGCAATGCCGGCAGCAATGCGGGCCGGCCGCTGCGCATCAATACCGTGGTCAGCGTGCTGGAACCCGGTGGCCGCGCGGTGACAGACAGCGTGCGGATCCCGTACCGCCCTGAAAACCTCTATATCGGCCTCAAGCCCGGCTTCGATGAATCCGTCGAAGAGGGTGGCGACTCGGTCTTTCAGGTCGTGGCCGTGAATTCCGATGGCGCCGCGGTAGCGCAGCGCCTCGCATGGAAGATGCTGGCCATCGACTATCATTATGACTGGTACCGCGATGGCGACGAATGGCGCTGGCGCCGGTCGCGCACCGTGACCAAGGTCAATGAAGGCGTTGTGTCCACCACAACGGGCGCGACGGCCGAGATCAAGGTCAGCGGCTTGGAATGGGGCAGCCATGAACTGGTTGTCGAAGCCGAAGGCGTCAATGTCGGCGCCGCTGCCAGCGATGACTTCTATGTCGGCTGGGGTGGCCGCGTGTCGGATGACGGCGTCGAAGCGCCTGACCGCGTCCGCGTGATGGGCCCAGAAAAGTCGCCAAGCCCCGGCCAGTCCGCCGAGATCACGATTGTCCCACCCTATGACGGGCAGGCCCAGATCGTCGTCGCCACCGACAAGGTCCTGTCGGTCCAGAACATCAATGTCACGTCCAGCGGCACGCGCGTCACGCTGCCTGTGTCCGATGCCTGGGGCGAAGGCGCCTATGTCATGGTCAACGTCTATACGGCGCGTGATCCGATCCTGCAGGCCAAGCCGCGCCGCGCCGTGGGCGTTGCGCATGTGCCGGTCAACATGGATGCAAGGACGTTCAACCTGACGGTCTCGGCACCGAAAGTCGCGCGTCCGCGCCGCGAACAGGTGATCGAAGTCGATTTCGGTGGCGGCCCGCGTGAGCCTGTCTTCCTGACAGTTGCGGCTGTCGATGAAGGCATCCTGCAGCTCACCAAGTTCAAGAGCCCCGATCCGGTTGCCTATTATTACGGCCAGAAGGCGCTCGGCGTTGAACTCTATGACGATTATGGACGCCTGCTGGACCCGAACATGGGCCTGCCCGCTGAAGTGCGCACCGGTGGTGACCAGCTTGGCGGCGAAGGCCTGACAGTCGTGCCGGTCAAGTCCGTGGCGCTCTATTCCGGCCTCGTCGAGGTCGGACGCTCGGGCAAGGCAAAGGTGTCGTTCGACCTGCCTGACTTCAACGGCGAGCTGCGCATCATGGCCGTGGCCTGGTCGAAGACCGGTCTCGGCAAGGGCGAAGCGAAGATGACAGTCCGCGATCCGGCGCCGTCCGACCTGATCCTGCCGCGCTTCATGGCACCGGGTGATGAGGCCTTCCTCACCGCGAGCATCGACAATGTCGAATTGCCGTCCGGCGAGTTCACGGCGCAGATTTCTGCGGCCGGTCCGATCACGGTGGCCGAAAGCCGCCTGACCCGCTCGGTTCAGACGGGCAAGCGCTCGGATGTGCCGGTGCGTGTCGAAGCACAGTCCGAGGGTATCTCGAAGGTGCGTATCGCCGTCTCCGGCCCCGACAAGTACGAAGTGGCGCACACGTACGATATCCAGACCCGCTCGCCCTACCTGCCGGAAACCCGCTCCACGAGCGCGCTGATGCAGCCCGGCCAGCAATATTCGGTCGATCCGAAGCTGCTTGCCGGCTATGTGCCGGGATCGGTGGATGTCACGGTCGGCTTCTCGAGCATCCCGGTTGATCCGGCCACGCTCTATGCCTCGCTCGACCGCTATCCCTATGGCTGCACCGAACAGACGGTCAGCCGGGCCATGCCGCTGCTCTATTCCGAACAGCTGGTTGCCATGGGCGCGCGCGGATCCCGCGACAATGCGCGGGACCGGGTGCAGGCCGCGGTCAACACGATCCTCAATCGTCAGGGGTCGGAAGGTGCGTTCGGCCTCTGGCGCGAGGGTGACGGCTATGCCTCGCCCTGGCTCGGTGCCTATTCGACAGACTTCATCTACCGCGCCAAGGCCGCTGGCTATAATGTGCCGGATGAGGCGCTGGACCGGGCCTATGGCGCACTGCGCGCCGTATCGACCGGCGACCAGTGGCGCATCTATGGCTACGATACGGATGTCTATGAGGGCCAGTATTCCAACGATACGGCCGAGCAGATGATGTATCGCGCCTCGGCCTATGCGCTCTATGTGCTCGCCAAGTCGGGCGAGGCGGACATTTCCCGCCTGCGCTACCTGCACGACCGCGACCTGTCGAAGATCGACAGCCCGCTGGCGCGCGCCCATATCGGTGCCGGCCTTGCCTATCTCGGTGACCGGTCACGGGCGGCATCGGCCTTTGAATCGGCCGAGAAAGCCCTCGGCTACAAGAATAGCGGCGACTATTACCAGACGCCTCTGCGCGACCTGGCCGGCATGATGGCACTGGCCAGTGAAGCCGACATGACGCCGCTGGTCGCCCGTCTTGCCGAACGCCTTGGCAAGGATGTGCCGGATGCGGACGAGATGACGACGCAGGAGAAGGCCTTCATCCTTCTGGCGGTCAATGACTTCAACAAGGGCGAGAATGCGTTCCGCCTGATGGTCGAAGGTCTTGGCCGCGGCAATGACAATGAGCGCCAGTACCTGATTTCGGAAGAACAGGTTGCCTCTGGCGTGGAGTTCAAGCTGGAAGGCAAGGCGCCGATGTTCCGCACCGTGCTGGTGACGGGCGCGCCGGAAAAGGCCCCGCCTGCCGCCTCATCGAAACTGCAGACCGACAAGGCCTTCTACACGATGACGGGCGGACGCGTGGATCTCTCGCGCGTCAACCAGGGCGACCAGCTGGTCGTGCGGGTGTCCGTCACGCCGCTTGAGCGCCGCCTGAACCCCGTCATTGTCGCCGACCTGTTGCCTGCCGGCTTCGAGATCGAGACCGTGCTGCGCCCGGCCGATGGCCGCCTTGAAGGGGGCGCATCGGGCGCGTTCGGGTTCCTGGGCGAGATAGCCAATACCCAGACGCAGCAGGCGCAGGATGACCGCTTTGTCGCCGCCGTTGATGTCTATGGCGAGCCGGTGACGCTGGCCTATGTCGTGCGGGCGGTTACGCCGGGATCGTTTGCGATGCCGGGTGTCGTCGCCGAGGACATGTATCGCCCCGGCGTCTATGCGCGCTCGCAGGCGGGCCGCGTGACCGTGGTGGGCGCACCGGCAGCAACGGCAGGAGGCAAGTAGGCCAATGGGTCCGGCCGGGCGTCTTCTTGCCGCCTTTGCCCTTCTGGTGGGCGCGGCCTTCGCGCTGGACGCCATCGTGCCGCCACCACTGGAACGGGCAGGGGAGATTTCGGCCCTGGTCACTGACCGGGCCGGAAAGCCCCTGCGCGCCTTCCCGACCGATGACGGCCGCTGGCGTTTCCATGGCGATCTGGGCCGGATCGATCCGGAATTCATCGAGGCGCTGATCCGCGTCGAGGACAAGCGCTTCCGCCAGCACAAGGGCACCGACTGGCTGGGCATGGCCCGGGCTGGCCTGGACTCGGCGCTGTCGGGCCGTGTCGTGTCCGGCGGCTCCACGATCACGATGCAGACGGCACGCATGCTGGAACCGCGTGACCGCAATATCGGATCGAAACTGATCGAGATCGTCCGGGCGCACCAGATCGAGCGCCGCCTCGGCAAGGATGAAATCCTCGCGCTCTACCTGACGCTGACGCCCTATGGCGGCAATCTCGAAGGCGTGCGCGCGGCAAGCTGGAGCTATTTCGGGCACGAGGCGGACCGCCTCTCGGATGACGAGATCGCCCTGCTGATCGCCCTGCCGCAATCGCCCGAGGCGCGCCGGCCAGACCGCCGCCCCGAACAGGCGGCGAGGGCCCGCAACTGGGTGGCGCAGAAACTGGCGAATTATGGCGTCTTTTCCGAGGCAGATGTGGCAGACGTGGCCGCCTCCGGCGTGCCCGGCCGCAGGCGCGATTTCCCGGACAGGGCCTGGCATGGCACGGCCAAGGCGCTGGCCAGCGGGCCGCGCGGCGATGTGCGGGCGACGCTGGATGCACGCCTGCAGGCCGAAGTGGAGCGCATTGCGCTGACGCAGGCGGAGGCGGCGGGAGCCGAGGTGCAGGTCTCGGCGCTGGTGGTGCATATTCCGACACGCGCCGTGCGGGCGATCGCGGGGTCTGCCTCGCGCGACCGGCCGGGCGGATGGCTGGACCTGACGGCGCAGGCCCGCTCGCCGGGCTCGACGCTGAAGCCCTTTATCTATGCGATGGCGTTTGACGACGGCACGGCGGCATCCGACACGCTGATCTCCGACCTGCCGAAACGCTTTGCCGCCTACCAGCCGGAAAATTTCGACCGCATGTTCCGGGGGGATGTGCGGGTGTCCGATGCCCTGCAGCACTCGCTGAATGTGCCTGCCGTGATGATACTCGACAAGGTCGGGCCGGAGCGCTTCGCGGCGCAGCTGGCGCTGGCCGGGGCGAGCCCCCGCATTGCCGGTTCTGCCAGCCATGAAGCCGGTCTCGCGATTGCGCTTGGCGGCGCGGGCCTGACAGCGCGCGAACTGGCGGTGCTGTATGCGGCGCTGGGAGACGGAGGCATCGCCAAGCCGCTTGTCTGGCGGGAAGAGGAAGAGGCCGCCTCCCTCGCGCGTCCCGGACGGCGCCTGATCGGAGAGTCGAGCGCCGAGGAAATTATCCGCATCCTGCAAAATGGCCCGACACCGGAAGGTCGCGTGCCGGGCCGCCTGACGGAAAACGCCCCTCAGATCGCCTTCAAGACCGGCACGTCCTATGGCTATCGCGATGCGTGGGCGGCCGGGGTGGCGGGTGACCTGGCGATTGTCGTCTGGGTTGGCCGGGCCGATGGCGCGCCGCGGCCGGGTGTGACCGGCGGCGATGCGGCCCTGCCGGTCCTGTTCGAAATTGCAGACCGGGCGGCCCACCATCTGCGCGACACGGGTGAGGCGCGCGGCCGCCTGACATCCGAAAAGCACGTCAGGTCCAGGGGCGCCATGCGCGACTTTGCCGCCGCTGCGCCGCCGCAAATCCTGTTCCCGCCCCGCGATGCCGAATTGTGGGCCGGCAGTGTCGATGGTGCCCCGGCGCGCGGGTTCGTCCTCGCCGGCCGGGGCGACGGCAAATTGTCCTGGTATGTCGATGGCGCGCCCTGCGAGGTTGACGATGCGGGTGCGCCGGTCTGGTCACCGACGCGCGAGGGCTTTTACACCGTTACTGCAGTCGATTCAGCAGGCCGCGCCAGCCGAGTCCGTGTACGTGTGCTCACGGGGCCTGCCTGAAGACACGGCATTGCCGCAATTTCGACACGCCCTGGCAACACGCGATCAACACAAATCTGTTAGGTATGCGATTGCCGTCTTCTCGGCAGCGGGGGATTTCCCATATGTGACGTCAAACGGCGCGTATTGCCGCCGTCCTGATGAATAGTGAGTATGTCATGCGTGCCCGTTCTGCCCCCGTTGTCGCCATTGCTGCCGGCCTTGCCGCGACCGGCCTTGCCTTCTTTTCAAGTGCGGGCGCTGAGGACCAGCCAGTCAATGAAGCGCCCAAGCGCATGGCGTCGGCCGTCTTTGCCGGTGGCTGCTTCTGGTGCGTCGAATCCGATTTCGACAAGGTTGACGGCGTTATCGACACGATTTCCGGCTATACAGGCGGGCATGTCGCAAATCCGACCTACAAGCAGGTCAGCCGTGAAAACACCGGCCACTATGAATCGGTGAAGGTGACCTACGACCCCGATATCGTATCCTACGACTATCTCGTTTCCTATTTCCTGCACCATGTCGATCCGACGGATGCCGATGGCCAGTTCTGCGACAAGGGCGAGAGCTATCGCACCGCCATCTTCGTGGCGAGCCCGGAAGAGCGTGCCATTGCAGAGGCCGATATCGCTTCTGTTGAAGCGTCAGGCGTGTTGCCGGATCCGGTGGTGACCCAGGTGATCAGCGCTGACACGTTCTGGCCGGCCGAAGATTATCACCAAGATTACTATATCAAGAACCCGATCAAGTACCGCTATTATCGCGCGTCCTGCGGACGGGACGGCCGGGTCAAGGAACTCTGGGGCGACAGCGCCGCCGCTCACTGACCTGTCAGGAGCGGGCAGGGCTGTGCCGGAAATTCCGACTGGCCCTTGTGGCGCGCTTCCCACGCCGCGTCATGGCGCTCAGGCGCGAAGCCCGATGCCAGATAGAGATGGAACTGCCGCGTGATCGGGCAGCCATTGCGGCGCGTGCCGAGCGGGATCTCGATCTCTCCCACCGATTCAAATGTCGTGAAGTCGCTGCGCAGCATGGGCCGCATCGCCGGATGCAATGACACGACCAGCACGGTCTCATCCAGCGGCGGCTCAAGCGGCGCGGATTCGGAAAAGCTCTTCGGCACACCATACCGCCGCCAGGAGAGCAGGGGCAGGTCGCGGCCGCGCGCATAATAGTCCAGCCCGTGCCACACCTCGCGCTCGTCGACGAGCACGGACGTGGCACCAAGCTCGCGCGCCTGACGGAACACTTCCGCCGCCGCCGTCTCCCATCCGCGCGTACGCTTCTGCGCATTGTCGAAACCGAGTTCGGTCGAGATGTGGGCAGGGATGAGGGTCATGGTCGTGAAGAAGACAGCGATCAGGGCGTGGGCGGCGAGACTGGTCCACAGGAGGCCTGCCGGACGGTAGGCATGAAGGCGGCCATAGAACATCATTGCGCCTGCGATCACGCCGCCGATCAGCAGGCGCAGCCAGAGCGCAAGGTCCGGCGTGGCCAGGATGGCCACGAAGGTCAGGCCTGCAATCCAGAACCACAGGCTGCGATTGGGCTGCGCGCGGATCAGCCAGGCCGCCACCAGGACGCTGGCTGCCGGCCAGGCGGTCGCCGCCCAGTTGGCATTGGCCCGTGACAGGACAGCCTGCACGAGGATGATGACAAGTACCGGCACGACAAAGCAGAGCAGCCAGCGGTCACGGCCCATCAAGCCCGCCTCCGAGCGGCGCATCACGAACAGGCCGAAGACCAGCGAAATCAGGCTGATCGGCCCGAACACGCCCATCTGGTCGACAAGGAACTCAAGCGCATGTTCGGGATGGAAGAGGTCTCCGCCGAGATTGGCATTGTCCACCGTGTGGCTGACCGTCTTGAAATCATTGGCGGCATTCCAAGCCATGTGCGGTGCGAAGATGGCGCCAGCCACCAGGAGGGCGACCAGCCCGTGACGCGACAGCAAGGCCTTGCGCGTGTCGCGGTCGAGCAGCAGCGTCAGGCCCATGCCGATCAGGAAGTAGACCATCGCATATTTCGACAGGAAGCCCGCACCGAGCGCGACACCGAGGGCGGCCGCGCTGGCCCAGCCGCCCTCGCCGCTGCGCAGGCGCCAGAAGGCAAAGAGGCCCGCGCACCAGAACGGCATCAGCACGCCATCGGTCGATATCACGACAGATGACAGGATCACGGCGGGCATCAGCGCATAGCCGAACGCGGCCATCATGCCGGTGCGCGCGCCGTACATTGCGCGGCCGAGCAGGAATATGAACAGCGCGCCGATCGTGTGCAGGAACGGCGCCGCCAGCCGCACGGCCCATTCGTCATTGCCAAACACGGATGTCACCGCATGGATCACCCAGGCGATCATGGGCGGCTTGGAATAATAGCCCCAGTCCAGAGTCTCGCCCCAGCGCCAGTATTGCGCCTCGTCAGCATAGAGGTTCAGCGGTGCCACCGCGAGAAAGCCGACACGCAGCAAGAGGAGCAGGCCGAGACCCGCAAGCGTCGCACGCAAATACAGGGATTCCGATTCGCGACTCAGGCCTGCCATGTCGTCTCACCTTGATACATGCTCTGCTTATGCCGCGCACGGCGCGTCGAATACAGCCCCCTTTTCGGGCAAGACCTGCCCCCTGACGGCTCAAAGCGTGGCTTTTTTGCATCGCAACAAATCGAATGACACGATTCACGGCTACCTACGTTGAACTGTTAAAAACTTGTCACTAATCCGTCATGCAGCGGCGGTAAGCGACCGCAAACCGACCACGCACACCTTTCAGGTCGGCGGATCATTCGCATCAGGGGAAAATCATGATGAATTGGAATACTTTCGGTCGCGGCATGGCGGTTTCCGCCATCGCGCTCAGCGTGGCTGGCATTGCCTCCGCACAGGTCACAACTTCCAGCATTCGCGGACAGGTTTCCGATGCAGACGGCGCTCCCGTCTCCGGTGCGACAGTTGTCATCACGCACACGCCATCGGGCACACTCTCTGCGGCCGTTTCCGGCCCGAACGGCTCATTTTCGTCGCGCGGCCTGCGCGTCGGCGGACCCTACACCGTTGAAGTCACCGGCGCCGACTTCACGCCTGTCACCGTCACAGACATCTTTATCGCACTCGACCAGACCTACCCGCTGAACCTCACTGTTTCCGGCGCGCGTACGCTGGACACGGTTGTCGTCACCGGCAGCCAGCTTCAGTCCGGCTTCTCCAGCCAGGGGCTCACGACCTCGCTCGGCCTTGAGGCTCTCAACGAAGTCGTCACGATCGACCGCGACATTACCGACGCAGCCGAGCTCGACCCGTTCGCAAGCGTGAACGTCCAGTCGGGCGGCGCCAAGGAACTGACGATTGCCGGCGCAAACAACCGTTTCAACTCGCTCACCATCGACGGCGTTGCACTCAACGACCGCTTCGGCCTGAACGCCAACGGCTACCCGACCCAGCGCTCGCCAATCTCGTTCGACGCGATCCAGTCCCTCTCGGTTGAAACCGCTCCGTTCGACACCGAGTATAACGGCTTCACCGGCGGTACGATCAATGCCGTGACAAAGTCGGGCACCAACGAGTTCCACGGATCGGCCTTCTACTTCAAGACCGACGATTCGATGGCTGGCGACGAACTTAACGGCCGCACGGTTGACCGTTCGTTCGAAGAAGAGACCATCGGCGGCACATTTGGCGGCCCGATCATCAAGGACAAGCTCTTCTTCTTCCTCTCCTATGACAAGTATGAAGAAGCTGCAGCCCTGAACCGCGGCCCGACAGGCTCGGGCGCCGTCAATATCGAAGATGTGACGCCTGAAGATATTGCCGAAATCACCAATATCATGTCGACCGTCTATGGTTTCGACACCGGCGATTTCGCCGGCGGCGTGCCACCGGTCGAAGACGAGAAAATCCTCGGCAGCATCGACTGGAACATTACCGACAATCACCGCGCGAAATTCACCTATATCAAGACCGAAGGCGCAGCGATCAACGAGCAGAACGGCAACAACTTCGTGCAACGTGCCGATCTTGCCTACCCGTCCTCCTGGTATACCAACTCGGAAACAGTGGAATCCTTCATCGGCCACCTCTACTCCGACTGGACGCCGAGTTTCTCGACCGAAATCAAGATTGCCCAGACGACCCAGGCCACAGGCCAGGACAGCCTGAATGGCGCCGAGTTCTTCCTCGGCTCGGTCGAAACATCGACAGGTACCGTCATTGCATTCGGGCCTGACCGTTTCCGTCATGGCAACGAACTCGATCAGGAATTCATGCAGTACAAGCTGAAGGCCGAATACCTTTACGGCGATCACACACTGAAGGCTGGTATCGAGCGGGAAGAAGTCGATGTCGACAACCTGTTCGCCCAGAACTCCGAAGGCACGTATGCCTTCGCGTCGATCGACGATCTTCGCAACCGGATCGCAACTGACGTGACTTACAACAATGCCATCACCAATGACGAGAATGACCTTCGCGCCATCTGGGGTTACAATTACAATTCGGTCTATGTGCAGGACACCTGGGACATTCGCGACGATCTCAGCCTGCTCTTCGGCCTGCGCTATGACTACTACCAGTCGAGCGGCAAGATCCGTGAAAACCAGAACTTCATTGATCGCTACGGCTATTCCAACACGAACGACCTGGAAGGCCTTGATGTCGTCCTTCCGCGCTTCTCGTTCAAATGGGACGCCAATGACGCCGTCACGGTTCGCGGTGGTGTCGGCCGGTTCTCCGGTGGTTCGCCAAGCGTGTGGGTCTCCAACAGCTATTCCAACGATGGCGTGATCAACGGAGATGTTTCCGACTCCGGTACGATCCTCGTGCCGAACACGCCTGACGCGGCAACGGGCAACTATATCCCGGGTTACCTCCTGGACGAACTTGCGAACCAGACCCCGGACGGTTCGGTCAATGCGCTCGACAATTCGTTCGAGATCCCGTCGACCTGGAAGGCCAATCTTGGCGTTGCAGTCAACACACCGGGCAACTGGCTGCTGACAGCTGACGTGCTTTACAACAAGCTCGAGAACGCACCTTACTGGTATGATGCAACCTGCGGCGATCCGGTTTCTGCCGCACCAGACGGGCGTCCTGTCTATAGCTGTGGTGGTGCACCACAGGCCATCATCGTCGGCAGCGTTGACAAGGGCAACTCGCTGCTCTGGGCTGTTTCGGCCAGCAATGACTGGGAAACACCGGTTGGCGATTTTGACCTCTTCACCAGCTATACGCATGCAGACGTCAACGATATCGGCATGGGTACGTCTTCGACCGCCACGTCGAACTATTCCGACACGGCACGCTACAGCTACCAGAACCCACGGACGGGTACGTCGAACTTCGAAGTCGAGCACCAGTTCAAGATGCGCCTGAACTGGGAGAAGGAATTCTTTGCTGACTATGCAACCAAGGCATCGCTCTTTGCGACCCGTCGTTCGGGTCAGCCTTACTCCTACACGTTCAACACGACGGGACGGAATGATGTGTTCGGCATCAACGAAAGCAGCGCCGATGATGCCGGTGCCACTTTCTACGTGCCGACGGGCTTTGACGATCCGCTGTTCTCGGCGAATTCCTTCGGTGGAGATGTGAACCTCCAGCAGGACTTCTTCAGCTACATCGCCACCTCGGAACTCAACCAGTACAAGGGCAGCATTGCACCCCGTAACGGTGACAATTCCCGCTGGTCGACGATCGTTGATCTTCGCCTCCAGCAGGAACTGCCAGGCGCGATGAAAAACCACCGCACATTCCTGTTCCTTGATGTCGAGAACCTCGGCAACCTGCTCGACAGCAGTGCAGGCCGTATCGAGCGTACCCGCTATGAGTACAAACGTCTGGTCAGTGCCGCGACAATCGAAAATGGCCAGTACGTCTATGGCTTCCCCGGCCGCGATGGCATCTGGGGCACAGGCGACCGGGATGAATCGACATTCAGCACGTCGAAGAACTCCGAAGTCCTGAACCAGTCGCTCTGGCAGGTCCAGATCGGTGTGAAGTACGAGTTCTAGATCCTTCGCGGATCCAGAGCGTAGATTGGGGAAGGGCGGCCTGTCATGCAGGCCGCCCTTTTCCTTGTTTCAAACCTGTGGCAAGGCCAGCGACCATGACCGTTACCCCCCGTTTCCTCCCACCCGAATGGGCTCCGCAGTCTGTACTCTGGTGCGGCTGGCCCCGGCTTGCCGATGAGTGGGGCGGTGATTTCCACGGCGCGCGCGCTGAAATCGCCGCCTTTGCCCGCGTGGCGGCAGGCTTCCTGCCGGTGAAGCTGGCGGCCGGATCAGACGAGGCGGCCCGGTCAGCCCGCGAGGCTGTCGGCGATGTTGCTGAAATCGTCGAGGTTCCGACCGGTGATATCTGGCTGCGGGACACCGGCCCGATCATCACGACGGGCGAGGGCGGCGCGCAGGCCGAAACCTTCCGCTTCAATGGCTGGGGCGGCAAATACCTCATGCCCGGCGATGCCGATACGGCGGCTGCGGTGGCCGGTGTCGAAGGCATCAGGGTGCGCGCGCATGACCTGGTGCTTGAGGGCGGCGCGATCGACGTCGACGGGGAAGGGCGGCTGTTGACAACGCGGCAATGCCTGCTGAACCCGAACCGGAACGGCAACTGGACCGAGGCGGACGCCGAAGCCGCGCTGGCTGCGGCCTTCGGGGTGAACGAAGTGATCTGGCTGGGCGACGGCCTGCTCAATGATCATACCGATGGCCATGTCGACAATATCGCGCGCTTCATCGCGCCGGGGCATGTGCTGTGCCAGCACCCGGCCGGCAGCGAGGACCCGAATGCCGAGATACTGCTCGCCATAGAAGACAAGCTGCGTACCGCGGGGCTGATGGTCTCGACGATTTCCTCGCCGGGCCATGTCCACTTCGGCGATGGCGCGCCCGTGCCTGCCAGCCACATGAATTTCACCATCACGAACGGGGCGGTGATCGTCCCGACCTATGACGAGCGGTTCAGTCTGGTTGCGCTCGCCCAGCTCGGGCCGCTGTTTCCCGGCCGCAAGGTGATTGGCCTTCCGGCATTGAACATTTTGCGCGGGGGCGGCAGTTTCCATTGCATGACCCGCGAAATCCCCGCCTGAACCCCTTTCACCCGCTCACCGCCCCCTTCCGCCCCCTCGGACACCGCCCATGACCCGCTCCATCACCCTCGCCGCCATCCAGTTCTCGCCGAGCGACGACGTTCAGGAAAATATCGCCCGTGTGGCGGACTTAATCGAACAGGCGGCTGCGCAGGGCGCAGATGTCGTTCTGCCGCCGGAACTTTTCTGCGGCCATTATTTCTGCAAGACGCAGGAAGAGGCGCATTTTGCCCGGGCCCTGCCATGGGAAACTCATCCGGCAGTCGTGCAACTCTCTGAAATCGCAAGGAAATGCGGCGTCGTTGTGCCTGTCTCAATCTATGAGAAGGACGGTCCGGCCTATTACAATTCCCTCGTCATGCTCGACGCTGACGGCAGCGCCATGGGCGTCTACCGCAAGAGCCACATTCCGGATGGCCCCGGCTATCAGGAGAAATTCTACTTCCGCCCCGGCGACACGGGTTTCCGCGTCTGGGATACGCAAAAGGGCCGTATCGGCGTCGGCATCTGCTGGGACCAGTGGTTCCCGGAAGCGGCCCGCGCCATGACCCTCATGGGCGCCGACGTGCTGCTGTACCCGACCGCGATTGGTGCCGAGCCACAGGATTCAGCCCTCGACACGGCAGGGCGCTGGCGCCGGGCCATGCTGGGACATGCGGTATCAAACGTGATTCCGGTCTGCGCGGCCAATCGTGTGGGCGATGAAGGCGGGCAGGTATTCTATGGCACCAGCTTCATCGCCGACCAGGCTGGCGAGGTCGTGACCGATCTCGGCCGCACTGAGGAGGGCGTCATTCAGGCGACGTTCGACCTCGATGTGGTCGACCGGGATCGCGCGGCCTGGGGGTTTTTCCGCGACCGGCGGCCGGACCTTTACGGCGCGCTGGTCTAGTCCTGCGGGCCGCGGCGCGCCGCGTCGAACCAGTCTGTCATCACGCCGCCGGGTACGCGGGAAAGATCGCGGTACCAGTCCGGCAGGTTGTTGATCGCATCGGCTGTGTCACCCCAGCGGCGAAGGTTTGCATCGGCCGCAGAGTGGAAAGCCTCGCGCATGCGGGCCTCATCCATGGGCTGGAATTCCGGGACACCCTGAACGCCGGCGAGGCTTTTCTGCGCCGTAAGCATCATTTCCAGGGTCGAGGCAGTGAGGGCAAGCGAGGCGCGCCAGGGCGCCAGCCAGAGGTCCATCATGACGGAAAATCCTTGTTTCTAATCTGAATAGTAGGCCGATATTGTGCGGTGCACAACAAATCTCATGCCAAACATGCCTGCTTGCCCCGTTTTCGCCGCGAGCGAATGCCAATAGTCTCCTGCCATGACAGACTTCCAGTTCACCAATTTCACGCCGTCTCCGGCCCGCGGTCGGGTCCTCGTTTTCGATTCAGGGGTCGGAGGCCTGACCGTCGCTGAGGAAATCCGGGCGCTGGGGCCGGCCCTCGGCGTTCACTATGCCGCCGATAGCGGATTTTTCCCCTATGGGGACAAGTCCGATGAGGCGCTGCAGGAGCGCCTGCCGCGCGTTGCAAAGATGCTGTGCGATCATGTCCGGCCGGATGTCTTCGTGATTGCCTGCAATACGGCCAGCACACTGGCGCTGGAGGATGTCAGGGCTGTGCTCGACATTCCGGTCGTCGGCACGGTTCCGGCCATCAAGCCCGCGGCGGCATTCAGCCAGACGGGAACCATCGGCCTCCTGGCAACACCGGGCACGATCCGGCGCGCCTATACTGCCAGGCTCATCAACGAGTTTGCCGGAGACCGGCGCGTCATCATGCATGGCAGTATCGAGCTAGTCCGGCTGGCCGAAGCCCATGCGCGCGGCGAAGACGTGCCGATTGAGGCTATCGCGGCCGCCCAGGCGCCGCTGTTCGAGGCGCCGGGCGGTGACCAGATCGATACGGTCGTGCTGGCCTGCACGCACTTTCCGCTCGTGCGCGGGCAATTGATCGCCAGCGCGCCGCATGGGGTCAGCTACGTTGATTCCGGTGCGGCCATTGCGCGCCAGACGATCCGCGTCCTGCCGCCGGAAACCGAGGCGCGCGGGATTGGCGGCTCAGCCTATCTGACCAGCCCGCCCGAGGAGTCGCCGGATCTGGCGCTTGTCCTCAGGCGTTACGGCTTCCCGGATGTTCACTTGGTGGCTTTGGAGCCGATCGCGATGACTTCTGCGCCAAGAGCGTTGTAGAGGCTGGGCCAGGGCGCATCATGCACGATGGCGACTTCGGTTTCACCGAACCCGTTGAAGCGGCTGGCCATCGCGCGACCATAGGCGCCGATATTGCCAAACTCCAGATAGTCACCCTCGGTCAGGCCGGCCGGCAGCCAGACCTTGTCGGGGAACTTGTCGGTCGAATCGCAGGTCGGGCCGTAAACCGTATATTCGGCCATGCCGCGCAGCTTGCGTCCGTCACCCGTGATCGCGCGCACCGGAAAGGCCCAGCGTTCGTGAACGGCATCATAGAGCGAACCATAGGAACCATCATTGATGTAGATCGAACCGGGCTTCGCCAGTTCGATTCGCACCAGAAGGCTTTCAGCTTCGGCAACGAGCGCGCGGCCGGGTTCGCACCAGAGATCGGCGTTCTCGAGAACGAACATGTTCTCGAACGACGTTTCGACCATGGCGGCATAGGCTTCCAGTGATGGCGGCGGCGTATCGGCATAGATCGACGGGAACCCGCCGCCAACGTCCACGATATCGACGGTCACACTGGCCGAGATGATGATGCGCGAGACATCGGCCATGGCGGTTGCCCAGGCAGACGGCTTCATCGCCTGGCTGCCGACATGGAAGGACACGCCCAGTTCATCGGCATAGCGGCGGGCTTCGCGCAGGATGGCTGCAGCCTCGTCTTCGTTCGCGCCGAACTTGCCGGTCAGCGGCAGGGTCGCGCCATCATTCGACACGCCGATGCGCACGATGATGGTGAGGTCCCTGGCATAGCCGGTTTCTTCGAGGATCTTATGCAGTTCGGCCTGCGTGTCGGTCACGAAGATGCGCACGCCGTACTGGTGGTAGGCGCGGGCAATCGCGCGGCGGTTCTTCACGGGGTGAAGGAAGGCCATGCGGGCGCCGGGGAAGCGGTTGTAGATCAGTTCGATCTCGTTTTCGGATGCGACATCAAAGCTGTTGATGCCGGCAGCCCAGAGGGCGTCGAGCACGTGCACGCCGGGGTTTGCCTTGACGGCATAGAACGGCTGGGCCGGAAAGCTTTCCCGGAACCATTTTGCAGCCGCCGTCACCCGCTCAGGGCGGAAGCAGTAGACAGGAACATCGGGCTCTTGCGAGCGCACAATATTATAGGGGGTAGCGTAGGAGTGCATGACACCTAACCTCCAAAGGGCTTTTAACCAGCTTCGGGCGTTAGTGCAGGGGGCCCCCAGTTTAAGGGTTGGCCCAGATGTCCGCCACATCCGTATTCGGGCTGTGAGATATGCGATGATGGGGGGGAGCGCAAGTGAAAAAATGAGTCATTTTCGCTTAACGTCGCAAAAACGTCATACAACTTCGACGTGACTGTCATCGCCGGAGCGTATTGGAACGCCAGATATCCCGTTCCGGGAATGGATTTTCAGGAGGCATCGCATGAAATCTGGCGTTCTTGTCGGGGCAGCCCTTGCTCTCGCTGTGGCCCTTGCCGGTTGCGGGAAAACGGACCTGTCCACACTGGAAGTGTCTGACGCGGCGCCTCAGCGGCCGCCTGTGGCCGGTAGCACGCAGAAGATCAAGATCGTCGGCTCATCGACAGTCGCGCCCTTCTCGACCACCGTGGCCGAGCGTTTCGGGGCGACATCGCCTTATCCGACACCGATTGTCGAAACGACCGGGACCGGCGGCGGTTTCAAGTCGTTTTGCCAGGGTGTCGGCCCCGACCAGCCGTCGCTGTCGAATGCCTCGCGCCCGATCAAGACGAGTGAGACAGCCCTGTGTGCCAGCAATGGCGTCAACAACATCATTCCGATCGAGATTGGCTATGACGGAATCGTGGTGGCGAATTCCAGGCACGGCCCCGACTTCGACATTACCAAGACGCAGCTCTACCTCGCGCTGGCGCAGGACATTCCGGACGGTGCAGGCGGGTTCAAGCCGAACCCCTACAAATCCTGGCATGAAGTCGGTCCCGGCCTGCCGGACGAGCCGATCACCGTGTTCGGCCCGCCGCCGACCTCCGGCACGCGCGATGCCTTCGTCGAACTCGGCATGGAAGATGGCGCCGAGGCGCTGCCCGAAATGGCTGCGCTCAAGGCAAGCGACAGCGACGCCTTCAAGGAGCGGGCTCACACGATCCGCGCCGATGGCGCGTGGATCGACTTCGGGGAGAATGATACGGCCATCATCCAGTCACTGGTGAAGACACCCATGGCGATCGGCATTCTCGGACATTCCTTCCTTGAGCAGAACGGCGACAGGATCAAGGGCGCTTCGCTCGCGGGCGTGCCGGCGACATTCGACAATATCAATTCAGGCCAGTACGGCCTGTCGCGGGTCATGTTCATCTATGTGAAAGGGCAGAACCTGCCGCTCGTGCCGGGCCTGTACGACTTCCTCGAATATTACACCGATGAAGACGCGTTCGGACCGGACGGTTACCTCCTCGAGAAGGGGCTGATCCCGCTGAAGGATGAAAATCGTCAGGCCCAGCGCGATATTGTTGCCGCACTGGAAAGCCGGTCGGCACGGTAGGCGGGCCTACAGGCCCTCGATCGGCGGTTTCCTGCGGCGGCGCAGGCGGATCTTCTGCCAGAACCGCCGGCGCGCCGGCGCGGGAAGCGGCTGGAGATTCTCGATGAAGGCTTCCGCGCAGGCCTTCCAGCTATAGGTCTCGGCATAGGCGCGGCAGGTCTCGCGGCTGAGCGCCAGACAGTCCAGCGCGCCCTGTGCAAGGTCTCCGCCGACGGGCGTGATCGTGCCAGCATTTGATCCGGGGATGACATCGCGCGGGCCGGTGGCTTCGAATGCGGCGACAGGCAAGCCGGACGCCATGGCCTCCAGGACGACAAGACCGAACGTGTCGGTCAGGCTGGGGAAGACGAAGACATCTGCGCTGGCATAGATTGCGGCCAGCTCGTCTGCGAACTTCCCGCCAAGGAAGGTCACCTTTGGATAGTTGCGCTTCAATTCTTCGAGCTGCGGGCCGTCTCCGACGATGACTTTCGAACCCGGCAGATCGAGTTCGGCAAAGGATTCAATGTTCTTTTCGACCGCCACGCGGCCGACATTCAGGAAGATCGGTCGCGGCAGGCCCTTGAAGGGGTCGTTCGCGGCGCCCGCATCAATGCGTTTTGCCGGATCGAAAAGCTCGGTATCGACCCCGCGCGTCCAGGCCACAAGATTGATGAACTTTCGCGCGCGAAGCTCCTCGACCATGGACGGGGTCGGGACCATGACCTTGCCGGAATACTTGTGGAACCAGTGCACGAAGGAATAGCCGACCGATATCGGGATGGGCAGCCGGGCGGCGACATATTCCGGAAACCGCGTGTGATAGGCGGTCGAGAAGGGGTGCTTGACGGTCAGGCACATGGCGCGGCCGGCCATGCCGAGCGTGCCTTCGGTGGCGATGTGGATCGCATCAGGTTCGAAATCGTCAAACCGCTCCTCGATCTTCTTGCGGGCGAAGAGGGCAAGCTTGATTTCAGGATAGGTTGGCAGGGGAACGGTACGGAACCCGTCGCCGGGGTGAACGATTTCCCAGATATGCCCCATGGCTTCGGATTCAGCGATCACCCGTTTCATCGTGCGAACGACGCCGTTGACCTGAGGGTCCCAGGCGTCGGTGATCAGCATGATGCGCATGGGGGCTCCTTGAGGCCGCTGTCCGGTCGGCGGCAATGTGGCGGGGTTGGTCCCACGCGTAAAGAGGCGGAACCGCTGCAAACTCACTCGCGTTTGGTTCTATGGGACGATATATCTGTACCCGTAAACAAGAAAAGGCGGGCACAAATTTGCTCCGCCGCCGCACCGCTCCTCTCACACTAACTATTCGGAATTCCATATGCCTGATTCGATGCCTCTCGCCTCCCTTAACTGGGATAGCCTGGACGACCACAAGTTCGACGATGAGGAGGCACTTCTCGAGCGATTGCTGAAGGAGGCGCCGCTTGACGATGGCGCACGGCTGGCGGCTGTCCGGCGCGGCCGCGAACTGGTGGAAATCGCCCGCAGCCGGGGCCGCAAGAAAGGCATGATGGAAAGCTTCCTGGAGGAATTCGGCCTGTCGAATTCCGAAGGGTTAGCGCTCATGTGCCTGGCCGAGGCCCTGCTGTGCGTGCCCGATGCGGAAACCCGAGATGACCTGATCGCCGAGAAGATACGGTCGGGCGACTGGGCGTCACATCTTGGCCAGTCGGAAAGCTGGCTGGTGAATGCGTCGACCTGGGGGCTGATGCTGACGGGCCGCGTGATCGGGGTGCCGAAATCCCTGGAGAAGGGTCCGGGCGCCTTTGTCTCGGGACTGATCCGCGAAAGCGGCGAACCGGTCATCCGCGCCGCCATGATGCAGGCCATGCGGATCATGGGCGAGCAATTCGTCCTCGGCCGGACGGTGAAGGAGGCTCTCAAGCGCGGCAAGCGCATGGTGAAGACCGGAGAGGCGGCGCATTTCAGTTTCGACATGCTGGGCGAAGGCGCCCGCACGGCTGAAGACGCGGCCCGCTACCTGAAAGCCTATGAGCTGGCGATTGATGCCGTGGCTGCCGAAAAGGACAAGGCGGTTGCGCCAGAGAAGGCGAGCGGCGTGTCAGTCAAGCTTTCGGCCCTGCATCCGCGTTTCGAGGCGGTCAATGAAGCGCGCGTGATGAACGAGCTGTATCCGCGCCTGCTCGGGCTGTGTGAAAAGGCGGCGTCCGCGAATATCCATCTTTGTCTGGATGCGGAAGAGGCCGACCGGCTAGTACTGAGCCTCAAGCTGATGGACCGGCTGGCGCATGAGCCGTCGCTCAAGGACTGGACCGGTCTCGGGCTTGCCGTGCAGGCCTACCAGAAGCGCACGCTTTCGGTGATCGAGAAGCTGATTACGCTGGCGGAAGAGACCGGACACCGTTTCATGGTCCGCCTTGTGAAGGGCGCATATTGGGACAGCGAGATCAAGCATGCGCAGGTCGAAGGGTTTCCGAACTTCCCGGTCTTCACGACCAAGCCGGGAACGGATTTTCACTACCTGGCCTGCGCGAAGCTGATGCTGGATGCCTCACCGACGCTCTATCCGCAATTTGCGACCCATAATGCCCACACGCTGGCGGCGGTTGATATTCTCGCCGAAGCGGCGGGTGTCACCGACTATGAATTCCAGCGCCTGCACGGCATGGGCGAAGCATTGTATGATGCCGCCGAAGCCGGCCGGCGGGTGCGCGTCTATGCGCCGGTGGGGGCGCACAAGGACCTGCTGCCTTACCTCGTGCGCCGCTTGCTGGAGAATGGCGCGAATGCCAGCTTCGTGCACTCGTTCCTTGATCCTGATGTGCCGGTGGAAGATGTCGTCGACGATCCGATCACCCGCGTTGAAATTGGCCCCCGGCGGCATCCCGGCATCCCGACGCCGCCACGCCTTTATGGGCCTGAGCGGCGCAATTCGACCGGGCTGGACCTCAGCCAGAAATCCGTGCGCGATGCGACGGCGGCAGCGCTGAAATCCTTCCGCGATAGTCCGGCGATTGCGGCGGGCGCCATTGTTTCGGGCAAACCGGAAACCGGCGGCGGCGAGATGATCCGCGTTCCGTTCCATACCGAACATGTGCTTGGGGCCTGCAGGGAAGCCAGCCCCGAGGCGATCGACAGGGCGCTGGATGCAGCGGTCAGGTTCCAGCCGGCCTGGGATGCGCTGGGCGGATCCAAACGGGCAGAGCACCTGCGGGCTATGGGTGATATCCTTGAAGAGAATGCGCCGCGCCTGATCGCTCTGATGGCGCGCGAGGCGGGCAAGACGCTGGCCGATGGCGTGGCCGAGGTGCGCGAGGCGGTTGATTTCTGCCGGTATTATGCGGCGCAGGCCGAGCATGAGTTTGAAGGCGCGGTGCGCCTTCCCGGGCCGACGGGCGAAACCAATCACCTGTCGCTGCACGGGCGCGGTGTCTTCTGTTGCATCAGTCCGTGGAATTTTCCGCTGGCCATCTTTACCGGCCAGATCGCGTCGGCCCTCGCGGCCGGCAATACGGTTGTTGCCAAGCCCGCCGAGCAGACGCCGCTGGTGGCGTTCGAGGCGGTGCGCATGTTCCAGAAGGCCGGCCTGCCGGTGGATGCCCTTCACCTTATGCCGGGGAAGGGGGAAACGGTTGGTGCGGCCCTGACGGCGGACCTGCGCGTGTCAGGCGTCTGCTTTACCGGCGGCACATCGACGGCGCGGATGATCAACCGGGCCCTGGCTGAGCGCGATGGCGCGATCATTCCGCTGATTGCCGAGACGGGCGGACTGAACGGGCTGTTCGTGGATACGACGGCCCTTCGCGAGCAGGTGATTGATGACATGATCGTGTCGGCGTTCGGGTCGGCGGGCCAGCGCTGTTCGGCGCTGCGCATTGCCTTCATTCCGAAATCGACCGCGAAAAGCCTGATCGACGGGCTGATCGGCGCGATGGACGAATTGAAGATGGGCAATCCGGGCGAGGCCGATACCGATGTCGGGCCGGTGATCGACGCCGATGCGCGTTCGCTGCTGGCAGCGCACCTGGAGAAGATAGGCAAGGAGGCGAAAGTCCTGCACCAGGTTGACGCCGGAAAGATTGGCGAGGAGGGCTTTGGCTTTGGTCCGGCGCTGGTCGAGTTGTCCTCGATCGACCAGATCCACGAAGAGAATTTCGGGCCCATCCTGCATCTGCTTCGCTATGATCCAGATGATGTCGAGGAAGTTGGCGCGGCGCTGAAAGCCAAGGGATATGGACTGACGCTCGGCATTCACTCGCGGCTGGAGCGCTTCCACGCGGCGGTGAAAGCGGCCTGTCCGGTGGGCAATACGTATGTGAACCGGTCGATGACCGGGGCAGTTGTAGGTGTGCAACCGTTCGGGGGCGAGGGGCTTTCAGGCACCGGACCCAAGGCGGGCGGACCGCATTATCTCCATCGTTTCGCCACCGAACGCGTGGTAACGGTGAATATCACGGCCCAGGGAGGCGATGCCGAACTCCTGAGCCTGTAACAAGGAGACCAGCCGATGCTGAGATTAGCCTTCTGCGCCCTTATGGGCGTTCTGTTGACCACTGCGTGCACGAAGAAGCCGGAAGCGCCGGATACGGATGTCACGCAAGGGGTTGAGCAGCCCGCAGCCGGGGTGGCGGCCGAGGCCGGGCCGGACGCCGTGGCAGTGGCCGACACGCCGCACCAGATCGAGGTGTCGAAGGACTATTTCACCGGCTCTGCCCGCGTCGATGATGCCCTGTTCGCCGTGGCGCCGGATCTCGCGGCTGACCTGCTGGCCGATGCGCGTGTGCGGATCGAGGCGATGGATGAGGACGCGCTGACCTACAAGGAAACGGATCCGGACTATTTCAACCCGTACAGCCTGTCGGTCGAATGGACACTTGTGGCGCAGGCCGGCGGCCTGATCAGCATTGAAGGTTTCACCGGCGCCTATACAGGCGGGGCGCATGGCAATTACGGCACCGATGCGCGCATCCATGATGTGGCAGCGAAAACCGATATTGCGCTGGGCGACCTGCTGGCTGATCCCGAGGGGGCGATGGCGGCCAGCCTGCCGGTGGTGCTATCCGAAATCGGACGCCAGCGCGCCGAGAAGGCGGGCGGGGGCGGATCGGCCGACACGTTCCGGGGCGAGGCTGCGGATGCGATTTCAGCCGAGAGCATTCTGAGCGGCGAGATTGGCCTCGCCGCATCAAACGCGGCGGACAGGTTCGGCGGGTTCACTGTGCATTTTGCGCCCTACGAGATCGGCTCCTATGCCGAGGGCGCCTACAAGGTGACCGTGCCGCAGGCCGTGTTCCATGATTTCCTGAAGCCGGACTATGCGGGTCTGTTTGCAGGCGAACCGGTGATCGCGGAATAGGGCTGCGGTCCTCCCTGCACATGCGGCGCCTGTTGGGGCGCTTCGGGGGTGGTTTGCTGGTTTTCGGGAGCCGGTTCGGCGTCAGGTATCGGGAATCGTGAGCCCGTAGTCCCGGCCGATGCCGGGATCTCGTGCGGCAAATCCGGACCAGATGGCCTGAGGCCCCTGCCTGCGCAGGGGACACGGAGCTTTGGTTTCGGGGCTCAGGGCAAGCCTCAGCCGGTCCGATACGGGTGCACGGAATTTGCACGGACGATGCCCGGTAAGATCATCCGATGCGCGGATGAGGATGACCCGGCCTGTCTTTGTGACACCCCAGAACATCTGGCTGCCGGGGCCGCCATTTTCCCTGAACCATGCCTTGAGGCGCTGGATGCGGAAGTAGATCAGCGGCCAGAGGGGCATGAGGTACCAGGGCAGGCCCGGCAGGGGCGAGAGGAGGGAGAAAGGTGGCATCGCGGCGCATTATACGCGCAGTGTGAGGGGGTGGGATAAGCGCCCCCTCCGTCTGGCCGTTTCACGGCCAGCCACCTCCCCCGTGAACGGGGGAGGATGAAGGGTCGGCGCGCCTCCCTCTCCCAAGGGAGAGGGGCTTTTAGAGGGCCTGTTTGAGGGCGAGATAGATGGTTTGGGTGTGGTGCTTGTCCTGCAGGGGATTGTAGAAGGTCACCGGTTCGGCCCAGGCTTTTGCGAAGACGCCGGACAGGCGCTGCACGAAATCGCTGTCGGGGGTGACATCCGACCAGAGCCCCATCAGGCCGCCGGGCTTCAGGTGCGTCATCAACTGCTGCAGGCCCGCTTCGCTGTAGAAATGGCCGCTGCGCGCATCCAGCAGCCAGTCGGGCGTATGGTCGATGTCGATCAGGATGGCGTGGAACTGGCGGCCCGGATTGTCCGCATCGAAGCCGGTGCCGGACCGGGCGAGGGCGAAGAAGTCATCGCGCACGATCTGGCAGCGTGGGTCCGCGCTCAGCGGCGGGTCGAGCGGCACCAGCCCGGCATCGTGCCAGTCGGCCACCGCGTCCAGCATCTCGACCACACGCAGCGAGGCAACGCGGGGATACTCCAGCACGGCGCCTGCCGTGTAGCCGAGACCGAGGCCGCCGACGACGACATCCCATGTCTCATCCGTATCGGGATTGAGGCTGGCGAGCGTGTCGAGGCCGAGGCGGGCGAGGGCGATTTCCGACACGGTGAAAATGTTCGACATCAGGTGCTCGTCGCCGAGGATGATTTCGAACACGTCCACTTTCAGCAGAGGGTGAAACCGCCGGCGCAGGCTGATCGGCCCGATCGGCGTGTCGCGATAGTCGAGTTCTTCAAACAGGCGGCTCATGGGCGGGCGTCCTTGCTGCGGGGGCATCCCCGGCCGTCTCAGTCGCCGCTGACCATGAAATGGGCCATCAGTGTGGTGACGGGTTTGGACTTTTCGTCCTGCCAGGCTTCGGCATGGACCGAGCACATGCGCCGGCCCATCTTGGTGATGTGGGCGCGGGCATAGAGGTTTTTGGCGTGGGCCTGGCGCAAATAGTCGATGGTAAGGTTGATCGGCCGCGGCGGGCGGGTGAGGTGTTCGGTGACGAGGAAGACCTGCGCCATGGCCGTGATCTCGAGAAAGGCCCCGATGGCGCCGCCATGGATGGCACGGATGGCGACATTGCCGATCAGCTTGTCCTGAAAGGGCAGCACGGCGGTCATCTCGTCGCCCATGACTTCGCAATGCATGCCAAGTTCCTGCGCGAAAGGTGTGCGGGCGATGAAGGTGGTAACCTGGTCGGCGCGGCTGAGCACGGTTTCACGCGTCATCCTGGCCTCCCATGGTCGAAGGCGGGCGCGGCTTGGTGATGGCAAAGGCCCCGGCTGCGGTGGCGATGACCTTGTCGCGTGTCTCGTGATAGGCCCAGGCGCGGGTGAAGCAGATCGAGCGGGTGACATGATAGCACTCGGCCTCGCCGAGAATGTCGCGGCGCGGTTCGGCCGGGCGCATATAGTCGATGCGCAGGTCGAGCGTGGCGACAAAGCGGGCGCGTTCCATGGCCGAACCGGCCGCCGTGCCGCAGAGATTGTCAAGAAAGGCGGTCAGCACGCCGCCATGGATGACGCCGGTATCCGGGTCGCCGACGAGGCGGTCCTTCCAGGGCTGGACGCCCCAGACATGGCCCTTTTCCACCTTGGTCATGCGGAAGCCGAGACGGCGCCCCCACGGGATGACACCCGAGATCATGTCGAGGTTCCCCTGCATCAATTCCAGCGGAATCGGGGCTGACGTCGCGTCATTGCTCATGTGCAGGCCTCTTCATTTGACGTTCGATCCGCCCCGGATAACATCTGGTCAGGACCGTGGGAACACTTCACGCAAGGGAGGACATGCCAAATGGCATTTGACGGCAGCACGAAACCGAAGACCTGCATCATCGGGGCCGGGTGCTCGGGCTTTACCATGGCCAAGCGACTGAAGGACAAGGGCCTGCCCTATGACTGTTTCGAGATGTCGGACAATATTGGCGGCAACTGGTATTATAAGAATCCGAACGGCACCTCGTCCTGTTACCAGAGCCTGCATATCGACACGTCGAAGTGGCGCCTGGCCTTCGAGGATTATCCCGTGCCGGAGGACTGGCCGGATTTCCCCCACCATGCCCAGCTGTTGCAGTATTTCCATGACTATGTGGACCATTTCGGCCTGCGGGAGACGATCACGTTCAACACGGCGGTGACGGATGTGGCGCGCCTGCCGAACCGGCGCTGGAAGGTGACCCTGTCGACCGGGGAGACCCGTGAATATGACGCCGTAGCGGTGGCCAATGGCCATCACTGGGATGCGCGGATGCCGACCTATCCCGGGCATTTCGATGGTTACCAGGTGCATTCCCACCATTATCGCGACCCGTTCGAGCCGTATGACTTCCGGGGCAAGAACGTGATGATTGTCGGCGCCGGCAATTCGGCGATGGATATTTCGTCGGAACTGTCGCAGCGGCCGATTGCGAACAAGCTGTTCATCTCGATGCGGCGCGGCGTGTGGGTGCTGCCGAAATACATGGACGGGACACCGGCCGACAAGGCGGCGCTGCCTGCCTGGCTGCCGTCAAAGCTCGGCCGCAAGCTGGCGCGGGCCAAGATCAAGAAGACCATTGGCATGATGGAGGATTATGGCCTGCCGAAGCCTGACCATGAGCCGCTGGACGGGCATCCCTCGGTGTCTGGCGAGTTCCTGACGCGGGTCGGCTGCGGCGATATCCTGCCCAAGGGCGGGATCGAGCGGCTGGACGGCGATGGCGTGGTGTTCAGCGATGGCAGCCGCGAAAAGGTCGACGCGATCGTCTGGGCGACGGGGTATAATGTGACCTTCCCGTTCCTGAAACAGCCCGAACTGACGCCGCAGGACAATACATTCCCGCTGTACAAGCGGATGGTGAAGCCGGGCTTTGAAAACCTGTTCTTCCTCGGCCTCGCCCAGCCGCTGCCGACATTGGTGAACTTTGCCGAGCAGCAGTCGAAACTGGTCGCGGCGGCGCTGACGGGGGAATATGCCTTCCCGGACGCGGCCGAGATGGAGCGGGTGACGATGGCGGACGAGAAGGAACACCTTGGCCACTTCTATGACAGTCCGCGCCACCGGATGCAGGTGGATTTCGGCGTCTATGTCGCGGATTTGCTGAAAGAATTGAAGCGCGGCGCAAAACGCGCAGGCGTGGTTGCCTGATATTAAGATTGCCGGGGTATAGTCGCTGCGATGTTGCGTCTGTTTTCAGCCCTGATGCTGCTCCTGGTGGCCGCCGCGTGTGCCTCTGCGCCGCCACGGGCGGCCGCGCCGCGTGTCGTGGTGAATTACGGCCCGCCGGGTGATCCGCACAATCCGGTGCAGGGGCCTTACCAGCCAAACCAGTACCTGCAGGTGTGTAACGGCATGTCGGTGAGCAATTCGCCGCCCTTCTATCCGGGCGGCTGGGTGCAGGATTTCAAGCCGGTGATCGTGGTCAACACTGTGGTTCTGGTGACGGTGCCGACCAATGATGCCTGCCTGTCATCGGGTTTCGGCTTTCGCGGCGGGCGGATTCACGAGGGGGTCGATCTGACGCGGCGCCCGGCCGGGCCGGTCTATGCCGCAGCGCCGGGCCGGATCATCGAGGCGCGCCATTCGGACGGCTATGGCTGGCAGGTGCTGATCGATCATGGCAAGGGCGTGTACACGCGCTATGCCCATCTGGCGCATTTCGAACCGAGCGTGGCGGTGGGCCGCGAGATCGGCTTTGGCCAGCCGGTTGGCCAGATGGGCGATTCCGGCAATGCGACGGCCGTTCACCTGCATTACGAAATCCTGACCGGGAATTATCATAATCCCCGCGGCTCCAAGGGGCTGGACGTGCGTGACCCGTTCAGCTTTCCCGCCTATGAACTGACGTTCGCGGGGTCTTGAACGGGGAGCGGGGGACAATGGAGCTGACAGGCAGGGCGGCATGACTAGCCGCTTTTTCGATCCGTCGCTGGTGGCGCGGACCTATCGCGACCCGCTGGCCTGGCTGAGCCTTGGCACCGACCTGGTGCCGATCATCGCGATTATCCTGTTCCAGTGGGGGCCGACACCGCTGGTGGCGCTGTACTGGCTCGAGAACCTCGTGATTGGCGGGTATACGATACTGCGGCTGGCGGGCAGCGCGGTGACGGGCCTCGGGAACCTGCTGCTGGCCCTGTTCATGATCCCGTTCTTCACGCTGCATTACGGCATGTTCTGTTACGGGCATGGCATCTTCATCAAGTCATTCTCGGGCGCCGGGGGCGGCGATGGCTATATGGACGTTGTGAACTGGGCGCTGGGGTCCGGCGAGGGCATGGCCTGGTTCGTGGCGGTGATTGCGGCGTCAAACATGGTGTTCTATCTCATCGACTTCATCGGCAAGGGCGAGCTGCGCCGGACGAATCCGGCCGCCGAGATGTTTGCCCCCTATGGCCGCATCGTGACGCTGCATGTGGCGATCATTCTCGGCGCCTTCCTGTCGATTGCGACGCAGCAGCCGCTGCTGGGCGTGCTGGTGCTGATCCTGATCCGGGTCGTGTTCGGGATCGTGCTGTCTGTGCTGCGCCGCATGCGCCTTGAGGGCCAACTGGGCAAACTTGCAGACACATTCGCGCAAGCATTGTAAAAAGTTGACGTTTGATGACGGGTTGCGCTAGGTAAGCCCGCTGAACCGCCTGAGGCGGCAACAAAGGATATGGAATGCCCCCTGCCATCAAGACCCTTGCCGGAAGCGGCGCCGCAGCCGGAATCGGAACCGGAAAGCGCGCCAAATCCAAGGCCGCCAACCGCCGGGCGATTCTCGACGCCGGGCGGCGCGTGTTTGCGCGGATCGGCTTTGATGCCACGACCGTGCGCGACATCATCCGCGAAACCGACCTCGCTGCCGGGACATTCTACAATTACTTCAAGTCCAAGGAAGAAGTGTTCGAGGCCATTGCGGAGGACTCGACCCATCGTTTCCGGGCCCACCTGAGCGATGTGCGGGCCAGGGCGACCACGTTCGAGGACTATATCCACCAAGCCTATCACGCCTATTTCAGCTTCATTGCGGCCGAAAATGCAGAGGCGATCAAGGGCGGTGCGCCGCACCTGGCGCTGATCGGCGTGCGTGTGGATACGCCGGAAATGCTGGCCATTGCCGACGAGATCCGGTCTGACCTCGATCATGTCCTGTCGGCGGCCGGGGCGCCGGTGATCGATATCGACTATCTCACGGCGGCGGCAATCGGTATCGCCCGGGAGATGGGCGACCATATGCTGCATCGCCGCCCGGTCGATGCCGGTGCGGCCACGCGATTTGCAGCAGCCCTGCTATTGGCCGGCGTGCGGGACATTGCCGGCAAGGTGATCTGAGGAAGCGCTTGGCGGACCTCGGGGAAGGGGGCTAAGCTGGCCTGAAAAGGGCAGTTTGGGAGCCGGGCCATGAGTTTACAGCAGAAAATAGCGAAACTGATATTCAAACTGCCGGACGGTTTGCTCGTGCGGATGGCGGGGGGCAAGCCAATCGAGATCAACGGCCGCGTGCTGGAGCCTCAATTGCAGATGGTGGCGTGGAACGGGCGCAAGGCGCCGCCGCTGTCATCGCTTCCGGCAGAGGTGGTGCAGGCTGCCACGCGCGAACAGCTGGCCATGCTGGCGGCCGCACCGGAGCCCGGTGTGATCATCGAAGACTCGACGATTCCGGGGCCGGACAAGAACCAGATACCGGTCCGGATCTACCTGCCCGACGAACAGGACCCGGCCCATCCGATGATGGTGTACTATCACATGGGCGGCGGCGTGATCGGCGACCTTGATACATGCAATGCGTTCTGTTCAATGATCGCGGTCGTGGCCAAATGCCCGGTCCTCTCCGTCGACTATCGCCTTGCCCCGCCGCACAAGTTTCCGGCGGGCATCAATGACGCCATCGCGGCGTATGAATGGGCACTGCGCAATGCTGGCAAGTATGGCGCGCCCGATGGCGTCGCGGCCGTGGGCGGCGACAGTATGGGCGGCAATTTCGCAGCCATCGTGTCGCAGGAAATGAAGCGTCAGGACAAGCCGGTCCCTGCGCTGCAATTGCTGATCTATCCGGCGGTGGACCTGGTCGAGGAATTCCCGTCGCGCAAGGATTTCGCGAACACGTTCTCGCTGTCGACCGATACGATGGACTGGTTCATGGACCAGTACCTGCCGGAGGGGCAGGACCGCAGTGATCCGCTTCTGTCGCCGGGCCAGACCGGCGACCTGTCCGGCCTGCCGCCCGCCATTGTCATTACCGCCGGGCATGACCCGCTGGTCGACGAGGGCGACGATTACGCCCTGCGGCTGGGACGTGAGGGCGTTTACGTGAAGCACAAGCGATATGACAATCTCGCCCATGCCTTTACGGCGTTCACGGATTTCTCGCCGGGATCGCGGCGGGCCTGCCTGCAGATCGCGGGCATGGTGCGTGACATGTATGGCCGATCGTGAGGGCGCTTGTCTGCCATACGATCACGGATGATTTTTCCGGGACCGAAATCCGTGATGTGCCGATGCCTGAGCCGGGCCCCGGTGAGGTGCGCGTCCGGGTCAAGGCCGCGAGCGTCAATTTCCCTGACCTCCTGCTGACGCAGGGCAAGTACCAGCTGAAACTGGAGCCGCCCTTCACGCCTGGGATGGACTTTTCCGGCATCATCGACGCGCTGGGCGAAGGTGTGACGGGACCGCTGCGGCTGGGAACGGATGTTGCCGGCGGCGTGCGGTCCGGGGCGTTTGCCGAATATATCGTCGTGCCGGTCGCGTCGCTGCAGAAGAAGCCGCCGGCGATGAGCTTTGCCCAGGCGGCGTCCTATTCGGCTGCCTACCTGACGGCCTATGTGGCGCTGGTGCGCCGGGGCAACCTGCAGGCGGGTGACACATTGCTGGTGCATGGCGCGAGTGGGGGTGTGGGGCTGGCGGCGGTTGATGTCGGCAAGCTGCTGGGCGCGACGGTGATCGCGACAGGCGCGTCGGACGAGAAGCTGGAACAGGTGGTCGCTTATGGCGCCGACTTTGCCATCAATGTGACGCAGGGCTTTCGCGACAAGGTGAAGACGCTGACCAGGGGACGCGGCGCGGATGTGATCTTCGATCCTGTGGGCGGCGACGTGTTCGACGAGAGCGTGCGGTGCATTGCGTTTGACGGGCGGCTTCTGGTGATCGGCTTCACGTCAGGCCGGATCGCGACCGTGCCGACCAATATGCCGCTGATCAAGGGCTTCTCGGTGGTTGGCGTACGGGCAGGCGAATATGGCCGCCAGTTTCCCGAGAAGGGCCGGGAGAATGTCGAGACGATCTGGAAATGGGCCCGGGAGGGGAAGGTGCACCCGCGCGTGCATGCCGAGTTCCCACTGGAGCAGGCGATGGACGCGTTCGCGATGCTGTGGGACCGGAAGGTTGTCGGCAAGGTGGTGGTGACGCCCTGAGGCCCTGGCCGTCCGGCTTTCGGCGCGCTGCGCTAGCCCGTGTAGAGCACGAGCCCGAGAATGCCGGCGCTGACCAGCAGCACACCGATGATTTCCCGCGCGGTGATGCGTTCCTTGAAGAACAGGATCGACGCGCCGATCATGAACACGACCTCGATCTGGCCAAGGGCGCGGACATGGGCCGCGTTCTGCAGGGTAAAGGCCGTGAACCAGGCGAGCGAGCCCAGCATGCCGACAAGGCCGACCCAGCCGGCGCTGCGCCAGCTGCGCAGCAGGCGGCCTGCTTCGCCAGGTTCGCGCAGCTGGAGCCAGGCAAGCACGGCGAGGGCCTGGAAGGCGGTGACGAAGGCGAGTGTCGTGACCGCGCGCAGGAAGACGTCACCTTCCGCCAGCGACAGCGATGCGCCGCGATAGGCGACGGCGGACAGGCCGAACAGGCTGCCCGATGCGATGCCGATGAGCGCCTTGCGGTCAAGGAATGTGCGGCGGGCGGCGGGGTTTGCCGGGATCGAGATCAGGATCACGCCAATGAGGCTGACGAGGATGGCGAGCGCGACGGGCAGGGACAGCCTGTCGCCGAGGAGGACGATGCCGAACAGGGCCGTCTGCACCGGTTCTGTCTTGGTGAAGGCCGTGGCGACGGTGAAGTTCTTGTGGGAAAAAAGGTGGATCAGCAGGCCGGTCGCCAGGATCTGGGCGAGGCCGCCGAGAAGGCCGCTGGCGATGAATATGGGGTTCAGTGCCGGCGCGCTCTGGCCCGTGACGGCGAGCAGGCCTGCCAGAAGGAGGGCGGCGAGCGGGGCTGCATAGACGAAGCGTGCCGACGTGACGCCCCATGTGCTGAGCGTATCCTTCAGCCGCTTCTGCAGGACCGAGCGCAGGTTCTGCAGGAAGGCTGCAGCGATGGTAATGGGGATCCAGATTTCCATCCGGCGCTTGGACAGCAGGGCGTGCCGGTTGTCAAAGCCTGTTCAGCCCGGGCGGCCTAGCGCACGCGGGTGCACTGGGGATAGGTGGTTGTGCCCTTTTGCAGGACCGCGAAAGGTCCCTGGTCCCAGAACACGACGCGGGTGGGCCCGATGCCGGACTGGTAGCGCATGCCCCTGTCGGCCGCGACCTGTTCAAGCTGGTGAACCTGACCATTGAACATGACGGTTGCGGTGGTGCCGACAACGCTCGCCTGGAGCTGGAGGGCACCGCATTCGTAATAGGGGGAGATGACGTTCGACGCATAGGGCTGGGTATAGGCGGGGTCAGTTTCCATGCGCATGTCGTCCTGCTGGCTGGTGGCAGGCGGGGTGACGGCGCAGGCGGCCGCAGTGGTGGCGAGGGCGAGGAGGGCGGCGAGTGAGCTGGCGCGTTTCATGACGTGTCTCCGGTCTGGCTGTCTTCCCGGGCAAAGCGGCCAGACGCCGGAATGGTTCCGGCGCCTGAGCAGCATGTATCTAGCGGCGGGCCGTGATCGTGTCGCCGTTCGGGGCATAGATGACGAGCGTGCCATCCTGCGTGATCGTGTACTGTCGGGCGCTGCCGAGAATGTCGGTAAAGGCGCGTTCCTGGTTCATCAGGGCCGGCGGGCAGCCCTTGCGGGTGAGCACGATCTCGGTGAGGCGCAGGTCCTGGGGCGCGGTCGCCGAATAGCCGGCCGAGTAGGAATTGCACGACGCGTTGCCGCTGATCCGGCCCGAGGAATCAAAATTGATCGTTGCGCGGGAGAAATCGACGACACCGCGGCGGTTGATATCCTCGACGACCCATTCCTGGCCGGTCAGGCCGGTATAGGCCCCGGGCCCGTGCGTCTCGGGATACTGGGTGCCGGGATAGGGCGAGGTGTAGGGACTGCCGGGTGTGGCATTGACAAGAAAGATCGTGCCGAGATCGGAATAGGGCGCGTAGAGATCGACCGGGTAGGTCGTGTCTGTGGTCCAGAAGAGTTCGCCGCCGGGGCTGCGGATGGTGGCGCGCAGCGTGTACTGGCCGCGCGGGTCGACGTCGCGGTCGTCGATCGTCAGGCTGAACGGTACGGGAACCTGCGCATTGCCGAGGTTCATGACGGATTCATCGAGGATGTCGGACGGCATATCCATGCGGGTCGTGTCGCTGAGCGTGACGGTGGCGGTGCTGCCCGGCGGCAGGGCAATGCGCTCGCGATAGCTGAGCTGGCCGGTCACGACATGCTGGGTGACGCGGCTTTCGGCCGGGTATTGCGACGTGGGCGTGACGGCGCAGGCGGCGGTCATCGCGCCGAGGGCGACGGAGGCGAGGGCGGTCGAGAATTTCATTGTGGCGTTTCCCTTCAGTATGGACTGCCGGGAGGACGCGTTCTGTCCTGGGCCAGGATGCGTTCCCGTTCGCAGGTGTAAACGGCCCTGCGAACGGAAAGTTCCGCACTCAGACCGTGCGCTTGGCCTTGTCGGCGTCGTTGGTGGCGGTGATGGCGTCCTTCGCGGCCTGCCATTCCTTGTCGCCCCAGGCGGTGAGCTGGGAGAAGTTGCCGCCGGACGCATTGTACATGGCGCCGTCAATGGCGATGGTCTGGCCGTTGATGTATTCCGCGCCCGGCCCCATCAGCAGCACGGCGAGGTTGACCAGTTCGTGCATCTCGCCGACCCGGCCCATCGGATTGGCCGCGCCTGAGTCCATGCGCTTTGCGCCGTCCGCATCCGGCGCGAGCCGCTTGGACATGCCTTCGGTGGGGAAGGGGCCGGGCGCGATGGCGTTGAAGCGCAGGCCATAGCGGCCCCATTCGACGGCGAGGCTTTGCGTCATCGTGTTGACGGCGGCTTTGGACATGGCCGAGGGCACGACGAAGGGGCCGCCATTCCACACCCACGTGGTGAGGATGGAGATGACATTGCCGCGCGATCCGGCCTTGATCCAGCGCGTGCCGATATCGTGCGTCATGTAGAATGTGCCGCGGAAGACAATGTTCGCGATGGCGTCAAAGCCGCGGATCGAAAGGTCTTCGGTGCGGGAGATGAAATTGCCGGCGGCATTGTTGACGAGGCCGGTGAGGGGGCCGTGCTTGGCCCAGATTCCGTCATTCATGTCGGTAATGGCTTCGGCGACGCGGATGTCGCAGGCATGCGGCACGACCTTGCCGCCATGCTTTTCCATCAGTTCGGCCGCCGTTTCCTCGCAGACGCCTCCGCGCCGGCCGCAGATGTGGACCTCTGCGCCGAGTTTCAGGAAACCTTCGGCCATTTCCTTGCCGAGGCCGGTGCCGCCGCCGGTGACGAGGATGCGTTCATCCTTCATCAGGCCATCGCGGAACATCAATTTTGACGTATCCATAGGTGTTCTCCCTTCTCGTTTTCTGGTAGCCATCATAGCGCGATTGTCGCTGGAGGTATGCCATGAAACCCGTCCTTTTCACCCTTGTCTCGCTTGCCCTCGCGGCAGGAAGTGCGGCGGCCGATCCGCTCGACGTATTCGGCACGTTCGCCACCGAGGAAGAGAACTCGCATGTTGAGATTGCCGATTGCGGTGACGGCAGCCCGTGCGGCACGATTGTCTGGATCGATCCGGCAAGTGTCTCGGAAGGCAAGACGCCCGAGACCGCGACAGATGCCGACGGCAAGAAGATTCTCGGCCTCACCATGCTGCAGGGCTTCGAGAAAAAGGCCAAGGGCTGGGCCGATGGCACGATCTACAATCCGAAGGAAGGCAAGACCTATGGGTCGCGCATCAAGCGGCTGGACGATGGCGTGCTGGAAGTGAAGGGCTGTATCGGCCCGCTCTGCAAGACGCAGCTGTGGAAGCCGGTCAGCTGAGCGGCGTTACTTCCTGAACGGCAGGCTGACCAGCCGCCAGAGAACCCAGACGGGCAGAACGATCGTGGCGCCCGCCAGTGCGGGTTTCCAGAAATTGCGGATGGCCCATCCGGCCGCCGCCAGAGTCTGGCGCGCAATCGATGCGATGGCTTCGGGTATGTCCACATCCGGTGAGGCCGGATTGAAATTGGATGCCAGCACGACAAAACCGACAAGGATGCACAGTCCGAGCAGCTTGGCGACGCCCCATGGGCCGATGCCGAACAGGCGGATGAGGGCAGGGCGTGACGGGGGCTTTTCGACCGTAGCCTTCGGGGCCGGCTGAGGCGGGGGCGGCGGTGGAAGCGGTTCTACGACGGGCGGTTCGCTGTCACTCATGGTCCGCCTTGTTCACCGCCGTGTTGCCCTTGTAGTCAACATTGACCTGGTGGGGGTAGGGGATCGTGATGCCTTCGCGGTCGAAGGCTTCCTTGACCGCCTTTGTCAGGTCAGCGCGGACCTGCAGGAATTCCGGCGTTGCGATCCAGGCGCGCAGGCGGATCTTCACGCTCCAGTCGGCAAGGGCATGGATGCCGACCCAGGTTTCCGACTTGGACAAAATGCGCGAATGAGCGTTGGCGGTATCCTGAACAACCTGCAGCGCGTGGTCCATGTTGTCGTCGTAGGAGATGTCGAAATAGAGGTCGAACCGGCGGCGCGTCTGGTGGGTGTGGTTGATCAAGGGCTCGGCCCAGATCATGTTATTGGTGACAATCACGACCTTGTTGTCGATCTGTTTCAGCGAAGTGGTGAAGGGCGAAATGTCGGTGACCTCGCCTTCGAGGCCGGCGAGGCTGACATAATCGCCGATGCGGAACGGGCGCAGGATGGCGAGCATGACGCCGGCGGCGACAGACTTCATCGTGTCCTGCAGGCCAAGGCCGATGGCGAGGCCGAGGGCGCCAAGCACGGCGGCGAGCGAGGTTGTCGGGAAGCCGAGCTGGGTGAGCGCCGTGACAATGGCGACCGCGAAGATGAGGTATTTGACGAGGGATCCGGCGAACGCAAACAGCGTGTCGTCTGCCCCCGTGCGGCGATGGGCCTTGCCGCCGAAATTGCGCATCGACCGGGCGACCCAGTTGGCAAACATGATGGCGACGATGAGGATGGCAACAGCCGCCACGGCGCCGGGTCCCCGGCTTTCGACCAGGGCCCGCCAGTCATAGCCGGCAAGGCCCAGGGGCAGGGGTGACATCAGGATGAGCGCGAACAGGCGTGCGATCGAGGCGCCAAGGTCCCAGCTGGAGCCTTCGAAATCCTGGTCCTTTGGGGTGACCATTTTCCCGACGAGGATGATCAGCCGCTTGACCGCGATGGCGGCAATCCAGATCAGGATGGTCGCGCCCAGCACCAGCGACCATTTCAGGACCTGGGGCTCTGCGATTTGTGCCCAGGCGGGCCAGCCAGTCATGTCGATTTCCGGTATCATGAGGCTGTTCATGTCACGGGCCGCGCGAGGCTTCAACCAGCCTTTCACGCATTGGTGACTGGAAGAAGGGCCCGGAACAAGGCAAGCCGTACGGTTGATGATTGGGAGTGAGCGCATGAACAAGCAGGTCGTCCAGGAATATTACGGTGACATTCTCCAAACCTCCTCGGACCTGCGCACCGATGCGTGCACAACGGACGCCGCACCGCCGCAGCATGTGCGCGAGGCGCTGGCGCGCGTGCACGATGCCGTCGCGGAGCGCTATTACGGATGCGGGCTGGCGATTCCGGCCGAACTGGATGGGCTGCGCGTGCTTGATCTCGGCTGCGGCGCCGGACGCGATGTGTATGCGCTGGCAAGCCTTGTCGGCCCCGGGGGCCATGTCACGGGCGTTGACATGACAGCAGAACAGCTGGCCGTGGCGCGGGCGCATGAGGCGTGGCATGCCGAGGCGTTCGGCTATGCAAACCCGAATACGCGCTTTGTGGAAGGCGAACTGGAAAAGCTCGACGCGCTGGACCTCGAGCCAGCCAGTTTCGACCTGATCATTTCAAACTGCGTGATCAATCTGTGCACCGACAAGCCGGCCGTGTTCCGCGCGGCGCACCGGCTGCTGAAGCCGGGCGGCGAGCTTTACTTCTCCGACGTGTACGCCGACCGCAGGATTCCGGCATCGCTGGTGGCAGATCCGGTCCTTTACGGTGAGTGCCTGTCGGGTGCGCTCTATTGGGGCGACTATCAGGCTGTGGCCATGGCAGCGGGATTTGGCGATCCGCGCGTGGTGGATCATCGCCCGCTGGCGATCGTGGACCCTGTACTGAAGGCCAGGGTCGGGCCGATCCGGTTCGCTTCGGTGACGGCGCGCCTGTTCAAGCTGGACGGGCTGGAGCCGGCCTGCGAGGATTATGGTCAGGCGGTGATCTATCGCGGCGGCGTGGAAGGCATGGAGGAGGTTTTCGTCCTCGATGGTGAACACCATATCGAACAGGGCCGCGTGTTCCCTGTCTGCGGCAACACGCTGGCCATGCTGACGGGCACGCGGTTTGCGCCCTATTTCGACGTGCTGGGCACGGGCGACCGGCACTATGGCCTGTTCCCGGGCTGCGCGGCGCCGGAGGTGTTCGCCGCGGCTGGCCTGCCGCGACCTGCGCCGGTTGGCGGCTGCTGCTGAACGCTAGTCCCGGTTCACATTGACCTGGTGGGGATACGGGATGGAGATGCCAGCTGCGTCGAGGGCCGCCTTGACGTTCTGGGTGAGCGCCCAGCGCGTTTCCCAATAATCGGGCGTATTGACCCACGGACGGGCAATGATGTCGACCGAGCTGGAGCCGAGATTGTCGACGCGGACAACGGGCTGCGGATCGGCGAGGACGCGTTTGTCAGCCTTGATGACGCCTTCGATCACGCCGATCGCGTGTTCCATGCCGTCGCCGTAATCGATACCGAAGACGAGATCGATGCGGCGCGTCGGATAGCCTGCATAATTCTTGATGACGCCGTCGATGGCCTGGCTGTTGGGCACGATCACCTGCACATTGTCGGGCGTGGCCAGGATGGTTTGGAAGAGGTTGATGTCCTTGACCGTGCCGCCGACGCCCGCGACCTCGATGAACTGTCCGACGCCATAGGGGCGGAACAGCATGATCATGATGCCGGAGGCAATGTTGCCGAGCGCGCCCTGCAGGGACAGGCCGATGGCGAGGGTCATGGCACCAAGGATGGCGACGAAGCTTGTCGCTTCGACCCCGAACAGCTGCAGCGCGGCAATGATTGTCGCGGCGGTCAGGAACCAGCGGACGAGCGAGGCAAAGAAGCTGCCGAGGGTTTCGTCGATGTTCGGGCGCTTGATCGCCTGCCTTCGCACCATGCTGGCCATGGCGCCGGAAATGCGCAGGCCGACGATCAGCACGATGAATGCGCCAAGCGCCTTCAGGCCATAAGCGGCCAGGACAGGCCAATGCTCGGTGAACTGGGCTTGCCAGTCGATATTGTTCAGAAATTCCATGAATTACTCCCGAGGGTCAGGCGGCAGTGACAGCGCCATGCGCGCCGCGTGTCATCCGCAGGTAAAGGACGAGGACGGCCACCACGCCGGTCATGATGGCGAGCCAGTTCATGCCTGTGACGGTCCAGTTGTTGAGAAGAATGCCGAGAAGGCCCCAGACGAGCGCCACGAAGAACCACGGGCTGCGGCTGATGAAGCGCGTGAAGGCCCAGGCGGCAATGGCGGCGGGAACGAGTGTCGCCCACAGCATGAGCCAGGGGTAGTCGGTTGCACCGAGGGTCGTGAAATGACGGATGGTGATGGGAACCGAAATCGCTGCCGCGACCGTGATCCAGCCTGATAGCAGGCCGGTGACGGCATCCGCTGTCAGTTTCGCTGCGCTGCCGCCCATGCCGCGCATCTGGTCGAAACACCAGGCGGAATACCATACGGCTGCGCCGATCGGGAACAGGAGCGCAAAATCAAGCGGCGGCGAGACGATGAGCTGCGCGCTCAACATCCAGATCACATTCAGCATGCCGGCAATGACGAGCGTCAGGGCGATTCGTTCCATCCAGCGCTCGCGGCGAAAGATGGCGAAGAGCGCAAAGGCCAGATAGGCGAGAAAAATCAGGCTCCAGATCGAGAAAAACACCGGCAGCGGCTGTTCCGGCGCGCCAAGATCGCGTGTCGCGCTTCCGATTGGCGTGCCGATGCCCAGCAATGGCGCGAGTGCGCCGGACAGCGGCTGGAGGATGGCAAGCAGGAGCAGAATCAGTCGCGGTTGCATTTGCATACGTGACATATGACGCCGAACGCGCGCAGGGCAAATCACCCGTACTGAAAAAAGTGTGATGGCACGGGGCGGATTTGCGTTATAGGCCGTCGCCTCTGCGGAGATTTAACAAAGGATTTTGCTCATGGCAAAGACACCTGTGGCCAAGAAGGCCCCTGCGAAACCTGCGGCTAAAAAAGCTGCTGCAAAACCGGCAGCCGCTCGCGCTGCTGCAAAACCTGCTGCCACCAAGGCAGTTGCGGCGAAGAAACCCGCTGCAAAGCCAGCGCCCAAGGCAGCACCTGCTGCTGCCAAGCCGGCAACGAAAACGGCGACGACTGTCACCCTGCGTCAGATGTCGGTTGAAATGGCTGAGGCTCACGGCCTCACCAAGAAGCAATCGCAAGAACTGTTTGACGACATGGCAGTGCGGATCACGAAACGCCTGAAGAAGGGCGAGCGTATCCGCATGAACGGCCTCGGAACGCTGGAAGTGCGCAAGCGCCCGGCCCGCATGGGCCGTAACCCTGCAACCGGCGAAGCGATCAAGATCAAGGCTTCCAAGAAAGTTGCCTTCCGGGTCGCCAAGGAACTCAAGGAAACCGTTTGATAACGGACGTTTTCTGACATTCCGGAAAGGGTCGGGCTTGCAGAGAGCCCGGCCCTTTTTTGTGCGCCTAGTCTGGCAGCAGGGCTTCGAGCGTTTCAATCCGGTCGGCTTCGGCCGTTGGCTTGTCCCAGCGGATGCGGTTGATGCGGGGGAAACGCATGGCGAGGCCGGACTTGTGCCGGGGCGAACGTTGCAGGCCCTCGAAGGCCACTTCCAGAACAATGCCGGTTTGCTTGTTGGCGGTCACGGACCGTACCGGACCGAACCGGTCGATCGTATGGGCGCGCACGAAGGCATCCAGCTGTTTCAGCTCGTCATCTGTAAAGCCGAAATAAGCCTTGCCGACCGGGGCGAGCCTGTCTTCGCCGTCCTCATCGCGCCAGACACCGAACGTGAAATCGGAATAGAAGCTGGACCGCTTACCGTGGCCGCGCTGGGCATACATCAGTACGGCGTCGATGAGGAACGGATCGCGCTTCCACTTGTACCAGAAGCCCTTCGGCCGCCCGGCCAGGTAGGGGCTGTCCCAGCGCTTCAGCATCACGCCCTCGATTTCCGGCGCAGGCGGATCAAGCCGGGCATCATCCAGTGCGGCGAGCGTGGTGATGGGGACGAGCGGGGAGAGATCGAACCGGTCGGACCCTATGTCGGCAATGAAACGCTCAAGCAGGATGCGCCGGTCGCGGAAGGCCTGTCCACGCAGGTCGCAGGCCCCGTCCTGCAGTACGTCGTAGGCGCGGATGAAGGCCGGATGGGTCTCTCTCTGGCGCTTCGAGACGGTCTTGCGATTCAGTCGCTGCTGCAGGGCGTTGAACGGGGCGACGCCGCCGCCCGGATTGCGCACCAGCAGCTCACCGTCAAGCGTGCCTTCAAACGCCATGGCCGCGACGATATCCGGGAAGGCGTGGGAAATGTCGTCGCCGGTGCGGGTGTAGATGCGCCGCGCGCCGCGCTCGGCGGAGGCCTGGACCCGGATGCCGTCATATTTCCATTCGGCGGCAAAGGTCTCTGCTGTGATCAGCGTCGGGTTCACGGCGTCCGGGCTGTCGCGGTCGGCCTTTGGCACGAGGGGGTGGGCGAGCATGACCGGGCGGAACCGAGCGGCCATATCGGGCGCGGGTCTTTCGGCGCGGTCTTCGAGCCAGGCGAACAGCGATTCATAAGGCGGTGCGAGGCCGTGCCAGATTTCCTCGATCCCGGTGACGGGCTTGCCGCCGAATTGGGCAAGCGCGAGCTTGGCAAGGCGCGCCGAGACGCCGATGCGCAAGCCCCCGGTCAGCAATTTGAGGAAGGCCCATCGCCCGGTCGCATCGAGGCTGTCGAGCCAGCCGGCGACAAGTTTCATCGCTTCGGCGCGCGTCGCCTCGTTCAGCGTTTCAACGATCTCCGACAAGGGCGGCGTGCGATTGGCCCCGCGCGATTCCGGCCAGACAAGGCTGACCGTTTCGGCAAGGTCGCCGACATAGTCATAGGACAGGGCAAAGAGTTCCGGGTCCATGCGGCCATCCATGAGCGCGCGGATCATGGCGGGCTTGACGGCCGGAATGTCCAGATCGCCCGTCATGGCGGCAAGGGCGTAGCCCCGGTCCGGATCCGGGGCCGTCCTGAAATAGTCGGCCATCAGGCGCAGCTTGCCGTTACGCGAAGGCGTGAACACAAGTCTGTCAAGCAGGTCGGCAAAGGCTTGCATGCGACCATACATAGGGCCAAACACGTCGCATGACAGCGTCGGAGCAGGGCGGTGTGACGAATTAGGCAGACTCAATCACAAGGGACATACTTACATGACGCTCAAGCTCCACCACCTCAACGCCTCACGCTCGCAGCGCATCGTCTGGCTGCTCGCTGAACTCGGTGTGCCCCACGAGATCGTCCACTACAAGCGCAACGAGGTGACAAACCTCGCGCCGCCGGAATTGCTGAAGATCCACCCGATGGGCAAGTCGCCGCTGCTGGAAGACGGCGATGTCGTCATCGCCGAGACGGGTGCCATCGCAGAATACCTGATGGGCAAATACGATACCGCCTTCCAGCTGCATCCGCGACCCGGCTCGCCGGATTTCCCACGTTACCTGGAATGGATTCATGCAGCCGAAGGCGCCGTGTTCCTGCCGGGCCTGCTGCAGGTCTATTTCAGCCGCGTCGACATGACCGGCAATCCGGTGCAGGCCATGATGGCGGCTGAGCGCGAAAAGGCCGCAGCCACGATCGAGGCGCATCTTTCCAAGTATCCGTATTTCGCCGGCGAACACTTCACGGCGGCCGATTGCCTGATGGGCTTCCAGATCCTGATGGCCAGCGCGCAGGGCGGACTGGACAACCGGCCCGCGACCAAGGCCTGGCTTGAAAAGATGCAGGCCCGTCCCGCCTGGCAGAAGATGATGGAAGTGGGGATTTAAGGTTCGAGTCGCCGCCACTGCGAAGGCAGGTGCGGCGGCATCGCGGAGCGCTCAGGATGAGCCCCTTTGGATATCCCTACCGGCACGCGTCCGGGCTGGCGTCGCAGAGGGCCATGACGGAATCCATCCAGCCCATGTAGCCCTGCAGGTTGGTAAAGCGGCCATTATATTCGCCGGCGCAGAATTCGCCGGTGGCGCGGTTCTGCTCGACCACGGACAGGACGCCGACGACGGTCCGGCTGCCGTCAGCCTCGGTGACATAAAGCGGGCCGCCGCTATCACCGACGCAGGGGCCGGCGCCGCCGGCACTGGCGACGTTGATCAGCGACGGGCCATCAGCCGTGATCTGCAGCCGTGTCGCCAGCAGGTCATTCGACAGCTGGCCGCCAAGATGAGTCAGGCCCCAGCCAGCCATGTCGGCCGTGGGATAATTGGCGGGCGCGAGGGGCTTTTCAGTCGCGCCATAGCGGGCGACCGGCACATCGGCGAGGGGCGCAATCTGGTCCTCGTCAAGGCGGATCAGGGCGAGGTCATTGGCATAGCCATTGATCGTTCCGAGATAGCCGCCATGACAGACGGCCAGCGTGGCGCGTGTGACCTTGGAAAGCGGGCTGCGCAGATTGGCGGCGTCGCCGATGAGGCGGAGTTCCTCGTAATCATCATCAACGCAATGGGCCGCCGTGACGAACCAGTTGCGGGCGATACGCGTGGCGCCGCAATGGCCGCTGGCGACCCTGCCGTCGGCCTGCGCGCTGCGCGGTTCCAGCTTCACGATGCCGGGAAAGCTGGCAAGGCTGGCGGCCAGGCCGTTGACCGCCTCCGTACCGGCCGGGACCTGAACCTGTGACGTGGCACCTGAAACCGATGCGACCGTGGGTGTGGGCGGGCTGCCGGAGGGGCGGACGCAGGTGGAGGCGTTTAGCGCGGCCAGTGTGGGAAGGGAGGCTTGCGGGTTGAGGGCGAGACCGCCCGCAGATTCAGGTTGCAGAAGAGCCTCGTCCGGCGTGTCTGTGGCGGCGCCGTCTGAGGGCACGGCTTCGGCTGGCGCTGTATCATCGGTTGCGGGCGGTGTTTCGGCCGGCGCGGTTTCGGGCAGTTCGGATGCCGGGATGACCGCGGGCGTTTCCGGCACGACCTCGACGGAGCTGGCGCTGTCCTCGTCGAATGCGTCGGCAGGCAGCTGGTCGATGATTGCGGAGGCTTCCTCATCGGCCTGCGTCTGCGTCTCGGCGTCGGATGGATTGACGCCCGGCACGCGGATGGCGTCGCAGGCAGAAAGCACGAGCAGCGCGGCGCTGGCCGCCAGAAGGGCTTTGCGTTTCATGTCGTCCCCTTTGAATACACCTGTAGGCTCACTAAAGAACCCAAGCCGGGGCCGGGTCAACCAGCCTCGTCAGCATAGGCGACCATGCGCAGGGGCCGCGCGCGGCGTCCTTCGAGTTCTGCCCAGCGCACGAGGGCGTCCTCGCGGCCATAAGTCACCCAGAGATCCTGCGGGTTCACTTCGCGCACAGTCTCGGTCAGCTCATCCCAGTCGGCATGGTCGGAAATGACCAATGGCAGCTCCACACCGCGCTGTTTGGCGCGCTGCTTGATGCTCATCCAGCCGGACGCGAAACTGATGACCGGATCGGGGAAGTTCTGGGCCCATTTGCCGTCGAAACTGCCGGGTGGCGCAATGATGACCTGGCCGCGAAAGGTTTCGCGCCGGGCCTTCGGCAGGTCGCCGGAGGGCACCGTGACCAGTGTGCCGAGGTCGATCCCGACGGATTGATAATGGGCGCAGATCTTTTCGAGGCTGGAATGGATGAAGATCGGGGCGTCATGGCCAGCCAAGCGCAGGTGGCGGATGACGCGCTGGGCCTTGCCGAGCGAATAGGCGCCGATGCAGTGGCTGCGCTCCGGGAATTGTTGCAGGCTCTGCAGGAGGCGGCCGATTTCGTGGCCTGTGTCGGGGTGACGGAAAACGGGGAGGGCGAAAGTGGCCTCGGAGATGAAGACGTGCGTGCCTTCGACAGGCTCGAAACCGGCGCAGGTCGGGTCGAAACAGCGCTTGTAGTCGCCTGAGAAGGTCATGCGCAGGCCCTTGTGCTCGACCACGATCTGGGCCGAGCCGAGGATGTGACCGGCCGGGGCGAGCCAGACGGTGACGCCATTGATATTGACCACCTCGCCATATTCCAGCGCCTGTGTGGATTTCGCGAAACCGGCGCCATAGCGGCAGGCCATGATGGCGAGCGTGTCCGGGTGGGCGAGCACTTTGCCGTGTCCGCCGCGCGCATGGTCTGAATGGCCATGGCTGATCACCGCGCGGTCGACGGCGCCGCGCACCGGATCGAGATAGAAATCGCCCGGCGGGCAATAGAGGCCCTTGGGCGTGGGTTGCAGCAGGAGGTCCGGGCGGAGCATGGGAGGAGTGTAGGGGTTTGCGAGGTGTGGGGAAGGGGCTGGCTGCGGCGGCTTCCGCTTTGGGGCCAAGTGGGGTAGGCGACTGGGCCGCATTCTCCGCATAAGGGCCTTCCCCATGCAAGTTGGCATCGATTTCGGCACATCGAACACGTCCATCGCGTTTCGCGGCGCTGACGGAACACGCCTGATCGCGCTGGAGCCGGACGCGACATCGATCCCCACGGCGGTCTTCTATGGCTCGACATCCGGTGAATATGCCATCGGTGCCGAGGCGGTGAATGCCTACGAGTCCGGCGAAGAGGGACGCCTGATGCGGTCGATCAAGTCGGTGCTCGGCTCGTCGCTGATTGACGAGACGACCGAGGTGGGCCGCCGGCGGCTGCCGTTCCGCGATGTAATCGCACATTTCCTGACACGGGTGATTGCACGCGCTGAAGCGGAAACGGGCGAGCGTGTCGACTCGGTGATCCAGGGGCGGCCGGTCTCGTTCAACGACCGGCACCCGGAACTCGACAAGCGGGCCCAGACGATCCTCGAAGCGTGCCTGCATACGGCCGGCGTGACGCAGGTCGAGTTTCTTGACGAGCCCGTTGCGGCGGCGCGATCTGTCGCCTTTCCGAGCGGGCGGGAAAAGCGGGTCTTCGTGGTCGATATCGGGGGCGGTACGTCGGATTTCTCAGTCGTGCGCATATCGCCGGACAATGCCGGTTTCGATGTGCTCGGCAGCGCCGGGCTCTATCTCGGGGGCAATGATTTCGACCATATGCTGAGCTTCTTCGAACTGTCGAAACTGTTCGGCCATATGGAGACGCTGGAGCTGAATGGCCTGCCGGTGCCGTCATCGCCCTATTCGACCCTGTCGGACTGGAAAAGTCTCAACAGGCTCTACACACGCGACACGGCGAAACAGATCACCTGGATGCTGATGAACAGCCCGAACAGCGTTGGCATCCGCGCCTTCGACCACCTGGTGCGCAACCATGAGGCCCACGCCTATGCCAAGCGCACGGAGCAGATCAAGATCGGCCTCAGCGGCGCGGACACGCAGACCTTCACCTATGACACGCCGGACGCGCATCTTGAGAAGGTCGTCATGCGGGGCGCCTTTGAGGGCCTGATCAATGACGCGATCTCGCGCATGGACGCCGTGGCCGCCGAATGCCTCGCGCGGGCGGGCGTCGCGCCGGACCAGATTACCGATATCGTCATGGTGGGCGGCTCCACCTTCATCCCGCTGGTGCAGGAAAGGCTGGCCGGGCGCTTCGGCAATGCCGTGATGTCAGCCAATGACCGCTTCGGCGCCGTGGCCAAGGGCCTCGCCGTGCACGGGGCGGCGATGGTGACGGGGTAGGGGCTGCGCTCCCTGTGCGAGACTGCTAACCAAACCCTAACTGCCGCGCCATACTTGCGACATGAAGCCATGTGCATAGACTTGCACCGGTAACAGGAGAGTTTTGCCCATGCGTCCCGTCAGAGCCGTGATCGTATCCCTTGCTGCACTTGCAGTGTCCGCCCTACCTGCCATGGCCCAGGAAGGTGGCAATACAGACGCGATGGATGACGCGCTCGCCGCAGGCTGGAAAGCCGCCTTTACATGCTCGGGCCTGTTCAATGCCCGCCAGACGCTTGCCGAGATCGACCAGAATGACCTGAGCGGCATCTATCCCGATTACCAGCGTTCATTCGACAGGCTGGCGCCAGCGGACGTGAATACAGCCTTAAAGACCGTATCGGTCAGCTATTCGGCGACCATGCCGCCCCGCATCGCGGCCTGGCGGCCCGGCTTTGGCTGTACGCAGCTGCCGATCGGTGCCGATGCGAGCCAGATTTCCTTCCTGCCGCATTTTGGCAGCTGGCCGGTAGCTGCCGATCAGGACCGGGGCAGCGCCATCGGCTCGAACGTGAAGATCCAGTTGCGCACGGAAGAGGCCGAGCGGCTTGAAGCGCCGGTCTCGTTTGCTTTTGACGAACGCACCTATGGCAATGGCACGCGCACCAGCGCCGTGCTGGTCGTGCGTGACGGACAGGTCGTGGCCGAACGCTATGCCCGCGGCGTGGACCATGAGACGCCGCAACGGACATGGTCTGTCGGCAAGTCGATTGCCGCGACCATCCTGGGCGCCGCGCGCCGCAATGGGCTGATCGATATCGATTATCCGGCCGTGATTGCCGACTGGAACAATGGCGCCGATCCGCGCCGGACGATCACAATCCGCAACCTGTTGCAAATGGCGAGCGGCCTCGACAGTGGCGAGAGCGGTTCGCGCACAGACCGGATCTATTTCGGCGGCGGGCGTGTGGTGGACCAGGCTGGCAGCAAGGTGCTGGAGGCGGCGCCCGGCACACGTTTCAAGTATTCCAACAATGATACGCTGATCGCGATGCGCAGCCTGCGCGAAGCCATGAATGACGACAATGCGTTCCATCGCTTCCCCTATGAAAAGCTGCTGCACAGGATTGGCGCGACGCATACGACGATGGAAATTGACTGGAACGGCGATTTTATCGCATCGAGCCAGGTCTGGGCGACGGCGCGTGACCTTGCCCGTGTGGGCCAGCTTTACCTGCAGGACGGCATGTGGGGCAACGAGCGCCTGCTGCCGGAGGGCTGGGCGGAATTCGTGCGCACGCCCGCCCCGGCGCAACCCTCAGAAGGTCCTGGCTATGGCGCCCAATTCTGGCTGATGACCGATGCGGCAGGTGTTCCGGCAGGCACGTACTACATGGCGGGCAATCGCGGCCAGTATGTCGTGATCGTGCCGAGCATGAATGCCGTGATCGTCCGGCGCGGCTATGATGTGAATGGCGGTGCACGGTTCGAGATCAACGATTTCACCCGCGATGTGCTGCTGGCGCTGCAGGCGGCGGACGATGAGCGCGCCGCCCAGCGCACCGCCGCCGAGCTTGAGGCGCAGATGGAGAACATGTCGCCCAGGGAACGCGCGAAGTTCCTTGCCGACCAGCAAGCCGTCCAGCCATAGGACCGCGATGAAAAGGGAAGGCAGCGCGCCTTCCTTGCGCTAGGCTGGGGCCGAGATGCCTGACAGCGCCGCCCTGACATTTACCCTGCCTGAGCCCTTTGCGGGCTGGTTCGCTGCGCGTGGCTGGCAGGCGAGGCCGCATCAGCTGGCGCTGGCAGAGGCCTCGCTGGCAGGCGAGAGCGCCCTGCTGATCGCGCCCACGGGCGGGGGCAAGACACTGGCGGGTTTTCTGGGGAGCTTGATTGAAATATCGGAGCCTTTTCCTCCCCCGCCTGCGGGGGAGGTGGACGCGCAGCGGACGGAGGGGGAAAGGGCGCAACTTCTGACAGCCCCCTCAGCCCCTTCGGGGCATCTCCCGCGCAGGCGGGGGAGGATAGGGTCGCGCCGACCCGCCCTGCACACACTGTATATTTCGCCGCTGAAGGCGCTGGCGGTGGATGTGCAGAGGAACCTGATGGCGCCGGTTAGCGACATGGACCTGCCCATCCGCATCGAGGCGCGCACGGGCGATACGCCGGCCCATGTGCGCCAGCGCCAGAGGCGCAACCCGCCCGACATATTGCTGACGACGCCGGAGCAGCTGGCCCTCTTCATTGCGTCGGATCACGCAAGGGAATTCTTCGCTGACCTCAAATGCGTGATCGTTGATGAAGTGCACGCAATGGCGGCGTCCAAGCGTGGCGACCTGCTGTCGCTTGGGCTTTCAACGCTGGCCGGCTGGGCACCGGAATGCCGGTTCATTGGCCTGTCGGCGACGGTCAAAGAGCCGGAGGAACTGGCGCGGTGGCTGATGCCGGATGCGCGCATCATCCGGGCCGAGGGGGGTGTGTCGGCCGAGGTGGATATCCTTGTCTCGCGTGAGCGGATTCCCTGGTCTGGCCATTCGGGCCGGTTTGCCGTGCCGGAAGTGTATGAGGCCATCAAGGGCGCGAACATGGCGCTGGTCTTCGTGAATACGCGGGCCCAGGCCGAAGTGATGTTCCAGGAGCTGTGGCGGGCCAACGAGGACAACCTGCCGATCGCGCTGCACCATGGCTCACTGGCGCGGGACCAGCGCGTGCGGGTGGAGGCGGCGATGGCGGCGGGGCAGTTGAAGGCGGTTGTCTGCACCTCGACGCTCGATCTCGGCATTGACTGGGGCGAGGTGGACCTTGTGATCCAGATGGGCGCGCCGAAGGGGGCCGCGCGGCTGATCCAGCGCATCGGCCGGGCGAACCACCGCATGGACGAGGCGAGCCGGGCGGTGCTGGTGCCGACCAACCGGTTCGAGGTGCTCGAATGCCGCGCGGCGGAAGCGGCGGTCGAGGCGGGGGAGATCGACGGTGAGGGGCTGCGGCAGGGGTCCCTGGATGTGCTGGCGCAATACGTGATGGGCCGGGCCTGCGGAGACGGGTTCGAACTTGCGTCTCTGTACGACGACATCGTGCGGGCCGCGCCGTATGCGGAGATTGACTGGGAGACGTTCGAGCGGATTGTCGATTTTGTCGCGAGCGGCGGCTATGCGCTGAAGACCTATGACCGGTTCCACCGGATCGTGCGGCGGCCGGACGGGCGCTGGGTGGCGCGCACGGCGCAGGACGCCCAGCAGCACCGGATGAATGTCGGCGCGATTGTCGAGGCGGTGCAATTATCGGTGCGGCTGGCGAATTTCGTGGGGAAGGTGGCTGGCGCGCCCGGCGAGAAGCGCGCCGTGCGGGCGGGACGCAAGCTGGGCGAGATCGAGGAGTATTTCATTTCCACGCTGGTGCCGGGTGACACATTCCTGTTCGCGGGCGAAGTGTTGCGGCTGATCGGTGTCGAGGGGCTGGACGTTCTGGCCGTCCGGGCGGTAGGCGAGAAGCCGGCCATACCGAGTTACAATGGCGGCAAGTTTCCGCTGACCACGTTCCTTGCCGAGCGGGTGCGCCAGATGATCCATGACCCCGCGCAATGGGCGGGCCTGCCGGCGCAGGTGCGCGAATGGTTCGAGGTGCAGGTGCGCCGGTCGAGCATTCCGCCGCCGGATCACCTTCTGGTGGAGACATTCCCGCGCGGCGAGCGGCATTACATGGTTTGTTATCCGTTCGAGGGGCGCCTCGCCCACCAGACCTTGGGCATGCTGCTGACGCGGCGGCTGGAGCGGATGGGGGCCAGGCCGCTCGGCTTCGTGGCGAGCGAATATGCGATGTCCGTCTGGGCGATGGAGGACATGAGCGAGCTGGACATGGGCGGCCTGTTCCATCCGGACATGATGGGCGACGACCTGGAAGCCTGGCTGGACGAAAGCGCGCTGATGAAGCGGACCTTTGCGCATTGCGCCCAGATCTCCGGCCTTATCGCGCGCAACCTTCCGGGCAAGGAGAAGAATTCACGGCAGGTGAGCTTTTCCAGCGACCTGATCTATGACGTGCTGCGCAGTCATGAGCCGGATCATATATTGCTGCAGGCGGCGCGGCAGGACGCGGCGACGGGCCTGCTCGACGTGCGGCGCCTGTCTGACATGCTGGTGCGAATCAGGGGTCGGATCGACCATAATGTGCTGGACCATATCAGCCCGTTTGCCGTGCCGGTGATGCTGGAAATGGGGCGCGAGCCGGTGTTCGGCGCGTCAGTTCAGGATGCGGTACTGGGCGAAGCCGAGGCGGACCTGGTGCGCGACGCGATGCGGGACTAGGGGCCAAAGGGCCCTCACCTCCCACGCCCTGCGGGCGCGGTAGGTCAGGGTTTTGTGCGCTTGGGACCGGAAGCCTGCGCCCGTCCTTCGACTTCGCTCAGGATGAGCGCTTCGGGAGAGCCGGGCTTTGCGGCGACAGATTGGCAAGTCGCTCAAACACGCCATGCACGAGCCGCTTCCAGAATCCGAGGCGGCGCTCGGACACTTCGGCAAGGGCAAAGCAGGCTGCCAGCGTGACGGTTGCCATCAATGCGGCATGGAGCGGGCTGGCGCTGTCATAGAGGGGCAGGCCATGCAGGAATGTCAGGATCGGATAGTGGAACAGGTAGAGCGAGAAGGTCGCGCCTGCGCTCCAGCGAATGGCTGTCTCCATGCGGGCGCCCAGCCAGTCGGCATTGCGCGCGAGATTGTAGACGCCCAGGAAGTGGAGCGCCATCAGCACGGCGATCAGGAGGTTCCAGATGAATTCATCAGAGAAGCCGAACAGGGCGTTTGGTGTGATCGCCCCGCCGAGCAACTGGTAGGTAATCTGGGTCAGGTGCGCGGGAACATTCAGGGTCAGTGCGCCAGCATAGAGTGACCATGGCGTAAGGGTGAGCAGCCAGGCTGTCGTCCTTGACAGGCTGGCGGCATGGCCGCGGGAGACGAGCTGCTGCAGGCCGACGCCGAGCAGCCAGCAGGGTGCCAGCAGCAGCACGCGCGGGCCGACAAGCAGCGCCAAGAGTAAAAGGAGCAGGACACGGGTGTGGCCACGGCAGAACACGGCAACGCCAAATCCGGCATAGTAGAAGGCCTCATAGGCGACTGACCAGAATGGCCCGTTGGAGCCGACGCGGATATTGTCTGTCCACACCTGTGTGGTGAATGTCAAAGCGCGCAGGACCTGGCCGAGCCGGTCCTCACCATTGTACCACCAGCCATCATAGGCGTGGGGCATCAGCCAGGTGCCGAGGCCATCCAGCGCGAAGGTGAGCACGAGCGCCGGAATGACGACCGAGTAGAGCCGGGCAAAGCGCGCTTCTGCATAGGCGGCCGGGCCCCTGTCTTTCGTGAGCGTCGTATAGGCGATGACGAAGCCGGACAGGACGAAGAAGATGACCACGGCATCGCTGCCGAGATTGAGATCGCGGATCCATTGCATGTTGCCGTTTGTGAAGCGGGCATAGCCCATGTGTGAGGCGAACACGACGAGGGCCGCGAGGAAGCGAAGCGCATCGAGATAGAGCGAGAAGCCGCGGGTCATTCGGCGGCCACCTGTTGCGGCGCGCGGCGGGCACGCAAGGCGCCGGCAGCTTCGGTGAAAGGCACGGCATAGGCGGTAACGAGCGAAATGTGCACCTGCGGCTCCGGCACGCCATTGGCATCAGCCACACCGAACTGCAGGATCTCACGCCCTTTCGGAATGTAGAGCGTGCCGAAGGCCCAGTCCCAGATAGCGAGCATCTCGCCATAATTCCTGTCATGATGGCGCGGGGCCATGGAATGATGGATCTGGTGCTGCGCGGGGCTGATGAAGATGTGGTCCATGACCGGACCGAAATCCAGCCATATGTGCGAATGCCGCAGGTTTGCACCTGCCACGTTGAAAAGGGCGAGCGCCAGGCTGACTCCAAGGATCGTGACCAGGTTCAACACGCCGAACAGGGCGAGAATGAATCCGAAGACCGGCCCAATGCACAGGGCGCGGATAAGGGAGCTGATCAGGTCGTACACCGGATGTTTGCGGAAAACCGTGAGCGGTGTCAGGTGCTCTGCGCTGTGGTGCAGCTTGTGGAAAGGCCACAAAACGCTGCGTTCATGGTGGAGGCGGTGGGTCCAGTAAGTTCCGAAATCCCCGGCGATTGCCATGCAGATCGTGGCGAGGACGATTGCCGTGGTGGATGCGGCGGGTTTTGAGGCGTCGTGTATCAGGCCGCCCATCGACTGGGCGACAATGGCAGCCACGGCAACAAGCAATCCTTGGCCAAACAGGCCGACAAGCGGCGAAAGTACGCGGTTGGCGAGGAAGACTTTCGCGTCGACGAGGGATGAGCGCGAGAAATAGATGTGCGCAGGCACGAGGAAATTGACGAGCCCGCTGAAGCCCTCAGCGCGGAGGGTCCTGCGGTTGCAAAACCAGATGGCGCTGCCGATGAGGAGGAAGGCGGCGAGGCCGGTCCAGTGTGTGCGGTCACTGGTCGTGAAGGGCAGCAGACCGAACAGCCAATCGCCCGCGCGCTGTGCAATGCCCAGCGCATCTCCCGGGGAGACTGCAGATTCGGCCATGTCCCAAGCGTCCCATCACGGTTTGTATTTGTTTTCGCTTGAGGCTTTTGTAGGAGATCATGCTTAAAACCGTGTAAAGACAGGTGATTATCCTGGATATGTGAATCCGGCTTCACAGCGGGTGACAGGGTGCGTTGACGGCTGGGCGAATGCGGGTCACCTATCGGCCATGACAGCCCTTGCCGCCCGCCCTTCCGAGACGCTGCTGCATCTGGGCGGCGAGCTGTTGCTGCCGCTGCCCGAGGGTGCGCTGTGGTGGGCGGCGGAGCGGGTGCTGGTCGTCTCTGACCTGCACCTTGAGAAGGGCAGCGCCTATGCCACGCGGGGCCAGATGCTGCCGCCCTATGATACCGGCGCGACGCTGGGCGTGGTGGAGCGCCTGTGCACCAGCCTGATGCCTGCAACCGTGATCTCCCTGGGGGACAGTTTCCATGACCGGGCCGCTGAATTGCGATTGCCGGATGTCTATGCCGAACGGATCAGGTCTCTGACCGGGGCGCATGACTGGGTCTGGGTGGAGGGCAACCATGACCCGGACCCGCCAGCGCATCTGGGCGGGCGCGCGGCGAATGTGTTGCGAATCGGATCGCTGGTCTTCCGGCATGAGCCGACCGGCGCGGCGGGCGAGATTGCCGGCCACCTGCATCCGGCGGCGAAGGTGAAGGGGCGCGGGCGCATGGTGCGGCGGCGCTGCTTCGCCAGCGACGGGGCGCGGCTGGTGATGCCGGCCATGGGCGCGTTCACCGGCGGGCTGAATGTGCTCGACGCGGCCTTCGCGCCGCTGTTCCCGGAAGGCCTGATGGCTTTTGCACTTGGCGGCGAGCGGGTATTCGCCGTGTCAGCCAAGAGCCTCTTGCCGGACGTGGCCGCCGCGCGATGGCGGATGTGACAGGCCCTCTGCAATCCTGCGCGGATGGGGAGCCTTGACGATAGGATTATATACCCATTATACAGAGGGCAAGACGAAACAGGGCCCTTTCCATGCAGCACCGGGACATCTGGCGGGGCATTGACCAGCTGGCGGCGCATCACGGCCTGTCGGCCTCGGGCCTCGCGAAGCGCGCCGGGCTGGACCCGACGGCGTTCAATCCCTCCAAGCGCGAAGGCGCCGACGGGCGGCCGCGCTGGCCGTCAACCGAAAGCCTTGCGCGCGTGCTCGAAGCGGTGGGCAGCGGGTTTGATGATTTTGCCGCCATGGTCGAAGGGCGCCGGGGCGGTCTCGCGCCGCTGATCGGCTTTGCGCAGGCCGGGCGGGACGGGTTTTTTGACGATGCGGGCTTTCCGGTCGGCACGGGCTGGGAAGAGGTGCGGTTCCCGGGTCTGGGCGACGAGCCGGTCTATGCGCTGCAGATCAGCGGCGATTCCATGGAGCCGGCCTATCGGGCTGGCGACCGGATCATTGTTGCGCCGGGGGCAGAGGTGAAAGCCGGGGACCGGGTGGTCGCCAAAACTGTGGGCGGGGAAATCATGGCCAAGGTGCTGGCGCGGCGCAATGCGCGCGCAGTGGAACTCGCCTCGCTCAATCCCGATTATCCGGTGCGCAGTTTCAGGCCCGGCGAGATTGCCTGGATCGCGCGGATCCTGTGGGCGAGCCAGTAGGGGACAATGATGTCGCGGTTCAAATTGATACCGGAGGTGCATCTTGTTCTGCTGCGGGACGGGAAAGTGCTGATGCTGCGACGGTTCAATACCGGGTATGAGGATGGCAAATACAGCCTGGTCGCTGGGCATGTGGACGGGGGTGAGACGTTCCGATCTGCCATGGCGCGCGAGGCGCAGGAAGAAGCCGGGCTGGAGATCGCACCGGCTGCGCTGAGGCTTTTGCACACGATGCACCGAAATTCGGATGAGGAGCGGGTGTCACTGTACTTTGGTGTCGATGCCTGGTCGGGTGAGCCGGTGAACACGGAACCGCACAAGTGCGATGACATGCGATGGTTCGCGCTTACGGAGCTGCCGCAGAATACGGTGCCCTATATCCGCGTTGCCCTCGCCAGCATCAACGACGATGTGGCATATTTGGAATTCGGATGGGCGGGCGATTAGAGCATGACATATCTCATCCTCAAGGCGCTTGTTTCCGGCATCCTGATTGCGCTGGTTTCCGAGATTGCCAAACGCAGTCCGGGGTTCGGGGCGCTGGTAGCCTCACTGCCGCTCGTGTCGGTACTCGGCATGATCTGGCTGTGGAGGGACAGGCCGGATGCAGCCAATATGGCCGATCATGCGACCGCCACGTTCTGGTATGTGCTGCCGTCGCTGCCGATGTTCCTGCTGATCCCGGTCCTGTTGCGGCAGGAGTGGGGATTCTGGCCGTCACTGATCGCCGGATGCCTGCTGACTATTGTGCTTTACCTGCTGATGACGTGGATTGGTCCGAAGGTCGGGATCAAGCTTTAACCGCCGGATTCCCAAGGGAGAACGGACGCGTATTGCACATGACGCTCGGTAAGTGCTTTGCATGTCGGGCGAAAGCGGGTGAATAGGCTGCCATGACCGACAAGCCCTATGACGAACCCACACCGCAGGAATCGCTCGACCCCGAAGACTGGGATGAATTCCGGGCGCAGGCGCACCGCATGCTGGAAAGCGCCCTCGACCGCATGCAGTCCAGCCGGCAGGGCCGCGTATGGACCGAGCTGCCGGCTGACATCAAGGATGCGCTGAAATCGCCGCTGCCCCGGCAGGGATTGGGAACGGATGACGTCATCAGCCGGATGGAGACCCTGCTGCCTTACGGGGCGGGCAATACCAATCCGCGCTTCTTCGGCTGGGTGCACGGCTCTGGCACGCCCTCGAACATTCTCGCCGAGATGGCAGCATCGTCGATGAATGCCAATGTCGGCGGGCGCGACCATGGCGCGATCTATGTCGAGAAACAGGTGATCAGCTGGTGCCGGGAACTGTTCGAATTTCCCGAGACAGCCAGCGGCATCGTGGTGTCCGGCACGTCGATGGCAACGATCATTGCGATCAAGGTGGCGCGCGATGCCCGCCTCGATTTTGCCAGCCGCAAGGACGGCGTCTGCGGGCATGGACTGGTCGGCTATACATCGACCGAGACCCATTCCTGCGTGGCGCGGGCCTTCGACATGGTCGGCCTCGGCACCGATGCCCTGCGGCGCATTCCGGCAAATGACCGGTTCGAGATCGACATGGATGCCCTCAGGACCGCGATCACGAAAGACCGCGCCGCCGGGCTGACGCCCTTTGTGGTGATTGGCACGGCGGGTACGGTGAATGTCGGTGCGATTGATCCGCTGGAAGAACTCGCTGACCTCGCGAAAGCGGAAAACCTGTGGTTTCACATTGACGGGGCGTTCGGCGCGCTGGGCGTGCTGTCAGAGCGCGCACGGGATCGGCTGACCGGGATAAAGCGCGCAGATTCGCTGGCATTCGATTTTCATAAATGGCTGCACGTCAATTACGATGCGGGCTTTGCCCTCGTGCGGGATGAAACGCTCCACCGCGCCACTTTTACCGACCGGCCCGATTATCTGAAGGCCAAGGAGCGGGGTCTGGCCGGCGGCAACCCCTGGCCGGTGGAATACGGACCGGAGCTGTCGCGCGGTTTCAGGGCCCTGAAAGTGTGGGCCCAGCTGGCGGAGTTCGGCACCGACCGTCTCGGCCGGATGATCACCCGCAACTGCTACCAGGCGTCATACCTGGGCGAGCAGGTTGCCATGACGCCCGGACTGGAATTGCTGGCGCCGGTGGCGCTGAATATCTGCTGCTTCCGGCACGTGGTGGACGGCCTGCCGGATGCCGTGCTAAATGCAATGAATGACGAGATCGTGATCCAGCTGCAGGAGCAGGGCATTGCGGCGCCATCGACGACCCAGTTGCACGGACGCACGGCGATCCGCGTGAACATCACCAATCACCGCACCGCCCGCAAGGATCTCGATATCCTGCTGAGTGAAATCGTGCGGATTGCCGCGTCGCCGGAAGTGGCTGCGGTGCGTAAGGCAGCCGAAGGCGCACCGCCGTCTTGATGGTTTCCGCGGCCGGCTACCAATAGGCTTCCATGATCGCCTTCGCCCAGCCCGGTTCGCGCAGGTCTCCGCGCGGCTGGAAGCCGGACATCACGGGTTTGATGTCGAGTACCGGTGTGCCATCAATCGCGTCTAGACCCTTCAGATGCAGCACGGTGCCTTCGACCGCGCGTATTTCGCAGATCGTCGCACCGAGGCGATTGGGGCGGTTCTTACCACGCTGGGCGAAGATGCCGATCTTCGGCCAATCGGTCTGCCCGCGAGGGTAGCGCGCGCCCGTGACGATCTTTGCATCGGGCACCCGGTCGAAAAGGAAAATGACTTCCGCGTGGGAGAAGCTGTCCATGCCCATCAAGGCTTCATCGCCGAACACTGTCGTGTCGAGTTCGATTCGGGCCAACTCGGCGTCCCAGTCATCGTCACTTGCCTCGGAACGGGTACACCGGACAGTGCCAATGGGCCTCATCAGGAACGGGTCGCGCATGCAGTCTCCTTGCGGACAGAAGATTGACTACCCTAACGGGAATGCCCGATTTCTGCGAGTCGCTCGAATCTCCACTTGCCGCAGCGTTAAAGTGGCGTCACAAACCCTCCCCATGGATTGGGGTAAGCTTAGATCTTTTCACGCGGCCGCCGAAGCAGGCAGCCTGACATCTGCGGGCGAGCGCCTCGGGATTTCCCAGTCGGCTGTGTCGCGCCAGATTGCCGCGCTGGAGGAGCAGCTGGGCGTGTCGCTGTTCCAGCGCCATGCGCGCGGACTGGTCATGACCGACAGCGGACACACGCTCTACCGCTCGACCATGGAAATGGCTGCAGCGGCGGCGTCGGCAGGTGCGGCGCTGAAGGATCAGCAGGACACGCCGCAGGGCGAACTGATCGTCTCTGCCCCGATCGCCTTCGGTTCCACCTGGCTGGTGCCGCGCCTTGGCGGCTTCTCGCGCCGGCATCCGGACCTGCATCTCGACCTGCGTCTCGAGGACAAGGACTATGACCTTCTCAAGCTGGAAGCCGAGTGCGCGATCCGGCTGGAGGCGGCTGACAAGGCCGACCTGATCCAGCGCAAGCTCGGCACGGTGGCGACCAGCCTGTATGCGGCGCCGGAATACCTGAAGGAAAAGGGGGTGCCGCGTACGCCGCAGGATCTCGATAATCACCGCATCATCGCCTATGGCGACGAAAGCTCGCTGCTCAAAGTAATGAGCTTTGCCTGCCGCGTCGGCCGGGATGACAGCCCGCCGCGCCCTGCTTCACTGAAGCTGAACAATGTTTTCGCCATGCTGCGCGCCGTGGACGCCGGGCTCGGCATTGCCGATGTGCCGGACTATATGGCGAGCGCGATGCCACGGCTGGTCAAGGTGCTGCCGGACCATATCGGACCGATTTTCGATCTCTATTTTGTGTATCCCAGCGACCTGCGCCGATCCAAGCGCGTGGCGGCCTTCCGCGACTTCGTGACTGCGGAAACGGAGCCGCTGCGGCGGCCTTCCATGCATCAAAGCTAATGTGAACATTTGTTGAATTGCATTTTTGCATATTTGGACTGCGGACCTGCGGCTTGCATCTGTGCCTGCAATGCCTATTTAGCCTGTATGCCAAGGGCCCCGGGCATTACCCAATCTTCCTCCGATTGGGCGTTTCCTCCCCCCTTCGGGGCCCGATACTTGAAACCCGGCGCGTTCATTCGCAGCCGGGTTTTTTTTGCCTGACGATCACCCGCCGGTCATGTGACTGTAGAAGATCGACAGGCCGATGAGGATCAGCACGAGGCCGCCGCCGATTTCGGCGCGCTGTCCGAATCGCACGCCGAGCGCCGGGCCGATCAGATAGCCGATCGCGCTCATCATGAAACTGGTCAGGCCGATGCCCAGCGCGAGCCAGGCGCTCGTTCCTGCCAGCGCCATGGCCACGCCGATGGCTGCGGCGTCGATGCTGGTGCCGACGGCCGTCAGCACGGTACCGAGTGCGGTGCGGCGGGCGGGGGAGGGGTGACCCGTGGCGGCTTCATCCGGTTCGTTTCGCAGCCCTTCGCGCACCATGAGCACGCCGATGGCTGCCAGCAGGACGAGCGCTATCCAGTGATCGAACGCCTGGGCATGGACGGCGACGCTCTGGGCCAGCCCCCAGCCGAGAAGGAACATGAGCCCTTCGCTGAGCCCGAAAACGGACCCGACGCGGATTGCCTGTGCGGCGTCATGCGTGCGTTGCTGTGCGCCGCGCGCAAGGGCAGCCGCAAAGGCGTCTGTCGACAGGGCGAGACAGATGAGCGCGAGCGTGAGAACGGGATGCATTGCGGAGTGGTCGCCTCATTCGGAACCACCCTGCGATGTCACAGATTATGGCATTTCGCTAGAGGTTGGCCCGCAGCATCCAGGCGGTTTTCTCCGAAATGTCGGCGCGGCGCGTCATCAGGTCGACAGTGACGATATCATTGTTTTCCTCGGCCACCTTGAGGCCGACCTTGGCAGCACGGCTGATCGCTTCATGACCTTTGACGAGATTGGACAGCATCGCTTCGGCATCCGGCACGCCATTATCCGGCTTGATCGTGGCTTCCTCGAGCATTTCGGAGGATGAGCCGGGGGCGAAATGGCCAAGGGCGCGGATACGCTCGGCGATCTCGTCCAGCGCAGTCCAGAGCTCAGTATACTGGGTCATGAACATCGCGTGCAGCGAGTTGAAGCGCGGTCCGGTCACGTTCCAGTGGTAGCCGTGCGTCTTGACATAGAGCGCATAGGTCTCGCCGAGCAGGACACGCAGCGCCTGAGCCGAGGATTGACGGGCCTTGTCGTTCAGTCCGATATCGATGGGCATGATTTTCTCCTGTTAGCCTGGTTCTTATACGCAACAGGTGGGTATTCGATCCAGCCTGCGCCAATCGATACGCCGTTATAAAGATATAGAAAAAATCTATGTCAGGGCGGCGCAGAAACGCTGAATTCGCGTAAGCGCTTCGCTCAGGGCTTCGGTCGATGTCGCATAGGAGATGCGGAAGGCCGGGGACATGCCGAAGGCCGCGCCGAACACGACGGCGACTTTTTCCGTTTCGAGCAGTTCCGTGGCGAAATCCTCGTCCGTCCTGATCACATTGCCGGAGGGGGCTGTCTTGCCGATGACGCCGGCGCAGGAAGGATAGACATAGAAAGCGCCTTCGGGCGTGGGGCAGTGCAGGCCCGCGCATTTGTTGAGGCCCGCGACCACCATGTCGCGGCGCTGCTGGTAGACGGCGCGGCGCTCGGCCATGAATTCCTGCGGGCCATTCAGCGCTTCAACCGCCGCATACTGGCTGATCGAGCAGGGGTTGGATGTCGTCTGGCTGATCACCTTCCCCATCGCCTTGATCAGTTTCTCCGGACCGGCCGCATAGCCGATGCGCCAGCCGGTCATGGCATAGGCCTTGGACACGCCGTTCATGGTCAGCGTGCGGTCATAGAGGGCAGGTTCGACCTGGGCGATGGTCCAGTACTCAAAGTCATCATAGACGAGGTGCTCGTACATATCGTCCGTCAGGATCCAGACATGCGGATGGCGTAGCAGGACGTCGGCGAGGCCGCGCAGTTCCGCCTTGGTATAAGCGGCGCCTGTGGGGTTGGACGGCGAGTTGAGAATGATCCACTTGGTGCGCGGCGTGATCACGGCTTCGAGCGCGTCCGGTGTCAGCTTGTACTGCGTGTTCGGGCCGCACGGCGCGATAACGGGCTCGCCACCGGCCATCAGGACCATTTCGGGATAAGACACCCAATATGGCGCAGGCACGATCACTTCGTCGCCGGGATTCAGGGTGGCGACAAGTGCGTTATAGATGACCGGCTTGCCGCCCGGGGCGACATGCACCTGGGCGGGCTTGTAGGTCAGGCCGTTCTCGCGGGCGAACTTTGCGCAGATCGCCTCCTTCAGTTCCGGGATGCCATCGGCTGGCGTGTACTTGGTCTTGCCTTCGTGGATGGCCCTGATGGCGGCGTCCTTGATATTGTCCGGCGTGTCGAAATCGGGTTCGCCGGCGCCGAGGCCGATGACGTCATGGCCGGCGCGCTTGAGCTCCGCTGACTTGGTCGTAACAGCGATCGTGGCCGATGGCTTGACGCGGTCCAGCGCGTCGCTGAGGCGGATATCTGCGGACATTCTCTATGTTTCCCGTCGTGGCGATGGAGATTTCCTGGGTCGCTTGGCCATAGTCTGCGTGGGACTTCGGGGCAAGCTTTTCCCCAATACGGCGTGATGCGGCGGCGAGACGCAGGGCCTTGCCTCGTGAGCCGACATTGCTGTGTAATTTTGCCAATTGGATCAATTTTACCGGATATGTTTATCAGGTTTTCAACCAAGAGTGCGATTATCCAATGTCACGCACGGGTCTTTCGCGTCCGCGCGCGACTTGAAGGAAAGCAATGAGGCCATGGTCGCTTCGTCCGACGTCATTCCGATCGACAAGATCTGGAACCTAATCGTCAGCCAGGCGCGCCACGGCGCGCACGACTTCTCGATCTGGACCTCTCGTCTCAGCGATGCCGAGCGTATCGCCGGCCTCTGCGTGTTCATCCTGATCCTGATGTGCCTGATGGTGCGGCCGCGGCGGCAGCCCCGGCGCGAAACCAAATCCGGACCGCAATTCACCTATGCCCTGATCATCGTCATGATCTTCGCGTTCGGCATCGGGATGGCCTTTGATTCCAGCCTGAATGTCGACCTTCTGCTGCGGAAGCTGTTCTAGGTCTCGCAAGCCGGGCACGCAGGCGCTATCTGTGGAACCATGGAATCGCAGGACAATGGCGCACCCACGCTTCGCGGCGTGGATGTCATCAAGGACAATCTGAGACGGCTGCCCGGCCGCCCCGGTGTCTATCGCATGTTCGGCGATGGGGGCGAGGTGCTGTATGTTGGCAAGGCACGTGACCTGAAGGCGCGGGTGTCAAACTATACGCGCCTTGGCGGGCATACGCAGCGCATCGCGCGGATGATCTCGATGACGCGGCGAATGGAATTCGTCGTCACCGAAAGCGAGACCGAGGCGCTGCTGCTGGAAGCGAGCCTGATCAAGAGCCTGAAGCCGCGCTTCAACGTGCTGCTGCGCGACGACAAGTCGTTTCCCTATATCCTGATCCGGCGAAATCATCCGGCGCCGCAGATCAAGAAATATCGCGGCGCCAAGCACAATGAGGGCGATTATTTCGGCCCGTTCGCCAGCGCCGGGGCGGTGATGCAGACACTGGACACGCTGCAGAAGGCTTTCCTGCTGCGCACATGCGAGGACAGCGTATTCAATGCGCGCACAAGGCCCTGCATGCTGCACCAGATCAAGCGCTGTTCGGCGCCATGCGTGGGGCTGATCTCGACGGAGGATTATACCGAACTGGCCGATGAGGCGGCCGATTTCCTGCGCGGGAAGGGGGCCGACCTGCAAAAGCGGCTGGCCACCGAGATGGACGCCGCGGCCGAGGCGATGGAATTCGAGACAGCGGCGCGGCTGCGCGACCGGATCCGCGCGCTGGCGCATGTGCGCGCGACGCAGGACGTGAACCCGGACGGGCTGGAAGAGGCGGACATATTCGCCATTGCGATGGAGGGGGGCGTTTCCTGCGTGCAGGTGTTCTTCATCCGGGCCGGGCAGAACTGGGGCGCGACGGCGCATTATCCGCGCCATGACAGTGACCAGACGGTGGAGGAAGTGCTCGCGGCCTTTCTGGTACAATTCTATGACAAGCGCCCGCCGCCTAAACTGATCCTCGTCAACGAGATGCCCGAACAGGCGCGCCTGATCGGCGAGGCGCTGGAACTGAAAGTGGACCGGCGGATCGAGATACGCAGGCCTGAACGCGGATCGAAGCGGGACCTTGTCACCCAGGCCGAACGCAATGCGACCGAGGCAGTGACGCGCAAGCTGGCCGAGACGGCAAGCCAGACGCGGCTGCTCGACGAGGTGGCCAAAGTGTTCGAACTGGACGCGCCGCCGCAGCGCATCGAGATCTACGACAACTCGCACATACAGGGCACAAATGCCGTGGGCGGCATGGTGGTGGCCGGACCGGACGGGTTCATCAAGACCGCCTATCGCAAGTTCAACATCAAGGATCTGACCATCGAACCGGGTGATGATTACGGCATGATGCGCGAAGTGATGCGGCGCCGGTTTGCACGGGGCCTGAAAGAGAAGGCGGTCGGCAATGACCGCAACTGGCCGGACCTGGTTCTCATTGATGGCGGGCTGGGACAGTTGAATGCCGTTCTGGAGGCGCTGGCGGACCTTGGCCTTGGCCCGGAGGATGTGAACCTGGTCTCGATTGCCAAGGGTGTGGACCGCAATGCCGGACGTGAGCAATTCTTCCGGCCAGGCCGCGCGCCGTTCAAACTGCCGGAGACGGCGCCTGTCCTTTATTATCTCCAGCGCCTGAGGGATGAAGCGCACCGATGGGCGATTGGCGCACACCGGGCCAGGCGGTCAGCCGACATTGTCCGCTCTCCGCTCGACGAGATCGAAGGGATCGGGCCGGCCCGGAAGAAGGCATTGCTCCAGTATTTCGGATCGGCACGGGGCGTCTCGCGCGCCAAGGTCGCCGACCTGATGGCGGTCGAGGGCGTCAACGAGTCCCTGGCGGAGCGCATATACGGGCATTTCCACAGCGGTTGATGCAGGCGGGCTGCCCTGGATACTCGCCTTACAAGCGAGTAATGATGCATGCCTGCTATTGCCGCGTGCAGCAAACTCCGTCACGATAATGTCATGAAAGATACAATAAACAGTCTAAAACGAGAAGTTTCCGACTTTGTGACGGGCGCATGGCTGCGTCCGCCCTGCGCGCATCAGGTGGCTGCGCTATGCTGGCGCCGTGCGGGAGAGGGGCATGAGGTCCTGCTGGTGACGACCCGGGGAAGCGGTCAATGGATGGTGCCGAAGGGCTGGCCAGAGATCGGCAGGCCTGACCCTGACATGGCCGCAGTCGAAGCCTATGAGGAGGCTGGCGCGCGCGGAAGACTGCAGGCCGAGCCGGTCGGGCGGTTCCACTATGACAAGGCAATTGGCTGCGGCGTGCGGATGGAATGCGAGGCGACCGTTTACGCACTGGAAGTCAGAGAGCTCGCACCGGATTACCCCGAATCGGGCGAGCGCGAACTCGGATGGTTTTCGCCTGACGAGGCGGCAAGCAGGGTCCGGGCACCGGAACTGAGTGCCTTGCTGCGGAAGTTCGCGCCCTGACGGGTGCGCAAGAATCGACACATAAATACAGCTGAGCATCCCAAAATAGAGACGCGAATCCTGTCATGCCGCGAAAAGCCGTGCTAACGCCCGGCTCATCGCGGCAACGGAAGACGGGAACAGCAGGAACATGCCTCAATCCAGCGGAATGAAACCGACCCTCGACAAGGACCTTTCGAAGGTCGGTCAGATCGAACAGGCATCGCAATCACTCTCCCGCTCGCTGCTGATGCCTGGCCTGGCGCTGGTCTTCATTGCAGTATGTGCCGTGTTCGCGACGACCGTGACAGGCAGTGCGCCCGAATCCTTTATCATCGTGATTGCCGCCGCGATCGGCGCCTATATGGCACTGAATATCGGCGCCAATGATGTGGCGAACAATGTGGCCCCGGCTGTGGGGTCGAAGGCCCTGTCGATGGTGGGGGCACTGGCCATCGCGGCCGTGTGCGAAAGCGCCGGCGCGCTGATCGCGGGCGGTGACGTGGTCGGCACGGTGTCGAAAGGGATCATTGATCCATCGGGCCTGTCTGATTCCGGAACCTTCATCCTGTTGATGATGTCGGCGCTGATCGCCGCCGCGCTGTGGATCAATCTTGCGACGATTGTCGGCGCGCCCGTATCGACCACGCACTCCATCGTCGGTGGCGTGGCGGGGGCAGGGATCGCCGCTGCCGGCTTTGCCGCCGTCAACTGGCCGACCATGAGCCAGATTGCGGCCAGCTGGGTGATCTCTCCAATTCTCGGCGGCATCATTGCCGCCGGTTTCCTGGCTTTCATCAAGACCGCGATCATCTACCAGGACGACAAGATTGCCGCAGCCCGGCGCTGGGTGCCGCTGCTGGTCGCCATCATGACGGGGGCCTTCGCGACCTATCTGGCGACCAAGGGCCTGAAACACATCATGGACATTAACCTGCAGCAGGCAGGCCTGATAGGCCTGGCCATGGCGGTGCTGGCATGGCTGGTATCGAGCCCCCTGATCAAGCGCCAGTCGGAAGGCATGGAAAACCGCAACAAGTCCCTGCGGGATCTGTTCAAGCTGCCGCTGATCTTCTCTGCGGCGCTTTTGTCTTTTGCGCACGGTGCCAATGACGTTGCCAATGCCATCGGCCCGCTTGCGGCCATCGTGTCGACCGCGCAATCGGGCGCAGTGGCGGCCAAAGTGGGTATCCCGCTCTGGGTGATGGCGATCGGCGCGCTGGGCATTTCGTTCGGCCTCATCATGTTTGGCCCCAAGCTGATCCGCATGGTGGGTGACCAGATCACCAAGCTGAATCCGATGCGTGCATTCTGTGTGGCGCTGTCGGCCGCCATCACCGTGATCGTCGCTTCGGCCCTCGGACTGCCCGTCAGTTCGACGCATATTGCCGTTGGTGCGGTGTTCGGCGTCGGCTTTTTCCGGGAATGGTACACGGCCAATTCCAGGCGCCGCCGCGATTATATGGCGCGCAATCCGCGCAATCCGGATCGCGAATCTGCGCCAAGCAATGATCAGCCGCGCTACCGCCGCCTCGTGCGCCGCCATCACTTCATGACGATTATCGCGGCCTGGCTGGTGACCGTGCCTGCTGCAGGCGGGCTCTCTGCGGCAATCTTCCTGGTGTTCCGGACTTTCAGCCAGGGCTGACATGCGAAATGGCCCGGGTTTCCAGCGGCGCTGAGCGAACACCCCATGCCATGCCCCATTGCCCCCGTGCGCCAGCACTGGCACATGGTCGCCATGAGTTTCAAATGGATTCCCAATGCGTTGACGATCGCCCGCTGTGTTTTTGCGGGCCTTGTCCTGTGGGGAATCTGGAACGCCGAACTGGCCGGCCAGTCCGTTGCGGCGGCAGGACACGACGCGGTGGCTGACGAGGTCTTGCGCCAGAACATCATGCAACAGCTTTGGCACCAGTTTGCGCTGCTGGGGTTCCTGTCAGGTGCGCTGACTGATTTCCTCGATGGCTATCTTGCGCGGAAACTGAAGGCGCAGAGCCGGTTTGGCGTATGGCTTGATCCGATTGCCGACAAGTTGCTGGTTGGCGCCGCCCTGCTTGGCCTCGCAATGGTGTTCAAGACCTGGTTCATCTATCTGCCGGCTGCTGCAATCATTGCACGGGACGTTTTCATGACATGGTTGCGCACGACGTCCGCAGGCAAGGCCGTGGTGAACCCGTCGGACCTCGCCAAATGGAAAACCGGGTTTGAAATGGTGGCGATCATTGGCCTGATGCTGCCGCTGGCCTTTGCGCCGGCTGATATAGCCGTTGACGCCGCCGGATCAGTGCCGCTCTTTTTCAGCATCGGCGCATTCCTTCTGGTGGGCATGTTGTGGGTGGCCGCGGCCCTGTCGCTGCTGACGGGCTGGCGCTATATCCGCGCGGCCCGGGGCTGAAGCCGATTGCAGAAGCAAAAGGACGCCGGCCCAAGGGGAAGAAAGCCGACGTCCAACTTGCCTGATTGGCGTTCCGGACAAGGGAAGGTCCGGATTGCCTGCAATAGGGTCATTCACGCATGGCCGGGAGGGGAAGCAACCAGCCATGCAGCCGAGCCTAAACCGAGCCTCTTAATGGCGCGTTAACACCCAAGGCAGGATTGAGGCGCAGATTTCGCTACACGGTCAGCATTCAGCCCGCTATCGGCCTTATTCGGACCGGAATGCTGGGCAGATGAAAAAGCGTATGCCCTCCGAGATCAAGTTTCTCGCCTTCATACTGGCGGCGCTTCTGTTTCTTTGTCTTCCTGCCCTGTTCGCCTTTGCCGGGGCCGACGAAATGCCGCGAACACCGCGGTCCGATGGCGCCTATGCGCGCAATGCGCCATCGCTTGAAACGGACATGAAGGCTGCAGGCCTCACCCTCGGCCAGCCGGTCTATCTGCGGATAACCAAGGCGCCTGCGGAACTGACCGCCTTCGTTGGCGCCGAAGACGGGACCTTCCGCGCGTTCCGCACATGGCCGGTGTGCAGTGTTTCCGGCAGGCCTGGACCCAAGGTGAAGGAGGGGGACGGGCAGGCGCCGGAGGGGTTCTATACGGTCGGTCCTGCAGCCATGAACCCGGCTTCCACCTATCACCTGTCATTCAATCTGGGCTTTCCCAATGCCTATGACCGCGCGCGCGACCGCACGGGCAGCTTCCTCATGGTGCATGGGGCGTGCGTTTCGATCGGATGCTTTGCCATGACCGATGCGGGCATTGAGGAGATCTGGACCCTGATGCAGGCGGCCTTCACAGGGGGGCAGGGGTCTGTGCCTGTGCACATTTTCCCTTTCCCGATGACACCGGAAAACCTGCAGCTGCATGCGGCCAGCGAGTACGCGGAATTCTGGCAGGCCCTGGCGCCGGCCTGGAGCGCGTTCGAGACAAGTGGCCGGGTTCCCGATGTATCAGTGCGGCGGGGCGATTACGTGGTTCTGGCGGCCCAGTAGGGGCTGGCGCCGGCGTCGCCATAGATTTCTGCCAGTCGTTGCCGGGTTCCGGGCGTTGCGTCCTTAGGCGGGTGCATCGGGTCGACCCAGGCTGTTTCCGCGATTTCGCCGAACGACGTCGCTGCCGTTTCGTCCCATGCGCCATGTGCGATCCGGTAGAGGAGGACATGGTCATTGTGGAAGACGTGATGGTTTGAATAGACGCCCACCAGCTGTGGCGTGCCGGTCAGGTTGATGCCGCCTTCCTCCACGAGTTCACGGCGCAACGCCTCAATGGCCGGCTCGCCACGCTCGATGCCACCGCCCGGCATATACCAGCCCTTCACGTAGGTATGACGCACGAGAAAGACATGTCCGGCAGCGTTCTCGACGGCGGCGCGGACGCCGAGTGTCATCGGGCGGCGCAGCCGGGCATATGACTGAAACAGGCGTGTACGAAGGCTGGGCATGGCGCACCGTAACGTGTCGAATGAGGCTCGCCAATCGCCGCGACGCGCGCTAAGGACGGGGCCATAATTGAAACTGAGTCATAAGAACAACAAAGCGAGACGGTGTAATGATCCATCCCTCCCTGATAGCCATCGGCACGATCGTGCTCGTTTTCGGCATCCTGAATCTCATTGAATTCAAGCGTCTCGACTAGGGACACAGGGGCGAAATGCCAGAACTTACGCTGATTGCCGCCCTGATCGGGGGGCTTGTCATCATGGCTTTCGCCGGCGATTTCCTGGTGAATGGCGCGGTGGCGGTCGGGCGCCGCCTGGGTGTTTCGCCGCTGATCGCGGGCATATTCATTGTCGGGTTCGGCACATCCGCGCCTGAAATGATTGTGTCGCTCGACGCCGCCATCGAGGGCCGGGCAGGCCTCGCGCTTGGCAATATCGTCGGCTCCAATATCGCCAATGTCTTCCTCGTGCTGGGCATTCCGGCATTGATCTATCCGTTCGTCGCAGGCGGAAGCGGGCAGGGACGCGCGCTCGGCGCCATGCTGCTTGCAACGGCCCTGTGGATCGGCCTGACCGCGATCATGCCCTTGCATGCCGGTATCGGCATTTTCTTCGTGCTGATCCTGTTCGGATATTGCGTCTATACATTCCTCGCCGCCCGCCGGGCCCTGGCGCACGGCATTGATCCGGGCGTCTCTCTGGAAGATGCGCCGGATCTCAGCATCAGCCGCGCTCTGGTTTACGTGCCGCTGGGTATTGGCGGACTGATCCTCGGGGCCCAGCTGATCATCGCAGGCGGTGTCGGTGTCGCGGAATTCTACAATGTACCGCAGGAATGGATCGGCCTGACATTGCTGGCCGTCGGCACATCCATGCCGGAAATCGGCGCCAGTGTTGCGGCGGCCCTGCGCAAGCGCGCCGATGTGGCGATCGGCAATGTCCTCGGCTCGAACGTGTTCAACATCCTCGGGGCCGGCGGGATCATTTCCTTCTTCGGGCCGATCGAGGTCGCGCCGCAATTCGTGAAATATGATCACTGGGTCATGGGCTTTGCGGCGGCGATCATCGGAGTGCTCATTCTGACGAGGGCCCGCATCGGGCGCCTGGTCGGGATCCTGCTCCTCCTCATCTATGCCATTTACATCTACGGCCTGATCAACGGCTTCGATATTTCGGGCCTGTTCCAGCCGGCCGGAACATGACGCCCGGCGTCGCCCTGGTGACAGGCGCGGGCGCGCGTCTTGGCAAGGCGATGGCGGAGGCGCTGGGACAGGATGGCTGGGCAGTTATTGTCCACTACCGTCATTCGAAAGAGGGTGCCGAGGCAACCAGGGCGGTAATCGAAGCGGCAGGTGGCCGTGCGGCACTGGTCCGGGCCGACCTTGCCAGCGAAACGGAGACGGCGGGCCTGATAGCTGTAGCGTGCGCCGCGTTCGGCCAGCCGGTCAGCCTGCTGGTCAACTCGGCCTCGGCGTTTGATCAGGACAGTGCCCAAAGCCATTCGCGCGGTGACTGGGACACGCATATGGAAATCAATCTGCGCGCACCGGTGCATCTGGCACAGCAATTCGCCAATGAATTGCCGGCAGGCGAGCCCGGCCTTGTGGTCAATCTTCTTGACCAGCGGGTCTGGAAGCTGACGCCGGAATTTTTCACCTACACGCTGTCGAAAGCCGCTCTCTGGCAGGCGACCCGGACACTGGCCCAGGCACTGGCGCCAAATGTGAGGGTGAATGCGATCGGTCCGGGGCCGACGCTGCGCAGTGCTCACCAGTCCGTGGAGGCGTTCGCGGATGAGCAGAAGGCGACGCTGACGCAACAAGGCTCGAGCCCGGAAGAGATCGTGAAGGCGCTGCGCTACCTGATCAGCGCGTCCAGCGTGACCGGCCAGATGATTGCCTCGGATGGCGGCCAACATCTCATGTGGCAGACGCCGGATACGCTAGTCTGACTATCGAGACCCGTTCCCATTGATCCCGAGTTGAACCTTCAGAGGCCACATGAACTTTTCATCTGACACGTCCGCGCCGGCCCATCCCAATATCCTTGCCGCGATGGCCCGCGTGAATTCCGGAACGGAGCCGAGCTATGGCGCTGACAGTGTGACCCGGCGCGTGCGCCTTCAGCTGGAACGCGTGTTTGAAACCGAGGATTTCGATTTCTGGATGACGGCATCCGGCACGGCGTCAAACGCCTTGGCGCTGTCATGCTTCTGCCCGCCGACCGGTTCCATCCTCTGCCATGAGGAAGCGCATATCGAGCGCGATGAACGGGGCGCCCCGGAATTCTTTTCGGGTGGTGGAAAGCTGTCCCTGCTGACGGGGAAGGGCGCAAAGATTGACGAGGGCGCCTTGCGTGAGGCGCTCGCCAGGATCCAGCCCGGCTTTGTTCACGAGACCCCGGCGACGGTCCTTTCACTGACCAACCTGTCAGAATGCGGGCTGGCCTATAGCGCAGACGAGATCCATCGCTACGCCGCGCTGGCCCATGGTCGTGGCCTGGCCGTGCATCTTGATGGCGCCCGTCTGGCGAATGCTCTGGTCAAGACAGGTGCGACGCCCGCTGAAATGACATGGAAGGCGGGCGTGAACGTGCTGACACTGGGCCTGACCAAGACCGGGGCCATGGGGTGCGAGATCATTATCCTGTTCGGCAAGGCGCGTGAAAAATGGGGTGAGCTTCAGGCGCGCGCCAAACGATCCGGTCATATGCCGCCGAAAATGCGTTTCCTCGCTGCGCAGGCCGAAGCCATGTTCGATGGCGGCCTGTGGCTGGACCTGGCCGGGCGGGCAAACGCCAAGGCGACGCGGCTGGCGGCAGCGCTGATCGCGCAACCCGGCGTCCACCTCGCCTACAAGCCTGACGGCAACGAAGTGTTCGTGCGCTTGCCGGATGGCCTGGCCGAGCGTCTGTCTGCGGCAGGCGCGGTCTTCTATCCGTGGCCGGGCGATTGCCACCGCTTCGTCTGTTCGTGGGCGACGCGCGATGAAGAGATTGCCGCAGTCGAAACCGCGATGGGCTGACCGGTCAGCTGGATGTGAGCGCGCGGCCAAGCCAGGTGTGAAGGTTCTGGATCGTGGCCTGAGTGTCGATCGGGAATTCGGCTTCACCGCCAAGCAGTTTCTGGTGAATCGATATGAAGAGCAGTGGCGCCATGATGGCAAAGGCCGCCGTGCGCAAGGCATCTAGCGTAACCGGGCCATTGGGCGTGGCTTCCAGTTTGTCCATGATTGATTTGAGACCGGGTTCCACAAGGAATTTCAGGTAGGTCCGGCCTGCATTCTCGTCTGCAATGCCTTCAATCAGTCCGAAGGCATGCGCGCGCGTGAAGTGGCCGTACCGCATGCCCGCATCTGCGACGCGATAGTATTCTTCAATTGCCTCGGTCGGATTGGTCGCCGGATGCGCAACCAGTTCCCATATCCATTTGCCGCGTTCGCCCATGTTCTCGAGAATGGCTTCAACGATGCCCTGGCGATCATCGAAATAGTGGCGAAGGGTGGGCTCGGAGGCTTTTGCGGCGATCGCGAACTGCCGCAGCGATGGACGCCTGAGATCGGCTTCCAGCGCATAGCCAGTCATCGAATCGATGAGTGCTGCGCGCTTTATTTCAAAGTCATGGTTTCGTGCCCCTACCGGTCGCGGCATCGTCAACTCCAAAGTGAATCTGATGGTTCCGCCAGTCAAGAACCATTCTCAATTCATTCATACGAACATTTGGAAGTGTGGCAAACTATAATATTTATTGCAGATTGAGTGAATTTCCGTCGCCTTGTTTGACGGTGCCGCCTTTGACGCGCCGATCGTATCGGCTCAACTCCTTCGGGAGAATGGCATGGCGCGGCGGCCCCGGAATCGGTTGCGCGCTGTCTTGGCAGGGGCCTGCCGGGGACCGGGATGCCCGGTCTATTCGGAAATGGCTTCGCCGAGCCAGGTTTGCAGCAGGCCGATAGTTGCCCGGCTGTCGAGCGGTGCTTCTTCGGCTCCGCCGAGCAGTGTCTGGTGAATTCCGATCAGGATCAGGGGAGACAAGATGGCAAAGGATGCTGCACGCAGTTTCAGCGCAGATTTTGGCGCGCCGGTTGTGCTGGCCAGTTTGCTGGCGATGACTGTCAGGGCCGGCTCCAGCATGTATTTGAGATAGGCCTTGCCGGTGGCTTCGTCAGCGATCCCTTCGATCAGGCCGAATGCATGGGCACGTGTATAGAGATCGAATTGTGTGCCCGGTGCTGCAATCTGGTAATAGTTTTTCACCGCGCTTGCGATGGTCTCGGATGGAGATGCCAGGTCCATGCGGATGGACCGGCCGAGCTTGCCCATGCGTTCCAGGATGGCAACTACAACGCCGCGGCGATCCTTGAAATAGTGGCGGAGGGTAGGTTCGGATGCCTCGACCGCGATTGCGAACTGGCGCAGGGACGGCCGGCGCAGCTCAGCCGTGACGGCAAAACGCATCAACCCGTCGACGAGCGCGTTGCGCTTCTCTTCAAAGTCATGGTTCCGAGCGCCTGCTGGTCGCGGCATCTTCAACTCCAGAGTGAATTGGAAGGTTTCCCCCCTCCCGATCAAGACATGTTCCCGAATCGATCCTTACGGCATTTATATCTTCATGCAACCTATAATGAATATTACAGATCAGCCGTTACCCCAAAGACGTTCCCACCAGGATTTTTGTGGGCTGGGTGTCTCGATTTCGACTCCTTTCAGTGCACTTGCTGAAAAACCGCCTTCAGCCATTTTACCCCGAATCTTGTTCACGTCCCATCCGGTGAGCCTGGCCAGCGAGATCGCTTCCTCGTCCCATCGCTTGACGAGCGTGTTGGCATAGTCGCCTGCCGCCTTGCACGATGTGTAGTCGCCACGCCAGGGGTGACGCAGGACGTAGCGACCCTGATAGTTTTCCCGGTCGCCGGTGATCTCGAAGGTCAGGTCCTCTGGAAAGGTCTTCGCGTCATAGCGCAGGTGCAGGCGCGTCACGAACACATCGACCGGGGCCGGGCCGAATCCGCCGCGCGGGGTGGGGCTGTCTGAAACCTCTTCGAGCCACATCACACCCAGTTCGCGCAATTCGGACTGGCTGAGCGGTTCGGCAGCGCAGGGGTCACACCAGGCCATGTCCCAGGCGTATTCCATGAACACGGCCTTGCCGCTTTCCTTCTCCACCTGATGGGAGAACATGGCTTTGTAAAAGTCTGCGAACTCGTCTTTCACATAGATTGGCACATCCATATCGGACGGCAATTTCACGGTGCGGTAATTGCTGGTCTCGACGCGGCCTTCACGTGTCAGGGCGAACACGAAGAGTTCCTGTTTGCCTTCGGCGTTCACCGTGCCGAGCCGGATCGGCAGCATGAAGTCTTCGTCTTCATAGGCCACCTGGATCGGCCGCAGCATGGCCGAGCCGTCATGACGTTCGAGGCTGACCTTGGCGACGAAGAATTTCATGCCGCGCTTGAGATAGGCGCTGACGATTTCCTCGGCCCCGTCAGGGATCCTGTAGCCGTTCCGGTTCAGCCATGTGATCAGGCCATCGGATTCCTCGGCCGAGAGGATGAGGATGTCATATTCGCCAACCTCGTATTCGGCTTCGATCGTGACGCCGAAATCATCGGCTTCTTCCATGGCGCCAGCCATCGGTGGCGCGGCCATATCTGCCATCTCGCGCATCTGCTCGTAACGGCGTTCGGCCTCGCAGGGGTCTTCGTCATAGTATTCGACAAGGCGCGGGGCTGTGTAGGCGTCGAGATGATCGACAAGCGCCGGATTGGCGACATTGATCTGCTCGCGCTGGGGAATGTCGACCACGGGAACGACCATGGCGAATTCCGAGACATCGCCGCGGAAGTCCGACGCCATGGTGATGACGGTGCGCTCGCCGTCGCGGGCGAGGACGACCTTGGAGGCGTCGTTGAAGAGGTCGGTGTCGGCTTTGGCGACGTAGAAGCCGCAAAAGGCGCTGGCGGGGGCCGCGAAGGCGAGGCCGGCAAGCGGCAGGGCGAGGCCGGCAAACAGGTGCTTAAGTTTCATGGGATCGTGTCTCCTTAGTCCCCCAGGGGTTCATCCAAACAGGCGTGATGGCAGGCTGCCGCAGGCCCGGATCGGCAGGCGGGGCGCCGCGCGGCCATTCAAAGCGGCGCGCAGGCATGAGGCGGTCGATCAGGGGCGTCAGGACTGCGAGGGCGGCGAGCGCCATCAGCGGCGCGCCGCGCTGGTTCGGCCCGATGATGAACCATGCGGCGAGGCTGGCGACTGAGACGGCGAAGAGGAGGCGGCCGAGGCGGCTGTCGGGTGTCGAACGCGGGTCGGTGATCATGAAGAAGGCAAATATGAGCAGCGAGCCGGATGAGAGCTGGTGGAGCGGGATGGCCATCGGGTCGCCGAGCCAGGCGGCGCGGGCGAACAGGATGGCAGCGAATGTACCGAGAAAGCCGAGGGCGATATCGAGGCGCTTCGCGGAGGAGAGGGTGAGGGCGGCAAGGGCGAGGGCATAGCCGGCGATGAGGGGCATCTGGCCCCACTGGCCGGGCGAGACCCAGGCGTCACGCCCGAGCAGGAGCATCATGGACACGATGCCGATACAGCCCGGATTGAAGACATGCTTGTGGTTCACGCGGATAAGGAATTTCATGCTGATGCCGGTGAAAGTGGCGGCAAACCATATCCACGGGTCGGCGGCGCGCAGCAGGACAGTCACCCCGATCGTGGTGATCATGGCGGATTTCCATTCAAAGCCGTCAAGCAGGGCCTTGCCCGCGCGCAAGCTCAGGATGGCCGTGCCGATTGTCTGCGCGAGCACCGCGCCGGAAAAGGAGAAGGCGAGCGCGCGCGGATCGGCGCCGAAGCTGCTGGTCGTGTACGAAAAGAAGAAGAGGCCGAAGAGGGCGATGATCTGCCAATGGCGCGGGTCCGCATCGATCCGGCGGAAGAGGGCGACAGGGAGGCGGGCCAGTGCGTCCATTCAAGCATAGCATACGCTAATTGCGATCACATTACGGCAGGTTCATGTAAGGATCAGGCGGTCATGTCTGGACCCGAAGGCCGGAGCGCGGCAAGACTGATCTGAAGCACAAGGGGATTGGCAGATGACCACATTTATCCGCGCAGGCCTGGTCGGCGCGCTGCTGGCGGCATCGACGCTCGCGGGCTGTGCCTCAACTTATTACGGCGCGATGGAGCAGATCGGCTTCGAGAAGCGCGACCTGCTGGTGCAGCGCGTGACCGATGCGGCTGTCAGCCAGGAGAATGCGAAGGTCGAATTTGCCAATGCGCTGGAGGCTTTCCGCGCAGTGGTCGATATCGACGGCGGCGATCTGGAGGCTACCTATGACACGCTGTCGGATGCGTATGAAAGGTCGGAGGACAAGGCTGACAAGGTGCGGGCCCGCATCAGGGACGTGAAGGGCGTCGCGCGTGATCTGTTCAGGGAATGGGACAGCGAGTTGAAGACCTATTCCGATCCGGGCCTGCGGCGGGCATCTGCCGAGCAGAAAGCCGCCACCGAAGCGCGCTATGACACGCTGGTCACCAAGATGGACAAGGCCGCCGCCTCAATGGACCCGGTACTGGCCGTCTTCCATGATCGCGTCCTGTTCCTGAAGCACAATTTGAATGCCCGCGCGATTGCATCGCTGGGGACCGAGACAGCCGACCTTGAATCCGATGTGGCTGACCTGATCGCCGAGATGGAGCGGTCAATCGCCGAGGCCGATGCGTTCATCGCGGACATGCGCGCTGGCAGCTGAGGCGGACGGATGCAGATTGTTCCGGGAGATTTCGGCGATACGCGTGTGCTGGACCTGCTGCGGGCCCATCTCGACAGCATGCATGCCAATTCGCCGCCGGGGAATGTGTTCGCCCTCGACCTGTCGGGCCTGAAGGCGCCGGAGGTCAGTTTCTACACAGCCTGGGACGGTGACGCGCTGACGGGAATGGGCGCGCTCAAGGCGCTGGGTGATGGCAGCGGCGAGATCAAGTCCATGCGCACGTATGATGTACACCTGCGCAAGGGCGTTGGCGCGCGCCTGCTGGAGCATATTATCGCCGAAGCGCGGGCGCGCCGCTATCATCGCCTGAGCCTCGAGACCGGAAGCGGACCGGCCTTTGACGCGGCATTGGGCCTGTATCGGCGTTTCGGTTTCGTTGAGGGCGGTGCCTTCGGCGATTATGAAAAGAGTGAATTCAACCAGTTCTTCCACCTTGACCTTTAAGGGGCTCCGCCCATGCCTGACCTGCGCACTTTCTATCCCGAAATCGAGGCCTATGATTCCGGATATCTTGATGTCGGCGACGGGCATGTCATTTATTGGGAGCGGTCAGGCACAAAGGGGGCGAAGCCGGCCGTGTTCCTGCATGGCGGGCCAGGCGGGGGCTTTTCGCCAAGCCATCGGCGGCTGTTCGACCCGAAGCTCTATGACGTGATGCTGTTCGACCAGCGCGGCTGCGGCAAGTCCACGCCGCACGCCTCGCTGGAGGCGAACACGACCTGGCATCTCGTGGCGGATATCGAGCGGCTGCGCGAGATGATGGGCGTGGACAAATGGCAGGTATTCGGCGGTTCGTGGGGTTCGACACTGGCGCTGGCCTATGCGCAGACGCACCCGGAGCGCGTGAGCGAACTGGTGCTGCGCGGCATCTACCTGCTGACCAAGGCGGAGATGGCCTGGTACTACCAGTTCGGCGTGTCGGAAATGTTTCCAGACAAGTGGGAGCGCTTCCTGGCACCGATCCCCGAGGCCGAACGCGGCGACCTGACAGCGGCCTACCGCAAGCGGCTGACGAGTGATGACCGGGCCGTGCAGATCGAAGCCGCGCTGGCCTGGAGCCAGTGGGAAGGCCAGACGGTCACGCTGCTGCCCGACCCCGCGACCAGCGACGTGTTCGGCGAGGACGAGTTTGCGCTCGCCTTTGCGCGGATAGAGAACCATTATTTCACGCATGCCGGATGGCTGGAGGAGGGCCAGCTGCTGCGCGATGCCGGCAGGCTCAGGGCGATTCCGGGTATGATCGTGCATGGCCGTTATGACATGCCTTGTCCGGCACGGTTTGCCTGGGCGCTGCACAAGGCCTGGCCGGAGGCGGACTTCCACCTGATCGAAGGCGCAGGCCATGCCTATTCCGAGCCGGGAATCCTCGACCAGCTGATCCGCGCGACGGACAAGTATGCGGGGAAGGCGGGGTAGGGACGATCCGGCAAGTAAGCACTGCGGCGCTTGCTGCGCCCCTCAACCGCCACAGTGCTTCTGGCGCATGGCTGGGAGGGTCGCCATGCGCAAGGGTCGTGGAGAAACCGAAAGGCATGTGCGCGCAATCCCGGATCTCTCGTGTTTAATTCGTCCTGGCCCGATTTGCCGGGCAGGGGGTCAGGCGAATGCGAACGGGGCCACGCTTGCCGTGCTTTGGGCCGGGCTCAGGGGGGCAGGGGCTTTCAACTTAAAGCAGGAGCCGGACGTCCCTTCTGAAACCAGATTGCCGCCGATCTGCCGCACCATCATCCCGATAAGGTCGGTGCCGAAACCGGTATGACCGGAATTTGTTGTTTCCAGTCCGATGCCATCATCCTTGACATCGAGAAGGATGTCGCCGCCCACATGATTGAGACTTACGGAAATCGTGCCGAGTCTGTCTTCGGGAAATGCATGCCGCAGCGCATTGACGATGAGCTCGTTGACCAGAATCGCCAGAGTCCGCGCAAACGTGACGGGAACGGTCAATGAGGCGTTGCCATCATCAAAGCTCAGCTCGGCCTTGCCGTCGCACAGATCCTGCATCGAATCGCACATTATTTTCATGAGACGCCCAACATCGACCATGCTTTCGCCGCCGGCTGCCTGCAGTGCTTCGTGAACCGTGCTGATGGCCCGAATGCGTGATGCGGCACTTATAAGAGCCTCACGCACGTCATCGCTTTGTGTCCGCCTCGCCTCGGCTTGCATGACACTTGTGGCGATCTGCAGGCTGTTCTTGATGCGGTGGTCTGCCTCACGGAGCAGGACGGTCAGCTTGACCACGCGATCCTGAGATTGTTCCAGCGGCGTCCTGAGATGGAATGCGTCTGACGTTTCAATGGATCCAATCCGGGGCGCGTTGGCGCCCACGGCTCCTGCTGATATACCCACCTGCGAATTGGCCCAGGAAATAAACATAATGTTCCCTCCACGGCTATTCTTACCATGGGTCGAAAAACTTTTTGGTACGGTAGCAGACTCTTTGGTGCGTATTGTTTGCGAGATTCGCCATTTTGCGCGCTAAACGGGCGTCATGAGCCGGCAATTTCACGTTGTGAAGCGATGTGGCCGGACAATATCCTTCGGGTGCTCGCCGAACAGGCGGCGATATTCGCCTGCTATGGCTTCGTAGCATTCGCAGGCGGCATTCTCGAGACCGACGCGGTCAAGGATCGTTATCCGGCCGTGCTGGTAGCGGATGATGCCTGCCCGCTGCAGGGTTGCGGCGGCCACGCTGACGGTTGAGCGCCTCACGCCCAGCATGATTGAAATCAGGTCCTGCGTCAGGGACAATTCCGGTGTGCCGCTGCGATCCTGGGCGCTGAGCAGCCAGCGTGCGAGTCTCTGCGAGAGGTCGTGATGCGCGTTGCAGGCGGCGGTCTGGATAACCTGTGCGTGGAATATCTGCAGGTATTTGAGGGTCTCGGATCTCAAAATGGGACATGACTCTGCAAGCGAAAGGAACTTGCTGCTCCTGATCCTCAGGGCCTCGCCGCCGGTCTGGCACATGGTTTCGCAATAGGAGGTCTTCGCGCCAAGGATAATAGGCGCGCCAGCCGCCCCTTCAGAACCGATAAGGCCCACTTCCAGCGGTAGCCCGTCCGACAGGACGGCCATGGCCGAAATGAAGCCGGATTCAACCATGTAGACATGTTCGATGACTTCGCCGGAGCGGTGAAGTGTCTGGCCCAGTTCAAGCGATACGCGCTCCAGAGCGCCGGAAACCAGTGCAAATTCATTGGCGGGAAGGCTCGCAAGGAGCCGGTTGTGCAGTTTCGACTGACTAATACTTGCCATTGGGTCTCCAGCAATCGGGCGGGAGCTTGAACATCTCTCAGTCAGCTGAACGCCAAAAAGGGCAGCCGATAGGGACTCAATGCCTGAAAACACCTTTGGGGACCAGAACAAACTGTGTTCAGGGGCGTTTGCATGCCTTCGCTGCGTGGACCGGGAGCAGGCATGACCAGACGGCCTGTAAGCCGGGTTCTGTTCCCCGCGCCCTCTCGGGACATCGGTTCGGCAACCATTCCTCTGCGACAGGCCTCGCGGCCTGCCTCTCGCGACACACCCGGGGCGCGGGCTGAAGACATCCCGTATGCGCCCCCTACTTGGTCTTGCTCCAGGCGGGGTTTACCTTGCCAGGCCTGTTACCAGGCCCGCGGTGGGCTCTTACCCCACCCTTTCACCCTTACCTCCTGCCAAAGCGGGAGGCGGTCTGCTCTCTGTGGCACTTTCCCTCGGCTCGCGCCGGGCGGATGTTATCCGCCGCCTTGTCTCCCTGGAGCCCGGACTTTCCTCCAATGACAGGTTACCCCACCATCAGCGATTGCCTGGCCGTCTGGTCATTCACGGGCATATAGCGCACACTGGCGCTGGCACAAAGCCTGATCGATTCCTCCCGGAGGCTGTATGCGCAACCTGATCAACCGACTGCCGGTTCCTCAGATCGTCAAGCACTGGCTGCTGATCCCGCTCTGGTGCGCGATCGTGCGCCTGTCCAAGCCCGAAGTGCGCATCGTGACCGGCGGTATTTCCTTCTATGCGCTGTTCTCGATCTTTCCGATCATCTACCTCACCGTGACCCTGCTGTTCGCGCTGCTGCCAGGTGACATCAGCCGGCAATTATCGGACACAATCGACCAGGTTCTTGTCTCCGCCGTGGCGCCGCTGTCGAAGGCCGACCTCGACACGATCCGCGGGGCGACGGTCCGCACCCTGACCCTGCAGGCGCTCGGTGCGGTGGTCGTGGTGTTCTACACGGCGAGTTCCGGGGCCAAGGCCGCGATTACCGGCATAAGAATGGTGACCGGCAGCGAGCGGTCGAGCAAGATCATCCGCTTCAATGGCGTGTCGATCCTGATGACGGCGCTGCTGATCCTGGCGGTCTGGATCCTCGGCGCCCTGCAGCTGATGGCCTCGTTCATCACCGAGAACCAGGGCTTCATCGCCTTTGACCTCGCCCAGGACCTGTCCGACATCGCCGCGCGCCTTTGGCTCGGCAAGGGGATCGCCTGCTTTGCCATCTTCTACATGATCATCGCCCTGTCACTGCACGGGCGCATCAAGGGCCATCGTGCGAAGGCCGCAGGGGCCGCCTCAGGCGCGCTGGCCTGGCTGGGCGCGACATGGGCCTTTCATATCTATCTCAGGTTCTCGGCGCTCGACTCATTCTATGGCGCGCTGGGCTCGGTCATTCTCGGATTCATCTGGTTGTCGGTATCGGTCGCCTCGCTATTGCTCGGCGCGGCTTTGGCGGCCGAATGGGCCAGCCGCATACCGGAGGAAGGGCTCGCTGCGGAAGAGGGCGAAAACGAGACCGAGGCGCTTGCCTGACTGCCAGATCTATCGCCCGCTGAGCTCCCGCACACGCCGGATCAGGTGCCGCGTCCGGGCGTCCGCCGTGCCTGACAGGTGGTCAGGTCGCCAGCGGCGCTGGAAGGCCAGCACAGTGAGGTGTGTCGGGTCATCGTAGGTGCCCGTCGCGGGCAATGCATAGCCGATGGCCTTCAGGTCTTCCTGCAGGCGGCTGACCGCCTCGCCATTGTCACCGGGATGCAGGGCGGTATCGAACTCATGGTCCATCGGTGCCTCGGGCCAGAGGCCGATTCCGCCAGCGGCCAGGCGGGCCCAGGGAAAATGTTCGCCCGGATCAGACTTTCGCGCCGGAGCGATGTCGGAATGCGCAACAATGCGGCTCGCCGGGATCGCGTTGCGGGAAAGGATGCCCTGGCAGAGGGCAATTAGGGCGACGATCTGCGCGTCGGGATAGGGTGGCAATGTGCCGTCCGGCAGAGGCACATCGTGGCCGCCATTGACGATTTCGATACCGATGGAGCGGGAGTTCAGGTCGTCATCGCCCTGCCATGTGGAGACGCCGGCATGCCAGGCGCGCTTGTCCTCGCCGACAAGCTGGCTGATGCGGCCATCTTCCCAGACCATGTAATGGGCCGAGACTTCCGCTGCCGGATCGCACATCCGCTCGAGTGCCGCCGCGCCGCTTGCCATGCCGGTATAGTGCAGCACCAGCATGTCGACCGGGAACTTGCGGTCATTGAAATTCGGGCTGGGTGACGGAATGACCTTCATCAGCTGTCTCCGGGGCCGATCTTCTTGCCAAAGGCAGCCTCCGGCATGCGGGTATTGTGGCGCACCGCGATCACGAATACGCCCGAGAGAGAGATGACCGAACCGAGCACGAGCCGGGCCGTGATCGGTTCATTCAGCAGGACGATGCCGAAAATGACGCCCCAGATCGGTGTCATCAGCGTGAGCGGTGACAGAAGCGAGACATCGTATTTCTTGATCAGCGTGTAGAAGGCGGCATGGCCAAAGATCGATACGCCGACAATCGCGAACAGGCTGGCGAGGATGACCGGCCAGCCGCCAGCCATGTAACGCTCGACCTGGTTCGATTCGAACAGGCCGGAGACGAGGAATAGCGGCAGGAAGCTGAACAGGCCGACCCAGGCCTGCAGTTGCAGTCCGCTGACAGGCTTCATCCGCTTCATCAGGATGCCGCCCGCCGAGCCGATGACCGCCGAAGCGACGATATAGAGCAGCCCGACCGAAACGCCGAAGCTACCGGGATCCACCGCAATCAGCACCACACCGGCGAAGGCGAGCATGATGCCGAGCCCGCGCCGCCATCCAATGGTTTCGCCGAGGAAGGCCATGCTCATGAGAGTCGAGATCGGCACGCCAAGCTGGCCGGTCACGGCGGCGGCGGAGGCTTCGGCATTCTGCAGGCCCATGAACAGGAGCGCGAAATTCACCGAGCCGATCAAAAGCGCGATCACGAACAGCATCCTGAGATCGGCAGGTTTGGGCCGCAGGAACGGAATGAGGAAAAGGGCGACGCCCGCAAAGCGTACGGCAGCAAAAAACAGGGGCGGCACACCGACATCGGCGACCACCCAGCGCGTGAGAACGATGTTGAGTCCCCAGACGAGACACACGGCGAAGAGAAGCAGAAAGTCGCGAAAAGCCATGCCAGCCCGTTATCAGGCTTTGGCCGCAAAGGGCAGGGGGTTTAGACCTGCCCGCGCGGGACCTCAGACACCCAGACGGTTGACCGGTATCTTGAGATAAATCTGGCCATCGTCTTCCGCAGGCGGCATCGCTCCGCCCCGGATGTTCACCTGCAGCGATGGCAGGATCAGACGCGGTGCATCCAGCGTTGCATCGCGCGCCTTTCGCATGGCGACGAAGTCGGCTTCCGCGACGCCGTCATGCACATGCACGTTGGCGGCCCGCTGCTCGGCGACACTTGTTTCCCAGGCAGGCTTGTCACGCCCGTCGGGAAGGTAGTCGTGGCCGACGAAAACACGTGTCTCAGGCGGCAGATCGAGGATACGGCGGATCGAGCGGTAGAGCGTGGCGGCATCACCGCCCGGAAAGTCTGCGCGCGCCGTGCCATAGTCCGGCATGAACAATGTGTCGCCGACAAAGGCCGCGTCATCGATGACATAGGTTACGCAAGCTGGCGTATGGCCGGGTGTATGGATCACGCGCACGGTCAGGTCGCCGAGCGCGAATGTCTCGCCGTCCTGGAACAGGCCGTCAAACGTGCCACCATTCGGGCAGACATCCGTGGCGTGGAACATGGACGAGAACACCCGCTGCACTTCGGTAATGCGTGCACCGATACCGACCCGGGCCCCCGTCAACTCACGCACATGATGCGCGGCCGAGAGATGGTCGGCGTGCGCGTGTGTATCAAGCGCCCAGACAACTTTCAGTCCGAGTTCATCGGCTGCATCCAGCACGGCATCGACTGAATCTGTCGTGAGGCGCGCAGCGTGCGGTTCATAATCCAGCACCGGATCGATGATCGCGGCGGCGCGGGTCGCCGGATCCCACACAAGGTAGGTCACGGTTGATGTCTTGTCGTCGAAAAAGGCTTTGATCTGAGGCATGGGAGGATCCTTTCCACCCTGATATATTAGATATTGCTAATTTAACAAGATCTAATATATGTGATTCATGATGACTTCACTGCTCGACCCTGTCCTGTTCAATGTCAAAGCCGAGGAGGCCGCTGGCCTGCTGCGCAGCATGGCAAATCCGCATCGGCTGATGATCCTCTGCCGCCTTGGCGACAAGGAACTGTCGGTTGGCGAATTGCGCCAGGGAGCGGCCTTGTCGCAATCGTCACTGTCGCAGCACCTTGGCGTCCTGCGCCAGGAAGGCCTCGTGCGCACGCGCCGCGAGGGCCAGTCGATCTTCTATTCCATTGCCGACCCGGCGGCGATCCGCGTGATCACGACACTGGCAGCCATCTATTGCCCGGAATTGCTTGCGCACGCGCAGGACGCCAGCGGATCAAGGGATTGCCTAGCGGTCTGTCCTTTCGTGCTGGAAGGTGACACGCCGAACGAGACGCGGGCCGGACGCAAGCCGCCCTCACCTTGGACGCGCCGTGCAAAGCGAGCCGGACAATGATGGAATTCACGCCAATGGTCATCCTCGCGGCCATTGCGAGTGGCGCCATCATTGGCGTTTTCCTTGGCACGTTTGGCGGTGGCGGTTCGGTTCTGGCCGCGCCGCTCCTGCTCTATGTCGTGGGCGTTTCCGATCCACACATCGCGATAGGCACGTCGGCAGCGGCCGTGGCCGCGATTGCGCTCTTCAGCCTGATCGGGCACTGGCGCGGCGGCAATGTGAAATGGCCGTGCGCCCTCGTGTTTGCCATTTCCGGTTTTGCCGGATCGATTGCCGGATCCACGATCGCCAAGCAGATTGACGGCAGCCAGTTACTGCTCGCCTTTTCAATCGCGATGGCGGCGATTGCCCTGTCCATGTTCCGCAAGCCCGCCTTTGCAGGCGACCCTGACGTGCATCTGACGCCTTCGATCACCATGCGCATCGCGCCCCTGGGGCTTGTTGTCGGCATGGCGGCAGGCTTTTTCGGGATCGGCGGCGGTTTCCTGATCGTGCCGGGTCTGATCCTCGCCACAGGCATGACCATGTCCAACGCAACAGCATCCTCGCTCGTGTCGGTGGCCCTGTTTGGCGCGGCAACATCGGCCAATTACGCAATATCCGGCC